>ERZ1463038.837-NODE-837-length-10934-cov-14.789227_pt1 | contig 10934 bp, 10 predicted proteins | sample MGYA00564479_ERZ1463038 | MGnify/ENA primary metagenome ERZ1463038 (study PRJEB39244, sample SAMEA3635134) | Helicobacter pylori | study: EMG produced TPA metagenomics assembly of PRJEB11511 data set (Assembly of a 5300-year-old Helicobacter pylori... | reverse complement strand
GGGCGTGCTCGCGCTGTCGATCCGCAGGCGCGAGGAGGAGGACGCCGGGCGCGTCGTGAGCCCGCTCCCGAGCAGCGCCGGCCACCGCGACACGCCGAGCCCGAGCTCGTCCGGCGCGCACCACAAGTTTGACGGCGCGAGCTTCTTCGCCGGCAACCGCGAGGCCGTCATCCCGACCACGCCCCGCTTCGCACCCGCGCAGTGGGCCTCCAGTCCACCGCCCCCGCCCTCGCTCCCGTCCTTCCCCACACCCCCACTTGCCGACTCGTCCGCACCGCTCATCAAATCTCTCGAAGCGCAACTCGCCGACCTGCGCTCCCAACTCGCTGCCACAGCCGCAGACCTCGCCGCCGCGAACGCACGCGCCGACCGCGCCGAGGACGATTCTGCCGACGCGCTCTCGTCCGCCCGCGGCGCCTCGAGCGCCGAGCTCACCGCCGCGCGGGACGCTCAGCAATCCGCACGCGACGACCTCGCGACCGCGCGACGGGAAGCGGCCGAGTCCCGGCGCGAGGCGGCCGACCTGCGTCGCGAAGTCGACAGTTCCCGCGACCTCGTGCGCGAGGCAAAGGACGCGACGTCGGTCGCCCGGAAGGAGCTGCAGGACGCCCAGCGCGATCTGGCCGACGGCAGGCGGGCTGCGATGATTGATCGGAGGGGCTCGACGGACGCGCAGCAGCGCGAGATGAGCGCCGCGAGGGCCGACGCGAGCGAGTTGAGCAAAAAGGTCTCGATGGCGAGACTCGAGGCCGAGGAAGCCGCTCATCGCGCCGAGGGCGCCGAGGACCGCGTCGCCGAACTCGAGCAGCTCGTCGCGCGCGGCGAGGCCGACGTGCGGAGGCTCAGGGCTGCCGCCGAGGACCGCGACGAGCGCGGGTCCGACGCCGAACGCAGGCTGCGGGACGAGCTCGAGCGGCTGTGCACCGAACGCGCCAAGACGGCGAGCCAGGTCGGCGACGTCCTGCGCCGCCACCGCACGCGGGGCGTCATCGGGCCCGCCCTGCGCGACCTGCCCTCGTTCGACGACACGACGGACCACGCGGACCTGCCGGCGTACCTCGCCCAGACGCTCGAGCAGCACTTTGACCGGGTCAGCTCGCACGTCTCGACCCTGTCCTCGTCGCACGACGCCGACCGCGACGCGCACGACAGCCAGCTCCAGTCGCTCAAGAAGGAGCTCCGCGAAGCCGTCGAGCACCGCGAGCGCTGGCGCTCCGAAGCCGAGACGCACCGCCGCACGGCCGAGGACGCGCAATCGCGCTCGTCCGACCTCGAGCGCTCGTCCGCGTCTCAAGCCGAACGCATCACCGCGCTCCAGTCCGTCGAGAGCGCGCTCGCGACCGCCCAAGCGGACGAGCATCGCCTCCGCGCCGAGCTCTCGTCCCTCCAGGCGCGCCTCGCCGCCGCCGACGCGCGCGAAGCCGACCAGCGCTCCGAGCACTCGCGCGCGCTCACCGACGCGTCCTCTTCCCACGCAAAGTCGCTCGCCGACACGAGCGCTTCGCACACCAAGGCCCTCTCGGACCTGTCCACGTCGCACGCGAAGCAGCTCAAGCCGCTCCAGGACCTGTGGCGCTCGATGCCGCCGCTCGAACAACGGCAGCAGTCGTCGACCTCGGACGACCTCGCGACGCTCCGCGCCGCGTTCGAGACGCCTAAGCGACCGCTCGGCAACTTCCTCGCGGACGTGACCTCGTCCGGCAAGTTCTCGATCGAGTCGCTCGGCGAGCGCGTCCGGATCTTGCTCGCCGAGGACCTCAGGCTCGTGAACAAGCTCATCGCGATCGAGCAGGACAAGGAGCAGCACAAGGCGATCGCGGACAAGGCGACCAAGGCCGAGAAGGACGCCCGGGCCGCGTTGGCGAGTCACCAGCGACAGGTCAAGGAGCTCGAGGAGCGCATGGAGGTCTCGTCGAACCAGGAAGTCACCATGCTCGAGCGGCTGAACGAGTGCGTTCCTTTCCTCGCCATCCCTCGGCTATACTGACCGCCCGCCCGCCCCGCAGCCTCACCGAATCGCTCGAACAAACCCGCGGCGAGAAGCGCAAGGCCGAATCCGCGCTTTCGCTCGCACACGCCCAATCCCGCGCGCTCGAGAAGGACCACGCCTCTCTCACCTCGTCGCTCTCGGCCGCGCAGGCAGAAGTGGCGCGCCTGAACGCGCGCCCGGACGACGGGCCGAAGCTCAAGGCGCTCGCGAGCGACCTCGCGGACGTGCGGGATCAGCTGCAGGACGCCAAGGAGGAACTGGCGGACGCGAAGAAGCGGGAGCAGAAGGGCCGGCAGCAGCTGCTCGAGCAGCTGAGCACCGCCGAGGAGGAGGTTAGTGGGCTCAAGACGCAGCTTAGGCAGGAGCAGAGGAAGAAGAAGGCGTAGAAGCACCCCCCATCCAGTCCACTCGGCCCCATCCGTCATCATGTTGTACTCGAGCATTCATTTCGTCGACTTCTCAGGGAGCGCTCGTCGCACTGCTGTTGCACGATGGCGCAGTCTGCAGATCGATCACTCTCCGACATCGTTTGTGCACAATCCTTGAATCAACAGAGAAACAGCTCTCGCTTTAAGAACGGTCGACCTGACCTGCCTTCGCCGCTCGAGCGGAGGCTTCGGCGGCGCCTCGAGGCAGCCCGTTGAACCGTTCCAGGCTCCATTCCAGGACTCTTCACTCGGTGTTCAAAACGCTCCAGACTTCCTCGTCCTCTCATCACTGCGTCCTACACTCGGGCGGGACCGACTCTGCCGCCGCCTCGCTTCGCTCCATGTAATACGCGGGACTGAACCGGCCCTTCTCGTCCGTCAAGACCTGGTATCTATGTCCCCTTACTCCGTCTATCTCTATTTCAGTCAGGTCGTCTTTCGCTGGGAAGGTGCAAAGTGGAAGACGCACCGCCGTAGAACATGGCTGGAAACCGGTGCGCGGCGGGCACGAGCGACTCGGGGACGCGGTGCGCGGCGGTGAGGTCGACGAGTGCTGGTGCTCGGCGGTGGGTGAGGGGCTGAGTTGACGATCCTTCGCTAGAGGGAGCGTCGTGTGGGTCTGGGACGAGGAATTTGGCGAGCTGGATCTCCGTGTCGGTGATTGCTGGGTTTGAGCCTGCGCAAGGAGCTCCTCAGCCTTCCAGGCTTCGACCGCCCCGACAGCGGTATAATAGAAGGAATGGATTGTGGCACGAACCTCGGTTCAGTCGAGCGTAGGCGACGCGACTGGTGGAGAGCAGGTGAGCTTTCGCAGCGTCGCGGACGGCAGGGCGACTCACTGAAGTCCTCGGAAGAGGATGTATTGGCACCATCGGTCATCATCGAGGGGCTATACATGATCTTCAATCACCGTGTCTGAAACGATGAGCACCTGGACCGCACTCACATCAACGTCGAGCATGCGCCCGTCCTCGACGAGCAGCTGGTACGGCGCCGGGCGCTCATCGAGCGGCTTCGTCACGACGTAGCCTTCCCACGTAGCTCGCATAAGCTAGAAAATCTCTTGAAGAACGACAGGCACGCACCCAAAAAGACGACGGGCCGCGGCCACGCCTCCCTCATCACCCTCGCAAGCTCCTCGCTCTGTAGCTCGCGATCCCCCGGGTGCTTCTCCTGACCGTTGTGCGAAACCACGACGTCCACCAGCTCGCCGTAGATATTAAGCGTGGCATGGATCGCGGGTGCCAACTCGCCTTCCGGGGAAGGAAGAAGAAGGTGCGTAGGGTTGAGGATCGGGAACTTGGAGAGGAGCGCGCAGCCCCAGGTGTGCGAGGAGGGCGAGGGACCAATGTCGGCGTACATGTTGAGTGTTGAAGATACGTACTGGGTGCTGTGACTCGGGAGTAAGACATGGGACAATCAAGGAGCTGGACGCGCACATGTCGCGGTTGCCCATCACGATCCGCTGGAGGTCGCTCTCGAGGAGTCCTGCGAGCAGAACGTGAGCATGCTGATTAGAGTTAAGAATGCGTAACAATTTCACCAATGATGTCAATCTCCGCGTCCCGGATAATGTCGGCCATGCGACGCTGGCTCTCCCACTGCGGAACCGCACCCAAGTCAGCATGTCCTCGCTCCCGCGCACACGAGCACGCACCGTCCTACCATCCAGCCCAAAGTGCATTGTCCAAATCGCCGCCGTGAACAATCGTGCTTCCTCGTGGTACGGCGTCGGCAGCTCCGTCCGCCGGCGGTGCAACGCCACCGCGACGCTCGCGAAGACGATCGCGACGAGCATTAGCCGGACCCTGGTCGCAAACTTGCGGCTCGCGCGATCCCACCTCGACGGAACCGTGTTTCTACTCTGAAGAGCGAACGCGCCTGCCGCGATGAGCGCCATCGTGCTGCCGAGCACGATGTCGGTCCGTTCGCGCAGATAGTTGCCGCCGGGCACGAACTCGTACGCGACGGTCCAGACGCTTGCAAGTATCAGAATGTTGTACGTCGTGAGCGCACGGAAGAACCCGCTGGGGCCGATGCGGGCGGTGGCGTCGAGGAAGGCTGGGAGCGCGCCGAGCGCGAACGTCCCGAGCAAGCAGCCGGCGAGGAAGGCGGTCCAACCTTTCGCCGAGTAGAGAGCGATGGAAGCGAGAATTGCGAGGCTGAGGAAAGGAGAGGTGGTGGGAAGATGTGAAACGGAGGGGTGCGTAGCGAGATAAGTGCCGGCTGCGAGCGCGAGGATCGTGAGGACGCCGTGCGGCATCGCCGTGGGGCCGAGTGGGAAGCCGGTGTGTGCCCAAGCGATGCTGGTTCCGGCATCGGTGAAGAGCAAGTGGATCAGGAACAGCAGTGCACCAGATCCGTAGGCGCTCAGCGGGGAAGGCAATGGCGCGCGGGTGGCGTCCGACGAGGATGGCGTCGCGACCGCGGGCGACGGATTGCGGCGGAAGGCGACGTCGAGGACGGCAAACGCGCCGATCCTGAGCGCGAGACCGTTCAGACCGCCGTTCGCCATGTGCCCGCCGTCCGCGTCGCTCATGAACGGCCAGATGGGGTTGATGGAGAAGGACGAATGCTTCGCGAGGATGAGAGAAGCAGTCCGATAGAGAAGATCCTATGCAAGGTATTGTGAGTGTTGGTGCTTGTGAAGTACAACTTCTGCAAGGAGTCGCGAACAGAGTCAAGTGATCAACGGCTTGTCGACCGGCGGTGCTGAGCACTGCCGTGCGCCACTTTGCACTCCAGCCCATGACTCCGACCGCGAGTACGAAATCAAGAGTGCGAAGGCGCAAGTCGCCCCGGTCATCGATCTTGTAGGCCGCGACGCCACCGAGCTCGACGAGGGCGATCAAAGCTGGATGGGCGACGACGAAACGCTGAATCTGTAACGTGTCCCCAGAGATCAGAATGCTGATATCTACAAATTCTGACAGTGAGTGGCGCACAGGTGGTGCGAGGAGGAGTACCGGTGAGAGCGTGCAAAAGAGCAAGACTTCGTCGCCAGAGAGACCCATCGCCCAGACGGAGTTATAGAAGATCATCGGACCCAGTCTGTAAGTCTAGAGGGTTAGACACTAGGCCTCCAGGGCAGTTTCACACTGGCACGAACGCTGAGCGGTGCCACGTCAGCTATTTCCCAGTCATCGCGTTGAGGAGTCGGGATGTCGCGCACCGGTCAGATTGGACCAGAAAACGAATGCTGCAATGCATTTGTCATATTAGCGATTGAAGCTCTTGGACTGAGGTCGTCTTCATAAAATACCGAGGTACGAGTCCGCCAGGAAATGCCGCCACGGTCCCGTCGCGGCGACCGCCGAGAAGATTCCGGCAGCCGACCTCGAGCAAAACGTTCGGGGTACATCTGACGGGTTAAGTGAGATACTTGAGCACAGCAGGAAGTATCTGTGGGAGAACGTCCATCTGTCAGCGCCGCGGCACTTGTTCGAGGGGTCGCTTTGGACAAACGATGAGCTTTTGGCTTCCGGTCCTACATCCACGAACCTGATCTCAAGTCGCGAGAGGTCCAACGTGGCGACAGAGTCGAATGCAATGTCGAGCATGATGAGGCTCCACTCAAAGAGCGCGTAAATCGAGTATGCTGCGTGAGTCGGGTTTTCAGCTCTCTCGTCCTGGGGCTACGAGACGAGAAGTCGTACCTCCAGCGACCGCGTGTACCTTGTGTTTAATGTAGAAGTAGACTAGTGGGATCAGAGTCGCGAAGAACGAAGCGCTGATCCAGCCGCGAAGTGCTTTTGTTGAAAGTCTGGCAGACGAAGGCGGCGAGAGAAGCGCACGGGTGCCGACCATCCACGGGATGTTGGATACTATGTATCTTGATCGAGATTGAATAATCAGCCGATGTGCAGTGAGTTAGGGACAATTGGGCTCACCCGATCATGCAGATGTCGTGAAACTCCCCGCCCTCCCAGCTCGGTACGATAACCCAGCCGCCACACAGGAGTGTGCGAATGAGCCCTGAAATCGCAACGAGTCCCACTGAGGGGGAGTTTGCTCGCCTCGACAGCAAGTAGGAAGCAAGGACGAGGAAGAGACGGGGGCCGGAGGTGAGCGCGATGAGGACTTGGAAGACTTGTCGCTCCGGCGCCCAGTCGCCGATTGTCCTGATCATTTATTGAAGCTTTAGCCCGAACGTGAAGTACAAAGATTCGGAGTACGTACGCTGAGACCGACGGAAACCACTCGTCTGGGTAGGAATAGTGCTGAAGACGTGCGAGACCTGTCATTACGCGCCCACGGTGCTTCTCCAGCCCTTGAAGTCTCGAGAAAGTTTGATGATGAGCTCACCTGATTCCTTACGATCTTTTCGAAATGCAACCCCACCCCAAGCAGCAGCGCTGTGATGAACGCACCTGTCGCATCGCACGAGCAGCATGCAACTTGGGTGAGTGCGCAAGCAGAAGGCAGCTATCGCAGGAGACGCACACATCGAGAATAACGTGTGTGATCTTGCGACGTGTGAAGCCGAGGCCTGGGTCGGTTCCCGATCAGCTGGGATTGCAGGGTGCGACGCCGTGGCGGAGAGGCAAGCTTACAGATGCGACGAGCGTTCCATGCTCCCCGTTCGCCTGGTGGATCTTCATGTAAGTGAGTCGTGTGAGGTAGGAGGAAGAACAGGAAGAAGCGAGCGACGCCGAGCTCGGCGTAACGTCCGAGGCAGTCCGCGGTGCTGGTGAGACAATCGCCGAGCCCCTGCCTGCCTCTTCCTGGGCCACTGACCAAAAAAAAAATTACAGTCCTTGTTTCGGGGCGGTAGTGGTGGGCTCTGAGCTTACAGTGGTTCATCGCTGACACCACTTCAGTACCGCGACCGCCCTCGCCAGCTTGCGCCAGGTCACAGTCAAGCTGCAGCGCGCCGGCGGCGGAGTAGGTGTATTGTTAGTGAGTGTCTTGTGATGGTGGATGATTCAAAACTCCGCCTGATCGTGTATCCCACCAGGTCCAAGCTGTGATTTTCCATTCGTTGGGTTGGCATGAGCCCAAGGGGCTTGAGAAAGATTCCAGCAAATCTCGCCAGGACAAGGGTCACTTCGAGTTATGTTTTTGATCTAGCTGTTAGGCGATGATTCTGATTGGTGGAGCTCGATCCAAGCACAAGATGCGAGAAACGAACCAGATCACCACTGCAAGCACTCGCGCCAGTGCTCGACCTCGAAGTCCTCGCCGTCCTCCGTGAGCTTGCGCTCGACCAGCTCGATCCCCTTTACCTCGCACACCCTGCGAAGCTACGCCCTCGCGTCGAGCGCCTCCTTGACCAGCGGCTGGTTCGGATCCGTGCGCTCGCGCAAGCGCCCTATCCAGCACCACAGGACCACCTCGGGGATGCAGGACCACCTCGGGGATGCACAGGCGTTGAAGGTGTGATATGATGTTCGGAGGGTTGAGGAGCATGGGAAGAATAATGTCTGTGTCAAGTCGGATCGGGACTCGCCGAAAGTAGTGAGTTCCGATTCGAAGGGAATTGAGTACAGACGGGACCACGTCGAGGTATGTTGATAGAAACTCTGGTGTATTCAGTGTGAAGTGTTGGAGAGAAGTCGCCTCGGACAGAATGTGCTCGAAGCGGCCGAGGTTGACCACTGTGCTGTGGCGACCGAGGACGATGGTGTCGACGCGGCCGACGACATCTCCGAACGATGGGGACGCCGCCTCTTCGGATGCGCTTTCTTCCTGCATGATCGAAGGAAACCATCGCCAGGCTACACATCTCACAGAGGGCATACTCTGATCGTTGAACAGGGCGCCTTCCCAGGAGGGCGAGGCATCGGGGTTCCAGATAACCTCGACCTGAGACCTCGGGGAGACCGCTGCCAGCGGTGCTGACAGTTAGGTAACAATTGGGCCGGGGTCTTCCAAGTCTGTGTTTGCCAATTGAGAGAAGCTTTCCTCCCACTACTACAAGATCCGCATTTCCGTCCCTTTGTTCTTCTTTTCACTAGAGCTACGCTCCTCGCGGGGTGTGTAGTCCAGCGCCTCCGCATAAGCTGCCTCCATCTCAACATTGAGGCAGCCACGGTCGAAGAGGTGTGTAATTGACTCTAGTGATCGGCCGCTTGTTTCCGGGTAAAAGAAGTCTGCGGGGCGTCTGTTCAGCTCCTGCGAGGATCAGGTGTGCGTATCCCGCGGAGGCCGTACAAATGATGGGGATCCACAGCAGGTTCAAGGCTGTGTAAAGGAAGTACGATTTATTCTGGGGAGTTCAGAATTAGCGGGTGTTCTTGACCACGGAAGCAGCGGCGGTCGACATACCTCGAGCGTGCTGAACAGCAGCGGGTTGATGAGAGTGGTCATGCCCACTCCGATTGCCCAGCCAGTGACTAAAGCGCACCAAATAATTCAGTGGTGTACTTATTCAAAGTCGATAACCATTGACCTACCACCAAATGCGTTACCCTGCGCCCGCATCTCGGAGGGAAAGACCTCAGTCGGCACGAGGAAGCCGAGGGTGCCCCATGTGGAGGCATATCTGTTGACCAGGTGGACAGGTTACATCTGTGAGTTATTTCCCTGCACGGAAAAATGAACGCACACCAGGTTGAAGAGGAACAGCATGAGCACTGCACCCGGCGCGATGCGGCTCGCCATAGACGGGCTCACAAGCGACGCCTGGAAAAGTCCACCGGCCTGCACATCGGAGAATGAGTAACAAAAACTTCTTGATGCGCAACGAGATGGTAGGACTAAGACGTACGAGAGCATTGACGACGGCGAGGCCAAGCGAGCCGAGCATGAACGACTTACGTCGCCCGAATGGATCCACCAGGTTCGCAGAAATGACTGCCAGCGTGAAGTTGCGTTAGCTTGAATATTAAGATTTCCTTAAAGTATCATGGGCGCACTCGTGCCCACGATTCCGATCGTGTTGATGCCGCCGGCGAGGCCTGCCTGTGTCGTCTTCGAATATCCCGCCTGAGCAAGGAGTATGGGCGAGTACGTCGTCACCGCGGTGATTCCCGTCCAGCTTGACATGACCTGCAGCCATATACAAAGCCACGCTCGCCTTCCGAGGTGTCGGTGCAGGTCGTTGCTCGCTCGTCCGGCGAGTATTTTGAGGAACGTGCCGGGCGATGACTGAGCGGTTCCCTTGCTCGATTCGACCCTGTTAACTCGAAAAGAGGTGTGAGCAGCGTTTGTATGAGCTCAAATGTAGGTGCGCACATCTCGGCCATCTCTAGGGCAACTTGTTCCGACGCACCGCCGCGCAGATGCTCCAGGACCTCGAGCGCTTCGCGGTCCCGCCCAGCGCCGACGAGGTAGCGAGGAGAGTCTGGGAGGAGCTTGATACCGGCAAGCAGAATGATCGCGGGAACACTGTGATGAGAATGCATCAGCGGCCGACTCAGGGCAGAGGGGAGGTGATTGAGCTCACCACTGGAATCCGAGCAGGAAGCGCCATCGAAAGGGCGATAGCCCGTTGTCGATGAACTGAAGCCCGAAGTCGAGCCAGTACGCTACACTGATACCCAAGTAGTTGGCAATAAAGACGTATCTGTTGAAGCGACGCATCTGGTCAGTAAGTGAACCACCTATCACGAGGGAGGTGGATGATTGAAGACGCACCCGAGAAATTTGCCCCGATGGTCCGCTGTCGACACCTCGGCAACGTAGACCGGTACGATTCCCGTGATGGCTCCAGTCCCGAGCCCCGTGATGACTCGCGCGACGAGGATGAAGTCGGAGGACTGCGACGCTGCCTGCAGCGCGCCGCCGACGAGGGCGAACAAGGCCGCGAAGAACACACCGTTGATGCGACCAACCTTGTCAGCAAACCAGCCGCCAAGGAAAGAGCCAACGATAGCGCCTAGGTAGTACTGGAAATCCTGTCAGCATTGTGGGTGCGGAGGCACCAGGCTCGAGACAGAGGCACTCACGATCGAGACGATCCCGCCTTGGTGTACTGTAGATGTAATAGCTCCCGATGGAAACTCTCCAATTTCCATCTCACGAACATAGTCGGGGCTGGAATTTACTCCTCCTGAATCGACGGAGCTTGGGTCAGCGGCCGGCTGAGGTGGCGGGGTGATGTGAACTCGACGCACCCATAACCCCTTGATCATAGCCCTCGAAGAAGATGGCGACGAGTGAGAAAGCCTGGATCAGAAACGCGAGCTGACCAGCCTGTGGGTGTTGAGGTCAGCTCCGACTCAATCGGCCGCCGTGCCCGCGGCCTTGTCCGTCGCAGCTCACGTTGAGCCCTTTCCACGCAGTGGCGTACTGCATTGTAGGTGATTGAAGGCAGGTCGAGGATGGGATCGGGGAGAAGGAATTTGGCCGAGGCGCAGGGTTCCCAGCCAAGCTGACGTCCTGCGTTCGGACGCAAGGCGGGACGGACGGCTTGCGATGCAGGCTGCACGCCCGCCGGCGATTAGGTCGTCATTTCCCCCAACTGGATATCTGAAATGCGGATTCGGCGTTTCCAAGCGACCAAGGTCGCCGATACCAGCGGGACGGACTGTCCGCGAGATCGGAAGAGCGTCGTGTAGGGAAAGAGTGTCCTA
>ERZ1463038.836-NODE-836-length-10937-cov-11.519666_pt1 | contig 10937 bp, 8 predicted proteins | sample MGYA00564479_ERZ1463038 | MGnify/ENA primary metagenome ERZ1463038 (study PRJEB39244, sample SAMEA3635134) | Helicobacter pylori | study: EMG produced TPA metagenomics assembly of PRJEB11511 data set (Assembly of a 5300-year-old Helicobacter pylori... | reverse complement strand
AGCTCACGACTGCACCGCCCATTAAGAACTCGGTTGCCGAGTCTAAAGTAAAGCGCCCGAACAGGTCCTGAACCTCGACAGCGCCCTTCGAGTGGGTAGCAGAGCTGCCCGAAGCGTTCGAAAGCTTCTCGATCGTGTTGATGAGGTGGTCAGACTGTGAGGAAGGGACAGCGAGTTAGGCAGCGGTTGACCCTTAAGGGAGACGACGAACGTGACGGTTAAACGTGTCAAAGTCGCTGGTCTTCTCAGTGACGAAGTATGGGCGAGTCATGTTTCGGTGGGCTGTGAGAAGGTGTTTAGCGTTCCGTCGCACTGAAAAGAAGCCCAGACTTACCTTTCCACATCTCCCGATCGGAGTTGAAGATGCTACAGTACTGTGGTCAGCTAGCACATATAGACAGTATGGCTGTTTCAAGATGCATACCCGCTTCCGAGGAAGTCCTCGAAGACTTTGTTGAACTGCAGTCGCGCGCGGGGGTCAGCGTTGCGAAAATGACCGCGACGGCAAGGGACGCACGAATGGGCCCTTCTCATAGTTGGCGAACGAGTTCCCCGTGAGCATGTGCTTGACGATGAGCGGGTCCGTTGTGGCGATGAAGGTGCCACCGAGGACGGCAGTGTCGAACGTCGTGCTCCCCACTTGGGCCGAGAGCTCCTGGAAGTACGTGCCGGGCGTCTCGATCGAGTAGCGCCGCATGGCCTCCTTCAAGATCTGCGTCAAGTCGGACAGTCAGTCGCCACGCCGAGCTGCCCGAGGGGATCGAGGGCGCACGTCGATGTTCCCGACCGAGCTACCGACGACGCGTGGGATGACCTGTGCGCCCGCCTTCCGCGCCCTCCTCACGACCCTCCACCGCGCGAATGCTGCCGATCCATAGAGGTAGGTCGCTACGCTGGCGAGGTAGACGAGCACGAGTTGGAGCGGGTTGAGCGTGATCCCGGCGTAGTGCTGCACCGCCCAGAGAGCGGTGGCGGGCACGCCGAACGTGTCGACGACCGTTTTGACGAGCGGGGCGAGGGGTGCCGCCATGCTGTTCGCTTGCAAGAAAACGAAGAGAGTGCGGGGAACTTGAGGCCTGTTCAAAACGCGAGGACAAGGCGCGTGCCCGAGGGATCGCCGGGCCAAGTGGGGGCGGCCACCTTGAGCGTCCGGTGCCGGTCAGACTTCTGCCCGAAGCCCGCGCGCCTCCTGGACCTGGTCGTCACCGGCAACGAGTTTTGTGTTCATTTTTTAAAAAAACCCTCGTCTTCGAGCACCTCGTCGAGCCGTTCCCGTCGTTTGGCTCCGACGAAGCTCGGCCCGCGGTCGCGACCGACGTCTGCCCGCCGCGCTCGTCTGCATTGTGGCGGGAGCCGTCCGAATCGGTGCTCTGACCGCCGTGTAACTCGCACGGTACAGTTCAGACCTAGTACTGAGCTCCCCGGCCCGAGCCTGACGCGCGACGCACGCCCTGTGGCTCTGCAGCTGGCCCCTCGACTGGTCCGACGAGGAGCGCCCCTTTGAAGCGGGTTGGTGCGGCGAGCGGCGTCGCGATTGGAAGACGGGGGCAACGGTGAGTCTTTGCGCCACCAAACACGGTTACGGCACGCTGACCCTCCGTGGAAGTGAATTTTGATGGTCTATTCGAGACGAGAGGGGTGACGAACGCAGAGCTGTTGAACTGCATCCTTACCTGCCGCGTTACTTGCACCTCTGTCCTGCAAGATGTATAAAGCAGCAGGATCAGCCGCTATATTCCAACCATAAGATACCTCTTGACCATGCCGGTGCGGAACCTGGAGCACGGTGCGAGCACGCGCGCGCGCGCGGGCGGAGTTGAGGCCTTGACGGCTCGCACATTCGGCAATTCACGAGGAAGTAGGGACACCAAGGAGTCTCTTGTAGTGCTTGGAGGGGAAAGGCGGCCTGGCGGGCGAACGACAGCTTCGAGAGCTTCGCTGTGCGTCGTGCGAAGCCAGACTCGAGAGCTTTGGGACGACCGACGACCTCGGGGCAGCGAGGAGATGGGTCAAGCGCTGAAATTGGTAACAGCAGCGGAAGTTGTCGACCTGGAACGCAGCGTTCGTCGTCGTTCGGCGTGAAAGAGGGGGGGTGCTCTCAGCGAGCGTGGGAGATCTGGATTCTGGCTGCGCGCGAGGTGGACGTGCGCTCCTTCCTCCTTCGCCACGCGCTGGCCAGTCACCCCGACACGACCAGCCAGCCGCCATCGACCGTGCCTAACCTCACCCGCGCCGACGAGAGCGGCCCGCCCTCGAGTGCCGACTGCGGACTTCCTCATCGCCGCCGACTCTGATCTCCCGGGGCCGCCAACGCGACTGAGCTCGCCGCACGCCACCAAACGATGTAAGTGTCACTGCTACTTGCGTGGTGCCTATTGCGGCTGGGTAGTCGAGCGCGATCAAGTCGGGGTGCGCGCGGGGGCCTGCCTCCCTTCGACGGCGAGGGCCCGGCCATTTCTCCGTGCTTGGCTCGTCGCTCCACTCCCTTCCTGACTCCGGTCTTACAGCTTGCCAACCCAATCCAACCATGAGCGACGCCCCGCCAATCGCGTTCCCCACCTCATCCGGCTCGGCAGGCGACCCCGCCCCGACGACCCGTCGCGCAGCGTTCTACCGCGAGAACTCGTTCCAGCCGTTCTCGCGCTCCGCCGCCAAGCGCCAATCGATCATGGCCCTCGGGTCGATCAAGCACCTTCAGCACCAGTACATCAAGTTCGGGCTCGGCAGCGCGAACGTCGGCCCGGCGTCGGCGCGACCGTCGTTCGGCGGCGCGGCGATGATGGAGGAGCCCGAGGAGCTTGACGAGGACCCCGGGGCGGACAAGGGAAGACGCAAGAGTCGGATTCCGCTCCTGGCCGTCAGCCTCGGCCGCGTGCAGGGCCTGAGAGGCGAGGACGCCGCTGAGCTGCCGCCGAGCCCTGCGAAGCCCGAGGTGGACCGTCGGATGCCGTGGGAGAAGGACGGCGAGACGGGCAGGAGCGTCAAGGACGAGAAGGAGCTCCGTCGGGACGTCCTCGCGACGCTGGAGGATGTATGCGAGAGGTACGGCCCCCCACCCGCTCGCATTCCGCGACTAGGTCGCACCAAGGGGGTGTACTGCCGGGCTGACTTCCGTGCTGTCCGCAGATGGGGCCTTGTCACGAGCCTGAGCTACCACCCGCTGCGCCGACGGTCGTCAAGGTCGAGCTACAGCGAGTACGACCAGCAGCAGCGGCTCCCGTCGCCGAGCCCGGAGCCGCTCCCGCGTTCGGTGTCGTCCCTCTCGACGGCGTCGGACGACGACGCCCGACCGCCATCACTCGTGCTCGAGCTACTCCAGACAACAACCGCCGCGATCCGGAACGTGCAGCTGTACGTCGTAAGCCTGCCGACGGACGCGTTCGCGCCGCGCACCACCACGCCCGGCTCGACAACGACGCCTCCTTCCGGCTCGCTCGCCGTCTTCCCCACTCTCCCCACCACCCCACCTCGCCCATCCTCGCCCTTCGCCTCAGCCGACACCACTCCGACCGACCCGACCCCGCTACATCAGCTGCGCCAATCGTCGCTCGCAGTCCTCGGCGCGCTCAAGACGCTCGAGCATCGGTACCGTCTCCCGCTGTCGGACCCGCCCATCTCGCCCGCGTCCGACTCTGCGTCACCCTCCGCCTCAAGCTCCGAGTCGGCCCCGCACGCGGACGGGTTCGAGTACACCCCCGCGACGCTCGACGATCTGGTCGACGAAGCGCGCACCGTGCGAGAATACGTCGAGGTCGTCGACCGCGTCCTGTTCCGCGACCGAGAGCGCAGGCGCGGAAGTATCCGCGCTGGCGAGGACTCGGATGGCCGCAAGCTGGGCCACCGCAGGAGCAAGAAGGTCGAGAAGAAGGAGGACGTCATCCTGCCCGTCAAGAGTGCCGAGGACGATAGCTTGGGCGAGCCGGTTGCCGGCAAAGTCGACTTGCCGAGCGTCGTCGAGCCTGAGCGCGACGAAGACGAGGTGAGCGAGAGCGGGAGCGAGGACGACTTGCCACAGTGGGCACTCTTGGACCCCGGAATCGGTGCGTCCCTTCTCCTGCTATTTTGACTGTAGAGCAATCCAGGCTGACTAGTATGCCCCGTTCGCAGCCCGCACGCACGCAGTCCTCGCCGCCCACCTCCCACCAACGCTCGCCCCACGACTCGCGGACCCCGCCTCCCGCCGCGCCTTCTTCGAGTCACTGTCGTCCGTCTGCGTCCCACCACTTCTAGCTTGCTCCAAAACTGACACCCTCAACTCGCAGCGACGGCACTCTCCTCTGCACCGCGTACAACCTCGCCCTCCGCGCCTCTTCCAAGCCATTCGGGTTTGTGCCCGACAAGAGCATCCACGACCTCTCCTCGGGCGACAACTCGAAAGAGCGCGTCGGAGCGACTTTCCGCCGAGTGGAGAACCTCCGCGTCTGGTCCGCGTGCGTCCCCTTCCCGCTTCTCACCCCGCTTCGTCAATAACCTTTTTGTCACGACTACAGCGCCCTCAAATTCCGCTACCTCATCTCGCTCGACCCTCTCAAGCAGAAGGCCCCACCATCGACCCCACCGCCAGCCACGACCGCGACGGTCGGCTTCGACCCGCGCATGGTTGGCCGGAAAGAGGCCGGGTGGGAGGACGTCCTCGAGCGTGCGGTGGAGCGGTGGGTCGCTGCGGTCGTGGAGGAGAAGCTGTTGTGATGTATCTCAAGCGCAGTGCACTCATCATCGGCTGAAACTCGGACGGGGCGAGCGCGGCAGGTTCAACTCGACTGCTCGGTCGTTGGCGCTTGCGTTGCACACAATCAGGTTGTCCTCTCCTCTCAGTTAGCGTGCAAGCGTCTTCTTCTACGTCGCTTTGATCGCACTCTGTGCATCACAGGCCCCGATGGTCCCAGCTCTTTCGATCCAAGTGGCGACACGCCAGTCCCGCCGAAGTCCGCTTCCCACGACCTCGAGACAGGCGACGAAGAGACCACGAGCGGCCAACGATGACTCTCCAAGCGCAATCTCGCCGTACCCGTCTTCCGCTTTGAGTGGTAGATGGCCACGTCGCGAGCGAGCCCGAGAAGGTGAACATTGTCCAGCTGTGGAAGCTCTGCGCACAGATCCAGATGTCAAAAATTTCTGCGTTGCGATGAAGCAGCCATCCCCACCCGGCAATGTCCAAAGGTGTGTACTCGTGATTCCCTCATCGGCCGATCAGCACGATCCTTCAGAATCCATAATTTAGCTCTAGGCGCCAGCCAAGTTCAGGGAATGATGAAGCCTACGCTTGATGAAGAAGCTCGAGTCCTTGCTCGAACCCCTCGACGGGACTCGTGGGGCTCACGAGCTCGCGCACTCGATCGAGCTGCGACAGGGCCCGCCGCCGGCCCTCAGCCTCCTCCTCCGAGATTCCGTCTGGCTCGCCCTGATTCAAACCAAGGTCAGTCAGGGGAAGTTCCCCTCGGCGACCGAGCACCGACTCACGGCCTCGCCGTCGTCCCCGCCACGGCGCCACGGCTCCAAAGCGGCTGCGAGCGAGTCGATCACGATGCCGAAGATCAAGTTGGAGACTTAGGCTGAAAAATCCAGTCGAACTCTTGCGTCAAAAGAGTGGAGTGACGAACTTGAGAGCATGTCCGCCAAGTAGTCCGAACGCTCTCGAGCGCAGGGAAGATTCCCGTGGAAGAGGAATGCGGATCCGGAGTACGAGTAGATGAAATGTCCGTCAGTTCGGTTTCGTTGCCATGCCGCTGCGTTGCGAGAGTCCCGAAATCATCTGCAAGAGCACGAGGAACCGTTGGAGTCGCGGACACACTTTTCAGCTCCAAGAGTAGGTATGCGATCGTATCTTCAGTTTGCTCTCCTGCAGCCGGGTTTGCGATCATGATGCACGCCCACGTCCCGCTGAACGAGTGGATCTGTGAGCGCAACGACTCGGAGTCAGCGGTGTGCCAGAGCACGGGAGCAATAGCCGGTTACGTTCTGAAGGACGAGATCTCCGGAAAGGAACTCGGTCGGAAGCAGTCGTCGAAAGTCGGTGAGGCGGACGCGGCCTTCGAACTGTCCGAGGATGTACACGAAGTTACTGGTGGGAAAGCGCGGGCCTTAGTGGTCCCGAACCGACTATAAGCTCGGCTACGTACAGGTTGGATGAGACGGATCTTGACTATTGCGCGCTCCTGGCCTGCCCACACGTCGAGCGCCCTTATGCTGTACGTCGTCGCGTCCTCGAGTACCGCGCGCGAAAGCCGAGCGTCGGGCATCGGTGCCCTCTGCCCTCTCGAATGCTTCGAGCGCAGGCGAGGTATTATCGCAGTCATAATCCTCCCGCAGAAGCGCCGAGGGTCCCTCGGCGAGCATTTCCGCGGTCGCGAGCTGGTTGGACGAGACGGTCCCGGGACGAAGCCCCTCGAGGTGGAGAAGGCTCACGGAGGCAGTGAGCGCCTGGATCCAGAACTCTGCGCCGTCCCCGAGCTTCAGTAGAGCAGGTTCCGCGTCGTCCGTGTGCGGGTCAAACGGGCCCTCGGTCCTAGCAGTTCTTATGTGATGAATGTGTTATTCATCACCGGCAGATTTCAGGGTAAAATTTCAGATACCCATCACATTACTTATCACCGTTAAAATTGAGGGTGATACTAGGTGATAAGTGATGTCACTCGGGTGATGTGAGTGAGCCATGAGTTGCATCACCAAGAGTGGACAAGACTCGACAGCGAAGGCTGCGTGGTGTTTGCGAGTTCTATTGCACTAATTCTTCCCTCCCTTAGAAGATCCCTTGGTCTTCCTCGTGGCCTTCAGCTTACCCTGCCTGAGCCAGACCTCGCTTCGACACCATGAGCGATGACTGGTTCCCTTGGCCATGCCCGCCGGCAATGATGCCCGAGGCAGAAAAGATGCGCTCAACAGCTTGCGGGCATCCCGAAGACGTCCCGAGAGGTGTGCGCGAGGAGCGGGTAGACCTGCGAGGATGAGGTCAGCGGCGAGCCGCAGCGTTAACGTCGGCAAAAGCACGCACATATTGACCGCGCTTCCAGAAGTGCAGCGGCGTAGCATCGGTGGCCTTGTGCTAGGTCGGGGGCTCGGCTTCTGACGCGGCAGCTTCACAGATCAGAGTGGGGCAATTCTCAGAAGAGCTTGTGTAGTGAAATTTTGGCAGAGCATGGTACCCCAGGCAGGTGTTGGAGTGATGAATGCCACAGTAATGTCAGCCCTGCGGCGGCTCAGGACCCATCACCTCATTTATCACCGCTATCTTACAGGTGATAATAATTATCACTTGAGCACTAAGTGAAGTGGTACCAAGTGATGAATAACACCGCATCATTTATCACGTCACTCAAAAGGAGAACTGCTACTCGGTCCGTTCGCGCCGTTGGATTCGCGTCGTCCCTTGCGGCGAGTCGGTCCCGGCGCCCGCACCTGCTCCTACGGAAAAGTTAGAGGGAAGCGTGTGGATTTAAGAGAGCTCTTACCGAGCTCCTCGCCAGGCTTGCCCGGCGGCGAGCCCGAACCTGCGCTCCCTCGACTCGAGCTCGCGCAGCCCTGCGCACCGTCGCGCTATGTCCTCGAGTCGACTGGGTTCCGATTGCCGCCGGCGTCATTCTTTACCTTCGAGACGAGTAGTCTGTAGGGTGGAATCGAGCGCGTCGAGCGGTTATGACTCGAGTCTCTGGTGGGGAGCAGTCGCAGCGGATTTGCCGTAGGCTCGTCGCGCAGCTCGATCCGAGAAGACGCGGGCGTCGTGCTCTGTCGGAAGAGCCGAGTGCGTGAAGTTTGGTCAAAGCCAAGCTGCCGCTCGTCGACGACGCTCTGAAGGCTCGCAGTACTTTCCCACGGTCCGCGCGTCGACGGTGTTCAGCGCAAAATGTTTTCGACTCGCTTCAGGCTTTCGCTGTTGTCTGCGAGGGTTCTTTGCGAGGTTCTATGAATGCTGGGACGGAATACGGCTCTCGCGTACTCACAGACCGGGTCGACTACAGGCGCTGGAGAAGCGCACGCGAGACGCGTCGACGGTGAGAGAAACATTGGTCCCTGCCTCGGATCCCACGCAGTCTCCAGAAGACGCAGTGCGCTTGCAAAAGTGTCCGCCCCTCCTACGCAACGAGATCCCTGCGGTACTGCACGAACGCGAGCAGGTTCTCCAGCGCGCCGTCCGCGCGACTCCTCAGCTCTGGGAACTTCTTCTTGTCGATCCTCTTCGTCTGTATCGCTTTATCAGTTTCATTCTTTTTCTGCAAGCCCAGGAAGGACTCACAGCGGCGCGCACGCCGGGTACGGCGCCCTCGAGCCGCTCGAGAAAGCCCTTGGAGCGGAAGACGGGCACGTCGGACGGAGCGTCCTCGTCCGAGTAGAGGTCGATGAACGAGTCGATCGCCTGAAGGAGCACTTCGGGCGTCGGCGCTAGTGGGGAGGGCGTCTTGCCGTCGGGGAGCAGCGAGAGCAGGAATCGACCGATCGTCTGACCGTAAGGGGCGTTAGCAGGCGGAAGAGATGGAAGCGAGCGAAAAGACGAACCTCGTTCTCGGAAGGGGAGATGGAAGGACGACGACCGAGCCAGCCGAGAGTGCCGGAGACGCGGACTCGGATCGCCTCTGCGGCCGGCGTCGCGGCGGTCGCGAACGGGTGCGAGAAGATGCTCACAAGGAACGGCGTCGCCTGCGCGCCGACGATCTACCCCAATCGCCAATGAGCCACCGCCCTCGTCACACGAAACCGCTGGAAAGAAGCTCACCAAGTCGCCTCCCTCGCCGAGTCCGACGCGCGCCATGCCCCACGCCGCTCCCACGCCGGCCATGACGAGTTCCATCTTGCGCTCCTCGCCGTCGTCCTCGGTCGGTACGGATCCAGCGGCGACGGGTACCGCGCCCTGACTCGCGCCAAGGACGAGCTCGAGGGTACCCTCCCACACGCGCTGGAGGTCGGTCGAGCAGCTCGACGGGTCGCTCGAGCGCGCGAGGGTGATGTAGAGGTTGTTGAGGCACTCGAGTGCGCGCACGTGAATCGTCGTGAGCAGGTCTGAGAGTGGGATCAGCGGCGTAGGGAGTGTGGGCGCAGGCGTCGAGGTCGACGTGGGCAGTAGCGTCGATGGTGCGCAAGTGGCGGGGGTGGGTGGGGGCGCGAACGAAAGTGGCGTGGGTGTCGCAAGGGTGAGTAGGAGAGCCGGGAGCGACCCAAGCAGCGACAGGGCCGACTCGGTGAGCTCCGTAGGTCGCTCGCTGTCGTCCTCGGGCCCGTCGTCGTCGTTGTCCATGCGCTCCTTGCGCACAATCTCGTCCTCGGGCTCATCGTCCGGCTCGTCCGAGTCCATGTCGACGTCGCCGCCCTCGTCGACGATACCGTTCCACTCCTCGTCGTCGGACTCGCCCGCGGCGGCACCGAGCCCGTCCGCGTCGAGTGTCGCGCAGTACTCGGCGAGGATCTCGAGCGAAACGGACAGCGTCGAAAGCGTCTTCTCCAGCGCGAGTAGCTTCAGGCCCGGTCCCGTTGGTGGTGCGCCTTCCGTCACTTTCGGGTCCTGCACGCCACCCGAGTCAGCGTCCTTCGCACGCTCTAGAGCCAGGTCAACTCGCACAATTTCCGACGCCGCCGCAGCACCGTCCACGGCGATTTGAGCGAGATCGGTCCGGACGAGGCCGACGAGGACGTCCGAGTGCGCCTTGAGGACCGACTTGAGCGCAACGAGGCTCTCGCGGTGGTGCGGCTTGTTGGCCGCGGTCGAGGTCGAGAGCTCGAGAAGGATCCCGAATGAGACGACGCGGAGGGTGAGCGCGTCGGCTGCGTCGGCGGGGGCGGGGTTGGTCGGCGAGGCGAGAATCTGGGTGAGCGCGAGGAGCGTCGGTGCGGACGACGGTGCGAGCAGGTGCGATTGCGCTGGCGGGTTCGCGGAGATGAGCGCGTGGAGAGTTTGGGCTGCGTCGACAGGTACTGGGTTCAGTACTTGGTGATGCGACAGGGCAAGGAGGGGTGACTGACCTGCGGCGAGCGCGACGCCGACGGGGACCGACTTGACGACGGCGGCCTTCTTGCCCTTCTTCTTGCCGTCCTGCTCGTCTACGTCCTCGCCGCGGACAAGCTGGCCGAGGAAGACGACGAGGTCCTCTCCGACGGCGTTCAAGCTCGCGAGGATCTTGGTGTTGCTCTCGGCGAGCGCCCAGAGGAGGAAGACGACGTTCTCGGTCCAGTCCCAGAACAGCCGGCGGCGGTGCTCAACTTTCTCGTTCTCGGCTTGCGCGGCTTCGCGCTGGGCTGGGGTCGACGGGAGCGGGGCGGTGATGGGTGCTGGCGCGGGTCCGAGCATCGAGGGCAGCAGCTGCGCAAGGAGCGGGAGGTGGCTCGTCGTGAGCGGCAGCAGCAGCCGCTTGTTGTGCATCTCGCTGATCAGCGACAGCGGAGACGTGACGGCCAGGTTCCTGCGAGGGTCGAGTTGGGGTCAGCAACCGCAACGAGGCGCTGCGAACGACCGCGCGAGTCGGACGCACCGGAGCGCGCCAAGCGACTCGACCACGACCGAGTCGGACGAGTCCGACAGGCGCTCGATCAGCAGCCCGATCAGGTTCTTCGCGAGCAGCAGTCGCAGCGTGACGGGCGGCAGCGTGAGCAGCATCCCGCTCAGCGCGGCCTGTCAAAAACACAGTCGGGGTCAGCTACCGCGCCCATCCCACCGCGCACGAGCAAGGACGTACGGAAGCCCAGACGCGCTCATCAACATCCCCGCTCCGGAGCTTGTCGAGCAGGTTCGTCACCTCGCTCTCTTTCTTGCCGACCTTCTTCACCGGCGACTCCGAGGCCCCGCCGAGCGGGCTCGCGTTCGCGGCCGTGCGCGCCGAGCGCACCTTCTTGCGGTGACGAGGTGCTTTCGGCATCGGTGCTGTTTGCTGGACCGAACGAGTCGGGCGGGCGCGCAGAGCAGAGGCGTGACTTGGCGGCGCGAGAAATTTCAGATCGGAAGAGCGTCGTGTAGG
>ERZ1463038.835-NODE-835-length-10939-cov-12.810639_pt1 | contig 10939 bp, 18 predicted proteins | sample MGYA00564479_ERZ1463038 | MGnify/ENA primary metagenome ERZ1463038 (study PRJEB39244, sample SAMEA3635134) | Helicobacter pylori | study: EMG produced TPA metagenomics assembly of PRJEB11511 data set (Assembly of a 5300-year-old Helicobacter pylori... | reverse complement strand
CACCTCTCTTCTCACCAACGTCGCCTTCATGGTCCGCCTCGACCTCTCCCTCATCGTCGCGCTGCAAGGTCTTGCCTGGGCGAATTGTAAGCTTGAGTTGCACATCGGGTGCGCTTCGAGGCTGACGGACTCTCAGGGGCGCTCCTCACGATGCTGTTGTTTGCCATCCTCTACGACACTCTCTCCTGCCAGGTAGTGCGCACCGAGTTTTACGACCTACCCCCGAAGGGTGAAAAGGTTTAATCTGCACTGCACTCCCCTCCACCTCCATTCAATGTCTCCCTAGCCAGCACCGCACCCGTAAACGTCGTAGCCCTACCCTTTCCCCATGCCCGGCGAAATCTGAGACTTGGTTATTCTCGACTGATTTCGCGACCGAGAGCACTGAATGGTCGTCGGTGGAGCTGTTCAAACGCACTTGAAAAGAAAGGTTGTTCAGGGGTCGCGAACGGCGGGGAGCGGTTTCGTCATGCGGCGTTGCTCTTGCTCCTCGACCGCACACATCCACTCCCATCTCCCGTCCGCACGCCCCGTACAACATGACCGCAAAGACTGCGCTCGTCATCGGGTCCAACCGAGGTGCGTGTGGGGGTGGGGCTCAAGATCGGCGAGGCGTCCATGCGTCTTCACCAGCCACGCTCCTGCTAGTGAAGCACAGAAGGGAGGAACTGACTCCCAGCCTTCCACAGGCCTCGGACTCGCGCTCGTCAAGGCGCTGGTCTCTCGCGGCCTGACCGTGTTCGCGACGGTCCGCTCGCCGCCAGCTGACGGGACCTTCCCGGACGGCGTCAAGGTCATCTCTGGCGTCGACCTCACCTCGGACGGCGGCGGAGCGGACGCGCTGGAGAAGGGCCTCGGCGGCGCCAAGCTCGACTTGGTCCTCATCAGCGCGGGGCTGCTGCATGGAGATGTGAGTCCGTTTTCGGTCGGCGAGTCTCGGTACTGAGACTCTGTTTGATTCGGCAGAGTCTCGAGACGCTCGGATGGCAGGAGCACGTCGACATGTACAAGATCTGCGCCATCGCGCCGACGTTCCTCGCCGCGAGGCTCTCGAAGCTGCAGGCGTTCGCGCCCGGAGCTCGCCTTTTGCTGCTCACTTCCGAGGGCGGGTCGATCGGGCTAAGGACGCGGGAAGAGGGTGGGGGGAACTACGGTCATCATGGGAGCAAGGCTGCCGGTACGACCTCCTTCGCAACGGCGCCTCGGCCCGCGAGCTGATCCGAGTGCTGCGACGAACAGGCAACATGATGGGTCGCCTTCTGAGTATCGACCTCATCAAGCAAGGCGTGACCGTCGTCGACATTCACGTGCGTGCCCTCATTCATCACCCTCGGTCGTCGGCCAGCTGACGCTCGCGTTCGCACCGCGGGTTTTAGCCAGGCTTCATGCGGACCGAGATGACCAAGAACGTCGGCTTCGACGAGTTCTACGAGAGCGGAGGCGCCGTCGAGCCGTCCGAGGCCGCCGACTCGCTGCTCGACTTCGCGGCCACGATCACGGAGAAGCACAACGGACAGTTTTGGGCGCCGCGCGGACCCAGGTCAGTCGAGGGACCCGAGAGACATGTCGGGAGTGGTGCTGATGCCGCTCGTCGCACTCAGGGACGTCGGCCAGGCGGAGAACGTCATGGGCAAGGGGCTCCCGACGCCTCTTGAGCTTCCGTGGTAAGAGACCCCCGGGGCCCCCCTTCCAAGTGCGCTCGAGCTTCCAATCTAGGACCAAGCTGTGAATAGTTCAGTACTCTGTTTCGTGCCCTTGGTGCGCTGCATCGTTGCTTCCAGCGGCTCCTCTCGAGCCCGAGATCTCGAGGCAGCGCCGGCCTCCCAGTTTGGGACGGCAGTGATGTGATTAGGCGAACAGCATACGATGATTTCATGAACGAAGGGAAGAACTTTGCGAGATACAGGTGTGGAGACAAGCGGGTACTGTAAGTGACGGCAAAGAGGTTCGTGCGGGGATGCCGTCTCGGGGAAACGACGGCGAGTGAGGGCGAGGGGAGAGCGCGCGTTTAGGTCGACTTGGCGAAGCCGACGCGGCCTCCGTGTCCGAGGTCGTAGACGGTGTCTGAAAGCGGGTCGTGTGAGTGCGGATCGTGAGGACGGGTAAAGTGCGAACGACTTACAGAACTTGCGGAGGAAGACGTCTCCGATGATCCAGATGGGTCCGAGGGGCGCGGGGATGTCCATGCCGGTGAACTGCAGGGCGGACAAGGTTGCTAAGTATACGACGCCGAGGGACGCGTGGGGGAACGCACGGAGCTGATGCAGGTGCCCTGGACGTTGAGGATGTAGTCGACGGCATCGATCTCGTCTACGAATCGAACAGAATCGTGAGTACGCTTCTCGACTAGTAAGAGATGCCGGGGACGAACAGGGGAGGCCTCCAAAGTAGAAGGTCAGGGAGGGGAGGTTCGGGACAGTCTCGCACTCGACGGTGTACTGGCCGTTCCACGACTTCTTGGCGCCGATCTCTGGTGGGGTGTGACTGTGATGTCAGCGAAAGGATGAGACAAGAGGCGCTTGATCACGGACCCTTGTTGATGCTGAGGTGAGGGAAGCAACGTCAGCAGGGGTCCAGCTGAAGCACTCGTTAAGTACTCACATCTCTGCGACGTCGGTGGGGAGGGCGATGAGAGACGTTCCTGTACACAGCAAACCCATCAGCCTCAATCACACCCTCGCTCAGTCCGCGTAGACTGACCGGTGTCGATCGCGGCTCCAGTGTTGTCGAGCTCGAGCGTCTCCTTGCCGAACTTGACCTTCTCGAGCTCAACCTCCCAGTATCCCTTCCGGCGCACGGGGACGTAGTCGATCTTGCCCGTGTAGTGGCTCTCGTCGACGCCACCGAAGATGGCCTCGCCCTGCTCGGGGTCCGAGCCGAGCCAGAACGCGAACAGGGGCGCGTCGAGCAAGTTCTGGTTGATCATGTTGTAAAACGGCGGGACGACGTGCTGGACCGAGATCGTGTCGTAGCCGAGTCCGAGGATGCCGTCGAACTTGCCGAAAGCCTGCAATCGCACGTATGGTCAGCGGAGTGCAAAAAGCCTGGACAGAAGCGACGCACAAAGGTAAGTCCGGGCTCGACAGTGCTCTCAGCAAAGTCCTGCTTCTTGATCTCGAGGTCGCCGATGGTCATGACATCGTTCGAGATGACTCCCTCGAGCGATCCGGTGCCGTACTGGATCTTGAACTCGGTTCCGTTGGCGACGTAGGTCGACGACGCTTTGGCGTCGTACTTGGTGTGCAGGAAGCACGCGATGGACGAGCACCGCGTCGAGGGGACCCAAAGGTTAGACGATCCGCTGAGCGAAGGACGGTCGCAGGTCAGCAACTGTTACTGTAAGCGAAAAGTGCGGCAGACGACGCACGTGTCGAGGATGACCTTGAAGCTCTGGGGAGGGGTGCCGAGCGTGATCTCGGAGAAGTACTGCGCGTTGAGGTCTGTGTGGGTGGGCCGCGCGTCAGCACGAGTTGGCTTGACCGGTCCGTGAGCACGGAAGTGATGTACAGTCTGCAAACAAGAGCGTCAGCGTCCAGATCGCGACAGTCTCGATGGCGACGGCATCGCGAGTGGCGGGACGGGCGGTCGTTTCGGGACGCCGTGCCCGAACCCATCGCCCCACCTCCGCACGCCATCGCCGGCCAGGACGGGGTCGGACTGACTGGTAAGCGGGACTCCGTGTCCACCCTTGGCGAGCTCCTCCTCGAAGGCAGCCTTCTCGACCATGGTGCGGAACTCGCCGTCGCGGCTGGGAGGGTAGCGACCCTTGCGGCCGGCCTTGCGCCTGGCCTCGTCGCCGAACTGGAACGGCGCCTGGTTGCCCTGGCTCGGGCGGCCGAGGTACTTCTCCGCGAGCTGGTGTACCGAGTTGGTCGTAAAGTCGAGCTCCGTCGGCGCGAGCTTGTGCAGCTTCATCCTGGGTGGCGGGGCGCTCGAGTCAGTTCTGGGGCCGAGTGCCGATGCCGCGCGGCCGACAACGCAACGCGGATCGGAGGGCAAGGGGACTGGGCAGTGACTCACTTGTGCACGCCGGCATCGACGCCCTGCAGGGCGAAGAGGATCGCGACGCACGCGGACGCGGTGAGCTTGAACATGGTGGGCGCGGTCGGAGAGGAGGTTGGGTCGGTGGGCTGACTCTGCGCGAATGGCACGGATACGGTCAGGCTCGCTCGGAGTCGTCTGATTGGCGCAAGAACCAGACGTACTCGCTAGATTCGAGCTGGGAGCACTCGAAACGGCGGGATGAAGAGGGCAAAAGGCTGGGCTCAGGATGACGCCCTCGTTGCGCAGTTCACAAGGCGGCCCGCGAACCTCAGTGGCCCCTGACTCTTCTTTCGCACGCTAGACAGGATACGAGGACGCGCTGAATACATGCTTGCGTTGTTTATTAAAAACCACCTCGCATTCGAAACCGGATCCGATGACCCAACGAGACGACAACTTCGCAGCCGCGCGGCGAGGACCGATTCTGAAGCGGTCGCCTGCGCAGCTGGATCTGCACCAGTACCATAAGTCGGTAAATATGACAGCATAGTTGCCCATCTATGTAAATGTTCGACATTGTGAGCGGCGGTGGGCGTTGCCAGTGCGCGGCGGGGAGCGCACGAGAGCAGGCCTGCTGCGACCGTGCGAGCGAAAAAAAAAAACGAAGACTGCGATGGAATCAGCCAGCGTCACATGCACCTACCTATACCAGTCCAAAGAGGGGGCCTGTGATCACGCCGTCGGCCGGCAGGTCCGTCGTCGCGAAAGAGACACGGGGACGAGGAGGCTCGAGCGTCCGACTCTGCTCGACTTTTGTCCGCTCGGCGTCTCGCTCGCTCCGTCCGTCACCGTCCACCTATACTTGAACTCAAATCTTCGGCTCCCGACACTCATTCCCACTCTCCTTCAACCCACGTGCGTCCCCCGCCTTCCAACTCGCGCGCCACCGCCACCGCTGACCCCGCCGGCTTCCAGGATGACCATGTCGCGCTCGTTCCTCTTCGCGGCTCTCGTCGCCTTCTGCGCCATGTTCAGCGGCGTCTCGGCCACTTTCAGCCAGGGCGCCCTCCAGCTGACTCGCGACTACGGGATCAAGGTGCGTCCGGCAGACGTCCAGCTGCGCCTTCGGTCCCAGCAGCACACAAAGGCTGACTCCTGAGCGTCGCTGCGCAGTACACTTCGGTTTACGTGGACAACGAGGCGTTCTGCAAGGTGCGTCTTGAGGCTGCTCGGGAGGGGCTGGAGAAGACCAGGCTGACTCGTGCTGCTCCGTCGCAAGGGTTTCCGCGCGGCCTGTGTTACGTAGTATGGCCGCTGTTGCTCTTGAACTTGCCGCCCAGTTTCCTGACTCCGTATTTCATCAGCGCCGGATCCCTCGGAGAGCACCACCAGCTCGACTGCGTTTTCGCGCAGAGCTCCTGTGCGGCCCCACCCACCTTTGCGCGAGCGCCCTTCGCTGACCACTCAGCGTCTGCCTTCTACAGCCCCGATCCGCGCCTGGTGCGGTGGAATCGAAAAGAACGCGAGTGGAGGATGGACCGCCGGCGAGGCGCAGGTCGACAACGTGCGTCCAGTTTCCACGTGCAAGGGCGGGTGTCGAGCATCCGCCCCGCCCGAACTGATGGACGTTGGCGAGCCGGGTCGCTGACCTTGTTCTCGTGATATCCAGACGCGTGCCGTCATTGCTGCGATGGGCTCGAAGAAGGCCAAGATCAGTGCGTTCGGCCGAAGAGTGGAAAGCCCGGTCTGACCCTTGCTCACCTCACGCTCGTAGCCAACAAGCCGATGACCTACAAGAAGTGCTTGGCCGCGAAGAAGTACAACTCGGCGTAAGTTCTTTGGACCCCTGCGAGGAATATGGAGAACTTACGGGCGCCTCACCCAGCGTGACCTGCGTCGCCTGATCGCGGCCCAGCCCCGACGAGCACCCGTCCGCGGGTGCTTGCGGATCACCCTTCGTGTAGATACCTCCTCCGACCTTTCGTATCTCCCCTCCTGCGTACCCCGCCAATGGACACTCGCCGCCGTGCCTTCGCGCGTGGCGGTTCGCCTTCGCCGCACATCTCCAACGTCGACGCGACTCTCACGTCCCTGACTCACACACCTGGGGTTGAAGTAGAGGTGGTGCACTCTCACCCTTAGCACTCCGACTCCTACAGTCTCGCTAGCTTCCGTCCGCAACCTCCAGCCACTCGAGTTCCACCTGCGCGACGAAGCCCCTCATGTACTCTGTTCTTCGGTCGGCGATCTCCTTCCCCTTGACGGTGCGCATCATGCGGTTGAGCGAGAAGAGCTTATCTCGGAAGTGGTCGATGGCGGACGAGGTGTGGTCGCCGGACGGGCTGGTGGAGCGCGGGATGTAGAGGGGCCGCGAAGCAGCGGCCGAGTAGGCGGCACAGCGCATGATACCTGCAATCGGGCACGAGTCAGCGCGCTGGCCCAGTGACGGTAAGATGGGTTCTGCGCTCGGCGAGGCGGGGCGGGGATCAGCACCTACCGAAGGCGCCGAGCGCGTCAATCTTGTCCGCGTCTTGGACGCTGGCAGACTCAAGAGAAGTCAGCTCCACCCGTGCTCGAGTCCGAGGGGCCAGGCGCACCAGTGCAGCTCGGGGCAGGTCTCGTGCCAAGCTGTTTGTTTGCCCTCCTTCACGCGCTTGACTTCCTTGCTGTAGCTCACGCTTTCAATGATGCGCTCGACGAGCGTCCTCTGCTCCTCGCTGATGACGTCGACCCACAAGCTCCAGAAGCCGGCGAGATGATCCTTCGCGGTCACGTTCGCCTTGTCCTTCGGCAGGTACTTGGCGTCGAGCAGGTCGTGGAAGTAGGCGGCGAGCGAGACGACGAGGATGTCGGGTGGGGTGGGGAGAGACTTGGCGATGGAGAGGGAAAGCGACTTGACACGCAGGACATGGTGGATGTCGTGTGAAGGGTCGTATTGCGCGTGGTGCGTCCGCGCGAGCGCCTCCGCCGCGAGCAGGAGCGGCTGCGACACCACGTCCGCCGGCATTTCGATGTGTGGTCGTTCGCTGATGCTGAACAGGTCCACCGCCGCGGGCAGCAGCGAGTCCGGGTTCTGCGACTTCTGAGACGGCATGCTGGGCGGAGTTGGGCGGAGCGAAGAGGCGCGCCCCAGGTTGTGCGTCTTCTGCGCCCTCGCACATGGAATGTCTCGCGCATCTTTACAGTGTCCATTTTCACTTGTTCATACCCTACAACACACGTGGGATCAAGGCACACATTATCGCGCCTCAACAAACGGGTCCCGCGCACCGGGAGCGTCGTACGGCGCCGCCAAACTCGGAGCCTCCCCCAGCGGAAGGCCCTGATACTGAATGTCTTCTCGGGCCAAGACGCCAGTGTCTGTTGGCGGAAGCGCGCTGCGCTCCGCCATTCCCATCGGCGCCGTCTCCCGCTGTCCGCGAACTCTTGACGCCACATTGTACGAGTAGATTCCGCGGCCGATCCAGTGCCAGTTGACGCAGGAGAGGATGAAGCGAGCAAGGTAGAAGATGAACACGTAGTTGACTTGGTGGTGAGGCGTGAGCCAGGGCATCACAGCGGGCAAGGTGCGCGGACTCACAGAACACGATGTTGGAGTACTTGAGTGGGCGGAGGTCCTCCTGGTAGCTACTGTAGCCACCGTAGGAATACGGACTGTAGCTTGAGTAGTAGCTGTATTGGTTGACTTGGATGTCCGAGACGATGACCTGCGAAGCGTCAGGTCAGAGGAGTTCTTTGCGGCGAGGTCGCGAGGCGCACCGAGGCGCCCAACCAAAACACGGCCGCGAGATTAAAAATGAGGAGGGTCCAAAGAACCCATCGACGCTCCCATCGAAGTCCCACCCACTCGAGCACGAGCACGACGAGGATCACGGCGCCGACGATCAGTCCGAGGAACTGGATGGGACTTGTCAGCCGGTGAGAGTGCGCGGCGAGGGGCAAACTCACGGATGAAAAGAGCCAGGACGAGTAGACAAATCCCTCGACGATGTTGTACAGAATGAAAAACCAGCAGAACTTCAGGAGGCACAGGTAGACGCTGGGGAGGCGCGTGAGCGAATGTCGCCGCGGAGTGGCGTAGGGCGGAGCTTACTGGTACGCGCGGTACGCCTTGCGGAGCCCTGGCTCCGTCCCCGCCACGGTGAAGATGCTCCATCCCCACTCTTTCCACGCGAGCCACGCTCCAACGCCCAGTCCGATCTCTCCCACGGCGACGCACCTGCGTGGAATCCATCAGCGCCAAGTCCCGGTCGGCGGCGGCCGCGCGCTCCCGACGCACCCGACTTGCACCGCCGTCAAGATGATAGGCAGTGAGCCGTAATCTCCACTGTCGCCCACAACCCCCATTCCGAGGTTGTTCCCCTTGGTCTCCGCAAGGATCTGCGCGACGTGCACGAGGAGCAAGGTGTTGAATCCGAGCGTGGCGACAGCCTGGACCGTATTGCGCTTCCAGCACGCGTCGAGTGAGAGGTACAGCACGAAGAACCTGCACTCGAGACCATCAACATCGACCCACGGGACGACAGGAGCGCCACGCACGCTCCCATTGTCGCCGCGATGCTGCCTGGGCCGGGACCAGTCGACCATAGCGCGGCGTTCGAGCCGACGAGGGCAGCAAACTCGAGCACGGAGGCCCCGAGTATGAGGCCGCTCGGGGCACTGCGTGGGATGCAGTCTCGAGCAGGTGGCATGGCGGACGTTGGCGGAGAGAACCAAGGGGCAGATTTGCCAAGGGCGAGCCGAAACAACGGGTCGGACTTTGGCGGCCCGGGTGCCCGGGTCCCGCTCCTGCAGATCCACCCGCAATACAATTTGCATGAGCCTTGCTTACGAGCCTCTAGAAATTGACAGTCAGAGTGAAGAGGTCGAGGAGGGAAGGCAATTTTTGTTGTGTGCGAGCGGCGCTCGCGCGAGCTCGTCGTTCTCGCCGCTTGTCGCAGGCCGTGCTTGCAACTGCCGATTTCAAGCCGGAGGTTCGACACAAGTGAGATTTGAGCTCCATACTGGCTTAAACAGTCTGATCAGTACTTGATCGGGCGTGAAAGGCAGACGCCCTTGAAACCCTTGACTCGAGACGAAAGCTCTCCGACGACCTTTGGCTTCCTCCCCGCACCACGACTTGAGCCAAGCCCAGCCAGTCTCGTGAGCACTTCATTCCCTCGATCAGATGTATTGCCGACCGCGCTCCTGTAGGTCTGACCTCGCCACACGCCCCAGTCACAGCATGCCGGGCATCCCACCCGCGCACTACAACGCCGACTCGACCGCTTCAAGGCATCTGACCACACTTGAAGCCAATCTCTCCGTGATTAACTTCAAGCCTTCACTCCTCTTGTTCGGCGGTCGCACCTCGCCGGACGCCATCCGCTGCGATGCCGCCGACGACGACAACGCTCGTCGCCAAGAGCACGTCCTTCGCCACGCCACCAATGTTCTCCACCGTCTTTCCCGCCTCTCCAGATAGTTCACTAGCCTCGGGGCCGTGCGAGTGCTCGATTCGAGTTCGGAGCGCGGCCGTCGTCTCGTCGTAAACTTGAGAGGAGCTGCTCGCCCGTTGGTCAGTCCTCGAGAACCTGATTTGAGCGATAGGAAGCTTACCCAGTGGACACACCGTCTGCAACTGAGCTGACGGCATTTGCGGTGGACTGCAGGCCACCCCCGATGGTCTTTCCGAGGCCGCTCTTTTCGCCAGCCTTCGAGCTCGCGCTCGAGCTTTCACCATCTTCGGACGGGACCGCCAAGCTCTTTAATGGAGTGGTCGGAATTTTGAGTAAGAACATTGGTTGGGAAACTCACGGGTGTGACCGCTCCGAGCTTCGCTCCCACCCATTCGCCAACAGAGCCTGCCGCGCTCAGAACAGTTTCAGCGACCTTGTGCGTCACGTTTTCCACTGCTCCATTTGCGGTGGATGCCGAGCTAGCCAGTTTATGCGTAAGAGTGGAAAACCCAGTCGGCTGATCCACCTCCGGTGTGCGCTCGACGTATCTGTTGCGGCGCAAGGTGTCAGCTGCGAACGCTGCTACCAGACACAGGCGAGTCTCGATAGGCGCACGCATCTGACGCTGCAGATATAGCGAGCGATCGCTGGATGCCCGCTTCCTTGATTCCTGTTAGAGATTTGGCACTCAGTTGGACTGCCGCAGATCCGTTTCACGACGCCACTGACCGGGCCCGACCTCGTCCGCCCCAGCTTCGAGCTTGCCGCCCAATAACTAGCCGCCGGCAACGAGGAGCTCTTCAAACTCGAGGCTCACTCCCGAGTCCACGCTTTCCTGGCCCAACTCGAGCTTGACCCATCCACTGACGCCCTCTGCGTCCGGGAGGTCCGGCTTCAGGAAGAATCCTCGTGGGTTTCCAGCCTGAGTGCCGATCACGGAAGAAGCGGAAAGGGGAAACGCTAGGGTTCCGATCTGAAGCGTGTGCGATTGTGAGGGCGTTTCGGCTCGGAGGGTGAGCGTGGCGGGATCCGGGGTCAGCGGGAGCGTGGTGGTGCCGACGAGGTGGAACGCGAGGACACCAGGAATGCTGATCAAATTGGTTGACATCGTGCAACGCTGGATAGAGTGCAAGAGAGACCTGTGAGGTGGAGCTCGACTCGCGAAGCGATGACGTCGCGTCCGACACTTCCTGGCCGCGAACGGATGACTCGGAGAGGATCGACGCGAGTATACGCTGGATCACCCGCCAAAGCATCCAGAACGAGAATAGCGGCTGCACCTTTTAGGGACAATGCTATGTACGTAGCGATGCCGTACACCGACCCTGAAAGCTCCGTCGGTGCTAGTAATTAGCGCAGCTGTGAATGACACGAACTTGAACTTGAACTTGAATGCAACCCAGTGGTATGGGCTTTGTTTACAAGCCGTTTTTGAGCCACGCGAGTCTCTAAAGACCTTGAGTAGATTCCGAGGTTGACTTCGCAGATCACCCCGAAGATCGGAAGAGCACACGTCT
>ERZ1463038.834-NODE-834-length-10951-cov-13.271017_pt1 | contig 10951 bp, 16 predicted proteins | sample MGYA00564479_ERZ1463038 | MGnify/ENA primary metagenome ERZ1463038 (study PRJEB39244, sample SAMEA3635134) | Helicobacter pylori | study: EMG produced TPA metagenomics assembly of PRJEB11511 data set (Assembly of a 5300-year-old Helicobacter pylori... | reverse complement strand
ACTGGGAAGTGCCCGTAAGAGGGTTCAGAAGAGCAACAGGTGCCTACTCTATTCGCTGATCGGTCCAAAGTGCGTATTCGGCTGATCCTGTTTTCGTCAGTCACGTCTACCATCCTCTAGGACGCCTGATCCGTAATGCCATCGAGACGGGATCTGTTCCAGCAGGGTGGAGCTTCCTGACTCTGGCGCTGTTTATCTGGGCACCTGCCACCAATCGTAAGCAGAAGCGGCCACTTATGAGGAAGCTGATCACCGTTCGTCCGTTCCAGTGTCGTCTGGGTTGGGGAACTGCGTCGGGCGGCTCTATACGCTGTGCTTGTTGTACAACTTGAACCTCCGCCGGCGCACGGCCAAGAGCATCTTCGGAAGCGACGGAATGGCCGACACGAGCTCCGCCGACGACAAGAGCTCGGCTTCGAGGCGCGGGCCCTTCGGCAGTCGGATCTTTGGCAGCGCGTCGCGGACGGCGAGGGCGAACTGCACGATGGAGCTGCAAGTCTCGGTCCATCAGGAGGAACTCACAACCGTCGAGGAAGGCCGTGTTCGGGTTGTCACCTTCAATGATCCGGTAGGTCTAGTCGCCCTTCGGAGCGCAAGGACTTGCGCTGACCAAGGCCACCGCAGGACGCCCTGGAGGATAAGCACGACAGGTACCAGTACAGCGCAGCTGAAGAAAAGAACAGTGTGTGAGCTTGGGCAGGAATCGGAGATTGCTTTGTGATGGGTAGCTGCTGGAAGACACCTTTGGCGCGGAGTCACGACGACCAGCGCGGGTGACAACAGAGAGCAGTGTTTTCATTCTTCCCTGCTCATGAGCATCCCGAGACCCAGAACTCCGAGCAAGGCGTATTTAATCTTGGGGAAGTCGTTCTGAGAGTCGCGACAACGTCAGCGCGTCGCACGACGAGGCCTCGCAGACCAAACTTGTGTTCGCTGGACGTACCATCATGATCGTGACATACCCCACGTAGGGTACGTATCTGTAAAAGCGAGAGGAGAGTCAGATCTGGCTTCAACCGGCGAGCTCCCTGAGACGTCGGTCGCACCCCTGCACTTTCCCGACGATGTGCGTTCGCTTGAGGTGCTGCACGCCGTTGTAAAGCCCTACATCGTCCCCCTGATTGTTGTCTCCTTTTGTGAGGAGAAACTGCTCAATCGAATCCGGTCTGCGGGTCCTCCGAAGCGCCGTCAGTGCGGCCCGGTGAACGCGCTGGGGAATAGACGCACACATCGTGCGTCTCGATGACGCGATGTACGATCGGTATTGGTGCGCCTGGGATCTTGTAGACGGTGATGTCACCCAGCTTGATGGGTGCCTTGGTCGGCATGGACAGGAAGAGCAGGTCGCCACGCTGTGGGAGAGGGCAGCGGACGCTGGTCAGCCGACGCTCCGCCTCAGGATGGCGATCTATGTCCGTCAGCGGGCTGGGGGAGAGGAGCGAGGCGTCGCCCCCGCGGCCGCAGCCTCCGCCCCGCTGCCCCAGCCGCGCCCGACTGCCAGCCGGCTCGTTCTCCAGCTCCACCGGTCACTGCACCCCAATACTAACCTGGATCGCAGGCTCCATCGATTCACTGGAGCGCAAACGGGAGCGTCAGCCTAGAGTTGCACGGACTGGCGCGGCGCGGCGCGGCGCGTCTCACCTAAGGACGACGACGATCGGGCTTTCGGTGTTGGTGATGATGCTGAGTCCCTTCCACATCATCAGCGCGGTCGAGATGACCGTCGCGAACTTGAGCGCCTGGTTGAGGTACTGCACCGTCGGGCCCGTCAGCGACGAGGCGCGGGACGTGGCACACGAAGAGCGGGAGAGAAGCTCACGTGCCGCACACCTAGCCGATGGAAGTCTGCAATCTCCTGGGCGAACATGGTGCTACGCGTGGCTTGTGCGCGACGGACGGTTGGGTGGATGCAAGAGGCGGAGGGGCGATCTCGCCGCGACTGCCATCCTTCGAGTGTGCGCAGCCGATCAAACATGACCGGGAAGGTGCTTTGGGAAAGGAGTGTGTTTACTGCAGCATACGGAATACACAAGATTCGCTAGATAGGGAGCGAGGGGATGGCTAGAGGACCTGCTCTCACCGTCCACACAAGCCATCAACCAAGCACAACACAAGAGTTACGAAGGGGTAAGCGCGACGGGGAAGGTGTACACGGGTGGGGACGACGGAATTATGATCAAGCGAGTGTCGAGGACGCGGCGTACCGCAGCCACTTGTCGAGCTCGGCGCGCAGGCGCGCGATCCGGTCCGCGTTGACGGGGTGCGTCGAGAGAAACCCGCACGCGCCATCGGGCCCATGCGAGTCGAGGCCCGCTGCGGATTGGGCGGCCGCGTTGGCCGAGTGGAGGCGAAGGAGGTGCGACGACGGCGCGGGCGGGGCCGAGGATGTTGCCGGTGGCGCTTCGAGGCGGTCTTCCCAAAAGTCAAGCGCGTACCTGGGGTCGATGCCCGAGTGCGCGAGCAGCCTGTGCGACGAAGACGAGTCAGAAAGCGCTGAGAGGGTGCTGGGAGGATTGCTGACCGGAGCGCCACGACGTCCGCCTCGCCTTCGAGCTGCCGCGACGAGCAGCTGTTCCAAGCGCGGCCGACGACGCCGAAGCCTCCAGCAGCGCCGACGTTGAGAGATGCGCCGATGGAGTCGTTCAGGAACGGGCCGAGCAAGGCCGTGACGGGGTAGATGAGCGTGCGGAAGACTGCGAGGCAAGGTGAGCGACCAGTCTCGAGCGCAGTGGAAGCCACGTCGCACCATCGGAGCCGAGTTTTGAGAATTGCGGAATGAGCAGCGAGGTTGACGCATACGACTCGAGCGTGTGCGAGAGAACGAGGTGTGCGAGCTCGTGCGAGAGGAGTACGGCGAGCGACTTGGTCTGCTGCGCGGTCGGGAGCACCGTCGGCGCGGTCGTGAGGTCGACCGGCCCCGGCTTGCGCGATGGAAGGATGTTGCCGAAGATGCCCTGCGACTGCCGGATGGCCTCGGGCACGCTCGGACTCGAGTACCCGAGAATCTCGTCGATAAAGCCTGGGGGCAGGAGGATGTCAGTGGCGATGCTGGGTAGGGCGAAGCGAGACTCGGGGCGCACCACTATAGACGACGATGACGCCGCGGCGGCCTTCACCGTTCGCGGCCTCGGGCCCGAAGCCAAAGCTGAACGCGTTCGCCTCGCGCCGGTCAATGACGAGGAGATCGTAGTCGGCCACGAGCGGGGGCGAGTCGACGCCGGCGCCGAACGGCTGCTCCGCCGAACGCGCGACTGGGGCGAAGTGCGCTGGCCGCGCCTTGAGCGGGTACTTTGTCGGCGGGGGTCGGAGCACGTCGTCCAGCGTCGTGGTGGACTCGCTCGCAAGCGAAGGCACGCCCGCCTCGAGCGCTCGAAGGACGGCGTCGGTCCAACGCACGCGCCAGTCGCGCTCGTCGAGAACCTCGCCACCGAGCAGGATCTGGCGGCCGGTTACCGGCGAGACGCCTTCGTCGCCGACATCGAGTACGCTGCGCAGGATAGTGACCCAGTCGCGGGACCCGGCGCGGGTGGTGCCGACTTCGAGGATCGACGAGACGAGCTCCGCTTCTTCTGACGCCGAGAGCATGACGATCCGCGGCCGGCCGGTGAGCGGGGTGCGCTCGTACGATGCGGCGACGATGCTCGCGAGGAGCACGAACGGCAGCGAGACGAGCAGCGGGAGCAGGAACCGCGAGTTGAGCCGCATCGACGCGCCGTTCGCGGTCACCGTCCCGCCGCGCTCGACCATGCGCCGCATCCAGCTGTTCGCGGTCGGGTTTCGGAGGTAACGCTCTCGAATGACGTAGATGATCTTGGCGCGGACGGAGAGCGGCAAGAGCGTGAGCGCGACTCCTGACGTGGGGGGCAATGCGTGTCAGCGATGCTCGTCCGACCTTTCCCTTGGGCTTATCGAACGCACTGCTGAGCATGGTGATGACGTTTAGCGCTGCCGACGATTTGAGGAGCGTCAAGAGCGGCAGGAGCACGGGGAAGCCAGCCTCAAAGCACGGGCTCGAGGCTGGAACCGCTATCGCCGTGGAGTAGAGGTGCGCGCGTGGCGGAGGCGCGAATGGCAGGACTGGAAGTTCGAGAACGGAGGTGCGCAGTTGTGGAAGAGGATGGTGCGGGTACGAGTGGTGCACGGGCGAGTAGGGCGTCGGCTGCGTCGGCGTAGTTGGACATGTGGTCGAGGCGTGCAGGGAAGCCGAAGCGGCGCGGACGAAGAAGTTGCGGTGGTAGAACGCGGACGGACGCGCCTCGGGGTTGGCGTGGGGTACTTGAGTCGCGAGGAAGTAGGCGAGGCCGGTCGTCGAACGCTCGCGCTCGCCGTGCGTGCTGCCGAAGAGATGCCGGCCGTGCCTCCTACGGCACATCTTGCGCGCGTGGCTCTGCTGGCCAGCCTTGCGCCGGCAGTCGTCCGTCCTGAACTTCCACATGAGCCGCCCCATCGCGCCGAGGCGGTTCCGCCAGAAGATGCGGTGGATCTCGCGCCGGTTGATCCAGCCCTCGCCCGCCCAGAAGCGTCGCGGGTGCCCTTGCCACGGTCCTCCGCGAGTGCGTCCTTGGCCGTACCCGTGGCCCTGCCCGTGCCCGTGCGAGTGGTGGTGGCGAGGGCGCTGGGCACGCGCGAAGCCCTCGAGCACCCGCCCGCACATCCAGCGGTGCCCTGCCCAGCGGCCCGTCTGCGACGACGCCGGCTCAGGGCCGCCGTGCCGCCAGAAGCCGCCGTTCGAGTGCGCGTTCGAGCCGAAGAGCCTTGCGAGGGTCGGCCGGGCTGGGAGTGGTGCTCGCGTGCTGGCTCGCAACGGGCACGCCGGTCCGTGCCCGCGCGCGGTGAGGGCGCCCTTGAGCCTGAACGGTGCTCGCAGGCCGATAGAGAACATGGCCTGTGCGATTCAATTCGTGACCAGGTCTGGCGAGTGTCGAGTGTGAGTCAAGGTGGAGCTCCGAGCCCATCCGATGCCTGATGCGCGCAGCAGCATCCCTATCCTTCGAGTCCGAGTAACGCATGCTTTATTTAGCTGTCTCTTTAATCTTTTCAAACTGACATGGCTCTCGCTCCCAAGAACATGGTGAATGAGTCGAATGCGTAATAAGTACTCAGTGGGAGAGTCAAGCGCCAATCGCATCAGCTCCAGCATTTTTTTAAGGAGACTCACTCACCTCCATCAGTTATCCACTCGTACAATACTATAGCCAGATTGATTTGTTTCGATCAGGCGTGGGAGCTTGGTATGTCCAAACCGCGCTCACGCCGAGTACATTCTATGAGACAATGTCCTTCTTCAAAGGCCAGAGTCGGTAGGCAATTGGTGATAGATGCGCAACAAGTATGACTGCTCGTCCGCATCCTGAAGATTTGCTATGTGCGCCAGTTTCGCTCGACGTCGTCGACACCTCGACTGCCAGTCGAGGTGTCGGATGTGGCACAGCTCGAATGGTGGACGCCGCTGGCCGGCCGGGAGAGCAGTGAATGGACAGTCTCGATCGCTTCAAGAGTGATTGTTGTTGGGCTTTGCATGCCTCCAGGGGATGCGGTGGCGACGTCTTACTGCCCACTCCGCACTCCTCGGGCTGCCGCAGCGTGGGGGCCTGTCCACACAGACTGGGGCTTACTGTCGGAGTCATGATCAAATCCTATGCATACCCTCCGTAAGTAGTGGCTGCCGAAAGCTCACACTCTTGGGGGATCCGTGCTCCCGTTGCCGATCTCGCGACCCCGGCGCAGACGTCGTGCGCGGGATTCCTCCGTCGCCGCATCGGATGGGAATGACGCATGATGGAGCACGTTGAAGACCCGGGCTCACAATTTAAGGGTGGTCAACTCATTCCCTTGAGCACGGGTCCACGGGAAGACAGAACTCCTCGTCCCGTCGCAGCGTCGCAGTCCCCCTTGTGCCACCTTGTGACTGCCATTGTCGGGAGGCGATCAGGTCGTTGGCGCCCCGCAATTTGACACACCGAATGCAACGTCACCTTTCCTCGCATCTCGGTTTGTGGTGCGGCGCTGACGGACTTGCCGCTTCGGCGTCGTGGTCTTGGCAAAGGAAGCAAGCGCCAGAGGTGGATCATCGCTTCTTGTACCTCAATTGGAAGCCTTTTACACCCTACTATCCCACATACAACCCCATACGAAAGTCTTCTGTGGGACCAGCGCGCCAAAAGTGGACGACCACCCTGGATTGTACCCTGAGAAAGCGCAGCGAAGCCTGGGCGTTGTCCGACGCCGAAAGAGGATTTGGTATGGCTTTGTATTTCGAATACTTTTTGGGGGTGTCCTAACGCTACAGAGGTATAACAGAAGTAGTACAATGGTCTATGGATAGTGAGACTCGTCTAGGCCGAGCTTTTAGTTGAAGGACCAGGTGACTGCAAGGAGTGACTTGTCAGCGAGCGCTCGAGGGGACGCAATTGATGAAGTGAGCGTACCCGGGAAGACACCGGCGCTCAATGAGTCGAGAGCCTGGAAAGCGCTGACACTGAGGTCGATCGAGCCGGAGCTGACGCAGGACGGGCAGCTGTCGGCGACGGTGGCCTGGATGCTTCCGCCGTTACCCCAGATGGTGACCGACTTGCCGCAGTGGGCTCCGTTGGAGTACATCGAGGTCTCGAGGGCGATGATGTCTGCAGAGCGGAGGAAAAGTCAGCGCGACTCGCGGCGTGCGAACGGACAGCCGACTCACAGGCAGAGTCAGAGTTGACGTTCCCACAGTTTCCGGCGACGCCGTTCTGGGTGAACCAGGTGGCGGTCTGAAGAGATGGACCAAATGTCAGCGTTGGAAACGCAGCAGCGAAGGCGACGTGAACTCACTCCGGAGTATGATCCGCTGGACGCGGCCTTGGTGGGCGCAACGTAGGCCGTGGTCGTGGGAGTCCAGGTAGTCGTGGGCTCAGGGGTCCAGGAGGTAGTAGGCTCAGGGGTCCAGGTGCTCGAAGGCTCGGGGGTCCAGGTCGATGACGGCTCCTCGTAGGTCGACGACGGCTCGGTGGTGGCTTGGACTGAAGAAGGTCAAGATCAGATCGGTATATTCTCGTTAAGGTGTCCTGTGGGCATGACTTACCCTTGGCGGCGACGTAGGTAGCCGACGGCTTGACGTAAGCTGAAGGAGTGAAGTCCGCGGATCAGCCGGTGGCGCACGCTGAACAGGGCATCGAAACGCACTAGAAGTGGTGGCGGCGGCGGTGGACGACGAAGGCTCCTGGTAGGTGGAGGTGGACTCGACGACGGGGGCCGATGACTGGGCAGCAGCGTATGCGGCCGCGTGCTCGGTCGAGTTCGCGAACCTCCATGAGGCCTTGGCTGCGAAGGTGCGGGAGAGGTCAGCTTCGGGCCCGCAAAATCCATCCATCGGCATCACGATCAACTTACTGAACTTGCTGTTGTCACCGTCAACCGCACGCCAAGTTGCGACCGAGAGGCTGAGGAGGTCCGGCGTCGCAGACGCATCCTGGACCAGCGCGGTGACGCTCATGTTGTTGGCGAGGTTGGTGAGGATGACATAGCTGCCACAGTACGGAGAGACGACTCCAGTGGTGTTGTAGAACTGGTGGGACGAGGTGAGTAAACAACGGCGAGCCGCGCGAGGTTGAGCGAACGCACCTCGAGCGGGAGTCCAACGACGACGTCGGCGTCGCTCGAGTAGTTTCCACACGCCCCAGCGTTGCCGTTCTCTGTGAAGTGGGAGGCGTCAGAACTGTTCTAGAGGTCAACCGTGAGAGGAAGACGAACGGAGGTACCAAGCGACAGAGCTGGTGGTGTTGCCGGTGACCTCCGCGACGGCGCGCTGGACGACAGGTGCCGCAACGGCCGCGGAGGCGAGGGCGAGGAGAGAGAGGGTGGCAAGCATGGCTGAAGTGTGAGAGTCGGCGGGGTCGAGTGAAGGTGATTGAAGGAAAGGAAGGAGGATGAAGCCGGCCGCCGTGCTCAAAAGGACGCAATTGAGGGTGCCGCTGTTCGCCCATCGCATCTTTGGGCACTAAAATCTGGAGGCGGGGTCTATGTCTCACGTGGCATTTTCAGTCGACGCCACTAGGTTCGATCAGGGCGTCGCCGGCCCGCGCAAGGATCGCCATCCGGCAGATCCCTTTGTGGGCGACGTCTTCCACTGACCCATTGTAGTCGGGTAGCCAAGCAGTGCAATCCAATCCTCTAGCAGCCGTACCGAGTCCTACCTACCCTGCGCACCATGTCGCCGTACTTGCACAGGAAATGGCAAAGATCGCCGTTGCGGCAAAAGCGTCGACGGCCAAAGGCACACCTCCACCCGCGCTGTCCGCACGCCGAGAGCGCGGTCGGACGGATGCCTGGAGGAAGTCCCCCATTGCGAATTTCTCACACGCCCGGTCCCCTCACTAATACCTAGACCTACTCGGCAATGACTCGAACGCAATCCCGGTTGCACATAAAGCCCGACTTCGCCCCGCGCCTCCGCCGCCGTCTGCCTCCCCAAATGTCCCGCACCCCGATATATATACCACAGATGTCCGAATACGATGTGAGAAGTCTCGTCGGATGAAGTTACAAAGGAGTCCTTGCCGAGGGAGCGCCACCAGCGGGCTGGAACCAGGCGCAACACTGGACGCTGCCGTGTCGCAACGCCGGCGCCCAACCTTTGTTCGTCAAGCGCTCACTGCTACGTGTTTAAATCTCACTGGGTGAAGTGATGCATTATTGAATGTGCATCCCCTCCTCGAGCCCCGTCCAGTGCGTCGCTTCAAAGATGTACACACTGGCTGGCGAAACCGGGGTATGCGGCGTCTCACCCGCCAAGTCGGCCGCCCAAAATACTAAGGCCGGGAACTTCAAGACAGCCCTCGCTCGGAGTTTTTGTAACGAACCGTCAAGCGGTCGACGCAAGCGGCACCAGAAGTTTTGAGGGCGCCGGTTCGCCCGACCGTTGGCGCCCGGCGGCGACCGACTGAGGACGAAGAGAGTAGTTTATAGACAAGGGTGGATGCAAATCTCCCTTCCCCCCTGGACTGTTCCGCGGGGAAGCAGCCACCCTCGCGCCGATTCACAACTGCGTCGAAGCAGAGCGCTGTCTCGCCCAGCTTTTGCCCAGAACCCGTGCCATCCTCACTCCGAAAACGGTGACTGCCTCTGACAGCGTCTCGAGATGGTCCTTCGTTTGGACGGCGCCACTTCTTCATACCCCAAATCATCTAGAGACCGCGCGGGAGTCCGCCACCACATGAGATCGTCGACCTCGCGCCGCCCAGCGGTAAGGTGTATATGATATATACCCCTAGGTGGAAACTGTGGGTTACAGGGTCAGATTTAACGAATAGCCAATCTGCCCGCTGGCCGAGGTGAGCGAACCACAGACCTTTCGCCGCACGGCTCCGGTATATCAGCTCGCACTTTAAGCTATTCACCGGCTATCCTTGACCGTCCCACTCTATCCATACCTCCTGGGGTACACATTACTTACACTCACTGTATCAACATCTTGCCATACCCACTGCACTTGAGAAGTCGACGCTTGCGCGCCTTCATTCCAGCCGCTCGTCTCTGTCCGCGACGTCAAGCGCATGGGACAATAGGCTCTCCAAGGCCAGAGCTCCCACTGCACTAGTTGGAGCCTCGGAATGGCTTGTGACGAGACCAGGAGTACTGCGTCACTGAGCGTGGCGTCGAGGATGAGCGCCAGGAATGCTTTTCCGAGCGTTGTGGCCAACCCTCCGCGACATGAAGTCTCCCAGCTCGGGGAAACGCGTGATCCCTCGCGTCAATGCTCTCACCCCTCTCGGTGTAGGCTGGAAGGAAAAAGTGCGTTGCAAGGCGAGAGCAGAGCGACGATGGGTCCGGCGCCCGCTCCGGACTGAGGTAAGCAGGGACAAGGTGAAAGCTGCCTCGATGGGGCCAGAGCGTCGAGGAAGGGTGTAAAAGTGGTTGGGGAGAGTGGATTCGTTGAACGAGGGGTACACAGACGACGACGAGATGTTTTTCGTTGGTTTTCGGGTTTGCGTGGAGGGGCTGACGGGTGATTGGGGGAACACATTGAAGGCGTATCCGGCGCGCTCGGGGCGTCGGCGGGATGTCTGGGTGGAGTGTAGGCGGCGGGCTACTGACGGCTGAGCGACCGAGGGCGCTGTGCGGGTCGACCGGTGGGTGAGGGGCGAGGCGGCGAGGCGGCGAGGGGCGTCGTGCGAGTCGTCGTCGAAGGAAGGCCGATGAAGACCTCTTCGGCCGGGGGCGAAGCAAATAAACAGGTAAACCGTTGGATCTGCGCGAGGTCGAGCTGGTCAGCTTCTGGTACACGGCAGGGATGACAGAGCGAGGGACGCACGATGACGAGGACGAATTGGTCTAGAACCGGTTGTAGCGCTCGACGCCGAAAGCGCGCGAGTTTGACGTGGGGAAGGTGACGCCCTTCATGTGGCAAGGCGACGGCGAGGCCTCGTACGCGGGACGGCGGTTCGCGAGGCGCAGGGGCGACTCGAGCGGGCCGGACGCGTCGAGGTTAAGGTGGAACAGAGCCGAGGGCGAGTTGGTCGGCGTGGTCGGGCGCTCGAACGCGGGCGAGGCGGGGCTGCACGGCGCAGGCGCGGCTGGCGGTGCACAGAGGAGCCGCTTTAGCGCCTGGTCGACCTCGTAGCGGTCGCCGAGGTCGCCCGTCGCGGGGCCCTGGATGCGCTGGCGGACGACGCCGACCCAGGTGCGCCAGACGTCGTCGCGGACGGCGACGTCAAACTTGAGCGCGCCGAAGAGGTAGACCTCGAGCGCGTTGACGTCCTTGAGCGGGATGCCCGACACGGCGGCGAACGTCTCGTTGCGATACGAATTGTCCTGCAGCGTCTTGTTGGCGATCATGAGCGCGCCAAGGAGGATCTTGAACGGCGCCGACTTGACCGCGCTCGCCTGGGCGGCGATGCTGTGCGCCTGGTCGACCGGCAGCGGCGCGATCAGATCGAAAGAGCGTCGTGTAGGGAAAGAGGGTCCTAGGTGTGTA
>ERZ1463038.833-NODE-833-length-10961-cov-13.374656_pt1 | contig 10961 bp, 13 predicted proteins | sample MGYA00564479_ERZ1463038 | MGnify/ENA primary metagenome ERZ1463038 (study PRJEB39244, sample SAMEA3635134) | Helicobacter pylori | study: EMG produced TPA metagenomics assembly of PRJEB11511 data set (Assembly of a 5300-year-old Helicobacter pylori... | reverse complement strand
TAGGACCCTCTTTCCCTACACGACGCTCTTCCGATCTTTTACGACTGCTACCTGAACGTGCTGGCGTCGACGGCGCTCTTCGAGCCGAACATCACCAGCGGAACCGGCCAGCTGTTTTTGACCCAGAACCGGCTGATTATCACGTAGAGTCTGCCTCCTTACATGAATGAGGTAGGCGGCGCTGACCTTCGCACTCCAGTGCGCTCGCCACCCATATTCTTTGCGCCGTGTTTTCCGTGAGCTTTCTTCAGACGAACTTCTCAGTAAGTTCCCTGACTTCGTTCTGTCCTAGATCCTGGCCGTTGCAGGGGGAACACTTATGAGGGCCCACGCTCTTGCTCGTCGAAATGCCGCCTTCGTCATGCCCGAGGCTTCCGGCCTTGCCGGCGCCGTCAGTGTGGCAGGAGAGTTAACGTACCTTCTCGGAGTACGCCGCAGCATCTCCTTCAGGATGACCACTAGCAGCTTACATTTGGTGCTCTCGCAGAAGGAAGACCGGCACGACGAGGGAGACCTTCGGCAGATTCTGAGGCACCATCGCTACGGACTTGATCGAGGTGCGCCAAAACCGACTCTTCCGACTGACAGTGATAAAATGTTCCCTGACTCTAGAGAAGCGCTCCATCGTCGTTATCGAGGGAGGTCCAGACGCGGAGAACGTCCGCAAGCGTCTGAGTCGCTCGGCTCCGGCCGGCTTCAGTGTTTGATAATCTCAGGCTACCTTTACTTAGCAATACAAATGTGCTGGTTGTTTCCCAAGCGGTTGTGTCGAAATTCGAGAGACTGCGAGGTCGGGCCGTCGGCGACCGTCGGCCAGGCGAGCGTTCGCCGCCCAGCGCCCCGCCGCAGATCTCTTTCTTGCTTTCCGCCGTACACTCGCCCCTAGCTCGACCCTCACCACGCTCCAGGATGCTGTCGTCAAAGCTTTCCTCGATCCCACGCCTTGCTCGCGTGCAGCTTTCCGCGCACGCCCGCATGGCGTCGACCGCCGCAGCGGGACTCTCGCACACGCCGCTGTACGAGTTCCACGTCAAGCCTGAGCATAAGGGCAAGATGACCGGCTTCGCGGGCTTCGACATGCCCCTGAGCTACGACGGACCGGTGGGAGCGAACATCGCTGGAGGCCCAGGTGAGTGTGCGACGGACGCGCTGTTGGGGTCACCTCCACGTGGTTTCAAATGGCACCTGCTGTTGAGTTGCAATGTTTGCGGCGGGACAGCGTGGCTCAGGAGCTTCAGAGAGCGCGTGCTGACCCTCCCTGGTCTCGGACAGTTGCGGAGCACCACCAGGTCCGCCAGGCATCAGGACTCTTCGATGTCGGGCACATGGTCCAGTCTACGTACGCCTTATTTCAAGACTACCGAATGCTTCGGCGGGCAAAGAAGGAAGGGCTGACCCGAGTGCGACCTGCAGCTTCTCCGGACCCGGGTCGCTCGCGTTCCTGTCGTCGCTTCTCCCGGCCTCCCTCGCCTCGCTTCCCGTTCCCAAAAGCTCTGAAGAAGCGTACGGATCGACTTTGAGCGTCCTTCTCACGCCCGAAGGCGGCATCATCGACGATTGCATGATCACTCGCTGGGGCGAGCAGTCGTACGTTCTCCAGAATGTGGGCCCTGGACGCGCTTCCTGATGCACTTTCATCAGATTCTACCTCGTCACTAATGCTGGACGGGCCGAGCGCGACATGGCGTGGATCAAGCTCAACGTCTCGCAGTGGAACGAGTCGCACGCGGCTGCCGAGCAAGTCAAGTTTGACATCCTCTCCAACTGGGGCTTGATTGCTCTGCAAGGTGATCTTTCATCTGTTGAAATTAAAGTCCGCACGACTGAGCCCACTCGGCAATGCAGGTCCGACCTCGCACCTCGCACTCGCGCGCCTGCTGCCGCCGTCCGTCTCGCTCGCCGGTCTCACCTTCTCCCGGTCGCTCCACATCAAGGTCCCCTCCCTTCCTTCCTCCCCGACTCTTCACATCTGCCGTGGCGGCTACACGGGCGAGGACGGCTTCGAGATCTCCGTCCCTGAGGACCCGTCCGCGACCGAGATCCTCGCGCAGATGCTCCTTGACCAGCCCGAGGTCAAGCTCGCCGGTCTTGCGGCTCGCGACAGTCTCCGCTTGGAGGCTGGTCTCTGCCTGTACGGACACGACTTGGACGAGGGAACTGGAATCGGCGAGGCGGGCTTGGCGTGGGTCGTCGGTGAGCTTCGCGGTTTCTTGCGGATGAGAGCAATCACTGACAAGATTTTTGGTGCCAAAGGCAAGGACCGCAGGACCCCTGGCGCTTTCATTGGAGCAGAGCGGACGCTTGGGGAGCTCAAGAAGGGCGGAACGTCCCGCAAGCGCACGGGACTTGTTGTCGAGAAGGGCCCTCCAGCGCGCGGTACGCCATCTCCCTTGAATTTCTCACCGGCGCTGGAAACTTATACTCGAATGAACCCAGAGGGAGCCAAGATCTTCTCCGCTGACGGTGCGAGCGAGATCGGCATCGTGACGTCCGGTCTCCCGTCGCCGACGCTCGGCAAGAACATCTCGATGGGTTATATCCAGACCAAGGACGGGCCCAACAAGAAGGGCACCCAGGTCCTCGTCGAAGTCCGGAAGAAGATGCGCAAGGCAGAGGTCGTCGGCATGCCCTTCACCCCTGCCGGCTACTACCGAGGATAGCTTGCTCTCCGAAGCGGAGTGGAATTAGTAAACTCGGTTGTTTCTTTACAACACTACCACAGGCATCTTTGGCTCGATCACTGTCGGTCGTTTCTCCATCCTGGTGCCGTCGTCGTTGTCCCCATCCTGGTCTGGTCGAGTCGTCGGGCGACGGTTGATGATTGGTCGAGGACTGCTCAACGTGGTGGCTGCCTGGCTTGGTGAAGCAGGTTCCTCACTCAGCAAGGGTATGGAGAACCACTGCGCATGGGTAAGCGAAGACGAGGTGTAGAGGATGGAGTTGGCGCACCGAATGTGCAAGTGCCTCCTTCGCAGTCATCCGCTTCTCCGGGTCGACCGTCAGCAGTCTTGAGATCCAGTCCTTGGCTGTGGAGAATGATTTGGGTGGTGAGAACAATGTTTTATGTCCAGAGGCTCAAGACAAGCTGACCTTCAGGCGAGATTGTATCCCAAGTTTTAGGAAAGTACAGGTGAGTTGTTCGAGCCTCTTGCGCCAACGCAAGCGGTGAAGTTTGCTTATACGGAAATCGACCTTTGCGAGCAAACTAATCAGCTCCGGCATGAAGGAGGGGGCTGGGTAGACGGAGACTCGCCTCCGATCAGGCAGAAGATGACCACCCCAAGACTCCAGCAATCAACGGGGGCGCCGTATCCTTCCGGGGTGTAGACTCTGCCAACAAAGTAAGTAAACGTTCTAGCAAAATCATGCAGAAATGCTTACTCGGGAGCTGAATAGCCGGCGGATCCGCAGTGATTGAAGAGCCGCTTGTCCGGCGGGTCTAGCACGGCGGCGAGGCCAAAGTCACTCAGGCAGCAGTCGGAGAATGTATCTCCACGATACAGTACCTGGAACAAATGTAAGCTGAGCCGGTGAAGAGGTGTCGGCAGCCGTACATTCTCGAGCTTGATGTCGCGGTGCACGATATGCCGTTCATGGAGGTAGTCCACGGCACTCTGACACAGCAGGAAGCGTTCAGAATGATTCCCTTCTCCGACCGAAGTGGACCTTACTGTTAACGCCAACGCGACCTCACGGGCTTCCGCTTCCGTGAAACGCGTCTTGTCGAGCAGGCGTTGATACAGCTCGCCACCCGCCGCCAGCTCGAACAGCAAGTAGTACCGCTCCTTCGACTCAAACCACTGCATCCAAAGAGCAGTAAGCAACTGGGACAGGCTTCATCCCTGCCCCACACGCACCTCGTACAGTTTGATCTGCGTCCACGTGATGAGCATACGGAGACGCAAGCAGGGCACGGGGGACGTACCACATGAGGATGGTGAAGCGCTATCAGCATGTTCTGTCTCCGAATCTGTAGGCAGCCCGGCGATCAACACCAGGTTTCCACTCGGGCATCGAGCTGGCCGCGGTTGTTACCTGTTGATCGAGGTCCACGATGATGGTCTTCTGGACAACCTTGACCGCGAACTGCTTCCCCGTCTTGATCTCTGTTGCAAGACGAACGAGTCCGTAGCCCCCTCTATGCGACCGAGCCGAGGTTTAGCGATGCGCAAACGAGCAGCAAGAGACGCCGGTGACGCGCTGAACCCGGGCACTTACTCTCCGAGGACGACACCGATCTCAAAGTCACGCTTGCGCAGGTGCGATTTGGGCTGGAGAAACGAGAACGGCATGCGTCTGGCGGGGTCTGGGGAAGCGGGAGAGTGGAGAGCGGAGTCAAGCGCGGAGAGGGACACTTGGGCCGGACTGCGGATCGGCTCGGCAAGTCGGCGTGGTCGTCTGACCAGCATTCTTCTCAGGTGCTGCCCACTCTGAAATTATGGCCAAGCTTGTACTAATTTCTCTGTAGCTATCTAGCTTCTTGCGTGACGGCGCAATTTCTTGACGGCAGGTCGTGCGTACGACGCTCCTGAGTCGAGGCTGGTCGCGTCTTCGCCCCGTACGCCCCGCTTGAGCCAGCCGTGATGCTCCGGCGTTGTCCTCTGCCGACTCAGGTGCCCCTATCTATCTCAATCATCCCCTGCTCTGATCAGCCCGTCTGCTCTGGGTCCATCCCTCGGCGCGCGACGCGTTCGGACGTCAAGACCGCCGCGGCCACCTAACTTCCTCACGCATCCGTATGGACTTGATCTTGAGCGCTGATAGGGAACTAGTCATCATATCAACGCGTTTAATAAGCACAATTTACATGGTCCACAGTCAGGCGGTAATAGGGCGTGCTCTCCGGAAGTTCGGTGCGGCGCGGTTGCGAAGCTCTCAAACTCGAGGCGGCACGTCAATGCACGAGCTCGAGCTGACTCCGGACTGATCTGGTTTTAGAAACACTCTTGTGCAAGAAGTCTATGTGTGTAGCCCCGTCTACTCGAGCGCGACCGCCCACGACCCAAATCTAAAGCCCGGGCTAGCCTCGCTACTCCCAAGATGACCTCCGACCCTTCGAGCTCCAGGGCATGAGACGTGTCTGAAAGAACGACGTGATTAGGTCCCGACTCCCGGAGATTCGACAGACCGGCGGACGCACTTCACCCTTGCGGAGCGTCAGGCCCATCGCGCCAGCCGCAAGTGCATAACCAGTGGAAACGTAAACGGCGAGCGGTACGAGCTGGGGGTGTGGAATCTTGGTGGCTTTGTCCAGCGAGCGCTGCGCACACTCTCAGCATTCTGGCACACGCCGTTGCCGTCGTCGCGACTCTGCGAAGTGAAGCACTGACCGTGGGGGCCTGGCTCCCGTAGTTGCGGGGAAGGAACCGTCCCTTCATACGAGGCGTGATGGATGAGGGCTGGCGACGGAGAGCGGAGAGGAACTTCATGGCTTTGGAGGTCGACGGTCTTGAATTGGGAGGATGGGACTGGGAGGGAAGGTGGGAAGCGCTGAATGGAAATGAAGACAAGGTGTGTCGGAGGTCTTATACCACACAAGCTTGACCCCTGAAGTCGAGCGAGAGCCATGGAGAAGCGGAACGACCCCGAAGGTGCCGAAGCTGTTCGAGGCCGCCGGAGCGCAGCGTGCGATACCGGGTGGGACGATGATTGGGGCGCAGAAAGCCATGGACCTCACATGTATTACCGAAAAAAGTGACAGATCACGATTAACGACTTTATCTATTGCGGGCGCTGCTCTACTGGGCCCATCCCAACAATGTTCACCCCCACAAAATTCGACGTCGCTCTGTGGCGACCCGTTTTTTAAACACAGTTCAAGGCTTCTCAGATTTCTGTGCTTTTGAGAAATAGCTAGAAGCTCTCGACGAGTAGTCAAAGTTGGGAGACCAACGTCTACCGGACAAGCGACCGAGAGACGCGGTCAGCTTGGGGCACGATCGGCCTCTCGCAGGGCGTTCCAAAAGTTTCTTTCCGGCAGCGCTGCTTGATAGGTGATTAAACTCACGAGGCTAACCCCTGAGCGCTCTGGGAGAGCGTACCAGGTCGCCGGAGCGGGGGCTTTTCTCTGACCAGATCTCAATCTAATAGTTGGGCACGCTCTGACCTAACGACAAGCGCTCCAAAGCTGTCAGAAAAACTGTATTCCTGAGAATGCTAGATTCCTCTGGGTGCCCGGGGTACTGGGGACGTTTGGCGTCCGTGACTCGCTGCGCCAAACGACCGCGGAATCGATTGACTCTCTCCCCGAGCGGACCAGGTATGTGCGGCATTGCGCACACTCGCTCATCATCCAGATCCTACTCCTCGCTGGCTGTGAGCCGTCGGCGGTTGGTGCTGGAGGATCCAGCGTGTGGGAACGCGCTGAGGTGTGCGGGGATGCGACGGCACTCGGTTTGCTGACTGAGTGGGATATTGGAATGGTCGAGTGTACTTTCTAGAGCATTGCGAATAGTTTCAGAAGGTGCTGTCAGTCTGACCGGGACGCAGGGCCCGACGCGCAGGTCGTACAGACAACACCAGTTTCTGTCGATTTGGAGGGCTGGCTCAGACGGGGCGCCTACGATCGCATCATCGAAGATGTCACAAGCGAATCCGAGGAGCCCGTCCAGGAGCCGAAACCCGGATCCGTACCTGTTGACGACATCCCGCTCGCGAAGGCCGACGAGCTCGTCGCGGAGGTCAAGAAGGAAGCGGTGGATGTCGACATGGGGCTCTCCGACCCCTTTAAACCACCCGATTCCCACTCGGCCATCGTCCCTGAGGCTGACATCAAACCGATTCGCACCCCGACCCCTGCTGTCGACGCCGCCGCCTCCCCACAGGCCTCGCCCGTCAATCACGACGACACGCAACCTTCCTTCCGCCAACCTCACTTCTGTACTTCCATATCACCTCAATTACAATCCACACCCAAACCAATCGCGCCGCCACTTCGCCCACTACCCCGCGCGTACTCGCCCGACGACTCGCTCGCCAACGCCTTCCCATCGCCTGGGCTCGAACAACTTCCACTCCCAACGATCATGTCCGCCTTTCCCACCAAGTTCATCCCGCTTGTCGAGGCGTTTCGAAGCCGCGGCTACCAGCGCGTCGCTCGCACGGACATCGGCCAACAAGTGAGGGACGCAATGTCGGCAATGACTTTCAAGCATTACACGAGGGAAGCCGAGCGGCTCGGGATCGTCAGGCTTGGTCGCAGCGACGGCTTCCCTCAGGGCTGGATCACGCTCACGGTCTGTCTCCCCGACGCGCCCCCACCGTCCCCGTCGCAACCTCCATCGACCGCGAATCCCGCACCCACATTCCACCTTCCCGAAAAACCGAAACCCGACAGGTCCGTCCACCATCGAGCTGAAAACGCCCAACTCTTCCTCGGCTCGATTAGCGTCCGCGCGCGGACCGTCGCCGCGCTCGAATTCGATCTCCGGACGCTCCTCGCGCTTTACTTTCTCCCCGACGACGTGTGGGGGATAATGCTGCGAGACTCCAAGAACCACAAGATCCGAATCGGATTCGTGCGCCTCAACCCGCGTTGCGACGTCCGGCACTTCGTTATGCGCGCCGCGCGGCGGCCGCTGCTACTAGACGGCGAGCGGATCTCGGTCCAGTTGAACTGCGCGTTTCGTGAGGAGATTCTTTCACTTTTAGCAAATACGACGAAGGGCTGTGTCCCTAATACTTTCGTCGCAGACCCCGAATTCGAGGAGGGAGAGATATTGCGACGCAGGGCGCCGTCGCCGTAGAGTCGTTGGAAGCGGAGCGCCAGGGTCCAAGTTGTTGTGTGACATGAGTAGACCCACAATATCTTGTTGTATCCGTTGAATCTTTTCTCGTCATGTTCTCCCCATGCAAGGACCACGTTCGCCCTAAACGAAGTCTCAACTCGACTTGAACTGCTCCTTGTCATGATGGTGGATTTTTCAAGGCATGGACCGTCCCAGGCAGCCACTCGGGTACATTCAGTGTTTCCTAAAACCAGCCCCGTCGTCAACAGCACATCTGCGAGGGCACTGAGCAGAAAGCTGACCTCTTTGACCCGCTGTGCCATCAGCAGGTGAACAGGCCATGTCGGATGCAGCTTGTCTTTCCAGAAGTACTCCTTCATCGAGAAGATACAGCTCTGATCTGTTTTGTAAGGTGACTCGACGATCCCGGAATACTTCAAGCACGAGTCGTCCCAGACCTTGAAGCCCAGTAGTGGAGCGTTGTCCAAAAGCTGTGAGTCTTCAGACTTAGCTTCCTAATATCAAGCTGAGATAAAGCTATACGCACAAGCCCAAAGGTTGTGTACATGTCGTGAAGTAACACCACAGCTTTCGGGTGAGAGTTCTGAAATGCTGCAGCGCTGTTTCGCAAGTGCGCGTTATAGTCTTCGATCGAAAGTTTGAGCCCTCCCTCTCCCCAATATCCCGGGGTTGCGTGCATTGGTGGCACTGGATGGTGCTGGCGCTCAGAAGCCGTCACACGCGTCGAACTGTGACACCAATGCACGCACCGGTCATGAAAAGAAAGTGGCGGGCTGAAAGCAGATTAATCAACAATCACATCCCTTTTGGTTTGGAACGCTTACCTCCAAGCCGGTAGAGCCGCTCCTGCAAAGTCATCCAGACGCTGAACTCGCGGTCATGCCACGCTGATTGATCGGCCGGCCACTGGTAAGTCAGGTCGCAGTCCTGCAAGTGGTTGGATTAGAGCATTAAATCGGACTGTCAAAGTACACATGTCTATTGCTTGTTTACAGACGCACATTGATTCCGACCCAGATCGAGAATAATGTGTTGTCACCACGCCAGGGAAGCGATGGCGGAGGCGGAGTGAAGTGCTGCTCAAACTTTGGAAGCTAGTGGAGAAGTTTAGGTAAGACTATTTTACTCTGCACAATGAACGACTTGTAACTGGTGCGTGTCCGCGTACCTGCTGAGCGAACCCCGTCTCGTCGTCGCTAATGGCCACGAGGTTGTTGTCGATGGAAGCCCCATTCACAGCAAAGTTGCGTATTGCAATCTTCTGAGGCTTTTCAGAAGAAACGAGCTGCTGCAACCAATCTGTTTGGGTTGGATGGTGAAGGTGTCAGGACTCGACTCGACTCAGCGCTCCGGGTCAGCGGTGTGCGGCGTGGCACCTGGCGTACTTGGGCCTCCCGAAGAAGTCTTCCCCGTGTCGGCTGACATGATTCCGTTCTCAGCTTTCCATGATGAGGAAGAGTAACCTGTGTCAGGTGTCAGCCTCGGCAGGTCGACCGTCCCGTGGTGGCGAGCGTCGACGAGATCCCCGGACCTCTCCCCCCAACCCGACACCCGAGCCCAAACCCTGTACCAAAGTGCTGCTCACTGTCCCCGAACGCAAAGACGAACTCCGTCGTAGCCCATGAGAAGGTGCCCAGCGTGTGGTTGCCCGGGTTGAGTGCGTCGGCCGGGAGTGGCAGCTGGGTGAGAAGGACAGCCGCTGCGGCCCACAAAGACTTCCTACAGAGTGTGTGATCAGTGTGAGTAGGAATTAAGGATGTGCTTCGACGCACATTGGATTCCGGGCTCGCGCGTCGCGAAGCCCGTCGCGTAGACGCGTAGAGTCTCGCTGCGGCAGCGGACAGTCCCGAGCGGAGGGCGAAAGAGGCGTGCGGCGGCCTCGGGTGCGAGCTCTGATGTGTCTCCAGTCGGTGTGCAACAGAGGAGGAGGAGGCGTTGAGGCTTGGTTGGAGCCCACGCCTGCCCGCAGCACGAGCACCTCGCGCCGGTTTAGGACGTACTTGGAGCTCTCCCGGGGCTCGCCGACTACTTTTCACGTCGGCTACGAAAGAGATGCTCAACATTGTAAACAGGCGTCTCTAGGCAACATACGAGCGTGCTGTAAGGCTCGCAATGGCGTCAGCCCTGGGCATGTGGACCGTGCGCTCCCAAGCGGTAGACAATGGAGCTACTGTACTCGTTCGACGGGACCCATAACAGTTACATTGTGAGCTTTGAGTCCACCATTAAATATTTACAGCCACTAACTGGAACCTACAGGTGAACATGGAGAAGGCGCAAGTACGTACAGAGGCGGCGGGAGCAAGAGGCCGGACTACGCACCTTCTGTCGATCTAAACTTACAGTCTGCATCACAGATCCTGAACCTCTAGGACACAATATGGGGCGAAGTTGAGACGCTGGTAGTCTCGTTTCGTAATTAGACGGAGTGAAGCTCTGGCCGTTGCGCCGTTGCCTAGTTGCGTGCGGCACCCTTCCGACTCAGAGGACCTCTACTGTCAGCAGGGGGAGCCCTGGGGCTTTTCAAGACCGTAATCCGTTCACGTTGCGCAGAAGCAAAGGCCTGCGCGTTGAAGGATGCTCCACTCCTCCGTCGGCTGACTGGTGAGGCCCGACGTCTCGGGAAGCTCAGGCAAGAACGCAAGAGAGGCACCACGACGATCGCCATCTGTGAGGCGACCGCTCCCTTTGTAGGCGCGGATATACTGCGAGTGCGGTTGTGTTACACATGTCCAACAGCAGCCCTTATTCCGACGGGGGCTGGAGGGAGACGACGAGGGACGTGATGTTATCTGACGAGAATGAGCTTCGAGTCCAAAATGTTCGTCAGCACCGTCCGACTTCCACCCGGCGAGATCGTACCTGAGCGCATGGTCGAGGAGCGCGCGCGAAGCCGCCTGGGGGTCCTTGTGCGCGCGGCAGATGTCGACCGCTTCTTGGTCTTGGCAGACGTCCCACAGCTGAAACACTGTGGATCAGCGACGTGCGAATTGAAAAGAGGTAGGGATGAAGCGCACCCCGTCGCATGCGATGATGAGGAACTCGTCGTCAGGCCCCAGCGTCGTCTCGGTCGTATAGGGCGAGCCGACCACAAACTCCTTCATGGACGAGTCCCCAAGCGAGCGCGTGACAGCGAGGACTCCTGTACATTCACGCTTAGCATTGGTCCCAGATCGGAAGAGCACACGTCTGAACTCCAGTCACCCGTTAGAT
>ERZ1463038.832-NODE-832-length-10961-cov-18.398129_pt1 | contig 10961 bp, 12 predicted proteins | sample MGYA00564479_ERZ1463038 | MGnify/ENA primary metagenome ERZ1463038 (study PRJEB39244, sample SAMEA3635134) | Helicobacter pylori | study: EMG produced TPA metagenomics assembly of PRJEB11511 data set (Assembly of a 5300-year-old Helicobacter pylori... | reverse complement strand
CTCAAAAGCAAGAGAAAGAAGAACTACAGCGCTGAGTTCAAGCTGAAAGTGTTGCAGCGCATGCGAGAGGAAGAGCTGTCCTATCGCCAAGTCGCTGCCCTGTTTGATATCCGGAAATCCGACATCATTGGCGAATGGGAGCGCAGGTATGATGAAGGCGGATTGGAGGCCTTGTCCCGGCAACCAAGAAGCGGATTTCACAGGAAGATGACAAAACCCACCCCGCCCATTCAGCTTGAATCCTCGGACGACGAAGCTCGTACGCGTGATGATTTACTGGCCGAATTGAGCCAGTTGCGGATGGAAATTGCTTATTTAAAAAAGCTCGATGCCTTGGTTCAAGCGAAGGAACGAGCAGCGCAGCGGAAAAAGCGCAAATCGTGATTGAACTGAGGCAAGAGCACCCTCTTGAAGGCCTTCTGAAACTGGCGGGACTGGCCCGCAGTACGTTTTACTATCAACAAAAGGTGCAGCAAGCCGTTGATAAATACGCGGTGCTGAAGAACAGAATTTGCTCAATTTTCGACGAGCACAAGGGCCGATATGGCTACCGCCGTATCACTGCTGCCGTTCGGCGAGCTGGCCACCTCGTAAACCACAAGACTGTTCAGCGCCTCATGGGCGAGCTTCAGTTGAAAAGCCGTGTGCGCCTCAAGAAATACCGCGCTTATAGAGGCGAAGAGGGTCAGGTGGCGCCGAACTTGTTGAAGCGTAAATTCGATGCCAAACGACCGAATCAGAAATGGGTAACCGATGTGACGGAGTTTCGAATCGGCGGACAGAAGCTTTACCTCTCACCGATACTTGACCTCTACAACGGCGAAATCATCGCCTTCAAGATTGCTAGGCGCCCGCTGTTCGACATGGTCGGTGCGATGCTAAAGCAAGCTTTTGAGCGGCTGCGGCCACGCGATAAACCAATCTTGCATTCCGACCAGGGATGGCAATACAGGATGCCGATTTACCGCCGCGTGCTGAAGGAGCATGCAGTAAAACCAAGCATGTCCCGCAAAGGAAACTGTTATGACAATGCAGCAATGGAAAGTTTTTTTGGCACGTTGAAATCCGAGTTCTTTTACCTCAACAAATTCAACAATCTCGATGAGCTTGAAGCGGGGCTGGGGGAATACATACACTACTACAATCATTCGCGAATCAGGCTGAAGCTAGATGGTCTGAGTCCAGTGGAATACAGGACTCAAGCACGGCGGGCATAGAAAGCGTCCAACTTTTGGGGGTCAGATCATGAATACGCGGACACCATCGCCCTTAATGCTGGAGTTCGGTAGGTGTGTTCGCCGCCTGCTTACTGCTTTCATGGTGGCTAAGCTCTCATCCTCCGTGAAGAGGATGAGATAGTCGTCGTTTTGCCAACCTTCGTTCATAAGGCGATGACTCACTCTTTGGCAGATAGGGAAGGTACTCGGTTTGCTATCAGCGTCTTGTGGCCGACAGAAAGCAATGGGTGCTAACAGTCGAAAGATTGCCTGATCACGGAAGGGCTGCGTTGTTTTGGTACAGGCGCAAATCACTGGGAGCGTAGACGTTGCCATTCATTCCAGCAGTCCTCAGCAATGAGGTCTGGATAACCACGATCTTCTTCCATTGCCAACGCTGCGCTGAAAGGTAAAGCGATGCAGGTGGATCTGTCTCGGATTTCATACACCTCAACCTCGGTAAGCGGCTTGCCCTTTTTATCCTCGGCGGCTTGCAGAACTGCCGCCAGAGCCGGCACAAAGAAGAGACATAGCGGATCTGTAGTCATCAGTTTCTTCCCTGAGTCGATTAGAAATTGCATGGTAGGCCAGTTTCGGACATCAACATTACCTCGGAGTGCGAACGTCAAAGTTAGCTTCGCAAGCAGATATTTGACGGTAGGGAAGTCAATCCAAGGCCTGTTGTCGCTTGGAAGCGCATCTTCCGATGATGATCCTGGAACGCTTAGGATTACTCACTCAATTCAGTAACACCATGGAGCAGGCCACGGTTTATGGATATCGAATTTCGCGGTAATGGCATGCTTGAGAACCCGTCTGTAGGTACATGCGATGAGTACGGTGTGAGTGGGATTACCAACTTTGAAGATCTGACCCAAGCTCGCCGTAAGATTGCTGAGTCACACCCAGGCTTTAAACCTCTGTTTTCGCTTGAAGATCTGCACCAAGCCCGCTACACCTCTGGACATGTGCGCAATAATTTAGGGGTGGACGATGCATCGGAGCAGGACATAGCGGGCTTACCTCCAGAGTGCTTCGAGAATGGTGAATACATAGGCTATCCGACTACGAAAGCTGAGTTCGCAATCTGCTTTCGCAATTTCATGAACCTGGTTGCAGCCACGTCTTTTGAAGATGCTTGCGCTCATGGTTTGACGCTTGATGAGCAGGCCCTGCAGGAGTGGATCGGTTACCAGAACAACCCTATCTCTCTTCTAGAGCAGCCCCTATCAGCGCTCCTAGTACCCGTTCAGCAGTCTTGTCAGGCACTCGCGGCTTTTCCGAATGGCTATTTCACTTCCGACTTGGATCGTAAGCGTATGGCAACCCCGTCTTGACCAGACGACTTTGGGCCGCTGCGATAATTGGTTGCATATCGTCGGGCAAGAAATGTAGGCTTTACCAGTCGGCCTAACATTCACACGAACACGTCGTTTAGCAGGAGCTACATGGACGAGCTAAGAGTTTTCAGCAACACCCACTGGATAGTGACTCATCGGCGAGATTCACGTTACGACGGATATTTGATAATTTCATCTGAAGAGACGGCTTCTGGTCTCAGCGATTTAAGCGACGAAGCGATGTCATCTCTCGGTTTGGTGATGAAAACCTCGGAGCGTCTGCTGGCAAAGGTGTATTCCCCCTACAAAGTAATGTTCTACAAATTGGGATTTTCTCCTGGTTTCAACGCACATTTTCATGTCGCTCCAGTCTCAGAAGACTTGCTCGCAGAGATATCAAAACACCCCGGTTATTCCGACAATCCTGACGGTAATGACGCAATTGTTTTTCTAAGTCGAGAATACTGTGAAAGACCTCTTACCGCTGGCGAAGCAGAAAAACAGCTCTCGGCGGTTCATTTGCTCAGGGCCTCTCTGTGACTAAGATACTTTCGCGTGGGTAGGCGGATACCCACTTGTGCGGTAGCAGTTGCTCGATTTCACTTGCCCGCTGCGTCGGCAGGCGCGTGAGCACATCCTTTAGATAGGCGTACGGGTCATGACCATTCAGCCGCGCTGACTGGATCAAACGCATGATCGCCGCAGCCCGTTTACCGCTGCGTAGCGATCCGGCGAAGAGCCAGTTCTTACGCCCAAGAGCCCACGGTCGGATCTGGTTTTCGGCCCAGTTGTTGTCTATGGGAACGGCGCCGTCATCAAGGTAGCGCGACAGCGCTGCCCAGCGTTTCAAGCTGTAATCGAGTGCCCTGCTGATAGCCGAACCTTCGGGCACAGCAGCACGCTGGGCGATCATCCACCCATGCAACCTAGTCATCACCGGCACGGCTTTTTCTTGCCGTATTCGGCACCGTAGATCCGGCTCCAGGTCGCGCACTTTGCTTTCGATTTCGTACAGCACCTGGATGTAGCGCAGGGCCTGTTCGGCGATCTGGCTCTTGTTGATGGCGTGCAATTCGAAGAACTTGCGCCGGGCATGGGCCATACAGCCGATTTCGGTCACGCCGAGTTCGAAACTCGCCTTGTAACCGCCAAAATCGTCGCAGACCAGCTTGCCTTTCCAGCCGTGCAGGAAGTTACGAGCATGCTCACCAGCGCGGCTAGGGCTGAAGTCGTAGACAACAGCAGCTGTTTCGCAGAACTGGCTGGTGGCGTATGCCCACACATAAGAACGGTGGGTTTTCTTCGAGCCCGGAGCGAGCATTTGTACCGGTGTTTCGTCCGCGTGCACGACCTGTTGCCCGATCACCACGTCACGCAGGGCATCGACCAGGGGCTGCAACTGCACGCCTGTCATGCCAACCCACTGGGCCAATGTCGAACGCGGAATCGCCAAGCCTGCTCGACCGAAAATCGTTTCCTGCCGGTAAAGCGGGAGATGATCAGCAAACTTCGCGATCATGACGTGGGCAAGCAACCCGGCAGTCGGGATGCCCTTGTCGGTAACTTGCGCAGGTACCGGCGCTTGGATCAGCGTTTCGCAGTCATCGCACACCCACTTGCCACGAATATGGCGCTCGACGGTAAACACGCCCGGAGGGTAGTCCAACTTCTCGCTAACATCTTCACCGATGCGCTTGAGGGCACAGCCGCATGGGCAGTGGGTGTTGTTCGGTTCGTGATGAATCAACGTGCGGGGAAACTCTGTCGGCAAGGCCGTACGCTTGGGTTTTTGCTTTTTATCGGTCGCAACTGATGCTATTTGCAATGCTTGAAGCTCGGCCTCAATCGCTGCAATATCGGTATCGATCAGGTCATCCAGAAGGCTTGCCTGCTCAGGGTTCATTTGCTCGCTGCGCTTGGCAAACTTCAAACGCTTAAGCTGTGCGATCTCGTGGGTCAGCTTTTCGATCAGTGTTTGATCTCGGTTGATCTTCTTGCCCATCGTTTCAACCGTCTTGCTCATGGTCTCAACTGTATGACCCATGGTCTCGACTTGCGACAGCAATTGCGCAGCGAATACACGCAGTTGGTCGGGGGTCATTTGAGCGAGATTGGGCGAGGAAGTCATGGCGTGGATTTTATCAAAGCACGCCATCCTCTACAGCAAGCCAAGGCATTAATTACGGTTTTTAAATCAACGTAATTGCAGCGCCCGCGCCAACACGTTGCCAAGGCAGGCCGAGTACCAAGGCCTGGAGCTGCTCGGTATCCAACTGCACTTCGCTGCCTTGTCGAACGCCTGCCCAGTGGAATTTTCCCTGGTTCAATCGACGTGCCGCCAACCAGACGCCAATCCCATCGTGTACCAGCACTTTCATCCGAGTCGCGCGGCGATTGGCAAATAGATAGGCGCAGTGCGGCTTCGCCGCACCGAACACCGAGACCACCCTGGCCAGCGCGGTCTCAGTGCCAGCGCGCATATCCATGGGCTCGGTGGCGAGCCAGATGGTATCGATGCGGATCATCGCAACAGGTCTTTAAGGAATGCGGCGCAGGCAGTAGCACTTTCAGTCGGCCAGTTCACTTTGACGGTGCCGCGCGGGTGCAGAATTTCAACGCTGATATTCGCAGATCCTTGCGCCACTGATTGCATAGGCACCGGGATAAATGCAGGTTGAAGCGCCATGCTGTTCTGCGTTTGCCCCCGAATCCACTTGTGGACGAGGTTCGCGTTGAGGCTATGGCTGAGGGCGACGCTGGCAATCGAGGCTCCGGGCTGGGCGCACTCTTGAATGACCTGGGCTTTGAAGGATTTGGAATACGAACGGCGTGTCGGTTGCATGAAATACCCGCTTAAAAGGCTAGAACTGGTGCCCACCTAAATTTGAGTGCACACCATGTCCTGACTTTTCGGGGTTGGGTAGATTACTTGGCCGGACGCGTACCTTGGATCCTGCGAAAAACTTTGCGGTTGCGCGCCATGTCTCCGAAGTGCATGGCTATGAGTTGATGGGGGTGGGTGCTTCTTAATCGGCTTCATTCGTGCTGAGCCGCCTGATACATCCCTTGCTAACGTCGTAGCCAAAGACTTCTGTGCGCTCTACAACACTAGCGATGAAGACCTACAAACACGCATTTCTGCAGTCGCACAGGCGATCTCTGGTCGGACGTATTTGTGGCTCCGTTACGTGGAATGAGCTTCGTGCGCAGCAAAAGCCCGGCTGAATGGATATCAGAACTCTTGAGCGGTCTGGGGCTTTTGGCAGCCTTGTAGGAGGGCATTTGCTTTGCGCGTTGTGTTCGGCCCACGACGGTTGCGCTACTGAGTCGGGCCGCAAGATCAGACTGACTTACCTCAGTTGGCGAGCCGCTGTGCGCGGGCAGGCTGTCTTGAACCGAGCTCCCGCGTCCCGCCGTATCTCGGCCCTGCGGGCCTCCATCCTTCATGCCTTCGGCTGTGCCAGCCTGCGCGCTCCGCTTGCGTCGGTTACTCAGCGCTTTCCGACGTCCTGTAAGGCATACGTCAGCGCGTTTTTGATGCTGGTCAAAACGGTTCATCGTCCTCGATGTCCTCCCGTCCTTGTGCTTTCTTTCACGTGATCTGATCTTTGTCTGGACGACCAGCGTGCTGTGTTGCGTGCGGTAGGACACGTTGCCCGTTTCAACGATGTGGCAGTGATGTGTCAGTTGATCCAGCCGCTGTGGTCACCTTAGTGTCGCCGAACGCGCTCTACCATCCCGAGAGACTGAGGTTGGTCGTGATCACGATACTGGTGTGAGACAAGGCAGGATCGTCAAACACGTCGCTTGTAAGCGATCTTGCATTTTCCTGTCGCTGAATCCACGCAACAGCGCCAACACTCTGGTGGCTGGATCCGTGCCACTCGCGTCCCGCCTTGGCCGGAGGACTTTAATCCAGAGGGGTTCACAGACTAGCGGATGCTTAAAATCAGCGTTGTACAAAAACTTGTACATAAGATACGATCTGTACAGGTTTGAACGATAGTGAACAATTTAGCTGCAGTTAAGCAGCAGGGGTCACCCATGCAATTGATAAGCTTTGGATCTAATGACATCGAAAATACTCTGGCCAAAATGTCGGCTGGACAACTCGATAAGGTTGCATTTGGAGCTATCCAGCTGGATGCATCCGGAAAAATCCTGCAGTACAACGCTGCGGAAGGTGACATCACCGGCCGCAAGCCGGGCGAAGTAATTGGAAAGAATTTTTTCCGGGATGTCGCACCTTGCACCAATAGACCTGAGTTCCAAGGGCGCTTCGCCGATGGTGTCAAGAATGGCAACCTCAACACGATGTTCGAATATGTCTTCGACTATCAAATGAAGCCCACGAAAGTAAAGGTGCACATGAAAAAGGCCCTAACTGGCGAAGTCTATTGGGTTTTCGTCAAGCGACTCTGACCTCTCCTTTACATTGACCAGCCAGCAAGGATGACTTTGAACCGACTTGAACTGGATAGAGCCAGTATCCTCGCCGTCATAATCTCTGTACTGGCTGATGAACTCAAAACCCTGCGCCACCTGTCTTCACACCAGACAGGTAGCGAGCGCTGGGGCGCGTCGACTCTGCTAGGCGACGTACAGGAAACATCCCTCCTTGACCACGATGAGATCGCCATAGGCGCCGACTCGCTGGAGCTCCTGAGCTTAGCGACCTGTGTCGCGATGTTCTTCAATATCTATGAAAGCGGTCTTGAAGACTATCTACTGCGCTTCCAGACCCTTGGGGAATGGGCAGGCTTGGTTCTCACTGCCCGCCAGCGCGGATCTAAGGACGTTACGTTTGCTACGTCTGGAAGCACGGGCACACCCAAGCAATGCTTGCAGCAATGGGATGACCTAGTCGCCGAGACAACTTTCTTTGCTAAATACTTTAGCTCGGACTTTACTCTTGCGCCGCAGCGAATCATCTCACTCAGTCCATGCCACCATATTTACGGCTTTATTTTCAGCATATTGTTGCCCTTACAGCTGCAATTGCCGGTGATGCGCGCGCCTATAGCGCTGTCAATTATCCAGCAGCGCAAACTACGGGCAGGAGACCTGATGATCGGCTTTCCGTTTATCTGGCGACAACTAAGTCGTCAGGGCACCCGTTTTCCATCCGGGGTTACAGCAATCACCTCTACTGGCCCCTGCGACCCTACGATAATTCGCGAGCTAAGCAATCAAGGTGTGGATTGCATGGTCGAGGTCTACGGCTCGAGTGAAACAGCCGGAATCGGGGTTCGCAGCGATCCCGGGTTACCCTTCCAACTACTTCCGCGATGGCAACGCGGCAGTCATGCCAACACCCTTGCAGATTGTGAAACTGGCGCTGAGTATGAATTGAGTGATCGCATGAAGTGGCTGGGCCATGCACATTTTCTGCCTGAAGGTCGTCGCGATGAGGTTGTACAGGTGGCTGGGATGAATGTGTTTCCGTCTCGCATCGCCGAGCGGTTACAGTGTCTTCCCGAGATTGCGTCTGCGGCTGTTCGGCTTATGTCCGCACTCGAAGGTGACCGCCTGAAAGCCTTCATCGTGCCCGCCGAGGATTATGTTGACCAAGAGGCTCTGGACGCACTCCTGCATGCATGGTGCATGCGCAATCTAACAGCAGTGGAACGCCCCAAAGCGTTCACTTTTGGCCTGACGCTGCCTCAGAACTTAATGGGTAAACAGAGCGACTGGCCTATAAATGGCCGCGTTTCTGCGGAACCTTGATCAATAGAAATCGTGCGCTGAGGTGCAACTGTTAATTAGTGAGCTATAGATAGGCGTAATTTGGTTGCGTACTCAAGCGCATAAGTGGGGAGATCAGCCAGAAGCTGGCTAAACACCCGTTGTGTTTACCGCTCAGCGCCATTTGCTTGGTAAATGGGTCTGTGATGACTGAGAAGCGCTGATCTAGGCATCCGTTCCGTAACCGTCCGGCCAAAGCTCATCAAGGGTAATCGTCTGGTAAACACACCTTGCCGATAGCTAAACTGCCACCTTTCGTTTTTGGATGATGGAGCCTACTTACAGTGTAGGCACTACCCGTTTTGATGGCCTACGATTCGACGACGCTATCTAATAGCGTCGTCCCATAGGAATTGTCCACTACGCATAGCCACTTTTCCGAGATTTGTCGAAACATGCAGGTGGCCCTGCGCGAAATCTCAGCTTTCATACCGGCCTTATCCGTAGTTACGTATTTCGGCCCATCGTGACCGCTCATTTCGCTAACAACGTGACAGATTTTCCGCCTGTTCCGAAACAGCCGGTCACGCTCTTGCCGAAATGACCGGTCACGTTGTTAGCGAAATACCCTCCACTGCGTTGCGCATGACCTGACCCGCCGCCACCCTCCGTCCCATTTCGGGGAATCGAAGGTTGACGGCGCAGCGAGTAGCCATGCGTAATATCAAAGAATGCCTGCGCCTCAAGTTCGAGGCCGACCTGTCTCACGAGAAGATCGCCCGCGCCTTGCAACTGTCCAAGGGCGTCGTCCGCAAGTACATCAAGGCGGCGCGCGACACTGGCATCGAGTGGCCCGCGTTGGCTCTACTGGATGAGGTAGCGCTCGGCGCTGCCCTAGTGCCTGCCGCCAAGATCGTCCACACACGCGGCGACCGCGTGTTGCCCGACGTGATCACCCTGCACCGCGAACTACGTCGCAAAGGCGTGACGCTACAACTCCTGTGGGAGGAATACACCGCCGCTCATCCCGACCAGCCGACCTAACGCTACACCCAGTTCGTCGAGCATTACCGCAGCTACGCTCGTACGCTCAAGCGCTCGATGCCCCAGCAGCACCGCGCCGGCGAGAAGCTGTTCATCGACTACGCCGGGCTGACGTTGCCGGTGATCGATGCCGCCACCGGCGAGATTCGCCAGGCGCATATCTTCGTCGCCGCCCTCGGCGCCTCGAACTACACCTACGCGTGCGCCACGCCGGGCGAGACCCAAGTGGACTGGCTGACGGCGTTGAGCCAAGCCCTCAGCTACTTCGGTGGCGTCCCTGAAATGATCGTCCCGGACAACCCTCGCGCCCTGGTCGCCCGGCCTGACCGCTATGAGCCGGGCCTGAACCGTGCGGCACTGGAGTGCGCCCAGCATTACGGCACCATCATGCTCCCGGCGCGCCCGCGCAAGCCGCAGGACAAAGCCAAGGCACAGGTGGCGGTGCAGGTGGTCGAGCGCTGGATCATGGCGCGGTTGCGGCATCAGCGGTTCTTCAGCCTGCATGCGCTCAATCAGGCCATCGCCGTCTTGCTGGAGGATTTGAACCGGCGCCCGTTCAAAAAGCTCGACGGATGCCGACGGGACTGGTTCGAGCAACTTGACCAGCCGGCGCTGAAACCGCTGCCGGCGCATCCGTATGAGGTCGTGACCTTCAAGCGCTGCAAGGTCAACATCGACTACCACGTCGAAGTGAACGGTGGCTTTTACAGCGTGCCCTCGGCTTTGGCCCGGCAAAGTGTCGACGCCCGAGTGGGCGCCCATATCGTCGAAATTCTGCATGGCAACCGCCGGATCGCCAGTCACCTGTTGCTCGCGCTACGCGGCGCCTACAGCACCCAGAGCGAACACATGCCGGCCTCGCACAAGGCTCATCGCGACTGGACACCCCAGCGCCTGCTCGACTGGGGCGAGCGGATCGGCCCGCACGTCCGGCAGATCGTCGAACATCAACTGACCCACAAACCTCATCCGGAGATGGGCTACCGCTCCTGCCTGGGCCTTCTCTCGCTGGCTCGCCACTATGGCAATGAGCGTCTGGAGGCGGCAGCCAGCCGCGCCGTGCAACTGCGCGCGCTCAACAGCCGTGCCGTACGCAACCTGCTCAAACAAGGGCTCGATCAGCAACCGCTGCCCAAGGCCACCGCCGCCGCTCAACCCGCCTGCCACGAGAACGTGCGCGGTGCCGACTATTACACCCAAAAGGAGCTGTTCAATGATGACGCAACACACGCTTAATCAGTTGCACCAACTGCGTCTCAGCGGCATGGCCAAGGCGCTGGAAGAGCAATGGACACTGCCGGCCTGCCACAGCCTGAGCTTCGATGAGCGGCTCGGCCTGCTGCTCGACCGCGAGTTGGCCTGGCGCGACAACAAGCGCCTGAAGCGACTGCGCAAACAAGCCAAGCTCAAATACGCCGGCGCCTGCCTGGAAGACCTCGACCGCCGCCAAGGCAGAGGCCTGGACGACCGCCAACTCGCGACCCCGGCCAGCGGTGACTGGATCCGCCAACAGCACAACCTGTTGCTGACAGGCCCAACCGACGTTGGCAAAACCTGGCTCGCCTGCGCTCTGGGCAACCTGGCCTGCCGCCAAGGCTACAGCACGCTATACCTGCGCACGCCGCTCCTGCTGGAACAACTGCGGATCGCCCACGGCGACGGCAGCTTCGGCCGC
>ERZ1463038.831-NODE-831-length-10973-cov-15.724675_pt1 | contig 10973 bp, 8 predicted proteins | sample MGYA00564479_ERZ1463038 | MGnify/ENA primary metagenome ERZ1463038 (study PRJEB39244, sample SAMEA3635134) | Helicobacter pylori | study: EMG produced TPA metagenomics assembly of PRJEB11511 data set (Assembly of a 5300-year-old Helicobacter pylori... | reverse complement strand
TCGACACGCTCCACTACACCGCCGCCGCCGGCCGCTTCGACCTCTTCCTCGTCACTTTCCGTCATCTGGAAAATCATAGCAAGCGCCTCGTGCGAGCGGTCGCCCGCGTCGAGACGAACCCGCGAACGGGCGAACGCTTCTACACACGCGCGGCGCCGCGCGCGGTCCCCGCCACGCTCGAAGCCATCACCGCGATCTTTGACTCGTACCGAGAAGCGGGCGCGCCTACCCACGAACCCCCATCTTCCTCCGACTCCGCCGTCGCCGAACTCTCAGACCCCACCGCCGCAGGACAGACGCCATCGCCGGAGGAGTTCGACTACCACGCCGCCGCTCAAGTATTAAGGCGCCGATTTAATTCGAAAGGAAACATAGACGTTGATACCGCGCTTACAGCAGCGTTGGTCGTCGACGACGTGCGCGGGGCTTCGCGCATCATCGACCAGGCGCTCCGGATGGGATGGGCGCCCTCGCTGTTGCACACGGCGCACTACATCAACATGCTCCGATCGCGTGGTCACAAGATCATTCTCGACACGGTCCCACGTGCTCTCGCCGACTCGAGAGGCGCGAAGGGCGACTGGATGAGTCGATTCTGGGCCTCCGCGACGATGCTCGCCAACGTGCGGGAGCTCAGGTACGAAGACGCGATCGCAACATTCACGTCGTCGTTCCAGCTGGCTGGACTCCCAGATCCTGTGCGCAAAGCCCTCGTCGCCATCGCACCAGCCCCGAACGTGCCATTCAACGACGAGCTGCCGCCCCGACCACTCGCGATTCCCTCGCACGCGCTCTCGATCGCGTTCGAGGCCCTCATCCCGCACCTCGTCGCTGGACAGGAGCGAATGCCAGACTCGACGGCTATGGTTCTCCCGCCGGCGATCGACGACCTGTACGCGTGCATCTCGTCGCCGACGACCGAGTTCAACATCATCCACCCGACTCGCCTGGCCACAGGCTTCGACCCTTCCGCCTCTCCCCTGTACCCTTCGACTTTCGTCCCGTTCCTCCTCGCCTTCGCCCGCGCCCGACGGCCACCTCTCACGCTGCTGCACGTCATCCGCGACATGCAGCGGCTCGGCGTCCCGCGCACCATGCACCACTGGGGCGTCGTCGCCGGTGCGTTCGCCCGCACAGGCTCTCCGGCCGACACGACGTACCTCCTTGACGTCCTCCGGCGCCGCACGCCGTCGACGACGCCCGACCCCGCGCTCGAGGCGCTGCTCGACGAGCTCACGATCCCGGACGTGCCCCCAAACACCGTCATCTACACGACGATGATCAGGGGTCTCACGCTCCAGGCCGAGTACGACGCGGCGTGGGACGTGGCGGACAGGATGCCGTTTGACGGCGCGGACGACCCGGTCCTGCAGAAGGTGTTTGCGAAGCTGGCGATGGCTGGAGGGCGGCGAAGGCGGCGAGTGGCTCCCTCAACGGCTGAGTAGCCGCTTCTGCAATCACCACTTGGTAAGGAACAGCTTGGGATTGCTCGAGTCTCTTGGTGAGCGCACAGGACTCGGTGCTGCAACTCAGCCACCCGCCAGTCAGCCTCTCGTCCCACCCCTGCGCGGAGCTGATAGGCCAGCCATTTCCTACATCGCATTTATATCTTACTCTCCTCGCGCGCTTCCCGTGCCCAGCGCTCCCGTCCCAGCCGTGCAGCTGCATCAAAGGCCAGTGCGCCGCAGCCCCGACGCCCTGCCGTCGCCGTTTTCGATCAAGCTGGTCCATGCAGTCCACGGGTTACCGGGGGTGAGAGTGTGTTGTTCAAGGATGGGTTGGCGGCCGTGGGCGGGAGGGAGCCTAGTCGTCGAGTTTCGCGTGCGCTCAGGTGATCGAGACGAGACGAGTGTTGACAGGTGCCTCCGCTGTCGCCCTAGGAGTGCAGCTGGAGACTCCAACACCTACTGATGGGGTCAGAATGAGCGTCTGGGGCATCGACGAGGAGTCCGACGTTCGTAGCACTCTCCTTCTGCATCGGGCGTTTGATCGGGATCGGGGCCCGGGGCGGCGAAGACGACCCGCGCAAGATGCGGCTTCGCTCCAGCCACTCTCCGCCGTCCAGCCTGTTGACTCGTCAGACGCTCTGATTGCCATCAGCTGTCGAGGAAGCGTCTGGTCTGACCCCGCCTCGACGGCGTCGCGGCCCCGAGCCGTCGGGTCCATCCAGCTCAAACCACCGAGCGGAGGGTCGCGGTGTCTCCGAGCGATCGATTGGGCGTCACCGATGGGATTTTCTAGGTTCCTCGCGTGTGCTTTGGCGGCGAAGAAGGCGGCGAGGTGCTGGAGGTGCTCCGTTCTCGAGGAATGGCGGGGCGCGAGATGCAGCGGGGCCTGGCGTAGGCGCGTTGGAGAGGCGCTCCAGAGAGCAAACGGCACTGGAACCGAATTTGTGAGTAGACTGTCACGCCGTTGGACGTAGACGCTGGTGGACTCACTTTGCACCTCGTTGAACTCGTCGACCTGCAGTCCCACCTCATGGTGGTCCCATCGTGAGATCCCTAAATCAACCTCATGGGCTTCCAAATAGATACACACAGAACGCTCCATGACTCTTCTCCCGGTATCGAGACTGCGAACAGCGCGAGCTCCCGTTTCCGAGGCGTTCCCCGGCGCCGTCGTCGTCCAAGGCGCCCGATCCAGTGCGTCCAATCTGGACCATTCTTCCCTATCCTGTGCGAACTTACACGAATGAGTCGTCGGAAGAGCTTGCGATGGGCATAGTAGGCTCTTGTGCGCTCCTTCAGACCTGCAGGTAGCTGCAGATCGCCTTCTCAGACGGCCGCAGGAGGTTCTGAACGTCGATTTGTCTTCGCACGGCGTTCCCTTCGATCAGTAAGCAGCTCAGCCCATCATTCGGACCTCGCAATAACTTTTCTCCGTCTTGTCACTCGTTCTTATGGTTAGGAGGCTCTCTTGGACTTTCGACCGTGCAGACGGATGCAGCGTAGAGCGACGAAGGGAGTGGCGAGGATCGACGGCAAAGGTCAGGCGACCCATCTACGGCAGGATGCTCGTCGTTGTGAGTCACCTTGACGATAGGAAGGCGGTGGCTGCCTCCGCGAGTCAGCGGTCAACGCGGAGACGCGGAAAACGAAACCTGGCCTTCCTTCCTGGGACGATGTCCCCTCATCTCTTCCCTCCCTGCCTTCTACGTTACCACAAAAAAATCCGACGGGATGCTCGTCGGGCCCACTGGTCGCCCTCGAGGGTCTCGGCCGGCAGCCGCGACCGCCGTCCAGCTCGTCGACCTGCCAGCCGAGGTGCTCGACCGCGTCCTCCGGTTCGCTCTCGCCCCACCCAGTCCATCCCCAGCCACGACACTCCTTTTGATATGCCGCACGCTTCGAGCCAAGGCCGCCCCGCTCGTCTACGCCCGCGTCGACCTGTCGCGACTCGACGCGCCGGCCTCGCTCGAGTTTGCGCTTCGCCTCGACCCGCTCTTTTCCCTGCGCCTCGACGACTACACCCTGCCCACTACCTCCAGGAATCGAAATCTTCCGTCCAACCCACCTCGAGCATTCTACCCGATCGATCCCGACAATGCGCACGACCTCAGCTCGTCGAGCGCCGGCGCCCGCTTCCGCCTGCACCTCCGCCACCTTGAAATCTACAGTCGCTGGGACGCCACGGGACCACTCGTACACTCGTGGCACGCAGCCTCGAAAGGCGTTCCGTTCGCCACGGTGCCGATCCTTCTCGACGTCGTCCGCCGCGCTGCCCCAAACCTCCGTTCGCTGCGGCTGGACCTTCCCAAGTCGACCCAGGTGGCCCAGGCCCATCAGGCGCGGACGACACGCATAGCAGACACAATACTCGGCTGTTTGGGTAGGTACGGAACACTTGAGGTCCTTGCGGTGGACGCGTGGGAGATCCCTTCCTCTGGCGGTCAGGACCTCGCCTGGACACGGCACGAGACCGCGCTGACCCGTCCTTTTCCTATCTCTCGCAGGCGTGGGCATGACGGATATTCTCGAGCGGTGTCTCTCACTCCGGGTCTTCACTCTCATCCGAGTGCTTCTGTCGGACAGCGTGTTCCTGCCGGCCTCGACAAGCCTTCACTACGGCATCTCCCTTCGCCGCCTCACCCTGTCGGACACCGCCATTCCCTTCGCCTTCATCACAGGTGTCCTCAAGACGTTCCTCAACCTCGAATCACTGCAGCTCGTAGGCTACACCGACCCCGGGACGGACCCACCGCTTCGAACGTTCGTCGAGCGCTCCGACCCCTTCGGACGCCCGCGCTTCGAAGGCGGAGCGACCTTCGCACCCAACCTCCGGTCTCTCGTCCTGCGCCCGTCGTACTCGTACCCAATCACTCCGACGGACGACCGCATCGTGCGCGTCGTCGCGCTCCTCCTCGCCGTCTCCCCGTCGCTCCGCCACTTGCACCTCGGCGTCCATTTCGTCGAGGCCGCATCGCTCCTGCCACTGCTCTCGGGCGCATTCGAGCGGCTCGAGCGACTCTGGATCGGCTTTATCAGCGCACAGGACGAGGTTGGCGACGGCGTGCGGCTTACACGCGCGGACGACGGGCGCGGCCGGCCGGGCGTCCTTCGCGGCGTCGACGTCGAAGGAGACCGGGACCCGCTGGAGCCCGGCACGGCCGGGATCCGGGCTCCAATGACAGCGAGGTCGAGGTTGCTCAACGAGAGAGTCGTCCTTGGTCGCCTGCGGCTCGACGACGCACTCATCCGCCAGCTCGTCGACCCGCACCTTGGGCAAACCTGGCCGCCGACTCGGATGAGCGCGCACCGCCGCCTCGTCTCGCTCCTCGCTCCCTTCCCTCGACTCACTCACTTTCTCAACAAGACTCGAACACACACGCTTCGTGAGTTGCACGTTTTCGAGACCGAGTACGTCGAGGCGTTTCTTCGGAGAAGGGCGGCGGAAGACGGCGGCGCGAGGTGGATTGCTCCAGGAGTAAGGGCAGCGGACCCGGGCGACAAGGCTTGGAGGTGGCTTATGGATGGGCAGCAAGGACTTTGAAGCACTTGCGACTGGAACAAGGGGAACGGAAGCTCTCCGTCGAGTCTGGCTTCCGCCGCAGGCAGGCTCCTGTCTAGGTCCGCCCCGCGACGCCTCGCCACGAGCCACGCGCCCTGGACGCTGCGCCTGCTTCTTGCCTGCGTTGACATCTTCACCTTGATATGATTCGAGTACCTCTTTCGCTAGCATGTGGGTGAAGCCACCCTCAGAGGTGGCGACAGACGGACGGTACTGAGCTCAACATACCGCAAACGGTTGGCAGTTGGATCCTTTCACAAGAGGTGACTTGATGAATTAGTAAAAGGGAAAGCAGTGGTCCGTAAAATACATCTCGCGACCTCGTGGGCTCACCACGGCTCAGCGCTCTTAGAAGTCTGAACCAAAGCAGCTCTGATGTGCTGTCTAATTTCCACAGTGTGCCGTCAGGGAACCAGCCCTCCCGCCTCTACAACCTCTCCCCAAATCGTATCTAAGAGATTTAACAACATCTGCGGCAGGGGAAGAGTCAGCCTCGAAGAAGTCGCCGTCGCCCGAGGCAGCGGCTGACCATCGCCTTCTCCATGTTGACCTGTGAAAGCAGGTTCAGTAGGGAAGACGGGTTCGACTGATGGTTTTGTACATACAATGTAGCTCGAGTGTGTCCCATCGTACGAGTACGCGCCGTCCGTTGCTGCGAACCAGTCCATGGACCGCATCGCGCCGAACGCCACCTCGCCGGGGCTGACTTTCGTCAACGCGTCCTGGACCTCGCCGTTGTACTTCTTGACCGCCTCAGAGCCTTGCTTGGCGGCAAACTTTTTCGGCTTGCGCGTCGACGGTGCCGAGTAGGCGGACCAGAGGGAGATGGGCCGTGGGGTCAAGGAGGATGTGTTGGCGAGGTAGGGGTTGATGTGATAATCGAGCGCATCTTCGACACGGAAGTCTGGGTAAACGTAGGGCCATGAGCTTTCCGAGTGTTTGGAGCTACAGGCTGAACGAACCGAAGTGAATGCCGGCACCGAGGATTATGATTGGGGAGAGCGATTGGCGCGAGAGCGGAAGGGAGTCGAGGAACGAAGTGAGATTCCCGGTGGGGTTCTCGAGGAGCGGGTAGTCGTCGACGGGGTACTTGAGAGCACGCTTGTACGCGACCGTGATGAATCGCCATCTGCGAAGCGACGTTTGGCACTCGTTAGCACTCTCGTTCGAGGTGCCGGGGCTTGGGAAGCCTGGAGAAACTCACACTTGCTCGTACTTGATGTACGGCTTCTTTGAGCACACGCTGCCCCTTGTCTCGAGATCAAAGTACGACGTGAGTCGGCACTGCCGACCGTGGCTGAACAGACCCTCGCCGAAGCAGTCGTCCTGGTGGTCAGACACGATGTCGAGCGAGTTGGTGAGGAGAAACATGAGGGCTTGAGAGAGGTGGCGGACGAGGCTGTCCCCACGTAAGAAGATCCCGCCAAAGGAGCCGAGGAGGTCGCACGTCTCTTGCGGCGTAAAGACGTGCGGATCCGGGCAATTCGGCACTGTGCGACCATGAAATGAGCGTAACTCAGCAATACGAAGTTCAGATACATACACTCATACGAGAAATCGAACCGGGACAGATTGAGCGTCGCCTCGGGTGAGCTCTCGAGCCTGTACCGCGAGGCGCCGTTGGGTGCGATGCGGGCGAGCGCTAGATCGCGCAGGAGCTCCGTCGAGTTGCACCCCCGTCCGTGGTAGAACGAGTGCGAGTCCCGTTTGCCGACCCTGGTCGGCGGGCGAGACCGGTTCCAAGAGTAGGTCGAGGCGCGCAAGGCTGCGCTGTGTATGCTGTTCGAGTGCGGGGCGAGAAGGAAGAGGGCGAGGCAGGTGGCCGAGAGTGCGATCAGGAGCTTCAGTCGGCGAGCTGACCGCGGTGTGACATCCTGCTTGGTCGCCAGCGGTTAGCTTCGCCGTGCCCTCGTTGGCGACTTTGCGACGAAGACGCACCTCGACTCGCACCCGCCCTTCTTCCCGCGCTGGCTGCCTCCATTGGAACCCAGAGAATGCGTTCGACAACGACGTCAACGGCGTCGGGGGCTCAATCTGCGCCGCGCAGGATGTCCGCGTTAGTGTCGCGCAGCCGGGTAGATAGAGGAGGCCTGGAGGTGTGCCGACGCACGGTGATGTCTGGGCCAGACTCTGACGACTGGGCGAGGTGGTAAGCTGCACTGCTCGGGCGCTTGTCTTTCCAGCTGTCCATCGGCGGCGGTCGAGGTGCGGTGAGAGTCGAAGTGCGAGGAAGGTCCGGAGCGGAGACAGGCGAGAGGAGAGTTGCGTCCGCGTAGCTTGGCCCCCCCTGAGTACGGTTGCTGTGCGAACCTGGATGCGAGTGTGTGTCGAAGTCGTAGCAGAGAACCAGCAACAATCGCTTGGCCCGCGTTCTGATTCGAAGGTGGGGTTATGCAGTTCGTCGTGTCGGAGTGAAAGGCACGTGATGCTGGCCGGGCGGAGTCGTTCTCCCTTTGACTCCCCTTGGTTTGTTCAACATAAGTACCTGAAAGAAGCACAGGATACGAGTGCGAATATTCGAGGTCGCGACGCGACGTGTGGCGCTCGAGCTCAGCCCGCCAGGTCAAGGTGCTGCGCGCGGCTGCCTCTCTCTCCTCTGCCGCCATCTCGTGTCACTTCTGTCACCTCGCCCTTCGTTCAGGCGCCCATTTAAATTATTCACCACGTCCTACTCGCTCACTCACCACTAGCCCCCGTGTCACCCTCGCCATGGCATCCCCGTCGCCACGCCACCGGACGACGACGAGCTCAGGCAGCCCGAACGCGCTCGGAAGCAAGTCGTGTACCTCTACAGGCCGACTGAGGAGGGCTCGGAAGACTGATGCTGACCTTTCCTGTTCCCAATCAGCGCCCAGCCCGACGTACCGGCGCACGCAACCCGCGCAGCTCGAGTCGTTCTTCAGCTCGCGGATGCAGCGCGAGGACGCGAGCGTGCTCTCCGTGCCGGCTCTCGTGCCCTCTGGTCCCGACTCGGACTCCGACGACAGCGACAGCGACGACGACGACGCTGACTTCCTCGGTTCGACACGGCCGCTCATCTTCCCGCACCTGAGCCCGTACAGCTCGCCAAAGAAGGCCACCAGCGAGCGGAAGTACTGTATCCCGGCCCAGCTCGCCCCGGCCGCGCACGACGACGACGACGACCGCGAGCGTCGGAGGCTCGACGCGCTCCCGCTCACCGCGCTCAACGTGCGCCCGCACATCACCACTGTCGCGCTCGCGCCGACGACCTGCGTCAGCTGTGGGCTTGGTCCCGACACGGCACCCGAGTCGGCCGCGTTCGTCGTGCTCGACCGCTGCGCGCACGTCCTCTGCGAGCACTGCCTCACGATGCTCGTCAACGCGACCAGCAACGAGCCGCCGCGCAGGGGTGACTGCTTCAAGTGCCAGACCGAGATCACTGGTTTCCGCGGCGTTGTGTTCAAGCTCTCCTGCCAGGCCGTGCCGAAGACTCCCGAGCGGTGCGCCGCCGCCACACGAGCGCAGACGCCGACGACTCTCTCGCCGTTTCGGACGCTTAACTGGAGCGACGGTAGCAGCTCGACACCTGGAAGCTCGCCGAGGAGTTTCGCATTCGGGTTCGTCCGTCGGGGCCCCGTTTTTCTTTCTCTCCCTCGCCCCTGCACTGCCTTGCTCTTGAGTTCCGATTCTCACAGCGCTTCGCGTTTCCCCCCTCCTTTGAACTTACCTGCAGATCTGTCTCACCGGCGCTCAAGACGGAGCCAGGTCCGCCTTCGTGGCCCGTTGTCCGCGTCGACAACGTCCGTCCCACCATCGCCCCAGGCCTTCGCAACGCGCTGACCTTGTCCAACCTCCGCAGATCCCCTGGGACCTAAGCATCAAAGACGTCGTCTCCTGGATCCCGCCGACGGTCGCGCTCATCCCGACTGCCACGAACGCGCTCTCGATCCACATCCTCTGCCACCGGTGCGTCCTCGCCCCCGCCCGCGCATCGGTATCTCACTAAACCTTCCATCTCGACAGCGTCGACTGCCGCACGCTGAACCAGTGCTACATCGAGCTCCCGAGCCTCGCCGCTGCGCACGCGCTCATCCGCCTCAAGAACGCCAAGTCAATCTGCGGCCGGCCGATTTCGGTCGTGCTCTCGAGCCAGACGGAGCTTCTCGAAGCAGTGCGCCCATTTGCGACCGCTTTGACTTGATCTGGAACTGACTCCAGCCTGCAGGTCTTCCCGGCGTGGCTCCCTGGCTTTGACGGCATCGACGCCGCGGACCCGGAGCTCGAGGGCGTCTTGCTCACCGCGGGCGACCTCGAGGGCCTCGTCGACCTCTGCGCGCTCGAGGTGACCACTGATGATTCATGCGCGCTCTTCCTTTCATTGACTTTGAGCCGCGCAGGTCCCACACGCCATCAAGGCTCCCGAGAGGCCGTTCCTGCAGTTCGTCACCATCCTCGTCAAGGCGAGCGTTTTCAAGAGCTGTATTCCAGCCCGTTCTGACACCGAACTCACGTATCACACAGCTCCCTTGGCACCAACCGGAGGTCTACAACCTGAAGCTCACCGCCCGCATCCTCAAGGCCGTGCACGCAGCCATCGGGCTTCTCGTCGCTGGCAGCAAGCACCTCGACACGGACAAGGCATCTCAGATCCTTCAGATCATGGTGCGAGTAATTCTTCTCCAACAGTGGACTGTAGACTCACACCTCCTGTAGGTCGAGGCCGCCGTCAACTGCCCAGGTGCGCCCTAACTCTCCTTCTTAACAATATCGTACGAGTGCCTGACCACCACTTTGTGTGATTCACAGGCTTCCGCGGCAATGAAAAGTCCAAGCTCCTGTCTGCAGCTGGACTGACTTCCATCTCGTCATCGGTACGCCACCACAAGCTCGCCATGACCGGCACGTCGCTGACTCAGTCCCACCAGGCTCCTACCGATTCTACTCGCACCCCACTCCCCTTCAACTTTGCTGCGGCACGCCTTCTTTCCTGTGCACGGCGGGGACTTCTTGACTGACCGACTTCGCACCACTCCAGCCTCCGACCACGCCTTCCCCGCCACGCCCTACGCAGAGCCACAGCCCGAGCCCGCTCCGCCAGTCCTTCTCCCCGGCCCAACCGCCAGTCCTCTTCGCCGCGACGCCCGCTTCGCACCCGATCCCGTTCTCGTCGCCCGGGCCGCACTTCACCCCGCTCGCGCCGAGGAGCGGTCAGGTCGACTTTGGCGCGCTTGCCGAGTCATTCGGGCTCGCCGAGAACGTCGTGAGGAGCATCGTGCTGAAGGGGCTGCGGCAGATGACCTGAGTGCGGGAGGGCGGGGTGTGTGCTGGCTTCGCTTGCTTGTTCCGTTTTTCGTGCTGCTGTGAGCTGTGCTTACGTACCTAGATATCGGTGTGTCGTGAAATCATCCCAGAATACCTACTCCTTTTTTGACGGGAATTGTAGCAAGGTCGTGTGGGAGACTGAGAGACGGCGAGTAGCGCGCTCGAGTTCGGTGGCGAAGGATCGCGTCTCCCCGTCGACAAACGACCGCCAGCACGCCCCCACACATCGGTACTTCTCAGCCCAAGGTCCACGATACTCGTTCGAATAAATTTCCGGGGCAAACTGGACGACTCAGAGACGTGGGCAGGGAAAGAGTTGGGCAAACGAGATCAACGCCGGCTCGAGGACAGCGCTTGGGAAAGGCTGGGAATCACGTCAGAACAAGACGTGAGAGCGATATTGCTGAGCTGTCTCACCCAAAGACTACATCCACCACATGGCCGCCCTGGAGAGTCTCGAGTCAGCTTGGCGCCAGCACTTTGCGGTGAAAGCATGACCCCACCGCTGGCCCTTTTCGCCAAGGTACGTCGAGTGGCCGTTCTCAAGGTCCTTGAGGGAGTTCTTGCACATCTCGAGGTCGGACTCGCGGGAGTGCGGCGAGCCGTTCGAGTCGCTCGAGATCGTGTGGTGCGTCGACTCGCCGTCGGGGTCGGGCATCCAGCCGCGGATCTTGCCACAGATG
>ERZ1463038.830-NODE-830-length-10975-cov-13.828388_pt1 | contig 10975 bp, 10 predicted proteins | sample MGYA00564479_ERZ1463038 | MGnify/ENA primary metagenome ERZ1463038 (study PRJEB39244, sample SAMEA3635134) | Helicobacter pylori | study: EMG produced TPA metagenomics assembly of PRJEB11511 data set (Assembly of a 5300-year-old Helicobacter pylori... | reverse complement strand
GGCGCCTGCACGGGCAGGGGCGCAGGTCAGCGGGAGGCGAGCGCGAGCGTCAACGACAAGAAGCTTGCCTCGCTGTGATCCCACAGGGGTCTGGTCGCATACGAGAAGAACGAGTGCGGCAGCAGCGGCAGTACGACTGTCCACAGGAGGAAGAGCGCCGCGCCGGCGACCAGAGCTGCCCGCGTTGGCCGGGTTATGGTCACCATTGGCGCCTGGGCGAGCTCGGCGACACCGAGTCGGGCGTGCAGAAGAGTTGCGAGCGGTCGAACGCGTGCGAGGGCGGGGTGAGGGGTCCAGCGAACCGTCCGACCAAAGGCGGAGGGGCGACGCTTTCTTCTTCCGCGACCATCAACTAAAGACTACCCAGTGCCGTCACTTCATCGGGGAAAATCATCGCCTGGAGTTCCCACTGCTTGCACTGCTCCTGCCCACCACCTCCGAGGACGCGCCCGGTCCGCGTCGCGGTCGTCCCACCCATGCCACAAGCTGAACCCAGGCTTGCCCCTCTGGACCGCTGCCTTCTTGAACCAGGTACCCGACTTCTTCAACAAAGTCAGCGCGTCGCAAACCTGCGGTGCATGACCATCGGAGCCGATGGCAGCCCCCGCGATGAGGGTGGCAAAGTTCTGGCCACCAGCGCAGCCGGACGAGGTGCCACCTACGTTCTGGTCGGTGCCTCCGGTGCCTCCGTGACGAGAGCGACGACCCTAGTCAGTGCTGGTCAGGCCATTGCCGCAGGGAGCCAATCGCCGCAGCCTCGCGCGCCATCGCCGCGCCGCCCGCCGAACACATGGACAGGCCTTGATTAATCCGATGATACGATTACGACTGAAGCGCAGCTCGCCGCCTCTTCTTCAGCCCCGCATCGATCTTGGCGCGAACCTTCTCCTCCGCTACCATTCCACCGTCCTGCTCGTAGAAGTCGGCCTCCCGGGCCGCATCGTGCTGCCTTTGAATGTACTTGAGCGCAGCGAGGTTGTAGCCGACCGTGTCCTGGGTGCACGAGGCTGTCAGTCAGCGAGTCGTCGACCGCGGAGAGAATGGAACGCACCTTCTGGCGCCGGAGCGCCTCGCGCAGATTGCGTCGGAGCGACATCATTGTGCTCCGGAGCGCGCGGGTCGCAACGATTTGCGAGTGGTGTGTACGCAGGAGGAAGAAGAGCACGCGCGAGGTGAGCGTGATTTGCCACTCCTGCTCATTAACAAGTCATGGTCAGAAAAGCATCAGCGGGGTGGGTCCAGGAGACGCACCTTCAGCGCCCAGACGTCAAGGTGCTCAATGAGCTGCGAGACCTTGCCGAACGGCAGGACGAGGAGCGCGTCGTGCAGCGACGCGGCCGGGATCTGGCGCACGACCTTGAGGACGTACTCCTCGGGGCCGATGCCGTTGTACATGCCAAAGATGGGGTTTCTCGGCGGCGTCGGGATCTGCTTCGCGGCCTCGGCGCCGAGCTTCTCGACCTCGTCGCGGTGCGCGCGCGTGACGGCACGGTCCTGCTCCGAGATGTCGAGCGCCTCGATGATGCGCTCTCCGGCCATGAGCGTTTCCGTGGTCGACTTGGTGACGTCGGTCGACTCGGCGAGCGGGACCGTGTCGCCGTTTGGGAGCACGCGCATCTCGTCGCGGTCGCGCGCGTTGACGTTCGAGTCGTACAGCTCCTCAAGCTCGCGCTCGCGCTCTTCCTCCAGGAAAAGCTGTGGACGAAAAGCTCAGTTTGACAGGCATCCAAAGGAATGAAGGGATGAACGCACTGGCTCATCTGTCTTCTCCCAGATCCGGATCGACTTGTCGTGCGAGCCGGTGGCGACAAAGTTGCCGCGATGGCTGACCGCGAGCGCCCATACCTCGCCGTGGTGGCCGTCGAGCTTCTGGATGCACTCGAACTGCGCGAGGGTGTTGAATGTGAGCCACCGAGTTCCGCATCAAGGTTCGAGGCCGGGAGAGCGCACCTTGTCGCCGTCCCAGTACTTGAGCATTTTGTCCTTGCTCACGCTCCAAAAGTAGTGCGTGCCGCGCTCGAATGCGACCTGCATGATGCTCTCCTCGTGGCCGAAGAGTGATCGGTGGCAGTCGCCAAAGTCGAGTCCCCAGATCTTTATGTTTTTGTCGGCGGAGCAGGTGATGATGAGCTTCGAGTCGGACGAGATGTCGAGCGAGAGGACGGGGAGCTGTATACCGTGGATAGATGAGTGGATGTACAATCAAAACGGCCCCGTTGAAAAAGAACATACCTTGTGGCCGTAGAGGGACAGGAAGAACTTGAGCGTGTCGGCGTAGAAGACCTTGACGGTCGAGTCGAGGAGCGAGACGGCGAGGAGGCGGCCGTCGGGGCTGTACTTGATCGCGAGGATGTCGTCCGTCATCTTGAGCGTCTTGATGTGCGCCATCGTGAGCACGCGCGCGCCGGGCTCGCCGTCGTCGCCCTTGACCTCGCGGACCTCGAAGTCCCAGAACTTGATGTCCTTGTCGCCCGAGCCCGTGACCAGGCCGCGGTTGTCCGGACGGACGTGCATCGACCACACGGGCCCGGTGTGGGCCGCGAACGTCTCGAGGAGCGACGACGAGGACAGGTCGTACAGGAGGATCTCGCCCGACTTGGTTCCGACGACGATCTGCGACGGCGCGATGACGAATCAGCTCTGAAGGGCTGAAAGAACCTAGAAGAAAAGGGAAAAGAAAACTCACATGTCGATCCCCGGGCAGGAAGGCGCTGCAGATGGCGTAGCCGCAGTCCATCGTGCGGACGCACTTGGTCGTCTTGACGTTCCAGATCTTGAGCGATCCACTGCTCGCGCTGGCGAGGAGCGAGTCATCGGACGAGACGCAGAGAGTGCGGATATCGGAGCGGTGCCCAGGAATGTCGAGGGAGTACAGGCGGGTTGGGTCCACGGCGGGCGCCTTTGACGACGCGGGTGGCGGCAAGTTGAACACCTCGAGCGAGTTGTTTGCGAGTGCGGCGAGGATCTGTACGAAGTCTGATTAGCAGGGGTTCGTATCGAATGTGGAAAGGGAGCGCACCTGTACGTCGCCCTTGGTCTTTGCTGTCTCGGGCGCGAAGGAGAAGCTCCGGACCTTGGCCGAGCAGCGAATGACGGACCAGATCGCGAGGCGGTCTCGCCACTCGATCTCGGCCTCGCCGCCGACACCGATCTCCTCGTCGTCGCCGTCCTCGTCGTCGTCGACGGCCTTGCCCTTGCCCTTGGCGCCCTGCTTCTTCTTCTCGCGCTCGCGCCGACGCCGCCGTGCGAGCTTCTTGCGGAGCTCCTCCTCTGACCTGAGCCGGAAGACATCGATCGTCTTCTCGCCCGAGTGGATCGCAAGGACGGGCAGCGTCGGATGCAGCGTGACCTGGGTGATGTTGTGCGTGTGCGAGGTCGACGGCAGCGAGAGCGCCGCGATGGGGACGATCGCCCGGCGCAGCTTGCCGTCCGGGCCGGCGAGGACACCCTTCGTGAGCACCTCCTGGTCCACCTTCCAGCACTTGACTTCGCCCTCGCCGCCACCCGAGACGAGAACGCCACTCGCAGCGTCGTACGCGAACGACCATGCCTCGCCGCGGTGGCCGACGACCGTCTCGACGCAGTGCTGAGTTGAGAGGCTGAACAGCTTGAGGAACGTGTCCTTGGACGACGAGAGCACGTGCGTCGGCGCGCGGGTCGCTCCCTCGGCGAGCTCATCGGCGCCCTCAGCTGGCGTCGCGGCGATGAACGCGAGGCCCGTGATCTGGTCGCGGTGGCCCCGAAGCCGGAACATGCCGACCTCGCCGATGACATCCCAGACGATGATGTCGGTGTCCTTGGATCCCGAGGCGAGCGTCGTGCCGGCAGCGTCGAACGCGAGGGCCGAGATGGCGCTCTTGTGGCCGTTGAAAGTGACGAGGACCGCCTTCGTGGCGGCGCTCCAGAGACGAATGGAGCCGTCTGCGTATCCAACTGCGAACGTGTCCCAGTTGGGCGAGCGGGCGAGGCAGGTTACGAGCGTCCGGAGTCCCGTCTCGTGCCACATGGCCGTCTGCGCGCCGCGTTAGCTCTCGTACCGAGGTCCCGAGGCTCGACGAGCTCACCTGCTCTCCTTTCTTGACATCCCACACGAGCACGTCCTCGAGCGCGGGCACGTACGCGCGCTTGCCGTCGTAGAGCGAGTTTGAGCTCGACGACGCGACGACGCCGAAGACCTCGGTTGGGCCGTGGCGGAGGTACGATTTGACCCTGTGTGCTCAGTATTAGCCATCGGAGCTGTGGATTGGGCGCGCTCGGGGGCTTACATGGCACTGATGTGTCGCGGCGGTCTCGGAGAGCGCGGGAAGGGAGGCCGCCGCCAAAGCTCAGCGCGCACCGCCCGTGGTACGTGGATTCGGGCGGAACGGGGAGGTGGAGACGCGTCACCTTGCCTTCTCTCGCTTTCTCACCGCACGACCAGAATGGAGTACTTTATTGCCAAGAAGGGGGCATCACCAGCCTTCACAGGGTCCACGCTCGTCCTCGTGAGCAGCCCGCGCTGCGCACCTGCGAGCGTGAGCTCACGCTGCTCCCCCACTTGCAGCCCCAGCCTTCGCTCGCCTCGCTGCCACAGCTGGCTACAGACCTCCTGATCCACACACTCAAACTCGAGCTCGTCGGCTACCTCGGCCTGCAGGACTTCATCCCTGCCGTCTCGGGGCTCGACAGCTCCAGCGACGCGAAGCCCGAGGAGGGCATCTGCTTCGGTGTGGAAGGTGCGTGACTCGTTGAGCTGGGCTCAGTGCTACCGCTGACCTGCTGGGAATCTGCACAGTCTTCCAAAACAAGGCGCGCACGGTGACCGTCGTCCTGCCGCGCTCGCCGGTGATCCGCGCACGCAAGCCGCACCACGCGGCGAGCATACAGGCGTTCGCATCCGCCGCAGGATTCTCGGACGTGCTCATCGTTGCCTCAATCGATGCTGCGACGCGCGGAGACGATGGCTTGCGAGAGTGCGCTTCCCCGACTCGCCGCGTCGCCTTGCTCAAGACGCTGACGTACCCCATCCACCTTGCAGGCCAACCCCACTACGCCACTTTATTCTGCCCTCCGCCTCGACCGCCGACTCTGCGCTCATCTCGACGCTCTCGACGCTCACGCCGCCGTACACACTCGCCGCGCCCTCGTCCACGCTCCCGCTCTTCCCGCACGCAGGCCAGACCCGCAACCTCCTCTCCGCCTTCCTCGCCACGCCGTCCCCCGTGCGCGTCGCCGCGCTGCTCATCTACGCCTCCGAGGGCGACAACGAGCACAGCGCCGAGTTCCTCGCCGAGGCGCTCGTGCGCGCCGTCGGTGTGCAGGCCGAACGCAAGGACGGCGAGGGCTGGACCAGGCCTGGGAGCTGGGCGATCGGGCTCATGGGGTTGGAGATGGGGAGGGAGCGCATGGGAGAGATGTTTGGGTGAAGAGGCGGACCGTCGTGGGGAGGTCGCGGCGCGGTAGCACTGATGTATTGAGCCGTTCAGCTTTTCGTGGCTTCGGGAGCTAGGAACTCGGCCGGTTGGCGTTTTCCTGAGCCGCCGTCATGCTCAGCTTCCTGATGTCGAGATCTTGACGTCCAGACCTGCGCCAAACGATCAGGCAAGTGGCACACGAAGCAATCTACTAGATTGTCGTCGTACGGAGGAACCAGACGCTGTGGACGGCGAATAGAACGTCACACGCTCGGGGCGGTGGCGACCATGGCGCTCCAACGCGTCGCTGGAGGCTTTGGGTCGACCCGGCGCCTGCGCTGCTTCGAGTGCAAGCATGTCATCCAAAAAATCCTAGTACAGTCGTGTCGTATATTACTTAAAGTGGTTTGATAGTGAGACAGACACGCAACCACCCGAGGCCACCGAGCACTTGCTCCCGCCCCAAGCCTGCCCAATACAGACACATCGTTCCATCGAGCCCTCACTGCCCTCGTGTGATCCCGTGTGTCGATCCGGCGCTCGATGACCTCGACCGGGTGCTCGACGCGCGCGACGATTCTGTCCCAGGCGTGACGGAGGCGAGCTGTGCGAGCATCGCGTCGATGCCGGCTGGACGGCCGGGTCTCGGGACCGGCCGAACAAAGTCGGAGAAGCCGGACGGTTCGAGTGGGTCTAGCGGGAGGAGGCTACCGCCGTCGATCGAGAGCGGAAGGACGAGCGTGAAGCGAGACCCTTCCCCGACGCGACTCGCGATGCGGAGTTGGCCGCCGAGCGTGCGCACGATACGCGCGACGAGGGCAAGGCCGAGCCCTACGCCGGCAACAGGTCCCTCGAATGGGGTAGAGGGACGCGATGGCGTCGATGGGAGGGTGATGGAGCCGGCCGACGAGGTGGCGATGGCCGGGCCCAGGACTGAGAGCCTTTCGAACTCGCGGAACATTTGCTCGAGACGGATGGACGAGATTCCGCAACTGAGGTGGTCAACAGGTTAGCAAGCTTGTTCTCGACGCAGCAACGTTCAGTCGGCGTTACCCAGTGTCGGTGCTGTGGTCGCGAAGGGTGTCAGCCGTCGGACAGTTGTGCGTTGAGGGATTGGACTTACACAGAGATACCGACAGTTACCGCTCCCGGGATGGGCAGTTCCAGTCCTACCTCCGCTTCCATGACTCCCCAGTCGACCCGCACGCTGCCGGTTTTGGTGTGGCGGAGCGCGTTGGAGAGAAGGTTCGTCACGGCGCGACGGACCTACATTTAAATATCGGAAGCTCGTCAGTATTCGCTTGAGCCCTTGAGGGCAAGCGGAGCGCCTTTAACTCACCTGGACAGGATCCCCAAACAGGATGGCGGGCACGCTGCCGGTGCGCGACTCGGAGACTTCGAGTGCAACACCCGTTGATACCGCTTCCGAGCGATGTACTTCTACCGCCTCCTCAATCACGGCTGAGATGTCGAAGGGGTGACGGACCGAGAGCTCGCGCCCACTTTCGGTGCGGGTCATGTCGAGAAGATTGTTGATGACATGGACTGCAGAGGTGGATCAGGAAAGGTTAATAGTGGGGAGAAATTTGGCGCACCGAGAGTATGCGAAGCGTGGTAGCTCGTATTTACTGATGCCCGAGTCTCGGCGTCGAGCTCGCCACTGAGAGCGACCTCCAGGCAGTCGATGACCGTTTGCAAAGGTGTCCGGACTAAATGCGCATAGTTAGGCAGCTTCACAAATCAGTTGGGCTGTGACGAACTGGCTTGACTCGCGTCCCTCAGAAGATGATGTGCGATGCGATGCGCGGAGACGAGGCTTTCCCTGCGACGTGAGTCATTCAGTCTCCTGATCGTTCCTTGCTTTCGAAAACAAAATAAGCGGACTTCTCGCGCCAGACGTCGATAAACTGGGGGTGGGCTGGTCAGCGTTGAACCATCGAACAGTGCTGCCGAAGCTCAGCTCGACAGGACGGAGGAGCTGACCTTCCCGTAGATGAGCATCAATGCTTGAGGAGTATCCACCAACTCGTCCGTCCAAGGCCTGCACTTTCCCATGACCGACTGACAAAAGATCGAGTGAGTGAGCGAGCGCTGTGCGAACAAGGTGAACTCAGCTGACCTCCGACCATGACTGGAAGCTAGTTCGCGGATCGAGAACACAGTCGGACGGTGTTTTGTAGGGGTTTCCCTGTGAGCGGGAAGGTTCAGTGAAGCGCAAAGGACTTAGGAGGAAGTGACTAACCGCCCATTTAATCGACTGCGAAAGCTGATCAGCCACGATGATCCATAAGGCAGCGACATCACTCACCGTCAGCTGTGATCGTCGGCAGAAGAAGATAAAGTCCCGCCCATTTTCAGACAGCGGAATGGCAAGAAATCCTGCGACTGCTGCCAAGTGCGAAGGGTACGGGATCGCGGGAAAGTCGGCGGCAATGTCGGTGGTGGAAATGACGGTGCTGTGCGGTACACTTGTAAGATGGGAGGGATTGGCTAGTCAATTCTGACGAACCTGATACGGTGCTCTCGAAGGTGGTTCAAGATAGCGAGGATCTCCTGCGAGTTGTCGACATTGCCAAGGATCTGTGTGGCATTCTGTCAGCTTCGGATTCGCAGGACGATGTCGTGGCCGCACCTTCGCCTCGTCTCCGATCGAGAGAGCGCCGAAATCGGCGTTGAAAAGCTCGAGTAGGTTATCGGCTGTGGCCACAATAAACCCGTTTGGATGCTCGGCCGTTGGGCGGGTGTTGATGATCTTCTTGCTCGCCTCGATCCGCTGCGACATGATCAACCGCTCGATGTTCCGCCCGAAGCTGTCCGAGAGCAACTTGCAGAGCTGGCGCAGGGGGAAAGATATGCGGAAACCACCGGGACCGTAGTGGTGACATGCGACTGTGTGTAGGAACGCGTGGTGAGCTCTGTGTTCTTAAACTTGGCAATGCAGCGCGCACCCAGTCCCCATAGGACCCCGAATACCACGATAGATATCGACATGGTTGACGAAACCTTCATATCTAAAAAAAAAAAAAAAAAAAAAAAAAAAAAAAAAAAACAGGTCAGTTTGAGCCTAGTGGACCGCGCGCAAGACGTCTTACTGGATAGGTATCTGCGGAGTCTCGATCAGTCCCGTTCGTTGGCTTGATTACTGGGAGCAAGACTTACTGAAGATGAATGGGGCTCACTAGTAGAGAATATGTCAGGCAACAAGTCGTGAAGCGGTTTCAAACTGTCTTACTGGCGCGCGAAAAGCAGTGGGTCATGTCGAGCGGGCGACCGACCTCCTCTGGGTCGCGGCAGCAAAGTCGAGCCGTCGGCTCGTCTCGGCTGTCCAGAAGCCTCACTTTGTTGATCTTGTAGAGCTCTCGGGCTTGCGGAGGAACTAGATGTCACTGATGAGCACGAGACCACCAAGCGCACAGAGATGACGGACTGTCGGTGCTGGGGAAGTGCAGACCTCGGAAGAGATCCTTCGTGCGAGAAGCGTCGACCTCCTCAGCAATCACTTCACCGTTCCAATCCTAATCGTGGGAGAGCGGGGTCAGCACTTCGAAACGGCTCAGGCAGTGGATCCTGGACGCGCCTCGTCGACTGCGTACGGCGGCGGAGAGTTTTAGTGCATTGGTAGTAATCTCAGGACTATAGACAAACACTTGTATACCATCGTTCGGTCAAAGCCAGTGAGGGCGCGGAAGCAGCCCGTAATGATCTGTCAGACGCCGTCAGCGCGCCGTCGTTAGGTCGTGTGACAACAGAGGACGGACGACGGACCTTGGCAAAATGGTTGACATCGGTAGCCTTGCGAAACTCTCCCTCGATCTCAGTCATCAACTGCACTAGAAACAGGTCGTTCCCGTCCCTCGCCTGAGGTCCCGGCCGGCTTGCCCCGGCGGCCGACGACTGCCTCGCCTGCATCCTTTTCAACTTCGCCAACTCTTTTAGCGGCTTGATTGACGGTACTGTGCTCTGTCGGATGTCCTCGACTGAAGGCTGCGTCGTCGATTTGCTCGGCATGCCCGGTCGCGGGTCGGGGTTGGTGTCGGGTGGCGCAGGCGGGTAGCCGAGCGCCTTCTCGGGGCCCGACTCGAGGGGAGTGACGGGAGGAGATATAAGTGGGGAGCGGCGTTCCGGGTTGCTGGGGTGTGGGGCGGTGTTGACGAAAGAGTCGCTCACGAGCTCCAGCTCGAGGATCACGCGGGCGGGGAGAGTCAAGCGAGAGGGACGATGCATGGCGGCGTACGCGATCCAGGGCTGAGAGCTTGGAGGTCCGACGAGCTCGAAGGTGAATGGGGAGACGGTCGCGTCCTCCGCGCTCTCGTCGACCATCGAGAGCGCATCGCGGAGGGTCTCGTCGCCGTCATCGAAGAGCTCGGTGAGGCACGGAGCGTCGAAGAACTTTGAGGGATGGATTCCTAGGATCTCTTGCGAGTTCTGCAGCCACAATCAGAGAGTCAGCTTCAGCTTCGGCGATGCTGCGATGGCCGAGATTTCGGGGCACCTCCGAACACTGAACTACGCGAAACACGCCTGACGGCAAGACGTCGAAGGCGAGAAGTACTGCAAAGCTCTGAACGGCACCTGGACAGTGGATCGGCTGGCAAGGTGGACCTGGGTTAGCTGCACTGCTGCCATCGCAAGGGGTCGAGATACACCGCCTCGCCCACATCTGCACGCACCTCGTCCTCGCATCGAATCAACTCTCCCGCAGGACCTGTGAGCACCAGGTTGTTTCCGTCCACGGTTGCGTGTTTGAACCTCGCCGTTTTGAGGAGAAACTCCGACGACGGCGCCACCACCTTGCTCGCGAGTCGCAGCGAGTCGGTCTGCGGGCCCATCGGCAACTCCTCCGAGTAGCCGCTCCACTGTGGCTCCTTGAGCCACACTGCCTCGTCGACGCCCGTCGAGCTGGCATTCGGGGACCGGGGCGATGGTCGCCCGTGAAACTTGCTCTCGGTCGAGTGCGGGTAGACGCGCTCAGAGGCAGGCTGGGCGACGCCGGGGAGGTATCCGGGGTTTCCGAAGAGAGCGTTGCTGGCGTTCGGGTACTGCAGCTGAGACGACGCGCTGGTCGACGTTGTGCTGGACGCCGAGCTGTCCGCCCGGGCGATCCGCGCAGCTGACGTCCGCGTGAGGAGGGATGGGCGGCTCGGGTGGGGCACAGCGCTGTCGTCGTCGATTGGCCGCGGCGACTCTGCCATCGCCTGGTTCGTGCAAGACCTCTGGGACAGAGGCAGCGAGCGAGCAGATGCGACCAGGCGAGAGGAGGAGGAGCTCCACTTTCAAACATGTGCGGAATCGGCCCGGGCCCAGATCGCGATCAAGGGCGATCTTCGGTCGAGCATGTTTCATCGCCGTCCATCCCTCCTACCCTCTATTCGCTTGTCCCCCAGAGGATTGACGTACCCTCCCTCGTGGAGTCAGTAGCTTTGTTTAGCGTTGTCAATTACATTACGTTCATCTCAATTCCTCGGAACCCACCTCGGTCTTCTAAGAATTCGAAGACATGATTGGACTGCACGTCCGACCGGGCCAGCGCGGTGTTCACTCAGATCGGAAGAGCGTCGTGTAGGGAAAGAGTGTCCTAGGTG
>ERZ1463038.829-NODE-829-length-10979-cov-15.285701_pt1 | contig 10979 bp, 21 predicted proteins | sample MGYA00564479_ERZ1463038 | MGnify/ENA primary metagenome ERZ1463038 (study PRJEB39244, sample SAMEA3635134) | Helicobacter pylori | study: EMG produced TPA metagenomics assembly of PRJEB11511 data set (Assembly of a 5300-year-old Helicobacter pylori... | reverse complement strand
GCCGTGGGCCTCGCCGATGGTGAACAGGAGATCCTCGTCGGTCCACTCGGGGAAGAGCTCCTTCGCGGTGCTCAGCTTGCCGCCGTACTTTTCACGCAGGTCCTTGATCTCGTCCGCCTCCTCGGCTGCGCCACAGCAGAGCTCACGTCAGCTGTCGTCGCAGGTACCCGTGGCCCCCAGAGCTCGAGGCACGCACTGTCGTCCTCAAAGTCGCGCGCGCTCGCCGCCGCGCCTGTGGGTGCCACAGGACGTGGCCTCGACACGGCGCCGCCGCGACCACGGCCTCGTCTGAACTCTGACATTACGCTGAAAAGGGGGAAAAGGCGGGAGGTGTGAGGGGATGCGTGAGTGTGATGACTTGCGCTCGACGTCGCGAGAGCTTGGCTGGTCTGGGGTTCACAGAGCGCTCCGAGGTTCACATGGCCACTGCCTGCGCACCTCGCGAGCCGGCTCTCTGCCTGCGATTACTCTATGCGTGCTACCGAGAGACCCTAGAGAACCGAAAGTTCTACGCAACCAATGCCGGCACTCCCAGACTCTCCAGCGACACGCTCTTGACGGCCTTCTCGAGGTCGTCGACGCCCGCGACCTCCGCATCCACGAACTCGCCCTCGTCAGTCGACAGCGTCGGCGAGACGGCGGCCTTCTCGGCGTCCCCAGCGACTATCGTCGACGTCGTTGACTCGGTCGCGGGCTCGGGGGCCTCCGCGCCCGGCGTGATGGCGCCGCGGATGACGGCTTCGCTGAGGCCGCACTTGCCGTCGCCATACTTGCGCCAGCGGTCAAGGTTCGCCGCTTTCCGCTCATCACACAGCTGCACGAGCGCCGGCCAGTAGGTCTTGTGGTCCTGCGATTGGTGAATGCGGTCAGCGAGGACCGCGAGCGAGGGGAACCGGGAGGGACGCACGTAGACGAAGTCGACGTCGCCGCCGAAGAGGAGCTGGAGCTGCGAAGCCGGGACGAGGTCCTTTGCGTTGGCGTTGCCGTCGAGAAACCGAATCTTGTCCTTCGTCACGGGGTCGACCTGGCGAAACAGGATTAGCCGGGGGCCGGGGCGTCACGCTCGCGAGAGACGTACGAATGGTCCAACGAGGCGATAGAACGGCCAGAACAGGCCTGGAATGTTGACGCATATAGCCTTGCCGAGACGCTCGCAGTAGTATGTCTGGAGGATGTCGCTAAAAGTGGCTTTGGGGTCAGCGAGCTCGCCCTTGTGGTGGTGCGAAGTGGAGAACGGCTGACAGGACGCGCTTGGCCTGCACGAGGCTTGTCGGCTGCGATTTGTCGCCTTTTCGGTTTGCTCCAAAGTCGATGCAGAGGCACAGCGAGTCGGTGACGGGGTCGGTCGGTGGACAGAGGTCGATCGCGCGCTGGGGTGGGACGTCGGATCAGCGCGTTATTCCCCGGACGGGCGTCCTCAGGGGCCGAATCACACACCTCGAGGCACCAGACGACAAAGTTGACTTCAGCGTGACATCAAGGTTAGCCGTCAATCTTACACGCAGGGTGGACATGAGCTCGCTCTGCGACATCGACGTTTCCGTGTTTTGCCTGTAAGGGTGCTGGGGAGAAGAGTCAGGTCCTGATTTACAACTCAGAGCCTAAGAGAGCACCCACCATGTACAGGACCGGCCTCGAGTTGGCCTGCGCGACGCGACCGGCGGTCCGGGTCAGCACTCCGTCCGACGTCAACGCACCTCGCACGACGGCGCGGGGACTCACATCGAAGCCAAAGACAATCTCCTTGCCTGTCTCGCCCTCGTGCGAGACCAGGTCCGCCGGCATCTGGTCGACGCCGCCCGCGAACTCCCTCCGCCAGACGAGCGTCTCCTCGGCGCGCTTGAGTGCGTCGGCGTACACCCACTTGGTCGCGCGCAGGCAGCGCAAGAACGCCTCCTTGCTCCAGTAACACCGTTCCCGCTCGTCGAGCGCCTGGAACACCGCCTCCTGTGCCACGTCGGGTCAGCCCTCCGGCGCCCCCAAGAGACGCAATGTGGCTGACGCACTTCCGTCTCGACCGGCGCGCCACGGAAGAAGTTCCCGAACGAGCGCGTCGAGCCGCCGCTGTTGATGCGCCAGATGTTCTTGAGCGCCTTGACGGTCGTCGGGAGCGTGAAGTCGGGCCCGTTGAAGTGCTCGATCAGGTTCGCGAGCTTGTTGGCCTGCTCGGTCGTGAGAGGCGGTCGGAGCGCGGGGGGCGTCGAGCTCGCATCTGGCGCTGCGATGGGCAGGCTGAACGGCTGACCGGAGGTCGGGAGGGGGAGAGTTGACGCGAAGCTCATCGTTGAGGTGGTGGCGGACAGCAACGAGCAACGCACGCGCCCGTGCCGAGATCAAAACGCGCGTCGGCCCACTTGTCGGACTTCCGGCACGGGCGGGTGTGGCGGGCGTGGCTCAGCACCCCTTCACTCTGCAACCAGCACCGCACATCCAATGTCCCCACCTTCTTCCCGAGGATCCTCGCCCGAGGCCGCGTTCTCGGACGCAGAGGCCGCCGCTCGCCTCGCGCAGCTCGAAAAGCTCCTCCAGTCGAGCCTGGGGTACGACGACGCCGACGCTGTCGAGGAGCGCGTGGAACAGCCAGAGCAGCCTCCGAAGAAGAAGCGAAGGAAGGGAAAGGAGGTCGTGGTACCGGTCGTAGAGCCGACCTCGGCGCCCGCCGAGTCGATGCAGGTCGACGAGGACGAGGTGGTCGGTGCGTCGTTGCGGAGCTGCTGCGAGGCGAGGACTTGTTGGGCTCACTCCATGTTGCAGCATTCCGTCTGTTCAGTACCCAGAAGACGCCCCAGGCCGTCGTCATTCGCGAGAAGGAGGGCTGGGACGCCGTCAAGGACCCGCGGATACGGTGCGCTCTGGATGCCAGTTTGTTGGAAACACTGCTGATCAGTCCTTCATTATCAGAGATGCTGCCGACGAATCTGAGGCTGTCTTGAGGCAGCGGATGCTGGACATCGCGTCAATAGCAGTTGACGGAACGTCGCTCGTCGCGAATGCGGCACTCGAGCCCGTAAGCTGCGTCTCGCTTGATTCAGCAGATACCAAAGCTCATGTGAACCACCTGGGTCTTAGCTCACCGCGTATGCCGGCCGCGTGACCACTCGGAAACTCACTTCGCGCGCGTTGCTCCCCACTCTCGCCTACCTGAACGCTGTCCTCCCTTCCCCCGACGCACCAGTACCCTCACCGCCAAAATCGAAAGAAACTCGGAAGAAAGATGCACCGAAAGTGCCAGCCAATGGTCCCGCTGCTCGGGTGCAGGCGGTGCGACGGCCGCTTGAGCGCCTTGCGAACGTCAAGCTCGAGCTGGTCACCTTGTTGAAGGCGGGGAGCGAGTCGGCGTCAAGGGGGAAGAAGACGACGAGGGTGTCCAAGTCGAGACGGGCCGCTGCTCATCGTCGCATGGTCGCTCCTGTAAAGTAGACCCGACTGTATGCGCTGAGACAGTGACTTGAGCACTCGAAAGTTGCCGCTCCTCTCTTTCCCACCACCACCACCGTTGAGTATGACCTCGCCACCTCCGTCACCTAGCAAAAAGTCGGCCAAGAAGAAGCGCAAGGCGCTTGTCACGTCCGAGCACCGCCATGACGAGAACGCAACTTTGACGCTGGCACCTGCGCCACCGCGCGCCCCCAAGACGATCCGAGTCACACCGCGGCGAACGAACGTCGCGCTGCTGTATGGCCTGACGAGCTTCGCACTCGCTCATGCCGGCACGATCCTGGTCGCGCTGGGCGCCGTGGCGGGCTACGTCGTGCTCGCCTGGTTGCAAGGGTCGCTGCACTCGCTCGTCTCCTCGATCCTCGCCGCACCCTACCGACTGTTCGCCCACCGACCGGCACTCGCGTTTCCGTGGCACAGCCTCAACGTGACGAGCAGCCTCGCCCCGGCCGTGTCGATCTACTGCGCGACGGTGGGGCTCGGATGCAAGGGAGACGGCGAGGACGTTGTGGGTGGGGTCGCTCGGACCGTCACGGTGCAGGCGTCGCAGGCGCTGGACCTGTTCGACTCGGTCTTGAGCTTGGGCAAGGCCGATGGTGTGGGCTCGAGCTTGCACCACGTCGCGTGAGTCCTGCTCCGGCTTCGATGTGGGGGGTGAGCTGATGTGGATCGTACTTGCGCAGCATCTGGGAGCTCTCCGTGGCCGTACGACACACATCGGCGTTCGAGCACAAGGACTTTCTCTCCGGCCAGCTGCAGGAGCTGGGAGACAGCACTCGCGACGGTCCGTCGAGCCGCACCTCGCAGGAAACACAGGCGCTGATCCCCCACTTCCAGTACGAGATTCGATCATCAAGTTGAACAGCCTCGGGCTCAACAGCTTTACCTGGATCGTGCACGAGTTTTCGCGTCTCGAGGAGCTAATCGAGCGCATGCACTCTCGCCCGTCCGCCGCCTCGCGCGCGACGCTCGACCATCTCCTCCAAAACCTGTACGCGAAAATCTCAGACGACCTATCTTCGCTCCTCATTGCACTTGATGGCGGTATCACAATCGCGGACCGCGCGTCCGACCTTGGCGGGCGGCTCATCGGTGCGCTGTCGTCGGAGCACGCCGCGATTCAGCGCGAGAAGGAGGACGTAGGGGTGTGGCAGAAGCTTGTGGATCGCCAGGGCTGGAAGGGGAAGCAGATGAAGCGGGACCTTCAGCTCGCCAGCGAGAGCGTCAAGGGTGTCAAGGACCTCCGGTACAACCTCGAGCGAGCAAGGAGCTCGTTCCTCGAGGTGGGTTTGCGGGTTTGCTTGGAGATCTGGGGCGCGATTGCTGACGCTTGAACCCATAGTTCTCCGCCAATGTCGGAAACTTCAAAGCCGGAATCATTGGCTATTCGATATCTGGGCACGGGCTCAGCGCCGAGGACGAAATCATCTCGCTCAGAAGTGTGCTGAGTGATTTCCGGAGGTACGCTTCCAGTAACTTGCATCGTCTCCACGCCAGCTCACTCGTTGTTGGGGGCAGGACGCTGCAGGAGGCGAAAGGCGGCCGAGGGACCTCGGGAGGGCGAACGGCAATCGAAGGCGCACCTGACAGTCCTGCTGGATGAATGTGATCCAGTTGTTAATAACAGAGCACACGATGCTGTCAGGCTTTGTGGATAGGGGAACTGCGCTTCTTCGTTCTCAGCGCTGGAACGTTTGACACAGGTCAGTCTCAACGACGACACCTCCAATCCATTAATTGAGAAGAGCAACTCGGTAATCCAGCCGCCGCCAGTTGACCTCGAACCGCCACCTCGAAACGCAGGACCGCGCTCGGAGCACCTCGGAATCTCTGGAGATGACTCCGAGCAGCAGTCAGGGCCAGCCCTCGATCGCCTACTTCGCATCCGAGCTCATTGACAACATCCTGGGCCACCTTATCTCGTCGCTGGACGCCACCAGGTCAGCGCGTGACGATACAAAGTCTCCTCGATACCGGGCACTCGAAGCACTCTCCCTCACCTCCCGCATGTGGCGAGGACCGTCCCAGCGCCGGATGTTCGAGTACCTCGTCGTCAAGTCGGGCACGCAGGCCGAGCGCCTGTTTGAGGGCCTCGCAGCGACCGGATTGCAGGTCTACGTAAAGAAGCTCGTTATTCGGTTCCGATTCCTCGACTCGCCAACCCTGCAGGAAATCAAGGCCGCCAACGCGGTCTCGCGCGACCACGTCGTCCCTCTCCTCAGGCTCCCCCTCTTTCCCCACGTACGAGACCTCAGCATCATCAATCCAACATTGGGCCAGCCCTCCGACTCTTACATCAATTTTCTTCACTTTTCTTCGCCTCGCTCCCGAACAACGTCCGCCTTTCCGTCGAAGTCAACGACAGGCAGAGCGACGTCGAGTTGCTTCGCGACATCCTCAGCTTGACGCCCAATATCGTCCATCTCTCCCTCTGGTCCCTTTCTGTCTACAAAAATCTTGATCCCATTCAAAAGCCTCCAGTCTCGCTCCCGCACCTCAGGGGCCTCGACCTCGATGGCGGATCCTTCGCGTCGACAATGGTCGAGCTCAACCTTCTTTCGCCCTCCACTCTCGCCCAGGTGACGAGTCTCGAATGGTTCGACGACGAAAGCCAGAATTCATCCGCGAGGCCGCTTTTGGAACTCATGGGTCCCGCACTTCGCAAACTGCACTACACACCCTTCAACCACCGCGACATGGTTGCCGAGCTGTCGTTCTGCACCGCGCTCGAGGAATTTACCTGCAACATCCATAACCAGGGAGCCGTCGGACTTCTACCCCACCTCTCCAAAACAATTCACACCATTATCTTTGACGATCATGCTGCTGCTCACTCAGCCGACGACCTCCTCAGCGACCTCCTCCGCGACCCATCACAGCGACCCTCAGCTCTCGCAGCCGTGAGGTTGGAGACATCCGATGATCCCGGTAGCGAGCAGAGCTTCGACGATGAAGACGAGAAAGAGAGGTTCGAGGCAGTGGTCGACCCTTGTGACAAAGCAGGGGTGGAGCTTGTTGGTGCGTGTCCGTCCCAGCTCGCAAGGCAGGGCGCTTACCTGACAGCTTGCTCATATCTAGTCACCGGGAGGCTTCGAAACGCGTCCTCCACTGGAGCAGTTTATGTGTGGTCGTATCCATGAAAATGTCCTTTGTCCGGCCCCCGCGCCTACGAGGTCTCATTCAGCGTGCATAGCGCATGTCTAGTGGCACCGTTACATTGAAGCGGCCCGCTTATTGTCACGCTGATTCTGCGGCCTTGGTTTCTGACCCGCTTCGTGAACTTTGAAGCGCGAGCGCACTCCTTGGAGTCTTGAGACTCGATACGTGAGTAGGTGAGAAGAAGGGCCGAAAAATTATGAAAGCCGTGCGGAGAACCCAACTGTTCGTAGGTTCCAACATCGTTATACCTTGCAAAACACCCCGTCTAGAAAACAGCCCGCATGACCCGCACCCCAAGCCCTCTAATACCCTTGGGAGTCAAGTCTGGGTACGATTGCGCGTCAAACTCCGCATCGTTGACAAAGGAGGTCACTGTTGGGGCGCAAGTAGGTCAGCAATCGCAACAGCAAAACGGAGGCTCTTGTTGACGAACCGTCCACCGTGAACCCGCGCTGGAACTTGGTCTTCTTAATGACCTTCCAGCCAACAAACAGGACGACAAAGATCGCTGGCGCCGCGTAGGCGAAGATGAAGTTCTCGACTAAATGATGAGGGCGAAGTCAGCGCACTGGACATCGGCAGCGGGTTGAATGAGTGCAACGAACCGTTCCAGTAGCCCGACAGGAAAACGTAATAGCCCTGCATCAAGAGCACAAACATGCTGTTGAACAGCGCCCACCACGCCGCGAAAGGCTGGAGCGACGACTGTTGGCGGAAGCGGGGGTCAGCACGAGTGCTCAGTGAAGGGCAGGGCAGGTGCCTACGCGAGTGTGGAGCGTAGCCCTCGAGATGCCTTGCTTTTTCAAGCCGTTGTTCCATCTAGGATGTGGTGTGAGCGACTTGTTCGTGAGCTCGCCGCGGCGGACGGTGGCATCGCAATTGATGCGCAGCACTCAGCGAAGACTCGCACTCACCGAATCCACGTAAACGACATTACGCACCAGTTGACAAGCTGAGCGCTTCCAACCAGTCCAGTGAGCCACGTGATGACCACCTGGGCGGACGCGCTGTGAGATCCTCGTCAGCTCGCAAGCTCTTAGCCATTGCGAGGGATGAAACATACGACACCTGGCAGTAGGCGAGGAGACTGATGACAATGACGACCGCAACACTCAGGTAGGGCACACCATTCCGGTTTCGACTCGCAAGGATTCGAGGAGCTTGGCCGTCTCGGGAGAGTTGCGCCAGAGTCCGCGAGGCGCAGAAGGTGAAAGCATTACCAGCGGAGAACACCCTGTACGTGGAATGTTAGTGATCCACCACGATCACGCGGTGTGAAGAGAAGAACTGACGAGGTGAGGATCAAAGCATTGACGATGGCCGGGAGCACAGGAATTTTCAAGTTGACCATGGCAATAACGTAAGGCTGACCCGAAAGAAGTCAGCTAGTGGCAGCAGCATGTCCAACGAGATACGTACCGAGCGCGCTCCGCCGGGAGCCCCGGCGCTGATGGCCCCAATCAGGTTCGAGTCGTTGTAGGGTACGAGGACCCCAATCGCGATGGCGCTGCCGATGAAGAAAAAGATCAAGCGGTACACGGTCGCCCTGAATGCAGTCGGCATCGTCTTCCGCGGGTTGCGAGCCTCGCCCGCCACCATGGAGAGGTAGTCGGGCCCGGCAATCGTGAATGCGGCGTTAATCACGCACGCTAAGAATCCTTCGAATCTGCCGACGCCTTCGCCGTGCTGTGGGTAGGGGTTCGCGAACGCGCCGGGCGTCTCCCAGTTGCGGAACCCAAAACGGTCACGAGCTGGGTTCCCGCCGAGCTGGGAAGAAGATGAGTCAGAGGCCACTCACGTGCTCAAGGCTGCACTTGACTCACCATGGTGACGAAGGTGAAGAGCAAGAGGCCGACGATGAGGATAATCTTGCCTGCCGCGAAGCACAGCTCCGCGTTGCCAAAGAATTTTGAAGTCCACCCGTTCAGCAAGGCAAACGAGATGATGACCATGGTGATGTAGACCGCATCTGGATAGGTTCGAGAGGGGTGGAAGGGTCAGCGAGAGCGCTCAGCATGAAATGCGAACGCGGGGAAACGCACCTGGGACGACCGTCGCATTCTCCCAGTAGCCGAGCACCAGGCCAAACGCCACCACTTCAAATATGACGAGTGCTTGCTGGGAGAGGAACTGGGGGAGCCGGGGAATCAGTTGCTGGCGATGCGCGGCGGATCGCGAGGATCGCCCAAAATACCCAGACCCAGACGCACGAAGTTGAATCCTGTCGCAAATCCAAACGCCTCATCGACGTAACGACTCGCGAATCGGGAGAATGCCGCATCGGTAGGCCACTGTGTGACCATCTCGATCTGAAAGTGGACGGGCGAGCGTCAGCCAATGGGGCCCCGCTGCAGCTCGTGGGTGCGCCCGAAAGCGATCGAGTGGGCGTACCTGACAGCAGGCAATGGCCCAAATGATGGTTGAAAAGTACAAATATGCGATCAAGAGCGAGGCCGGTCCACCTTGCGTCCTGCGAAGCCCGTCGTTTAGTTCGCGGACTCCGGCGGCAGACGCAGCTGGTCAGGCTGACTCACAATCCCGATCCCATGTAAACAAATCTGAAAGTGGAGCACGGCATCAGCGACGTCCTGAACCCTGTATGGGAGAGCTCAGAGCGATGCAACTCACAGTGCGGTGCCGACTGATTGTGCGCGGTTAGGTGTCAGCGCAGCCCCGCGACATGCCCCAGTCTTCGCGAATCGACTCACTTGTTCCTCCTATACTGATCAAGTTGACATGGTAGCTCTCTGTGACCGCGCCGAGAGAATATTAGCTCCGTGACCTCACATGACCACGCCGCGAAGGGCACGCGAGTCGGCTCACCAAAGTTGCGGTCCGTCGCGGTTGTTGACGCCCACTTGTAGTTCCCATCCCCAGACTTGTCACTGATCGAAGCTGGTCCGACCTTTGCGTTGGCGTCGGACGACGTCTCCGCCTTCTGAAAGTCCCCGGCGGGCTTGTCCTCCGGCGGAGACGGCGATGTTGTGAAGCGACCCATGGTGGCTGGCTGGCTGGGTTGAAGAGGAGGAGGCGAGCGAGCTGGGTTGGCGAGCGGTGGGTAAGGCGGACCTGGAGCTGGCGGGCGCAAAGGCGTTTTTGCGTCGAGTGGGACAGATAGAAGGAAGGGAACGGGGCTCGACGGGGGGGAATATTAGGGTCCGACGAAAAAACGCGGAGCCGGCCGACACCAGCCGCCAAGGCTAAGTCCTGACGGGATCGTCCACCGCATGTCCATCATGACGTCGCCAGCCGGCCGCGCCGTCGCTGATACGCGGGACCCGACGACAGGGAGGATTTTAGCAGCGTCTGGGTGCAGGTGTAAGCCGGTATTGAACGTCGTACTACTGGTCACCCTGAGGCCGGTGGGCGCAAGTGGGGAGTCGCGCGAGTGACGTCGGAGTGGCGAAGGGGCGGTGCGCGACGCCGTCGGCTCCTGCGGCTTCGTCTGAGGTGGGTTCGTGAGCAGGCGCGCGTGCCGCTGCGTACGAGGATGCGGTGTGGAGGCTGCGTGTACTCGAGAATCAGCGCAATCGGCCGAGACTAGCGCCGACTGATAGAGCCGTACCCGCGCAGGACGTGGGGAGCCCGACTTGGCTCAGCGCTGCAGACTGGGCACTGCAAGAGGAGATAACCTGAGATCCAAATGGGAGATCGAGAACGTGAGAGCGGGCATCGGGCGCAGTGGAGAGCAGTGGGAGCACGTCTCGATTGCCCAATTGTACACACGAGTCGACTGGTTGAAAGTACGACCTCTGGAGGCCGGTCTTCAGAACTTGGGAACCCTGTCACCGAATCAGCAGGTCAGCGAGGCCGCCAACGGGGCGGTCCAGGGTTACTCGGAGCGCACCTGAGCGTCTTGCTGATCATGAGCGTCGCCCAGCCGAGGAACACAAACGACGCCGCGTGCACCTCAATCCCGAAAATCTCCTTGAGCGGGCCCACGAGTCCACCCGGAAGCCCCTTGCCCAGCCCAGTCCCCTCGATGTTGCCCCTCCGGACGCACTCGGCCATGATCGCGCACAAGAGGAGCGAACTCGGAATCGGGAGGCCTTCGAAGTACTTCGACTTGCCCGCGTTGTCTTTCGGCACGAGGGCGACGGTGGCGTTGAAGCGCGCGAGACGGGCGATGCCGGCGCAGATGAAGGTCGTGAGGAGGATGGTGTCGGTCGTGGTGCGCATTCCGATGCAGAACGCGGCCATGGCGGGAGCGACGCCGAACGAGATCTGAGCGATGCAGGTCGTTAGCTAAGCCTTCAAGTCACTCGGAAGACAGCTCACCGAGTCGGCGAGACTGTCGAGCTCCTGCCCGAGCATACTGCTCTCGTTCCTCCAGCAGATCGGAAGAGCGTCGTGTAGGGAAAGAGTGTCCTAGGTGTGTAGAT
>ERZ1463038.828-NODE-828-length-10983-cov-12.923774_pt1 | contig 10983 bp, 19 predicted proteins | sample MGYA00564479_ERZ1463038 | MGnify/ENA primary metagenome ERZ1463038 (study PRJEB39244, sample SAMEA3635134) | Helicobacter pylori | study: EMG produced TPA metagenomics assembly of PRJEB11511 data set (Assembly of a 5300-year-old Helicobacter pylori... | reverse complement strand
GAGATCTAACGGGTGACTGGAGTTCAGACGTGTGCTCTTCCGATCTCGGGAACGGCGGCGATCCGAACCGCTCAGCGAATGGCGCACATCCAAGCAGTCCTCGACAACACGCCCGCCGTCGTCGCGCCCGCACCGCGAGCGCCGCTGATCGAGGCGTTCAAGCCGCTCGCGCTGACCGACACGCAAGCGTCGGAGGACTTTCCGCCTCGGCCGAAAACAAAGGCTGAGCTCCAGGCGGACGAGCGTCTGCGAGAGCTGAACGCCGAGGCGGACAGGGTGCGCCAGCGGACCGCGACGCTCGAAGGAGACGGACAGCGGCGCGGGTCACTCATCGGCGCTCTGTTCGGGCACAGACGCAAGAGTTCATGGAACGTCTGAGGTCACGGGGGCGCACACGGGGGTCGTACGGTGGGATTTTTTTTGGGTGAGCGTCGCACGCTTCGCCTCTCTTCGCAGGATGGCTGGTCCCCCCCCCCCTCGCGGCCTCGGCTGGCTCCCAGGCGATTTCTGCATGTCTGTGGAATCTGAATCCGATTGTTATAAGTACGAGGGAGACAAAGGGTCTGTGAACAACAACTGGCAGTGCATGCCGCGAAGGATGGCCGAGGGGCTAACGGTCCAAGCGCGGGTCCCCGTCTTTCGTTGAGCAGCTTGTGCGGCTCCTTTGTCCTCTACCTTGCACCTTCTCACCTGCTTTCTCGCAGGCTTGGTGATCCACCACGCCGTCCTCGAGCTCGTCGACGAATTCCGGCGCCTCCGAGTCGATCGTCTACCCGCCGACTGTCCTCTCAAACAAAGCGTCACAGCTATCGGTCGTCCCCCGAGCCGCCGACTCCACTTGCCAAGCACCGACTCCCCACTCTCCTCAGTACTCGCCGTACTTCTCGTTCCCGGACCTACACAACGCCTTCGCCTCGCGGACGTCCTTTTCCACCTGTCGCACCGACTCGCGCACCTCGACCGGGCGCAGCACTTCAGCAACCTCGCACCACCCAGCCCCTCACCCCCCAATCCCGCGCTCAGAAGCACTCGCGGCCATCTTCGCGATGCCCAAGCCCGTCTCCCGCTCGCACTCGCTCGACCAGATGCGCGCCTCGACCTCCGCGGACGAGTTCGGCGTGTCCGGCCCACTCTCCCGCACGCGCTCCACGACGCAGGAAACGGCCACGTACGACCGGAACCACGCGATCGGGCCCAAGGAGGGCGCGAAGCTGCTCGCGTCCAAGCAGGCGCGCGACGCTCAGGCGCACGCCGAGCAAATGTCGGACGACCACTCGATCGCGCGCGAGCTGCGCGAGAAGAGCTTCTCGGAAGGATCGCTCGAGGACAGTCCGACGCCGATGCGGAGGGCGCCGGCCCCGCTGTCGCCTGCGCCGCCGAAGACGTCGACCGGCGGTGACTCGGTCACGCCCCGGATGACGACCGCACCCGAGGGCAGCCTCAAGGAGCTCACGAGGCGCGCATCAGTCGAAGACGATCTCATCAAGGCGAACGGCGAAGGGAAGGCGGCGAGGGCGCGCAGGGACAGCGTCTCGCGGGGCATCGCCGCCGGGCTCGCGACGCCGTTCGGTGGCGCCGGCGTCGTCGGCAGGAAGGAGCGCGACCCCGAGGCGTCGAGGCACCCGCCTACGGCTGGAGGTGCGACCTCCCGTCAGAGGACCAGGAGCGACGCGAGCACGACGTCGACCGGCTCGACGAACAAGGACTTCATGCTGTCGCAGCTTGCCGAGGCGCTCAAGAAGGAGCGGCGCAGGTGCGAGATGTACCAGAATGAGCTGCTCGCGATCGAGGAGGAGGTAACTTCTTCGACTCTAGACTGCTCAAGGAATTTGAAGCTGATCTTTGGGTCGCGCAGATGGACGAAGTCGAGTCGGCGATGAGCGCTTCGAAGGAGAGGTGTGCTCTCTGGCCAACCTCACCAAAATTCAGCGCACTGACTCCTACTGGCAGATACGAGGACATCATCGCAAACCAGAAGGATACGATCGAGAACCTGCGCGCCGAGCTGGCCGAGCTGGCCCGCGAGCTCGAGACGGCGCACGACCTCGACGCGAAGGACGCGGAGCAGTACCTCGCGCTCCTCGGCGCCTCGACTCCGCGCACGGAAAGCCTCATCGATGCGGGAAAGTATCAAGAAAGCCGCTTCCACGAGTCCGGCCTCGCGGACGAGCCCAAGACGAAATCGAAAACGGCGCGCCGCCTCGATACGCGTCTCGACGGGTCCGACCTCGACTCGCCCGCGCCCGCGCCCGAGAAGCGGTCCAGCATATACCGCAAACTTTCCAAGAGGCGACCGGCTCCCGCCGCTGCCCCCGCCGAAGTCGAGCCGCCGCGCAAGTCGCGCGCCGCGAAGCAGTCGCCGTCGCCAAGTCCCATCAAGGGCCCGGGCCAAATCCGCCGCGTCGCACCGCCGCCCGCGCCAATTGACCTCGGCGACGGTGGCATCGTTAAGCCTAAGACTTCTCCCTCTCGTCCACCGATGGCGGGGCTGAACGGCGGCGCGGGCGAGAACGCCCAGCCGCGCGCGCGCAAGAACAGCCTCACGGAGAAGTTCGCCGGCACGCTTCGCAACCGTGAGTCCCTCCCCTTGCCCCTCGCACGCGGATACCGCTTGAGCATCCTACCAATTTCTGATGCAGTCTTTTAAGTGTTCCCCGCCCTTGGACCGCCCCAGACGCTCGCGTCGTTCCCGCCGCCGTCCTCGGACGACGAGATCCCACGCGGCGACCACATCCTTTCTTGGCTCAAGACCAGCGACATCAACGGCATCCGCGGCGGCGAGACTGGTGCAGGATACTCGAACCCGTTCCTCAAGACTTAATCTTACCCCCCGACAGACGTCAATATCCATCCGTGCCCCCTCGTCGTATATTCCCATTAGTGTACCCACGAACCTTGTCATGCCATCTTGACGGTATTCGAAAAGCAGCCCGCGAGGTCCAGCGTTAAAGACCGACGTGACAGCTCTTCTAAAGGGTGCAATAAGTACTACCGAAAAGGGCAAAAGTGTCTGTCCGTCGAACCCTCCCCCCATCCACGCTTCCATCTTCGTCTGAAATCGAGACCCGACGTCAACCCGAGACAGCAAACACAGCACTTGTGCGTCCCCTCCCCTCCTCGTCCTCCGCCCGGCTCACGCGTGCGCCTCGGCTTCGTCGTCCTGGGCCGTGAGAATCAAGTCAGCCTGACGCAAACGCCACAATGGAAGGTGTGGGGCGCACCTTGAACGGCATGACGACGTTGGAGCACCACTCGACAAACTCGTCGACGATGGCGGCGACCTCGCGTCGGTCGACATCGCGGCGGAGCTGGACGAGCTCGGCGAGCCTCGCGTTGAGCTTCTTGCTCGTGAACTCGACCTCGTACCACCGGTTCTTGCTCCCGTGCATGCGCACCTCGCCGACCGTTGCGCGCACGCTCTGCTCGAGAACGTCAGCTTCGGGAGGGGCGGTGGACGAGGAGGGGACGCACGTCGTTCTCGTAGCGCGACTTTGCCATCCACCGGATCTCGGTCTCCGACTCGGTGAACCGCTTCGGGTCGAGGTCGAGGTGCACCTCGAACACGCCGGACGCGTCGAGGTCCCAGCTCGCGCGCTGGACTGCGGCGGAGAGCTCGGCAGATGGACTCGTCGCGGCCTTGTCGGCTGTCAAGACCGGATCATGTCAGCATGGCGGACCAGATGTGTAAAGCGGACAACGCATACCGAGAACCTTGAGTCGCAGGTCTGTGCCTTCTGAGAGGGGGTCGCTCTCGGGCGTCGGGGTTGTGAGCGAGAACGAAAACGGCTTGGATGGAAGCGTCGAGCACTTCTTGAGCAGAAGGGTGCCACTCGCAGTGCCTTCCTCGTTGTCTTTTAATTCACCGCCCTGTACGAGCACTGTCAGCTCTGCGCTGTGGGAGAAGGCGTGGAAGGCGACGCACGCGCACGCGGAGGTCCGAGGTCGCAGAGGCGTACACGGCCCGACGGCGGTCGAGGTGGGTGATGTGCACCTGCGACGTCTCGCGCGAGAGGGCGAGACCCATCGTCACGAGTCGGCGTTTGAAGTTCTCCGCGGTCGGGCGCGAAAGGCACACGGAAAAGTCGGGCGAGAGGTTGCGATGTGCGCCGTCGATCTACGGTCCAGAGTTAGGTGAGTTTTAGCTGAAGAATGGGGTCGGGGAGACGCACCTTCCAGCGCGAGACTTCCTCCATCGTCACCTTCAGCCCGTCCGCGCCGGCCATGCTTCCCGTGAGCTGGAACAGCTGACTCCCCGCCATGAACTTGAGCTTGACCTGCGAATCTACAATGTCAGCTCCAACCTTCCCAGTCCAGAATCAAGAAGAGATTCGCACCAGACTACTCCGTGCGACGCACCCCTCGAGCTCGTTCACGACCGCCTCAATGTACGCAGCCTTGTTCGGGCCCCAGCTTCCAACGCTCGGCAACCCCGTGCTCGTGACGTCGCCAATCGCGCTGCTCGGGCGAGACGGGCTGCCACTGGCCGAGCTGGCGCTGAAGAAGCTGTCCTCTTCGCTCGCGGGCGTGGTCACGAGCGGGCTCATAGGCGCAACCGCGGCGACCGTGTGCGGGCTCAGCGGCGCCGACTCGACGATGTGGAACGTCGTTGCGTCTGAGAGCGGGTAGATGACATTGATCGCCGCGGGCGAGCGGCGCAGGCGGAGCGTCGACGACTCGGACTGCAGCCTCACGGCGAGCAAGATTCGGATCGGCGTTTGCGAGAGTCTGCGGTTCGTGTTAAGACTCGTAAGAGGAGAGCTGGACCGGGAGCATACCTCGCGTCGATCAACTGCTTCGCCTTGGTCACTGCGCTAGAGGATCCCCACCCGACGAGCTTCTTCGATCCCTGTCGTCAGTGGCACACCCACATCAGCGCTTCGTCACCAGAGTGAGAGGATAACAACCGTACCTGCTTGCCCAGCAGCTCCCCCTTGATCCCGCTCGCCTGTGGACGCGTCGGGTTCGTAAGTATGGTGCAACCCCCCGCGCACGCGCGAAGGCCGACGCGAACGAACCTCGCAGATTGATTTCAACGTCTGGCCGCTCGTGCCGGACAGGTGCTCAGCGAGGTGGTCGGCCAGGCTGGTAGCGCGTCGAACAGGCCGGGCGGTGTGGGCAGGAGGAGGTGATGGATGGAAGAACGCGCAGTCGGGGTCAGGGTCATCAGTGGATGCCGGGCGGTGGCGAGGGTGGGTTAGGAGGTGCATCAGAAGCCTGGTCAGTGAAGGCTCGAGGCGTTGATCGAGTAGGGTCGCGACGAACTTCACCTCGAACTTTCCAATGAGGCCGCCGGAGCGAGCGGAGCGGCGTCGCGCCGCGCCAGTCGACGACGTCGGCGCCGTCTTGGGCGAGTAGGTCGTCGAGAGCTTGATCGCACTCGGGTCTGGCCAGGTCGGCCGCGGCGAGACAGGCGGGTCAGGCGCGCTCATAGGGATGGACTCGAGCGCGCCCGCGTCGTCGTCGTCGTCGTCGTCGCCGTCCGGCAGGGGGCTCACGGTCGGCGAGGCCGTCGGCGTGAAGAGGTCGTCCGTGTCCGCGGCCGCCGCGGCGGCGAGAGGGAGCATCGACAGGTCGAGGGCGCGTTGGGGGGACGGGGTGAAGCGAAGGAGCGACGGCGGCGCACTAGCAAAAGACGCAGCGGGACGCCAGGCCCTCGCATCGGCGGCGCATCTCGCCGCGGCCGTAACTGGGACCAACTGAATGTTCTGGCGATGGGAAGGACTGCACACCGTACGGCTCAGGAGGACCGAGAGAAAAATAAATACAGTGCGTCGCGACGCGTGTCAGCAACGCGTCCAGGCCTCCGAGTCCAGTTGCTGCCCCTGCCCTGACCCCACACTCCTCTCCGATCCATCTGAGCCTTATACGGAGACGTGGTAAGTACGACCACAAAAAAAGACAAGGCAGCAAGCTATTCCATCACCCTTCCACCCAGAAACGATGACGAGCAAGATAAGCGTCTTGCCGCGATGCCGCTCGCTCCGCACGCACACTCTCGTCGTTCGCCCAACCGTGACGATGAATTCGACACAAACAACAGCGGTAGATAGACGCATATCAGGACCAACAAGCGCTCGCTGACCCCATGAATGATGGAGGCGGGGGTGGATCTCGCCGGACGACGAGAAGCCCCGTTTCCCCCCTGCCTGTTTCTAGTCGCGCCTGGTTAACTTCTCAGTCCAATTACGAAATGAAGCCCCTCACCTGTTGCGGGAAGAAGCAGCGATCCAACCGGTGCCTGCCAGCGTTGTCGGTCGCGGCACTGTGCCGCGACTCGCTTGCTGGGTGCCCACTTTCTGGCCCACTGCTCCGGACTTAGACGGGCGAGGAACAGGTATAGTATCGCTCGTGTCTGAAAGGCTGGATCCCAGGTGGTGCGCTACAAGTTTCCTCCATCCCCGCCACCATAGAGGGCGCGGAGCGTGAAGCTCCGATCATAGTGCGACCTTCGAAGAAGTGGCGCACAGGTTGCAATGTCCGATGTGAGCATACCAGCCGCACTTGAATTTTCTACTTAACCTTTGACATGATGGCAAGTACCTCGTGGGGGAAGCGCCGACTTGAACGGGGGTCGAGCGTCTGCGCCCCTTGGTGCGGTTGTCCAACCAAACGTTGGGGGGCGAGCTGGAACAAAAGTCTACGCAATATTACGGGGTGAAATACTGCGGAAGTGACGAAGCAAGGTGGGTTCGCTGGTCGGAGGTACATGTAGACCAGAGGGTCGGAGAAAGTGCGAGCGTCCCCAGGGTGCGCGCAGGAGCGGGAATGGAGAGAGTAGATAGGGGAAAGTAAGCAGCGTACGAGCGAGATTCTTATCCCTACTTCAATCTCATTCTTGACCGTCCTTGCGCCTTTCTATCGCCCCGAGCCCCACCGAGCGCCCCGAATCGCGCTCCTGAGTCGACCAACTGCGCGGCCGCTCAGCTCCCCCGACCGAGCTTCGATGGGCGAGGGTTGTGTAGGTATCGAGCGAAGGGCTACATGACGAGCGAGTGCGAGCAGGACTGGTGACTCGTTGTCGGAGGGAGTGTTTACACTCGGACGGGGCGCCGGATGACGCACTTGGCCGGGTCGGTCGAGGACGGTGACTTTCCGCCGCGCGCTGAAGCGATGAAGCTGAAGTAGAGACTTTCCGAGCCAGTCAGAGATGTAAGAAGGAGGTGAGGAGGCGAGGTAGTAAAATGGACGCGTGAGACCCACCGAGGCCGATGTTATCGCTGCGCGGCCGACCGCCAAGCCTGGCTCTTACCTCATCACCATCGCCTCCTCGCCTCGCCGACTTATCTTTTTCAGACCTCTCCGACTCTCGCAGGCGCACCCAGCCGCAGATCGGACGCCCCCCGCGCCCCACCGCGGCCGTTCCGAAGCCCGCTGGCACCGACCGGACGCTCCAGGAAAAACACGAGACCTTGGCGCACTCCCCGTCGCTCTTGGCCTCGCCCGCGACCATCGCGATAGGCAACTGATCATGGTTGGATACGCTGGCAGTGGCGACCCGCCTCTCGCCCCGCTCTACAGCGGCGCCGGGACGCTCGAGGAAGCGAGGTGCGTCGCGTTGCATCCACGAATCGCGCTTCCGAGGCGAGCTCCGACGATGGCACTGCTGACCCCGTGTTCAACAAATGCAGCCATGAGCTGTTCAAGATCGTGCCCGAGGTGCGCTCGCGACCGCCGGCGCCGGTGAGGTGCCGCCACAAACCGCTCGCTGACCGACGTCGCCTCTGCAGGTCACGGTCGTGCATCTCGCGCTGACGGTCCTGACCGTGTTTATCACGTTCTTTGGCCTCTTCTCGTGAGTCCTAGCGCTCGTTTTCAACCCCCGGATCCCTGCGCCAAGGCTTACCAGGCGGCTCTCTCGCGCAGCGGATTCGTCAAGGAGCGCCTCTACGTCGGCGAGGCCATCATCGCGACCCTGTTCGGCATCGCGTTCTCGTACGGGTTCCTGCTGTGGGCGGACAGGAGCCGGGAAGCTGACTGCGAGTGCTGGCGAGCGCAGAGGCTACGCCGCAGGCATCTTTGCGCCGAGGACCTGGAGCGAGGGTGCGTCATGTTTCCGGCTCGAGGAGCACTAGGTGCTGATGGCAGGGGTGCTGGGACAGGTCACCACTTTGATGAGATCACGCTCGAGCTCACGCGGATCGTCATCGCGCTGTCCGTCTTCGCCGTCGGCGTCGAGCTGCCAAAGTGCGTCGCGGAGCCCCACCTCACACGTGTGCCCTATTCTTAACCGCTCCACCTCCACTTCACAGAGCCTACGTCTTGCGGCACTGGAAGTCGCTGTCAATCCTGCTGGGTCCAGTGTATGCAAGCGCCACACCGAGAGCTCCGCCCTGGCACTAACGCCCGCACGTTCGCAGGATGCTCCTCGGCTGGATGATTTCTGGCGCGCTCATGTACGCCATCATCCCCGGTCTCGAATTCCTTCCCGCACTTGTCGTCGCGGCCGGCGTCACCCCGACGGACCCGATCCTCGCGTCGTCCGTCGTCGGCAAGGGAAAGTTCGCCCAGGAGCACGTCCCGGCGCACATCCGGCATCTGCTCCAAGCCGAAAGTGGAAGCAACGACGGTGCCGCGTTCCCGTTCCTCGTGCGTCCTTTCTGCTGGTGACTGGGGATTCCGAAGGGCTGACATTCGAGTCCGCGACAGTACCTAGCGCTCTTCCTCCTCATGCGCGAGCACCACTCGATTGGAGAGACAATCGGGTACTGGATCGCACTCGTGATTCTGTACCAGATTGTGCTCGGGATCGTCATCGGCGCGCTCGTCGGCATCGCCGCGCGGAAGCTGCTCAAGTTCAGCAAGCGCCGCGAGCTCATCGATCGCGAGAGCATGGTGCGCCTTTTCCTTTGTTCCCATCAGTCAAGGCGCTAAATCCAGCCTGCTGGAACGACAGGTGGCCATGTACGTGGCGCTCGCGCTGCTCGTGACGGGCCTCACGACGCTCGCCGGTTCGGACGACCTGCTCGCGGCGTTCGCGTGCGGGACCGCATTCGCGTGGGACGACTGGTTCACGGAGTCGATCGAGGAGTCCAACTTCTCGAGCACGATCGACCTGCTCGCCAATTGCGCCATGTTCATCTACCTCGGCGCGACGATGCCGTTTTCGGCATGGAACAACGCGAGCCTCACACTCAGCCCATGGCGCCTCGTCGTGCTCGCGATCGCGATCCTCGCGCTGAGGAGGCTTCCGACGATCTTTGCCCTCCAGTGGTGGATCCCCGACATCAAAACCAGGAGGGAGGCCATCTTTGCCGGGCACTGTGCGTCCTTCCGAGCTTCCTGCTGGTGACAGGGGTCTGACCTCCAGTTGCACATTTTTCCAGTTGGACCGATGGGGGTCGGCGCTATCTTCATTGTAAGACCTCGTTCCCTACTACTTGCTGCTTAACGGGAGCACTGATTGCACCGCCAACAGTCGACCCTTGCCGCGACGAAGCTCCCGACGCCCAACATCCCTCCCGAGAACTCGATCGACATCCTCGCACTCACGATTCAGCCAATCACTTACTTTATCGTGCTCTCCTCCATCCTCAGTGAGCCTTCCCTCCGAGTGGACCAAGCCAGGCGGAAAGCTGACGATCCCCACCACAGCGCACGGCCTTACGATCTCCTTCTTCTCCCTCGGTCGCCGCGTGCACTCGCGAGTGACCTCCATCTCGCGCACGTTCACCGCCGCGTCCAACATGGGCGACGAGCCGTCATGGATGTCGCGCGTCAAGCGCGCACGCAACCCGCAGGACATCGTCGTCAACCGCGACGACGACGAGGGCTCGCCCGCAGATCCAGCCGACCTGGCCGAGAAGGGCGAGGGCGACTCGGGCAAGCTCGCCATGTTCGGCGCGCCGTCCGGCAGCGGCAGTGGCAGTGGGAGTGGCAGCGGCAGCGGCAGCGGAACGATGAACGACGAGAAGTTCGACGATGAGAAGGATCGCGATGAGATGGCGCACGAGGGACGCACGAATGGAGAAGACGACAACGACGAGCACCCGAGCCAGAACATCCTCGCGTCGGACGAGGACGCCGGGGTCGAGCGCAAGGAGCAAGCAGCGGCGACACGCAAGTCCGAGGCGGAGAAAGCAAAGGCGGAGTTGACCGCGAAAGAGCGGCGGTATTGTGCTCCGGGCGAGACCAAGACCTGGACCCAGGGCCACAAGGTGAGCCTCTTCTCACCGTCTGCCTGGCTGTTCGACATCGCGTGCTGACGTCCAGCGCGCAGATCATCATCGACCGCAACGACGGCGGCGAGGTCGAGGTCATCGACATGGACCCGTCGGAAGAAGCGGCCTTGAAGGTAAACAAGCACCCGAGCAAGAGCGTCGTGCAAGTGCCCGCGAGCGCGGTCGACGCCGAGCTGCGTGCGAGCCAGCCCGAGCCAGGCCAGAGCGCCGAGCAGCGCGAGGAGAGCGCGCTCAAGAAGGCCGCGTACCAGATGATCCGCAAGGGCTCCCTCGCGGCGGGCACCCAGGCAGCATTCCGCGCGATCAAGCCTAAGGACGACGGACTCACCCCGGCTCAGCGAGAGGAGAAGGCGAAGCAAAAGCTCGTCAGGGATGCTTGGTGTCGTCAGGAGAAGGCGCGTTCTTTTTGTAGCTGTAGGACCACCACGTCAGCACTGACAGCACTTCCTGCAGCACTACCGCGAAGACGGAAGCACGGCGCCACCGCGCGAGTGGCTCGAGGGGAGCAAGGTGAGCCGTCCACTGCAACGACTCGTAAGAGTATACTCTTACCTGATGCAACTACTATCCAGGTTGTCTCGGTCGCCAAGGGAGGCGAGGAGATCACCGTCCGCGAGCTCACGCAAGTCGAGAAGGACGCGAGAGCGGCGAAGCACGTCGCGGCCCTCAAGGCGCTCGGGCACCCGATTGACGCCGTCGAGGGCTCGCTGGCCAAGCTCGGCAAGAGCATCTCCAAAGAGAGCGGCGACTACTTCAGCCCCGCCGGCCCCGGCAAGGGCAAGGGCAAGGCGACGTCACCGCCCGT
>ERZ1463038.827-NODE-827-length-11017-cov-14.831418_pt1 | contig 11017 bp, 16 predicted proteins | sample MGYA00564479_ERZ1463038 | MGnify/ENA primary metagenome ERZ1463038 (study PRJEB39244, sample SAMEA3635134) | Helicobacter pylori | study: EMG produced TPA metagenomics assembly of PRJEB11511 data set (Assembly of a 5300-year-old Helicobacter pylori... | reverse complement strand
GCCATGGTCAGCCGTCGCGCAGGCAATGCACCGGGACGAGGCTGCAGGTCGAAATGACGGGGGCAATGCGAAGATGCACTGGGAGCCTTGAGCTGACGTTCATTCCCTTGTCACCCCCTCCTGCACCTGTTTGCGATGTTGCGCACCACCTTCGTCATGCACAGGAGATACCCCGCGAATCTCACGCGACTTGATTGCGACCTCGCCCAGTCCCGACTCTTACCCCCCCACATCCTGCCCCCCGAAACCGGAAACTACCGAGCGATAAACAAGACTCTGGCGCCTACCTCACCGGCCCTGACCGTAATCTATCGTTCGGTTGAAGGCCGTGACAAGGTGCGCAGGTTCAGAGCGCGACCTCGCCCTCGCCCGTGGATGATATGCTGACCACCTCATCCCCCACTGCACCCCTTCCCCTCGCACCCGCTACTCACATCTTGATCCGACGTGCTTTTCCTTTTATCACCACCGACTCGCTCACTCCAGCTCCTCGTGCCTTCGACGACCGGTTCGCGGCGCACCTTCGCGTTGCACCGCCACCGCCACTCCCCTCGTACGTACCGTCGTCTGGCTTGGCTGCACGCGTGGTGTTGATTTCTATACGGTGTTTCAGCTCTACCTTCACGATGGACTCGTCCCCACCCCTGTGCAGCCGACCCCCCCGAGCGGTCCTCGCCCTGGACCCCTTCGTCTCGAACGCCCAAGCGCCCCTCCAGTTCCTCTCGACACGCGGCAGTGGTACACCCCAGTACACGCCACGAAAAGGGATGCGTGACACCGAGATGTCGCCCCCTCGCGTCGCTAGCCACAAGTCCTGGAGCGCGAACGCCGCCGCGACTGGTGCAGGCTCGATCAAAGGCCCCGCCGCACGCACGCTCCAGCTTCCTCCGACACCGACGGGCACCCCACAGTCACTTCCAACTCAGTCCACGACTCGACCATACGACGGCAGCTACGCGCTCCCAACCCTCGACGTCGAGATGACGGACTCGTTCGCGACGCCGCCGATGTCGCGCACATTCCCTACGACCAGCACGCTCCAGCTGCCATCATCATCCTCCCCCGCGATTTCTTCTTCTGGGCTTCACCGCAGCGGCTTGGCTGGCCCTCCGACCCATCTCGCCCCCATCAACACGTCGAATCTCCTCTTCGCGACCGCCCCGCTCACCCCGCCGCTCACCCCGCCGTTCTCGTCCATCCACCTCGCGAACACACTCGACCACGCACTTTCGCCCAGCGCGTCCAGCGGACAGTCGGGACCGCCACCGTCGCACCCGCCGACGCTCTCGGCCTCGATCCTCCTCGGCTACTCCCTCCACCCGCTCTTCGACGCGACATACACGATCCACGAGGAGCTCGGCTGCGGAGGCTTCGGCTTCGTCGTCCGCGCGTCGATCGACTCGACGGGCGAGTCCGTCGCGGTCAAGTTCATCGAGCGCAGCAAGATCCCCGCGGACTCGTGGGTGCTCAGTCGGTCGTTCAAGCCCGCCTCGGGCGTCGAGCCCAGCGGACCTGACGGTCAGCGACTTCTACCGCTTGAGGCGTATGTTCTCGGCTCGATCAAGCAGATCAACGGCGTCGTCCGATACATCGACCTCTACGAGGACGAGACGTACTTTTATCTCGTGCGCTCTCTTCCTTCCAGGTGGATCCCTTCTCGGTTGCTGATTCCGGTACCCTACTCTCAGATCATGGAGCTCCACGGATCGCCATGGCTCAGCGACAAGGACTCGGTCCCGGCACCACCGATGTACGCGCCTCAGCAGACCGCGACGCCCATCTCCTCGCCAATGTTCTCCCCGCTGGACCTGAGCCCACCGCGACCGGTTCCGATGGCTCGGCGAAGCTCGTGCGACCTCTTCGAGTGCATCGAGCAGCACAGCCGCTTCTCCGAGTCGACCGCGCGGCACGTCTTCCGCCAGATCGTCGAGGTCGTGTACCAGCTCGGCAAGCACGGCATCTACCACCGTGACATCAAGGACGAGAACATTGTGGTCTCTTCTGACTACGAGGTGCGTCCCCATGTCGGTTCGGGCTCATCAGGACCCGCAACTGACGTCGCGCCTCCGCTTCGCAGGTCAAGCTCATCGACTTTGGCTCGGCCGTCATCTACAACGCGAAGTCCACACCACCCCTCTACCAACGTGAGATTCTCCGGGTATTCCAAGAAGCCCTCATTGTACTGATGCGCGCGTCTCTGCAGGCTTCTACGGCACGACGTCCTTCGCGTCGCCGGAAATCCTCCGCGGCGAGCTCTACGAAGCCCCGCCGTGCGAAATCTGGTCGCTTGGCGTGCTCCTCAGCATTCTCATCACGGGCGAGGTGCCCTTCTCCGACCCCGACGCCGCTAAAATCGGCCGCCTGTCGACACCGCGCGTTGGCGTGCCGGCCGAGGTGCACGACCTCATGCGCCGCTGCCTGACAGTCGACGTCGAGCGTCGGATCACGGTCGGCGAGATGCGTCGGCACTCCTGGCTCCGACGGTAGCCGTCCACATTCTTCCACTTATCATATCACACACGAGATTGTCTCCCCGGTGTTCATAGGTCATCCTCTCCCTCATCTGCGCGGGGCTAGTTCTCCACCTTTGTTGTTCAGCTGTAGCATACCCTCGCATAATGTGCCTGCAAACAGGCCATTCAGACTCTTAGTCAGCTGTCCGGGACATAGGACCTTCGCGCAGAGCGACTCGAAGACTCGCACTCGCAGGGTGTCGCGAGCGGAGGTGCTACACTCACGAGCCCCGTCAATACCTTACGCAAACTACTCATAAAACCATAATATGATCAATAGGATGACCACAAGTTCTTGGAGAGCGTTCTAACAAAAGAAGGTCGTACCCCTTACCACTTGACTCGCGCGAGGTGGCAGCGCGTTTCTTGCCGCCGCCATCTTGCGAACGAGCTCCCGTCAACACTCGTAAAGCTCTCCGACGCTCCCAGACACACTGTCCGGCACTCGACAGCCCAACCCCAACATGTTTACCCCCGGCGCGTCGCTGCACTCGACGCAGGTGCCGAAGCCCCAGTTCCGGGCCGTGATCCTGTGCGGGTACGGCTCGGACCTGTACCCGCTGATCGAGCCGACCTCGGGCATGTCGGACGACGACGAGGGTGCGAGATCGGACACTGGCGGCGCGGCGAGGATGAGCAGGAGAGCGCCGGGCCAGGTCAAGGCGCTGCTGCCCGTCGCCGGCAAGCGCATGGTCGACTGGATCCTCGACCGCGTCGAGGAGGCCGGCGTCTACGGTGAGTACCGCTGCAGAACTCCAGGACCCGCTGCGAGGGCTGACTGGCCGTGCTCGGCGCAGACATCCTTGTGCTCAGTCCAGATTCTCTCAGCGGGCCGTTGGTGCACCACCTCCGCGCCCGGCGAGCCAGCATGTCAGCTGGCATGTCCTCGAGCCCTTCATCGGCCAAGGTGGAGCTCGAGGAAGTCCCCGAAGACATCGCGAGGGCCGGCACGGTTGGCATTGTTCGCTGGGCCGCCGAGCGCGACCTCATCAAGGTGAGCTCGCTTGGACGCATTGCGTGGGAAGCAGCTGCTCACCAGGTCGATGCAGACCGACTTCATCCTTCTCCCGTGCGACCTGCTTCTTTCCCCCGCCGGCAGTGCCCCCTCCATCTCTCTCGCGTCGCTGCTCGACCGACACCGCGCGGACGACAACCTTCTCACAACTCTGTTCTACGAACGAGCTGCTGGTGGCGTTGTTGATGCTCGCAAGGATGGTGAGCTTGAGCTGGCTGGGAGCGGCGGAACCTCGCTGACCGTCGGCGTTCGTGCAGGACCGTCCGAGATCCTCACCGTGTTCGACGCCAAGACGTCGACGCTGCTCGACATCCGCGAGATGGACGAGTTTGACGCAGAAGAAGTCCCGCTTCGCACGTCGCTGCTCGCCCGGTTCGACTCGTTCCGTTGCGTGCAGTCGCATCACGCTGACCGTCTCGCAACGCGCAGCTTTCCTTCGCCGACATTGTCCACCTCGCTCCTCCCCTCCCAAATCTACATCATGTCCTCGTACCTTCTTCCCCTTCTCTCATCACCAGCGCACGACCGCCGCCTGCGCCACATGGAGAACCTGCGCGAGTTCGCCGCGTGGGTCTCGCGACTGGCGTGGCGGAATGGCGGTCGCGACGCAGTTGGGTACCGCGATCCCCGCTTGACTCAGCGGGAGGATGGGATCGCGATGGGACGTTCGACCACCTCGATGCCGGTCGGAAACGCCGAGCAACGAGTCGGCGAGTCGATGCCGCAGACGGGTGCCAACACTCCCGCGCTGAACGCCCACGCTCGCTTCGGTACGAACCCCTGGGGGGAAATCGAGAGCAGTCACCTGTTGCAGAAGCCTAGGGTACCTGGTGGTGGGTGCAAGGTCGTGCTTTGGAGGGCGTCGGATGGGTGGTGCGGCCGAGGGAACACCGTCGCGGGCTGGATCGAGATGAACCGCGCCGTGAGTCACGCTCTGTGTCGGGTGCATCGCTTGGACGAGCTGACACGTACTCGGAACCATAGGCCTTGAAGCTGCTCCCGCCGTCGGCAGCAGCGACCAACACGCCACCAGGCGTCTTCATCTCGCCCGACTCGTTCCTGCACTCGACCGTGTACGGCAACCTCGGCGAGAAGGTCGGCCTCAAGCGCTGCATCATCGGCAAGGGGTCCATCATCGGTAAGGGCAGCAAGCTCACGAACGTCGTCGTGATGGAGAACGTCGTCGTCGGCGAGAAGTTCGTCCTGCTCCGCTGCGTCGCGACGCGCCCGGTGCTGACGCCGTCCATTTCATCGCAGCGTCAAGCTCGACAACTGTGTGCTTTCGAACGGAGCCCAGGTTCGCGATCGTGCCATCCTCAAGGAGTGCGAGCTCGGCAGGGATGTCATCGTCGACGCTGAGAGTTCGTCGCCCGCCGGTCGCCCGAGCGCACGCACCGCAGCTGACCATCTTCACTTCTTGCAGCCCAACTCAAGGGGGAACAGCTCGTTGTGGAGGCGGATTGATGGACTTGGTCAATACACATACCTCTGGCCTTCCATCACACCGGGTCCAGTTGAGCATCGGCGCGCCTGTCGATCTTCTGGGGACCTCGCACGGCTTCAAGCAGTCCTCGAGCGCGCCGCTGGTTCTCCTCGTCCCTTGCTGCATGTGCGATTTCATCGTGCACACATTCGGGAGACATCGGATCAGTTGCGCTCGGCAAGACGCCCGCGCCAATCAGCCGCGCAGGCGCCTCGTGAAGTTCGCAGAACGGGCTCGTCTATTCCTGTACGCGAGCCCTCCTTGTCTGATATCATACGATCTGATAAAATTCCGTCTTCCTACTCCCTCCCTCTGCCCAGCACCTCCCCGTCAGGATGCGTCTCTCCCCGCTCACGGCCGTCTCGGCGCTCTCGCTCGCGTCAGTGGCAGCCGCCGAGCTCGTCGACGTCTGTGAGTCCGCGCGCACCGCGCTCAGGCGCGCGAAAAGATCCCGCGTCGCCGCCAGCGGACCAGGTTCTCATCCCTCCTTCGCTCCCCTTCGCAGACTACAACGTCTCGTACGCCCTTGCGAACCCCGACGGCCTGTTCGAGAGGAAGGTGGTCGTGAGTCCCCCTGTCCGCGGCGGCATGCCTCTCCGTTCGGTGCCGCGCTGACCTCGCCTCCTAGGGCGTCAACGGCACCTGGCCGCCGTAAGTCACCACCATGTTCTTCATGTGCTTGGGTTGGTGCTTAGATTTGTGGCTAAACATTCTTGTTGTCGCGCAGACCGCCGCTCAACGTCGTGCGTCTCGTCCCACTTCGTCGCCCACGGCTCGCGCTTTTGCTAATCGCCGGCACCGCAGAACTTTAACGACACGGTCCGCGTGCACGTTTACAACGGTCTTCCAGACCAGTACGTACTGCATGGCTGTTGGGACTCTGCTCGAAAGCTGACACCGCTTCATCAGGAACGTCGCGGTCCACCATCACGCGAGTTCCCGGCCTTCTGCGCGCACCGAACATCCGACTGACCTTCAAAACTACAACAGGGAATTTTCTTCAACAAGACTAGTCAGTATGATGGTGCACCTGGTATCAACCAGTGTGGTGAGCCCTGCAGGCCGTCCACTGCCTCCGTGAACGCTCCTGAGCGCGCCGGTTCTCAGGCATCCCATTCGGACAGTCGCTCACGTACGAGGTTCCCGTCGACCTTCAATGGGGAACCTACTGGTAAGCTACTCAATTACTTGATCGATGCACGCTTGGCGCTGACTTCGGGTCGGCTCAGGTGGCACTCGCACGTCGGGGTTCGCGCGCTCAGGCTCTGAACGCCAGAGCCACATTCTGACGCGGCCATTCCATCCCACAGCGGCAGTACGTTGACGGTCTCCGTGCACCCGTCATCATTCACCCGCCTGTGGAGGTGCATGCGTACGACGAGGAGTACACCATTATCCTTTCCGACTGGTGAGCCCCTTCGACTGCCACGCGAGTATACTTTCGTCGCTGATGACTCTCACGCAGGTACCATGAGCAGCAAACAGTGCTCATCAAGCAGTTCATGAACATTTACAATCCGTGAGTCTCGCCGGTCAAGCCCGTGATGGAGCGCTGATGCCGCCACCGGCAGCACCGGCGCCGAGCCTGTGCCAGATGGCGCCGCCATCTACGTCGCCCAGAATGGAACCTACCTTCCCGGTTTCGCGGAGAACGCGACCATTACTTTCGTTCCCGGCAAGACTTACCGCCTTCGCATCAGTGCGTGCTAGTCCTGAATCCCTCCGCACGACCCGACTGACGTCTCCGCTCCTTCAGTCAACCAGAGCGCATTTGCCATGTTCTTTGCTTGGCTGGACGGGCACGATATGACCATCATTGAGGCCGACGGTGTGAGTAAAAGTGGGCTTCCGGCTTTGAGCCTCGCGCTGATGGTCCCTGCTTTCGAAGACGGACACCAAGCCGTACGCGGTGGACCATGTGGCCTTGGGTGTCGCCCAGCGCTACTCGGTACTGGTGACTGCCAAAAACGTCACTACTTCCAACTACGTGTTCCAAGCCCGTGAGTCGGGGGCGTCGTCTGGCTCCAGGCAGAAGCTGACCCCGCCACCGTCGCCCAGTTTTCGACTCGAGCATGTTCGATACCGTCCCGGACGACCTCAAGATCAGTGAGCCTCAAGCTTCAAATACGAAGTTCAACCTCTCCTGACGACCTTGCCTTCAGATTACACGATCCCCGTGCAATACAGCGAGAGTGCTCCCTTCGCAGTCCAGGAGACCCGCGACACCCTTGGCATGACGATGGACAACTTGCTCGAGCCAATCATTGAGGAAGAGCAGCTGGTTGCGGACCGCTCCATTGAGCTTGGTGTCTACTTTGTGCGCATGTTGTGCTGCAGGTGGCTCGCTCGACCGCTGACGGTGCCCATCTGCAGGACACCTTCGACGACGGAATCAACCGCGCCGCGTTCAACAACATCACCTTCACCCTTCCGACTGTTCCGTCACTGTTTACCGGTACGTATCCTCGTGGACGCTACTCAAGACCACAGCTGAGGACATCCGTTCAGAGCTTTCTATGGGCAATGACTCGAACAACGCCCGCATCTACGGCGAACAAACGCACGCCTACGTGCTCCAGAAGAACGAGGTCATCGATCTGATGATCATCAACTGGGACGCCAACAGTCACCCGTGTACGTGCTCGTGCCGACGCTCGAGCTGAAACGCATCTGACCGCTGCCTGCGCTTGATATTCAAGTCCACTTGCATGGTCATAAATACCAGATTGTTCGCGTCGCACAAGACGTTTCGTCCAACGACACGACTTTGAACCCGCCTCATACGGAGGGCGCCGCGAACCCCATGCGTCGCGACACCGTTGTCGTGCCTGCCGGCGGCGCCTACAACGTCCGATTCGTCGCCGACAACCCCGGAACCTGGATCTTCCATTGCCACATCGAGTGGCATCTCGAGGCTGGTCTCGCAGTGGTCTTTGTCGAGGCACCCGACGAGGCCCAGCAGATCCTTACCATCCCGCAAGTGATGAAGGACCAGTGCGCGACCCTGGGCATCCCGTACACCGGCGTGCGTCCTCCTCTTCCTCGTCTTTTCTTCGCTCGGAGCGTCTGATTTCTCTCCCCCCAGAACGTCGTCGGCAAGAACTCGACTACCAACTTTCACGGCGAGGCCGTCGGACCGTTGCCGCAGCACAACGGCTGGCGGCCGCGAGCCATCGGCGCCCTTGCTGGTACGATTCTCGCAGCACTGTTTGGGATGTCCTTTGTCGTCTGGTACGCGTTCGGTGGCCAGCTCGACCACGAGGACATCGCGGACGAGGTCCGCCGCGAACTCGAGACGAAGAAGGAGGTGAGCGGCTCTTCGCGGATGGCGGTTGGTGGCAAGGACTGACTCCGCTTCACCAACAGGGTGGCCTCATCAAGCGGAACATTAAAAAGGGATTCCGGAGCATGAAGAAGACGACTTGAGTTGGGCAGCTGTAACGCCGTTCTGGTCTCTGCGATAGATTCGTTTTGTTCGATACTGGCGAAACGCTTTGCGAGAGACAGACAGATCCCACCATGTGGCAGTCACACTCTGTTGCCTACTTTTTGGGCTTTCCTTCACAGCTGCTTATGCAGAGGGCGCTTGCCCCTCGTCACCCTGTTCGCTTCGCGGTTGCCACTCGCGCTGGTCGCCGGCGCCCGAAGCTGGAACCATGAATCTACCAATCCACCCCCTTCTACTGTGCATTTTTTTTTTTAATTCTGAGCGCAGCCCTGGAATCGTCCAAGATCAATAGACCTAGGAAACAGCACTTGAGCGTCACGAGTCACGACGGCGCCTCGCAGTCGGTGTCCGGCGCAAATTGGCGCGTTTGCGGGCTTCGTATGGCCTCTGACTATTCGTGGTAAGCAGGAAATCGTAGTCTTGGATCGTGCACTCCTGCTTGAGCCTTCCCAGTGACGCCTGCCCATGTGTTTTCGCAAAGCGCGGCATCGCGAGGCCGCAGGCGACTTTGAGCTATTCCATCTAGACGCGCCCAATCGCTTTCTCGGACAAAATCTTGCGTGAACATCTTGGCGTCTGGGGGGTCCCCGTCTCACGTGTAGCTGGTGCTGAGCGCGTCCGCGCCGCCCGCACAACACCTGCGCCGCGGTGAAGAGCAACAGGGCAAACTTTAGCATATTCCAAGAAAAGAAAAGCGGGTGGGTTTCGTAGAACTAGTAGGTGAAAGTACGTAGTTGGGAGAAGACGTAGTGTTGGGAGACGGAGAGGGATCCAGAGCAAGGAGGGTGGGTGCTACTTTCGCGCCGCAGCGCAGTGCGGATGAAACGCGCGCGCGCGATCGCGAGGACGCTTTTCAATTTCGCCGTGGGCACGACCCGACGGCGACGGCTTGCTTGGTTCCTCGTGTCTCCTCCCCCGTCCCCAAAAGTACGCCTACCCGCCGCACCGGACGACCAGCAGACGGAGCAGCAGACTAACGCGCCGTTTCGCAGATGGCCACCATCTCCAGCACCCCCATCGTACGCCCGCGCGAGCCCGCTCGAGCGCACGACGCAGCGAATCCTTACGCCCGCCTCCCGTCTCGCAGGTCATCGATGGAAAGGGACACCTTCTCGGTCGTCTTGCTTCGATCATCGCGAAGCAGATCCTCACCGGCCAGAAGATCGTCGTCGTCCGTTGCGAGCTCGTCAACGCCAGCGGATCCTTCTTCCGCGCCAAGGTGAGGCCGCGTCCCGGGCGCGAGACGGGCTGGGCTGGGGACTGGACGGCTCGAGCGAGGGTGACGCACGCTGGGGTGCGAAGAGTGCGCGTCGGGGCGGCACGGCGTGGTCACTGGGCGGGCGCAAAAGTCGGCGCGCAGAGGGCGAACCGCTGCCCGTCCAGGCGGGGCGGGGCGGGGCGGACGGGCGACGCACCAGCTGGGGAGGGCAGAATGCTGACGGTGTTGGTTTTTCTCGCCCACAGCTGAGATACCACGAGTTCCTCAACAAGCGTCACTTGGTCAACCCCAAGAAGTCGGGACCCTTCCACCACCGCGCTCCCAGTCGCATCCTCTACCGCACCATCCGCGGTATGGTTCCCCACAAGGTGCGTCGTGCGTCGTCGTCGAGGTGCGCGAACGTGAGCTGACGGCGCGCTGCTCGCCCAGACGGCCCGTGGAGCCGCCGCCCTTGAGCGCCTGAAGCTCTTCGAGGGCATGCCCCCTCCCTTCGACAAGAAGAAGAAGATGGTCGTTCCCCAGGCCCTTCGCGTCCTCCGCCTCAAGCCCGGACGCAAGTTCTGCACGATCAAGGTGCGCTTTAAAAGTGCGGTCGAAAATCGGTGCACGAGCAGCTGACGTTCGTCTCGCGCATGCTCCCTTCTCGCCTACGACCACTGTACCCTATCCCTCGACGCCCCATCCTCGACTCTCAGCGCCTTTCTCACGAGGTCGGATGGTCGTACCGCGACGTCGTCGACCGCCTTGAGGAGAAGCGAAAGGTCAAGACGGCCGCGTTCCACGAGCGCAAGGTCCGTCCCTCCTGCTCCCTCTCCCCGCCCTTCCAGCCACTCACCCGCCCCTCCAGGTCGCTGCCCTCAAGTCCCGTACCCAGGCCACCAAGGACTCCGTCGCCGCTGCCCCTCTCAACGAGAAGCTCGCCGCTTTCGGTTACTAAACGGCTCGCCCCCCTCCTCCTCCTTCCTCGACTCCTCCTCCTTCCTCGACTCCTCCTCCGTCTTCTCTTCCCCCCCCCCTCGATCTCGACATACCCATCGACGTCGACCCGACTATGACCACATGCCCTGCCTTACGACCCTTTTCGCCTCGCACCTCTTTTTTTCGACCGGCTGGACGCGCGATTGTATGGCGGACGCAGGGGGAAGAAGGAAGTTGAGTTGGGAAGGGAAATATGATTGGATTTGTGCGATCGACTCGTTGGTGCTGTGCCTTCTTGCTGGGGGTCGTCGGGATGGGCGAGAGCTGAACGAAAGCAGGCTTTGACAGGGCGATGTCGACTGCTCCTTGCTCCTCCTCTCCAGCGCGCGAAGCTTCCTCTCCTCACTGCGCCAACTTGGAC
>ERZ1463038.826-NODE-826-length-11023-cov-14.566193_pt1 | contig 11023 bp, 15 predicted proteins | sample MGYA00564479_ERZ1463038 | MGnify/ENA primary metagenome ERZ1463038 (study PRJEB39244, sample SAMEA3635134) | Helicobacter pylori | study: EMG produced TPA metagenomics assembly of PRJEB11511 data set (Assembly of a 5300-year-old Helicobacter pylori... | reverse complement strand
TACGAGATCTAACGGGTGACTGGAGTTCAGACGTGTGCTCTTCCGATCTCACCCCGCCCTGGAACGCGCGCGCCGGCGGCGGCTGCGACGAGCGCGGCGGGAACAGCGCCCCGCTCGAGGCGAAGGTTGGGATGGGTGGGGGACCCATGAACGACTTGGGCGAGGTACTGTCGCGCGAGGCGCTCGTGCCGGAGCTCGAGGAGCCGCCACGGAACGAGTCGTCCTCGGCCGACGAGGTGCCGTAGCTCGAGCTGTCGTAGCTGCTCGACTGGGCGCCAGGCATGCCTGGTCGGGTGAGCGCCTCGAGCTGGTCCACGACCGTCGGCCCACGGGCGAAGGGCCCGTTCTGGAACCCCTGCGCGAACCGGGGCGCGACGAACTGGGACGAGAAGCGCGCGGGGTCGAACGTCGCTGGCGGCGGGCTCGTGTGTTCGCGCGGATCAAACGCGTGGTGTGCTGGCTGGGGCGCCCAGCACGGGTTCGACTCGGGGAGGCCGAACTCGGACGACATCGAGAACGGGCTGAACTGCGTCGGCGGCGACGGCAGCTGCTGGTTCCCAGGCTGCGAGGGCCCCGTGCTCGAGGTCGGGTAGTGCTCTGGAATGTAGTCGAGCCGGGGTGAGGTGTCGTAGTGGCTGTACGACATTCTGGAGGCCGGGCGGAGGTAAGCGAGCTGTGGATCGCCAGCGGGGCGAGATCACGAGTACGCACTCGGAGGATCGTCAACGGATGGCAGAGGACGACTGGGGGACGTAACGGGGTCGGACGCCGTGTGAGTTGGCCTGCAGGCACACATGAGGGCGGCGTCAGTAAGGCGCGAATTTGCGGCCGATGGCCAAAGGCGCACGCACGCACACGGGTCCAAGTGGGCGAAGGCGGGCGGGCGGGCGACGGCGGGGCCTCCGGGGTCACGAACTTGACGACGTAGCGATTATCGGACGTGCTTTGTCAAGGACGGAACGGCGGGCGCGGACGAGGGGAGGGAGAACGGTCCGGCGTGCGGCTAGGGCGTCGAGCGAGCGGTCTACGCGTGCGCTGGCCTAGCGGTCCACTGTCTTGCCTGCGTTCGCAGACAGCTGCGTCTGCGTCTCGTCACTCGGTGTGGAGTGGGCGGGCGATGCGTGATTCCGGCCGTTGAGGGTGCGTCGCTCGAGCGGCGGGTGGGCGAGTGGCGGAGGCGGATCGGCTTGTGCGAATGCCGATTCTCGTGCAAAACGCGCGTTCGTCGGAGAGCGGCTGGGGGCTGGCGGGCAGACTGGACTGCGATGGGCGTCGAGGGTCGCGGAGGTTGGAACTGGCCTTAGCGATGTCGGAAGGCGCTGTCCTAGAGTCGAGGTGGATCGCTGGCGCGACGCGGGCAGGGGCGGGCTCGGGCTCGGCGGCGGTCGCTCGCGCTCTTCCTCGTGCGAGACGAGGGCGCTGGAGGAAACTGGACGACGCGGTCCAGCTGAGCTGATGGTCGGCGACAAGGACGAACAGGCGATGGGCGCGGGTCGGCGGCACCGGCGACGGCCGCTGGGCGGGGCCTGGGCCTCTTTGCGCACAAAAAGGGGGGTTTCGCGCCACGGGCTGCTCCTCTGCTATTTCCCCCACTGCTCGCTGACGACTTTAATAACATTACAAGGTTGATGCGATCACCTGCAGACTGTGCTGTAAGCACTTTGGGAAAGGGGCGAGGACGCAGGACGTCGCTGACCTCGCTGACCTGACGCGGGACCTGACATCGCTCGGAGGGGAAATGGCTCCGATGCTCCACTCTGCTTCCCGAGTATTCCTGCAGACAACCCGAGTGCACTGAAAGAAGTAGGCGCCACATCGCCGATAGACTACTTGAAACCGCTCGGAAGGGAGCAGCGCCTCGCGAGACAAGACAGTCGAGCTTCGGGGACTGCCAGCAGCTGACCGACCCACGACGAGTACCCCACCCATCCGCCTTGAGGGTCCCCAGTAAACGCGGACCGAATGTATTCCGGTTCGTTCAGGCCTTGAACTCATACCCGCCCTCGCGCGCGAGCACCTTGTGGTGCATCGTCGCAATGTCCTTGCCGGCCTGCTTGAGCCCCGCGGTGATGCTATCACCCGCCTTGATCTGTCCGACTCCCGCAGGAGTGCCTAAGCATCCCCTTGTCAGCACTCTTACCCACGATCAGGCGAGGAAGGGAGCCGGGACGAACCGGTGAGCAAGAGGTCGCCCTCCTCGAGCGTCATGATGGACGAGCAGTGCGCGATGAGCGCGTCGATCTTGTACAGCATCAGCTCTGTCGAGTCGCTCTGCTTTGTCTCGCCGTTGATCTTGTACCACAGCTCGAGCGCTTGCGGGTCCACGATCTGGTCCGCGGGGATGAAGTCGCCGACGGGGCTGTTGTGTCCGAGAGCACGGGTCAGTCCTTCTGCTCTCTCCGCCCGTTTCTTCATCACGAGATGGTTTCAAGGAAAAGAAAGCTCACCAGAATGTGTCGAACCCCTTCGCTGCACTCCACGGCAGACCCTTGGCCTTCGCGGCGTCCTGGACGTTGCGCGCCGTGTAGTCCACCGCGAGGCAGTAGCCCGCCACGTGGTCGAAGGCCTTGCTCTTCGCGATATCGCGGCCCGTCTTGCCGATTACGACGCCGAGCTCGACTGTCGGCTGGAGGGTCAGCGGCCGACGCGAGGCGCGACGGTGGGTGGGCGCACCTTCATGGTGCACAGTCACGCCCCGGGGGACTTCGACGGGCCCGTTGTTGAGCACGTAGGACGAGGTGGGCTTCAGGAAGAAGAAGGGCTCGACGGGCGTCGAGTTGTTGAGCTCCTGCGGCGAGTGGGGAGCGTTGGTGGGGGCTCTTGACTAGCTAGCCGGGAAACTGATGCAAGGAAGACGGACCTTGATGTGAGCAGCATAGTTCCTGTGCGCCAACTGGTGAGCTGGTGCGTGCTGAAGCCGAAGACGAGCTCGACGAGCGCTCACCTCCCGATAGCCACGATCTGGTACGCGACTGGGTCAGCTCAACCCCAGTCGACTGGGCCCACGAAAGCTCACCTTCTTGCCCTCCTTGGCGAACTGAGCGAAGCGCGACATGACTGGCGACTGCAGATCCTCCGCTCGTCGCCGGCCCGCCGACCCACCGGTTCAAACCGGTTCAGATCCGAGAGCGGCATCGCACCGCGTCAGCTGCGTCTTTGTCTTCCGCGGTCTACGTACAAACCGACCACCGTCATGTCCGCTGCTACTGCTGCTGCTCCGATCAAGGTCCTCATCCTCGGCGCCACCGGCGAAACGGGTCAGTCCCCTGTTCAAGTGCCGCTGAGCACGCGACCGCGCCCCACCGCTTCTTCGTAGAGTCGCTGACGCCACTCCACTTGCACCTAGGCAAGCACACGCTCCTCTCGGCGCTCGCCTCGCCGCTCTACTCGTCCGTGCTCGCGCTCGGCCGCAAGCCGCCCGTCGTCGACCCCACCGCACCGGGCTTCAGCAAGCTCGTCGCTGAGCCGCTCATCTCGTTCGACGGCCTCCTCGCCGGCGACCAGGCCGAGGTCAACAAGCTTCGCGACGCCCAGGCCGACGCGGTCCTCGTCACGCTGGGCACGACGCGCGCCGCCGCCGGCAGCTTTGAGAACTTTGTCAAGATTGACAGGTGCGCTGCTCGATTTCTAGTGCTGAACAGGGTAGCTGACGAAGAAGTGCAGGGAGTACGTCCTGGCGGCGGCGAAGGCGGCGAGGGTCGATGGCAAGACGCAGCGGATCGTCTACTGCTCGGTCAGTGCTCGGCCCCACCCTCGGTCCTAGCGACTCCCGCTTACATTTCCGTCACACAGTCGGGAGGCTCGTCCAGCTCCTCGCCGTTCCGTGCGTTGCCTCTCGTGCCTCAAACCGACGAACGAGAGCTGACGCCACTGCGAACCCGCAGCGTACCCGAAGAGCAAGGGCCTGACCGAAGAAGGACTCGCCGCGCTCGGCTATTCGGAGACGATAATCTTCCGCCCAGGCATGCTCATCGTCCCCGGCGGCCGCGCCGAGCACCGACTCGTCGAGTCCATCGCTGCGTGCGTTCCCAGCTTCCACCTCCGTACCGATCAACCCATTTAACGGCTGGTTCGAGAGCAGAAAGGTCACCGGCGTCCTCTCGTACGTCTTCAGTAACATCGAGATCCAGACGCCCGTCCTCGGCGCCGCGATTGCGAAGGCGGGCGCGGAGGGCGTCGCGGGGCTCAAGGCGCGCGACCTGGGCAAGAACGAGACGCTCAAGGGCCACGAGGCCGTGTCGGTCGGGAACGCGCAGGCGATGCAGCTTGGCAAGGAAGCTTGAGCTACCCCCCCCCCCCTTCCCCTTTCTTGCGCGCGGCTTCGCAGACCCCATGCTCGACGTTTGACGTTTGTTGTTCGTGTACAGTACCCCCTTCTTTGCAAGTTCCCCTTACGTTTACAAGATATCATAATATCAAGCGCTGATGGGGCAGACTCGGGAAAGGGCCGAACGTCGGGAACTGGACACAGCGCTTACACTGTCGTGCCCAGCTGCCCAAACTGAGGCGTCTCCCAAAGTGAGCCATGCAAAGGTTTTACAGGATTGTGCCTGCACTACGCCTTCAAGCTTTGCTGTGCCTTCAGCGCCGAGTTCACCGCGTGCTCCTGGAGACGAGGGTGGGGTCAGCGTCCAACCCGACGACAGGCTTGAGACGAGACGCACCTTGGCGATGAGGTGGCAGCTCTTCTCGATGAGCCCCATCAGCTTGCCGACATCTGAGCTCCAGTCGTTCAGGACGGCGTCGCCGCTCCTCGGCGCCTTGAAGTTGACGATGCCCGCGGGGCGGTCGATGCGGGCGTAGACGGTCTTGTTGACGACAAGGCGGGATAGGAACTCCTCTGCCTTGGCCGGGGTGAGGTCGAGGAGGGTGGCGAGGCGAGAAGTCGTTATTCGCGTGTAGTACTTGGCGATCGTTCGGATGTTCTGTGGCGCGCCGAGAAGTGAGCAATCTGTGGGACTGGCGGCAAAGTGCGGACAACGTACGTGCTCGATGACGCGACCGTGAAGGACCTCCCACCGCTTGTCGCCCTGGTCGCCCACCGCGTCCGTTTCCTCGATGTCGCCCTCGACACCGACAGTCCCCTTCGGCCCAAAGACCATCGTCTGCCGCAGGCTCTCTCCGTACAGCTCCTCGATCCCCGGCCAGCGCATCAACTCTGGTGTTGTGAAGCTCGTAATAAGGCTCCTACAGACGACTCAGGAGTCAGTGAATGGCGCACATCCAGAGTGGCTCGGCGCGCACAAGGATCCGGGAACGCGGGGAAGCTTGTCGTCCTTGGAGACGCGCTCGAGGAGGTCACTCTGCTCGTTGTCGTACGGAGCGAGGACGACGAAGAAGACAATGTTGCGCAGCACGGCGGACCACTTGGCCTCGTCCTCCTTGATCGAGTCCGTGTCGTACACCTGGCGATAGTACTTGCACACCTCGAGGTACTTTGCCGAGTGGAGGCCCCACAGGATCATGAGTCCGTAGAACCGAAGTTTGAGGTCCTGCAGTCACCCAAAGTCAGCTCGCACCCTTCGGTAGACCCGATCGACAGAAACACACCTCGTGCTCCTTCTCGCCGAGCCACTTGCTGTTGATGCGCTTCGCGACGATGGCGAGCTTGTCCCAGTCGTCCTGGACCTTGAGCAGCCGCATTTGCTCGAGGATGAAGTCGACCTTCTCTCGTCGATCCATCGATCCAAACGTCTCGACCTGGAGGTCCTGGAGCAGGTCCGACGCGGCGGTGATGTCGCCCTCGCCCTCCTTGATCGCCGACAGCATCCGCGTGACGCGAGCTCTCGGCACCTCGAGGTAGATCTGCCGGTCGCAACGGGTGAAGTCAGCTCCTGCCGCCCAGCCCGCCGCCCCGCCCCGAACCGCTCGAAACGCACCTTGCCCTCGGTAACCTCGCGCAGCGTCTCGATCAAGTCGAGCTTGTTCTTCCCCTCAAGCCCTTCAAAGTAAGTCATCGCCTCCTCGACCATTTTCTGCGTCGCCTGGCGGAGCTGGCCGTGCTTGCGCGACAGGATGCCAATGTGGTCGTTCAGGAGCTTCCACTCGCCCTTCTTGTGCAGAATCGAGATGGTCGCGACGAGCACGCGCGAGGTCGAGGCGAGGTCGGCAGCCTGCGTGATTGGGGGTCAGCGGAGAGCTCGACCGCCCCGAGTCGACGCGCGTGCTCACGTTACGGGTGAGCTTCTCGAGTGCGAGGAGCTTGTCGATGCATTCCTGCACCTGGCCAGCCTGCAAAGGGACCGTCAGCTGATGCCCTCGGTCAACCACACGTCCAACGCGATCGTACCTCGGCAAGGGACTCCGCGACGGGGATGATCTGGCGCGAGCTGGTCAGCTCGAGCACGGCACACGGCGGGACGGTGGGCGCACCTCGTCGCAGTCCTTCGTGAGGTCGGCCTCCTGTTTCCGTTGCTGTTCTCCGCTCATGTCGATGCGAGTGTGTTGAAGGTTCCGGCCGTCGTCGCGCGGCGTCGTCAGCGTGAATTATTTAAATATTTTTCGAAATATTAGTACCTACGCGCAGGCAAGTTCCAGACGTCGCCCTTGCGCCAAGCGCCATTTACTCTCTCCGCCTCGATGGGCTCCAGAACTAGAAAGAAGGAACTCGAGGCACCCAATTTTTTCACGCTCAAATCGCAGGACCGCCCCCGTGCGAGGACCGAAGCGCTCCGAGTCTCGGAAACGTATCGTGGACTCGCCGATGGCAGTAGCGGGACCGACGTGGGCTCGGACATGGTCAGAGTTTGCTCAAAGAGCTCCAAGATCTACACTGAGCGCCGTCTCTGCAGCTGCTGCTGCCGCGAAGTTCGTCACCCAGTCCTGGCAGCACCTCGCGCTCGCGCACCCGCGCACCAACAAGGCCGTACGTACTCGAGTTCCTGACATCCTGCACTGGAGGACTGACACAATCGCATATTTCAGCGAGCAGTACTTCCACCTCGAACTTCAGACGCAGCACCTCGCGCGCCTCCTCGTGCTCCTCGCGATGGACGACAAACTCCGCACAGACATCGACCTCATCATCGACAGCGCCCAAAAAGATCACACGGGCGTATCAAGTCGAACTGAATCCTTGGGCTCTTATCTCGAAAAGCTATCACAGAAGCGCTCGCTTCACTTTCCTCGCGCCGTCGACGCGCACCGCCGCTTCGTCAACTCGATCGGTCAAGGTCTGCCACCAGGCCTTCCCGGGCTGTTGAAACTGCTCAAAGCGTGCATTTTGCTACTTCCACTTCTCTATCAAACTCTCCTGCTGTTCAGCTACGACAGGAGAATGCAGTGGGCCGCTCAGGCGCGAACTCGGATCCAGTCGCAGTGTCTCTTGAGGCTGGAGCTCGGGCTTGAGAGGCTCAGGACGATGGTGGTCAAGCGTGACATAGTCCGGGAGCGGATACTGAGCGAATGCTTGATGGTCGTGATTCTGTCGAGGGGACCCTGAGGTGAGCCCTTCCAATTCAAGTTGCTTCCGTAGCGGTCGCCCAACGGTCCCTGACAGCGGTGCTGATTGCAGTCAACGGATCGAGATCCTTGAAAATATGCTTCAGTCTCTCTCAAATACGCTACGAGGTGAGCGCAAAGCCGCGCTCGCACGAACCGTCTTTCCGGATCGGATCCTTGCGCTGGCGCCTCCAACGCGTCTTGACTTCCCCCACCTCGCGACGTAGCCTCATTCTTCACTTGCTCACGTCTAAAGCGATCATGGAGACTGGAAACGCCTGCGGGGTTTGCGAGAAGCGCGGTGCGTCCTCTGACCTCACCCGAGTCGTGTTTGAGATCATCGAATCACACACTGCTCCCCTGGATTTCGAGTTCCAACTAGTGAGCCGCGTCATGTACGCGGACTATCGTAAACAGTTTTGGTCCAAGGACCCCAGCGGAGAGCTGATTCGGGTGAGCAGCCTCTTCGAGGTCCGGGTCCCTGCACCGCATTCCCTACCAGGCCTGATTGAGTCACTGAGTCGCCCACATTGCATACAGTATGGCCAAGCGATGCTCGATCAGCACACCTTCGATCAGCAGTTCGGCCTGGCCAAGATGGAACGCTCCATGGCACGAATCCCCTGCGCGTTGGTAGCTCTCCGGCGCCTCGACCACATTACCCTAAGACGGGATGGCCGGCCATGGAGAGGGAAATCACGATAATCCACCCCATCATGTTCCAGCTGTGAGCCATAAATACCGAGGGAGTGTCTGGGTGCACGCGTCTGACCTTCGACCTTCCCCAGGCGCGAGCATGCCGATTCGCCTCCTTGGCCCATCGACCCCGACTGGGAGAAGCTCCTCGCGGAGGACATCCTGTGGATCAGACGAACTCTCAGACCCGTGAGGCACGACATCATGCGAGAACGCACTCCACAGCGGTTGGGAGAGGTCGGGAAGGAGTGGATGCGAGAGAACGGACGGTGGCACGCCGCCCTCACTCAGGAAGGCAAGGACGCGGTTCTGGCCCGGTCAATAGCGGATCAGAGTCAGTCGTATATTGTGTTGTGGCTCTTTGGGGTCTCACCTGTTGCACGCTACAGAAATCCGAGACGACATCGTCTCCAAGAAGGCGGCGAACACTCGTGCGAACGCTGTCAAGAAGGCGCGCAAGCAGCGTGCGAAGGCTAAGGCTCGAGCAGCTGGTTTGGACGTGCAGTCTGATGGGTAAGTCTACCACTCTCGTGGCTTTTCTGATTGTTTTTCACTGCTGATTCTTCACGCTCGCAGGGAAGACGAGGACGACGCTGGGGAAATCAGGCAGCTCCACGAGACGGCGGAGAGGGTGTACTCGAGGCCGGCGTATGCATGAAGAGTGAATTGGGAATCTTCACGTTTTCACGGTTCTCTCATATGCCCAACCGCTGGCCTCTCACGGTGAGCCAAGGTGAGCCGCCGCAACGCTTGTACGCTGGTTGTATTTAACCTCTTGATCCTCTCGGTCGGTGATGAGACAATTGATTGATCTCATTTAATTACGCCTCAGAAACACCATTGCATCCCGAAATCTATTCCAACAGGTGTACGCAGATCCTGAAGGCCACTCGGGCACATCTTCGTCTCCCGCGCTCCCGCGAGGACTCTCCGTCTAGAAGGCTCAGGGAATGACTCGTCCGCCTCTTATACTTCAAAGGTTGAAGTGAACAATCCAAAAAATGAGAAATGCCCCTTCAGGCGAAGCATCCGTTCAGAATTCGGCACCGCTCGAGCCGGCCTGGTCGGCACCCGCCACAACGCATGTCGACCTCGCCCCCGTCTCCCGACACCCAGGCGATCCGCTTACCGTTCGAGCTCAATAACCTCATCGCCGAGTGGACCTCGTGAGTCGTCGCCGTTCACAACAGCGGCGCACAGGCAGTGTTGACTCGTTCCGCTGGCCCTAGAGAGCAGCTGCTCCAGGCGTCCGCTGCCATCTTCCGTGACGATGATCTAGCTTTCTCCTTCATCCATGCCTGGACTACTGGCCCTGCCAAGCACAATGCGAGCGTGGAGGACCCTGCGCGTCCATTCGTCTTCACGATCACGCCGGCGGATGGCGCAACTCAAGGACTGAGGTTCGTGGGGGGCCTCGATGTCTCCTTCCGCGAAGATGGGCAAGGTGACGGCGATGATGGGATCGCTACGCTGGCGGTGCTCTCGTGGCCGGACCTCAAGGTGGGCCCCTCCGAGCTGACCGGGTGCGGAGCTGCAGGTCTGACAACTCTTAAAGCTCGTTCACTCCATCTATCACGAGATCAAACTCTTGGCTCCATACGTGCCCTCGTTCTTGTCGTTCCGCGAGGCGGCCGACTTCCACACGCTCGTCGACGAGTGTCGCAGCAGAGGACTTGGTGCGTCCAGTCCCTCAGTATTGAACACTGGCTCATCAGTAACACTCTAAAGAGATGCCTCAAATTCTGTTCGTTGACGGAAATGGGAGGCTCCACCCTCGAGAGGCCGGCGCCGCCGTCGCCGTCGGCCTTGCGACTGGGATCCCCACTCTCGGAGTCGGTGCGTGGCAGGCTCTCGTCGCAGCAAACCCTTGATCCTCATGTTTAAAGGAAAGCCAAGGAATACCATCCGGTTCATCAAGCCCATCCCACTCCGTACCCGCCAGACTTTCGGTCGACGCAGAAGGGCATGCGCCAGGCGTGCAAGCACCTCCTTCAAGCTCGCGGAAACTGGATCGGTCTCACTGGATCCAACTCGGAGGATGCATACATAGGCGCGGTACGTACGTTAAACCGGCAAGTCGATGTAGTCGCTCAGACCGGTGCTCGCGCAGGCCCTCCGAGCCTCGCCCGACCCCGCCAGCACGAACGCAGTTTTCGTCAGTCCAGGCCACCGTATGTCGCTCATCACGTGCCTCAGACTCGTGATGGCGAGCTGTCCAACCTCGAGAGTCCCCGAGCCGATCCGGCAGGCGGATGCGATTGGTGCGCCGCAACCTGCTCCGCGGACTCGAGCCAGCCAGCTGACGACAGAGCATGACAGGTCGAAAAGCGGCGAGAGAGAGGTGGGGTCGCAAATAAAGTGGACTTCAGTCGTCATTTTCCACCTCATTCTCTCTACCTTGCTGTGAGAATGATGCGCAGAAAGTTCGACGTTCGACAGAGCGTGCCGTCGCTCGTTCAACGTCGTCGCCATTCTCCGACGTGCATGTGAGTACTCCAGCGTGATCATATTGCGTCATCTTGGTCTTGTGACTGAAGGGCTCGAAGCCACCGCGGAGAGTCAGCTCGTCTCTCCAGCTCGTCCATCTCGTCCTGCTAACACCTCGTCTGCGAGTCAGCGTCGTCCCTCCCTCTCCTTCTCAGCAGTGACTCGCATAAGATATCTCTTGCTCCGGCACACTGTGAGAGTTGGCTCTAAGACCTGCTGGTCTACTCGTCGCGCTGACCTCGGGCGTCAAATTTCGACAGCGATCTTCGCGGTACGCACCCAACCTATATCCCGGAAGCTCAGCCGTGCACGCATCTGACCTGAGAGCTTGATAAAGATCACCAATATCGGATTTGCCAAGGGCGGCGAAGAGGTGCCGTCGGAACCGAGCACTATTAGA
>ERZ1463038.825-NODE-825-length-11024-cov-12.093719_pt1 | contig 11024 bp, 18 predicted proteins | sample MGYA00564479_ERZ1463038 | MGnify/ENA primary metagenome ERZ1463038 (study PRJEB39244, sample SAMEA3635134) | Helicobacter pylori | study: EMG produced TPA metagenomics assembly of PRJEB11511 data set (Assembly of a 5300-year-old Helicobacter pylori... | reverse complement strand
GTCGACTGCGACGAGAGGTGGCCCATCGCCTTTTCGAGCGTCGTCAGCCGCGAGAGGCATCAAACAGTTGCCCGCTTCGCGTGCGGCGCGGTCAATGTATCGACGCCACTCCATCATACTACTTTCCTTCAGATGAAGGAATCCAGAGTCTTCACATCGGCGAAAGGCGTCCGTGCGACGACCTGCGGCAACGTGACGATACCCGGCGCCCCGGCCGAGACTTACCACCGTCTGGCACGCTCTCTGCTTCCACCATCCAGCTTCACTTCTGCGCCTTGTACATTGGCGTATTCTACAGGCCGCTCATCAACATCAAGCAACACCAGCCGCCCGAAGCCGTCGACCCGTTCCGAGCAGCTGCAAGCCTCGGAAGACAACCTGAAGCCTTCTGGCCACTCGTCCGCACCCCTCCTCTTCTATTCTGCTCTTGGACTATCGCACAACATGCTCTACCGGTCTCTAGCCGACGCAAGGGTTTTGGCCGGGCCCAGCAGACTGTAAGTGGGGCGTCGGCGGAGCTCAGAAGCGCCTGAGCGGGGTGTCAGCGGGATGCGGCTGAATACGTGTTGCGTTGAACATTGCTTGGGGGTCTGGAGCCGCACCTCTGCTCGGAGCTGGGTCGAGGGCGAGCCAGCGCACCGCAGCGAGCCGCGACTGAGAAGCCGAAACCACTGCTTACCGTCCGATCAGGCCTTTTGCCAACTTGTTATTTTAGTTACTTGTACACAACGAGGCCTTGGGCTATCACGCACGAGTGCGCCAATGCGCGGGCACAGCTTGCATCGGCCGTGCGTTTGCGTACCTACCGGGCGACACGGAGGAGGAGCAAGCCAACAGAATCCTGGACGAGGGGACATTTGGATATTACCACATCACTCATCCCGTCTTCCTGTCCGCTTGCGTAGTGGGTACGCGCTCGGTGAGCTGAGGAGCAGCGTCTCGCGCACCGTCTTTCAATCAAGCGGAACACCCTGGCGCTGACGGGGGCATTCCCGTCCACAGGCTCATCTTACGCAGTCACCAAAATCAGAAACTTACCTCAAGGTCTCTCTCTCCGGTTCGCACCGTTGGCGCGTACACCGGAGCGGACCTCGCACCAGTTCACAGCGTGCTTCAGAAGCAAACGGGTGCCGCGAGGTGGACGCCCGTCCAGTACGGATCTAACATTACATTTACCCGAGGTGATTTTTCTCTCAGGTAAAGTCAAAGTCGTCTGTCTCATCTAGGAGGAGTGAGGCTTTGCGAGGCTGCTGGTACGCTCCCCTCAAAGCTGAGAGTTAACTAGCAATACATACTACTGACACTCGCAACCACAGCCTCTCCGAGGGACACTCCGCGGCTATCATCGATGCCGGAGAGTAGTAGCTCGCTCCAGCCTGACCCCAACTTCGGTTTCAGCTCTCCCGCGGAACGTCCCCATCGGTGTTGAGATCTTGAAAACGCACTAACAACAGGATCTACAGGTGGTCTGGCTCCTTTATCCGATCACCAGAGGGGTCGGGGTTGGCGCGTTGGCGGACGATACGCTCCGCTCTCGGTGTGCGCGTTAGGCGGCGCGCGCGGCGGCGGCGGCGGCGATATCCTCTCGCACAAATCGCCCCCTCCGCTGGGCGGCCACTTCTCTCTATAGCGAGCACCTCTTACCTTCCTGTCCTCTCATTCGATTTGATTGTTGAACAGGTGCGATGTCGGACACGTACCCCCCTACCCCAGCCGACCGCGAGGTCACGTACTCGCCCTCGACTGCCTCGTCGCAGCACACGGCCGCGGAGCCGCCTTCGTCCTCGACGAAGAAGGCGCCGGTTGCGAGTGGGGGCATCTTCAATGAGCCGGGAACTCTTCCTCTCCCCGACGCTGGCCATCTTCACCTCGGCGTCGTCTTCGAGGACCTGACCGTCCATGGCACCGGAGGCGCCCAGCGCACCGTCGAGGGCCTCGAGATCTCGGTTATGAAGGTGCTTCCGTTCTTACAAGCCTCCTTCACCGCTCGCTCTGACAGTCTGGTATTCTTAGGCTTTCGACTTCTTCAGTTTCGTCAAGAAGCTGACTGGTTCGTCGCTATGCCGGGGCTGCGAAACGATGCAACAGCTGACAGCGCTCGCCCACTCAGGCTGGAAGACGGGTCCCACTCGGCCTCTCATCAAGAACTTCTATGGTGTGGTCCCGGACGGAGAGACGATGCTTGTCCTCGGACGCCCAGGTGCTGGGTGCTCCACCCTCTGTGCGTGCGCTTGCTCACCCCGGCTTCGCACGCGAACTAACGATCCCTCCCTCCAGTGCGTGCCATCGCCAACCAGCGCGCACCTTTCGTCCGGATTGATAATGATGTTCACTACTCCTCCATCGACGCGAAGGAGGCGAAGAAGTTCTTCGATGGTGCGTCCGCGGCCTCGCAGGGACACCGTTGCGGCGCTGACTGGCCGGGTCTATCTGTTCATATCTGCAGGAGAGATCCTCTTCAACTCGGAGGAAGAGTGAGTGCATAGCGCCGAGACTAAAGTCAGATAATGCTAATCCACTCCTGACAGCACCCACACACCTCTACTAACCGTCGAGCAGACTCTCGACTCGGCGCTGACGCTCAAGAAGCCGCACAAGCTCCAGACGCCCATGACCAGGTCCGAGTATGTCGCGGAGTACACCTCCAGGCTGCTCAACACTTTCGGTACGCTTGCATTCTCAGCGCGTGTTGGTGCCTTTTCTTTGACTGACCTGTTCCACAGGCATGCCCCACACCCGCAAGACCTTTGTCGGAAACGACTACGTGTACAAAAAATGCACACTGTCTGACCTCGAGGACGAGTACTGATTGCCGCTTACAAAGCCGCGGAGTCTCTGGCGGCGAGCGCAAGCGTGTCAGTCTGAGCGAGATGCTTACGACCAATGCCGCCCTCATATGCTGGGACAACAGTACGCCCTTATTAACCTAAATTAACGTCGTAGCTGATCCAAAGCGCGTCGTTGCAGGTATCCGTGGTCTGGACTCGGCCGTCGCTCTCCACTACCTCAAGGCGCTCCGCGAGCTCTCGCGCTCCACTGGCATGACGAACGTTGTATCAATCTACCAGGCCAGTCAAGAGATGTGGGACAAGTGCTTCGATCGCTGCGTGGTGATCTTCGAGGGCGAGATGGTTTTCAGTGTGCGTACCCCTCCATTTGCCTCTTTTCTCGCGTTGACATCACTCCTCTTCAGGGTCGTACTTCCGACGCCGAAGACTTCTTCGTCGAGCAAGGCTGGGAAAAGAAGCCGAGGCAGACGTGCGCTCCCAGCTCCACGCCGTCATTGATGGGACTGACCCCTTCTCTCAGCACCCCGGACTTCCTCACCGCTTGCACCAGTGTCACGGAGCGCAAAATCCGTGATGTACATCCTGCTAGGCTCAATTCCAATGTCTCTTAGGCTGACTGTTCTTGGCGGCCCAGGGTCACCACGGGCTAATGCCGTCGACTCCCGCCGAAATGGCAGAGTACCTCCGTAAATCCCGGTACTTTACACGTCTCCAGGAGGATATGAACGTATACAAGGTGCGTGCGTCACACATAAAGCTCTCGTACATCCCTGACATTGTTTGACCGTGCAGAACCGCCACGCTGCGAGCCACGACGCCGACGAGTTCCGCGCCGGAGTCAAGTCATCGAAGCAGCCTCTCACCGGCACAACGAACGGCTACAAGGTTTACAGTGGCCACTCAAGATGTATATCACACACTGACACATCTTCTCTCCCTCGTCCAGGCCAACTTTGCGACTCAGGTCGGCACCCTCGTCAAAAGTCAATTCCGCCTCCAGGTCGCGGATCCAGGTGACTTTATTATTCGTATTGGATCGTAAGTTACTCGAAAGTGGTCTGGATATGTCTCATCTTGGTACTCACTCATTTTTTCCTTCTAGAAACATTTTGCAGGCAACGCTCGTCGGCGCCGTTTGTGAGCTTCTTGCGCCGGCATGCTGGCCCTAGCACAGCAAGTACTGAGGTGCTTCTGAAGGCTACAAACCGGCGTCTGACGCTACGGGATCTTACTCTGTGTAAGATCACGATCTCACACCGGAAGCCCTCAACCCTCCCAGCTGACACATCCGCGACAGTGCTGGTGCCCTGTTCTTCGCGATCCTCGTGAGCGCTTCTCTCGATCCGCCGGTGACATAAGCTAAATACGAGTTATCGCTCAAAGTACTTGTTAGAACTCGCTCCTGTACTTGGCTGTCTGTCTGTGCTGACCGAAAGGTTCTCATCACAGTGTTATGTGCGCACCTGAGCAGCTCGACTTCGATCTCACTGCACCAGCTGAGCTCGCCTCCCCACAGCTTCTCCTTTGTAGAGATCCCTTCCACGGTTATGGCTCGCCCACTGCTGATCAAGCAGCGCACGCTCGGATTCTACAACCCCGCAGCCTTCGTTATCGCCCAAATGGTCTCCGATGCGCCGGTCTACGCCATTCAGACGCTCGTATTCTCGTCTATCTTTTACTTTCTCGGTATTTTCCCTATCTTGTTCAACTTTTCCTAACCCTCTCCCGTGCCACACAGTTGGACTCAACAGCGGCGCACGGTACTTGTGAGTGTTGCCCTCGTGTCCGCAGTTCGTCCACCTGACCAGGAACCCAAATCTACAGCTTCACCTTTTACTTCATCGTATTCGTATGTCCCACTTTGAACACTCTCGAGTGTCCATCGCTGACGCTGTGCGACCGCGCGCAGACGTCGTACATGGCCTTGTCGTAATTTCCGCCGCTTTTGTTTTGGGAGGGCACACCGGACCGCTGATTCACCCTCCGCGTCCTAAAGCGTTATGTACCGCATGATCGGCAGCTGGTCGCCCAACCTCTCGGTCGCCGTTCGGTACGGAGGCTTCGCGCTCGCGCTCATCCTCAGCGTATCCGGCTTCATGTTGCCAGCCCCCAATCAGCGTTCGTACCCTCATAGCTAATCAATTAATCGTACTCACTCACCTCAACAGATCGCTGGGCTTCGTGGATGCGACGTATCTCGATCCCGGCCTACTCGCTCGAGGCGTTGCTCGCGAACGAGTTCCGCACGCGCACCTTGACTTGCAGTGCCACCGACCTCGTTCCTCACGGTACCGGGTACACCGACCTCGCGTACCAGGGATGCACAATTACTGGGTATGTCCATAGCTGCATGTTCCTTCGTATTGTCAACAAATTGACTGTCGACACGCCCCTTCACTAGCGGTGTGGCCGGGTCTGCAACCGTCTCGGGTGCGGACTACCTGCGTTTGAAGTATCAGTTTCTGCCGGGCAACATTTGGAGGAACATTGGCATCATCTGGTACGCGACACCGCTTGCAGATTGGCTTCGTACTTCAGCTGATCTGCGACTCCGACAGGGCTTTCTACGTCATCTACGCTGTATTTGGTAAGCTGAAACTCGATTCTCTTGTGGAGCTTGTATCTTCACGAGGCTGCGCCCTTGCGCCGCCAGCACCCCCTTGGATTGCCACATCACTGATTACTCCACACAGTCGTCATCGGATCCTCGCTCATCATCAAGGACAACGGAGGTGGCGCATCGAAGATCTTCAAACGCGGGGCCAAGACCGTCTCCAAGGCCAGCACGCACGTCTCGCACGTCAACGCCGAGCGCGTCCTCACCCGACAGGCCGAGGCGGAGAAGAAGGCGCTCGACCGCAAGCTTGAAGATGCTCCAGTTTTCACGTTCAAATAAATTCTACAGCATCTGCTCAGGCTCTTGATCGGGGCTGACATCGCGAATACCCCAGGACGTTCGCTACACCGTGCAAGTCGATGGCAAGGACAAGGTCTTGCTCAACGGCATCACCGGTCTCGTGCAACCAGGGAAGCTCACCGCTCTCATGGGTGCTTCTGGTGAGTCTTTTGCACTGTATCTTCTCTGGTGATTTCCTCATCGTCCGTTGTGCAGGTGCCGGCAAGACGACCCTTCTCGAGTACATTCTCGCATGAGCCGCACCCTTACGAACGATACTGACTCGCGAAATCCGACAGCGTCATTTCGAAGCGAAAGACAGTCGGAAAAATCGAGGGCGAGCTCCTGATTGACAGCAAGGCACTCGACTCGTCCTTCAGTCGTCGCACCGGTTTTGCTCAGCAGGGGGATGTTCACGAGCCATTCTCTACGTGCGTATCCACACCGTGGTCTGCTTCACGGGCTGACTGTAGTCTTTGCAGCATCCGAGAGTGCCTGCAGTTCTCGGCTCTCTTGCGTCAAGACGGCGACAAGACCCGCCAGGAGAAGCTCATGTATGTCAATTGTCACTTCAAAAGACTTATCTGACTGACAAGAGCTTTCGTAGGTTCGCCGAGGAGGTTATTGACTTGCTCGAACTTGGTCCCATCGCCGACGCCCTTGGTACACACCCCGAATCCTTGTGCGTGACGAGCGCTGCTCTAACCTTCTGGTGTCACAGTTGGAAACCCTGAAGTTGGCGGCTTGGGAGTTGAGGAGCGAAAGCGCTTGACTATTGGCGTGGAACTCGCCGGTGAGTGGTTGCCGTAGATTCGGGACTTCCTTCCTCAAGGCTGACGAGGTGCCCACCACAGCCCACCCGGACTTCCTCCTGTTGTGAGCTCGATACTAAGTTCTTTTCGGACCTAGCTGACACTTGTGCTCTTAGCCTCGACGAACCTACCTTTGGATTGGACTCCCAGGCTGCTTACGAGATTGTTCGCTTCCTCCGCAAGATCGCGGCGTCTGGCATTGCGGTCCTCTGCACGAGTGAGCCGACCTTCGACCACACAGGATTACGATGCTTACTGATCACCTCGCTTACAGTCCACCAGCCGTCTGGAGATTTGTTCGAAGTGAGCTCACCTGCCCTGCAACGCCCGATTCCAATACTGAAACCGTGACCAGATGTTTGATGCGGTGGTCCTGCTCGCGCCTGGAGGAAACACAGTTTGCAAATCTTATCCTCCTTGCCCCTCGCGACCCTTCAGCTAACCCGGTGGTCGCGCAGATGCTGGCCCCACCGTGAGTACCCGCCTCCAATTGTTGTTAAGTGACGGCACTCACCACGAAGATCTGCAGGGCCCCAACGCCTCCATCGTTACCGGATACTTCGATCGGCTTGGGCAAGCGCCTACCTGCTTCCTCCATGTAAGCCGAACGGAAGCTGACCCAGCCACTCGCAGCGTGCCGTGCCCGCCCGAGGCCAACCCTGCGGAGCACATTATCATGACTGTAGCACCCGTGCGTACGCTCTCTCAGCTCCGAGACTCCCTCTGACTCATAGCTCCTACCCTTTTACAGGTCGGAGGTGCGAACTCGGTGCTGACTCTAGTTTCCGCGCGATGGGCTGACGCTTCATCGCCAGGTACGACTGTCGATTGGCCCGGGTTTTGGCGCGCGAGCGAGGAGGCCCAGCAGATTTTCAATATGATCGAGAAGATCTCGGCCCGCAACTCTGGCCAGCAGTCGACCGACAACGATCACCATCCCGCGTTTGCGGCGCCGTTCATGGTACAAGTTACGGAGCTCCTCAAGAGGCAAGTCTTGCGCCCTGACCTGGAATGAACTGTGTCTGACACTTGGGGTGCTCCACAGAAACGCTCTTTCGCACCTCCGCGACGGCCCCTACTACACGACCAAGCTTGCCACGCTCATTTTCTTCGGCATGTTCATCGGTGCGACTTTCTCGTTACTTCTGTCTCTCCCACAAGCCGCTGACACCCTCTCGTGGAGGTTTCTACAATTATCTGTTGCCTTCGACTATCGCTGGCGTGGAGGCGACCGTCCTCGCCCTCCTCACCATTGCGCAGTCGGCGGCGCCCCTTGCCCTTGACATGTGAGCTCTTTCTGCTGGTTTGAACTGTACTTTACCTGACTTCTGTGTTACAGCGCTATTGCCTACCAGTCCAAGTTTAGCCTTTACGTGCGCCAGAGCCACTCGGACCACAACTCCTCGCACTGACGCCACCTCGTTCGCTCGACCAGATTGCGCGTGAGCGAAACGGAATCTAGTCTTGGTACTCCCTGGTCACCGCCCTCATCATCGTCGAAATCCCCATCCTGCTTGTACGTCCCACCGAAGACCTCAGGCGGCGACCCGTCGACTGCTTTCTGCTTCAAGCTCAGAATACTGACCTTCATATCCATTTTGGGTTCACTCTACTTTTCCTCTGCTACTATTGGACGATCGGCTTCGGACAGCAGGACCCCGCCGTCGTCGGCGGTCTCGGCTGGTGCGCCTGCTCCAAACTTGCCCCCGAGTCACCCAGCTCACCGTTCGTCAATTCAGGTTGCTCTGGATGGTGTTTGCGGTGTTTACGTCAACTTGTGGGAGCCTCCTTGGAGCGGTCAGCCCTACGCCGTTCTCGGTTCCTTTCATCCTCTCGGTCTGCTGGAACTGTGAGACCCTTCCTCGATCGCAGGGGTACTCGAAGATGGTACTGACCCTTGATTACCAGTGTTCAACATCCTCAGTTGGGCTCTCGTTAGCTATGCCACCATCCCGTCGCCGTTCCACTACTTCTTCTCCTGGCTGTCGCCGCTCCGGTGGTTCTTTGGCTCGATCATGAGCAGCCACATGTCAGTCAAATTTACAAGTTAAAGTTCTGGAACCTGGCCATTACTGACACGGTGCCCCTCAGCTTCCCCCTCGCAGTCAAGTGTGCCGAGAGCGAGCTTACACGCTTCAACGTTCCCGCCGGTACATCTCGCCCCTGGCTCATATATCATAGGCTAGCCTCTTTACTAACTCGCGATTTCTTGGGTCAAACTTGTGCTGAGTACGCCGGGCCCTTCCTTGCGACCGCCGTGGGGTACCTTGCGAACGGAAACGCCACTTCGAACTGTGGATATTGTGCCATGTCCAACGGCGGCGAGTACGCGCTTCCTCGAGCGCGACAACCGATCTCGATGCTGACTTTGGTGTAAAGTTATGTCGGAGGCTTTGGATACAAGTATGAGAAGAAGTGGACCGACTGGGGTGTTTTCATCTGTGAGTCGGGCGGCTCTCCCGTCCCTACGCGCTCGCGCTGAACGACGTCCGGACCAAGGCTTCTGCGTCTCGAACGTCGCCGTCATTTACGGCGCCACCTGGTCAGTGCAACTTCTTTACCATACAGAAGAACCTGAGCTCACCACCGGCTCACGCGCAAGGTACACTCGCATCCGTCCGCTCTTCAAGTCGTAGGAGCGTTAGTCCGCCGCCGGACGCGCGAAGAGCCACCCCGATCACGACGCGCAACACCGTCCCGATCTTCTGCATCTCTTTAGAGCTAGCTTTCAATTCGTTCAGACCACATTTCAACCTCCTAGAGTTTCATCCCAGTAGACCCACCTAGCTGTGCCGGTCGCCGCCGTCGTCGCGCAATCCACTCTTTTACAAGCATAGGTCGCACGCCTCCCCTTGAATCTGGTGACTCCAGTGAGCTAATAGACATACGCCTGGAGTCCAGACGAGCCAAACGGGGAGCACGGTGATGATGTCCAACCTTGGCAAAGCTCCGCACTCACGCGACTTCGCCATGGTTCGTTGCAATCCGGCGTAAACAGACTCTGGGCTTACAAAGGAGTTCAAGAGCCCACTTGAATGGCAGGAAAGATCCTCAAAGTACAAATGAATCATGTGTGCAAGCTTCATCGGCAGCTGACCGGTGACCGCGCACTCGCAGCCCGCGCCGTTTGCTTGCAGCGAACCATCACCTTGAATGCTCGCACCAGAGCCAAGGTCCATTTATAAAGCCTCGATTCTATATGACCAGATTTTCCGCTTGATCCTGGAAGGGTTCAAGTGGCTGAGTGGCGCTGGAGGTCGACGCGGCGGCCTTAGGCTCGCGAGTCGAGCTCGCGGGTTCTACCTCATGGACCTGACGCAGCTCACCCGAGCTGTGGGAATGGTGAAAGTTTAGGAGGCTATAATTCTGCTGAAGACCAAGCAATCTGCTCCTCGCTGGGTAAAAGCGTACAGCGAAGTCCGGAACCTAGACACCGCTGATCGAAGCTCAGCGCCTCAGTTCACACCCGACCCGCATTCCTGGAAACGCTTTCAGTTGTGCGTGTACCTTCGTCTCGTGCGAGAGAGAGAAAAGGGCCGCCTGCATATCGTGAACCCCGCGCGAAGGGCGTGTGAACTTGTCGGGCTAGGCTTCCTCGAGAGCTTGGGAGCATCAACGACCGCACGAATCGTAAGAGCAGCAACTACAGACTGAGTCACCGAGCCGTTAGACGGATCCTAACGCGCGCGTTCGTTGCTCCCCAGCGCTTTTTGTTGGCGCCGCCCTTTCTTCACCTCCCACGCGACTCGACCCCCCGACGCACCCGCCGTCATGTCCGTCGCCGTCCCGTCCTCGAAGGCCGTGGCCAACGGAGCGACCGACTCGCCGGCAGCGGCCTCGAGCTCGGCCCCGGCCACGACCGACACGCTCGCGAACGTCCTGCCGAACCTCGACCGACACCTCGTCCTCCCGCTGCTCGACTTCCTCGAGTCCCGCGGCACGTACTCGCACACGGAGGTGCTCAAGGCCAAGTATGATCTGCTCAAGCCGACCAACATGGTCACCTTTGTGCTCGGCATCAAGCGCGAGATTGACGGCACGAGCGAGGATGCAGAGGTCCCCGAAGGTGCGTCTCGGACCTGCTTTCCCGTCGCGGCGGAATGGGCACGGGCTCTGGGGCGGCTCAATCGACTGAGGTGGAGGATCCCTGGACCGGTGGGACCCTGGGGGAGGGACAGCGCGGCGGCGTTGAGGACCAGGCACTCATTTTTTTCGTCGCGCCCTGCAGAGTTCCGGAAACGCGAGCAAACGGTCGTGGCGACTTTGAACGAGCTGCAAGCGCAAGCGCAAACCGTCATGGACGTCATCTCGAACCCCGAGGTCGTCGCCGCGCTTCGTCAGGACAAGCTCCACAACTTGGCGTACCTCAAGGACACCCACAGCGTACGTTCACGCTTGCGCTTGGGCAGCACTGCTCGAGAGCTCACCTTGCTTTGATCGGACACAGGTAACACTCGAGCAGATCGCGCTCCTGTACCGCTTCGGCAGATCGGAAGAGCGTCGTGTAGGGAAAGAGTGTCCTAGGTG
>ERZ1463038.823-NODE-823-length-11030-cov-11.939772_pt1 | contig 11030 bp, 10 predicted proteins | sample MGYA00564479_ERZ1463038 | MGnify/ENA primary metagenome ERZ1463038 (study PRJEB39244, sample SAMEA3635134) | Helicobacter pylori | study: EMG produced TPA metagenomics assembly of PRJEB11511 data set (Assembly of a 5300-year-old Helicobacter pylori... | reverse complement strand
TGGTCATGCGAAGGCACGACATCGGGCTACAGATCATCGGTCAGCCGGCGCGCGACCTGTGCCGCCACTTCATTCAAAGGTGCGTCTCCATCATGCCTGTTCATCTAGGAGCTCTTCTGAGACGTATTCGAGCAGGTGGAACTACCTCCTCCGGACGAAGAACCACACGGTCGAGATGCCGTTCCTGCTGCCCGCGCCCGAGTTCACGCCGCACCAGCTGCAAGAGCAACGCATCACGGGCACGTGCGAGGTCCAGATCTGCCGCTCCGTCGGTCCGTGGTCGATGGGCATCAGCCACGTCGAACACTCGATCCAGAACGCTTACTGTGAGTCGCCGTGGTGGGGAGGCGCGAGTGCTATTGCTGAGGCGCCTTCCTCGATATCAGGCAAGGCGATTCAGCTGAGCGATCACTTCGTGTACATTGGTCAGCATTCTTTCACTCACTGTTCAGGTCTATGAAGGGCCCTATAGGTCGGCGAGAAGCCCCCCTGCCCGACGGAGCGGTGGTCGAGACAGGCTCGTTGACGTTCCCGTTTCTCCCGACCAGAGAACCAGTTCTTCATCACCTCGACCGAAGTCAACGGCACCGCCATCGAGAACAAGATCGGAGACGCTCTCGTGTCCCGCATCCTGCGCGCCCACAGTGAAGGCACGACCTGGCGGTGAGCGATTCTCCCCGATCCTGTTTGTCACGCAACATTCTGACTGGCCACACTGCAGAGCGATCATCATCATCCCTCTGGTTCCTGGCTGTGAGTCCTCTTCTCCGCCTGGTGAGTGACGCCACTGAGCGTGAGCCCGCAGACCCGTTCCCGATCGACCACTCGGACGCGGGCTCGGTGCGCAACATCATGGAGTGCCAGAACCGGACCATCTCTCGCGGCGAGTTCTCCATCTTTGCTCGCCTGCGCCGCGAGGGGATCGACCCGGACGAGTATATCACCTTCTTCTCGCTCCGCGGCTGGGGCAAGCTCTCGTCCAGCGCGCTCACCACGGAGGCCGTGAGTTTTCGCAGTATGAGGTCTACGAAACTCCGCTAAGTACTTAGTAGCACAGGTCTACATCCACGCCAAGGCGATGATCGTCGACGACCGGACGGTCATCATCGGCTCGGCCAACATCAACGAGCGCTCGCAGCGGGGCGACCGTGACTCTGAGCTCGCGTGCGTGGTACGGGACACGGACATGATGGACTCGACGATGGGCGGCAAGCCGTACAAGGTCGGCAGATTCGCGCACACGATGCGCGTGCGGCTCATGCGCGAGCACCTCGGCATCGACGTCGACGAGCTCGAGGCCGCCGAGCCGGACGCGGACCTGCTCAGCCGCCAACCGGACGAGATGACGAAGCCTGAGGACGCGTGGGACCCGGACCAGGAGCAGCAGCAGGGCCAGGACAAGCCGTCCAAGGCGGGCCACACGTTCAACTGGGCGATGGACACCGCCAAGACCGTCGCCGACAACTCGCGCGACGTGGCGAACGGCGCGATCGAGTCTGCCGGCCTCGGGCTGCAGAAGGGCGTCGGCGCGATCGGGGCGACGATGCGTGTCGGGCGGGACGACGCCGAGGGCGCGAGCGAGGCGCAGGTCGCCGAGGACGAGCAGACGATGGCCACGAAGCGCGCAGACGGCGACATTCCGTCCGATGGCTTCGCGTCGACCGTCGTGCCGACGATGGAGGAGAAGGTCATGGCAGAGCAGCGTCCAAGCAGCGACAACACCCAGCCGAACGGCGTCAAGCAGGAACCGACCAAAGACCAGAAGGAGAAGGCCAACGGGCCAGCGGTGGCCGTCCCGCACAGCAACGGCGCGCCACCGTCACCCAAGGGTGAGGTCGACGAGCTCGAGCAGAACCTCGGCGAGACCACCACCCAGACGGGCGGGCTCGACGACACCCGCAAGATCGGCGACGAAGACTCTTCGGCACGGCCCAATGGCGACCACTCGCTGGCCCCGATTACCGAAGGCGGCGAGGACCAGCCTGCGCGCATCCAGGACGACGCGCCGCCGCCCGACGTCGAGGCCGCCGCCGCACCAAAGGCCAAGGCCGGCCCAGCCGAGTCTCTCGGCATCCCACCCGGTCGGAACCGAAGCAGCTCCACTGTGAGCGGCACCTCGCGGTCCGCCTCGCCCGGCTCGCAGACGCAGACGCCCGACGGCTCGGAGCGCACCAAGGTGAACGAGACGATCGCGAGTAAGAACAGCATCGCGGCCGCACTGCGCAAGAACCTCCGCGAGAAGGCCAACGCGTACAACATCCCCGTCGCCGCGCCGGTTGTCGACCCGCATGGCTTCGCCGACCCGCTCACGGACAAGTTCTTCAAGGACGTCTGGATGGCTGCGGCCGTAAGGAACACGCAGGCTTACCGCAAGGTCTTCCGCTGCGTTCCGGACGACCTCGTCTTGACCTGGAAGCAATACCGCGTGCGCTTCCTGCCCTACGTTTGCGCGGCCGAGCGTCCCACTAACACTAATGCGCCCGCTCAGGAATTCGGAGCATGGGCCGAGCGCCACAACAAGGTATGTTCTGCCTAGTAGAACTGGGCTTTCAGCACTAACGATATCAAGCTCACCCAGGCCCCGAAAAACGTCGTCCCGCCAGGCGACGAGACGCCGCACAGCGACCCCGCGCATCACTCCGGCCAGCACGGCTCCGGCGGCGGCGGTTCCGGCGGCGGCTCGATGGGCCAAGGGACGGAGGGCGAGGCACCTCCAGTCGAGACGATGCACAAGACGAACACGCGCGCAGGCCGCGCCGCGTCCGTCTCGCAGTCCCAGTCCGATCGCCGCACCGCGTCCGGCTCGACCCCCGCCGGGGGAGAAGGGCACGATCATGAGGAGGGCTTCCCGGCGTGGGAGCGGGATCAGATGGAGGAGTGTCTCAATGAGGTCTTGGGTCACCTTGGTGAGCTAAGTGGTGCTGGCCTGGACGTTCAGCGAGGCTGACCCTTGCTCGGCCACAGTCATCTACCCGACGCGCTTCCTCGAGGCAGAGTCCGAAGGCGGCAACTTCCTGCAAGTCACTTTCGGAAGTGCCTTGCGCACACTGGCTGACCCCAATGCCTCCCACAGGTTCGCAAAGGACCGCCTCCCTCCCCTCGCTGTCAGTGTTGGCCTAGCTACTATCCTCTGATCTACCGCTGACGTCAATCATCATTGCAGATCTACGATTAGCTGTCCAAATCCCGAAGTCGTATCACCACTCGTTAATTCCTCGTCAATCTACTTTCCTTGCCCTTGATCGCACCATTAGCCCACACCAGAGAAACCAGAACGAACAGAGTGGCTGCCATTTTAGTGAGAACGCCATTAGCCGGCCATCGAAGCGGCAGCAGAGGTTAGCAGTCAGCGTGCGAACCAAGTGAGACTCTCGAGTCGCTGCCGCCGGCTTCGCAGGAGCGGACACGGGATCCAGATCCACATTCAGCTTCACGTCACGGTCATACATTATCAGAGTTCGGGACCGCTCCAATCGTGGAGTTCCCTCGCCCTCAGGATGATGGTCCACACGGTTCCCAGCCCGGACCCCTTTGGCGCCTTGCTCACAAACGTGTCCCGCTCCTTCTCCTGTGAGGGCGTCAACGCCTTCGTCTCACTTTCCCTTTTCTCTTCCAGCGCAAGCTTCTTCCGGCCCTGCCTCGACACCGCCCGACGGAACCTCGCGGCCCAGTCGTAGTCGAGGGGGGGAACGATTGGGGGCTGGTCGTCCGGCAGGTCCACGGCATCGCGGAAGAAGTCCAACGGCATACTGCCCATGACGACAGTGTCGTAGTGAAACGCGCTGCTCAAGGACTTTGTCACTCGGACGAGGGCTGGGTCAAAGGTGCCGACAGAGACGACGGGGAGGAACTTGATGTCCTGCCCCTCGGCGTCGGGTCCCAGCGAGCCAAACGTCGCCTTCTGACCGGCCTGCGTGAATGTGGACGCGGTGACAGGTCGAGTGTTGGCCTTTCGAGACAGGTAGTTGATCTTGTCGGCCGTCGCAGCGTGCGTGAGGAGCTCGCCTTTGGCGAGGGTGAATTGGTCGAGGGGGTCCGCCTCCCGCGGGTCGAAGTAGTAGGTAAGGTGGAGAACGTGGGTGAGGTAGAGAGGGGTAGGGGTTCCCATGCGATAGGCGTTGATCAAGGCCGTGCGCAAGGCGGCTTGGATGGGCGGCAGGTTGCGGAACGCTTCGAGGCCGTTGCGGAGCATGAGCTCGTGTCGGGACGTGAGCGAAAGCTCCTCGAGCGACGATTCGACCTTGGACGAGTCCTTGCAGAACGCCTTGTGCCGTCGCCAGTCGTCCTTCTGCGTCGAGAACGAGGCGTGAGCTGAGCAGCTCCAGAATGAAGCTGATGGCACTTGGACGCACTTGGCATACCGGTCCACAGTACAGGGTCAAGTCGGACTTGCAGCCGCTGCACTTGAGTGCCTTGCCGGGCCCCACTGTTGGCTCGGTCGGATCAGCGAGACCCTTTGAGGAGGTTCCTGCTCACGACGCACGGAGGGCTCCGCAAGGTCGGCAGATGACCAGGGGTGCATCAGAGCCACTGCTCCAGGTTGCATCGGTGGACATCGGTCAAGATGGAGCTGACAGCGAAGCAAGTAGCGGAAGCAGCTTGGACCAGCGTAGAGGTGCTGCGGCGGAGGACCGAGCTCTGCCAGTGCGTCTCGACTTCGTTGCTCGCGCGCTGCTCCTTTGCCACTTACGGGCTGACATTATCTGTCCCGTCATATGTGAGCTACCACCTCTTGCCCTTGGGCTGAACACGGGGCCCTCGCACTGAGGGGCAGCGGCGGCCTCGGGGGAGAGTCGCCGCCTGCGATGACGCCCTCGATTCTTGCAGACCTCAAAGGAACGTCATAGACACCTTCCAGGATCTGCAGGATGAAGTGTTGCTGCAATGTCTGACCAGCTCTTCGCCATCCTCCCGTCGCAAATCTCCCGCCTCATCCTGCCCGACGCGACAAGGAAGCTTGGAGATCTTTTGGTTCAACTTGAAAGATCGAACCTCGTCAACATCGCGGTACTCGACTTCCAGACGCGCCACAAGGACCCGTTGTGGACGGCGGACGCGGATGGGGGACCGCAGCTGCTCGCGTATTGCAATTGCAGGGCGCGAGAGATTCTCGTCCAGTACAGCGGGGACTTTGCTGCCTGATAGGTTGAATCCAGGTGTGGATCATGTGGAAGGTCTTAAATCGGGATTGAGACCTCAAACTGCTCATACAGAGGCTTCAGATCCACGTATTCACGCTCGATTGTGCCGCGAATCGTATCGTTCCGCGGGAGGATGGAGCACTGGAAGCGGGTTGGTGCGGTCAAGTGCCCAGCTACAGATTTTGAGAGTAGCATAAGCACAAAGATCAGCTGATCCGGGAAGACCAAGTAGAACGCACGCTCAAAGTGCTCAGCGGAGACGGGGATTTTGCGTCCGGTGATGGGGTCGACGGCCCGGTCAAACGTGAAAGCCCAGAGGAGCTGTGTACGAAAGCTTTCAGCTCCAAATGTCTACGTTTAGCAACTCGCCCGCACCTTTGGGATGTTTGTGTTCAGCGAAGCTTCGGCAAGTGAGCTCCCAAGGCAAATGCGCCGCCCGCCACCAAAGGGAAAGGTGTTGCGCCAATCATCGGGAGCGATGTCATCCCTGATACCGAACTTGTTCTTCATAAAGCGGTCGGGGTTGAAGAGATCCGGCTCATCGTACGACTTTGGGTCGTGTAGAACCGCCCAGGTGTTGCCGATAATTATCGAGCCCTTTGGAATGATGTACCCTTCAAAGATCTTGGGTGGACCTTCCGTCAATTTGTCTGGTGATGCACATGTGAGGATGCTCAGTTACCTCGTCCTTGGTAGACAAGTGAGGCACGCCGGCGGGCGCGACGGGGCGCCACCGCATGACTTCATTCGCGAAAGCCTTGCAGTACGGCAGATCGTTGATGTCCGCCAGGACAGGGCTCCTAGGATTCATGCTAGAAAGGCGAGCTCGATTGCTCGCGACGGATGACAGACGAACCTCTCCCAGCCAACCACGCGGTCCAGTTCTGCCTGCGCCAGAGCGACGGCGCGTGGGTGAAGGACGGCGGCCAGGACAAATGTGAGGAGCGCTCCGGAAGTTGTGTCACTGGATAGCGTAGATTTACCGTCAGCAATGTCCTCACAGGTTGCCGAAAGTTGACATGGACTTGCGAGCCACCTTCCATCATCGCGCCGCCGTTCCAGGCGAGCGCCTCGTCATCGAGCCCGTCCTGACGACTGACAACTGCAGGGTGTTCAATATTTTACGCGATCAGAGTAGCACAAAATTACGTGAAACAACAAAGAGCTCACTCTCCTCCATCCAGCAGCCAGAGTAAATGCCCTTCGCCATCTTGAGCTTGAGTTCTTTGTACACTGGCAGTGAGATATCAGGACGGCAGCAGATCCACTGCAGTTGACCCTGTAGCTTACAGACGTCCACATAGATTCTCTTGAGCTCGACGCGGTTCTCCTGCGCCTTGCGCTTCCACTGCGCGAAGCACGCTGGCACATGCTTGAGGATCGGGAGAATATCCAAAGGAGGTGCGGCACCGACTTCCAAGAAGCTGTATTGAAGTAGTGAGTCAGGCTCGAGTAGCGGTCAAGCAGACGCAAACGCACTAGTTGAAATCATGGACCGCCTGCGAAGCTCCACTTTCAGTAAGCGCCGAGCCAACGTTGCCAGGCTTGGGATGACTGCACCACGAAGAACTCCTTGACAGAAAATCCTGATTTGTCCTTGCCTGCGAACGTCGGTGCACGCTTGCCGAAAGCAATCGACAGCGTGAGCGAGGCCGAGTAACGACGCATCTCTAGATCCAGGTCGCTCTCGTCGGCGTGAGCGCCGGGACCATATGCAGTAGAAACCAACCTTCGTAGAAACCAGTTGGATCCTGAATAAGGTTGTGCAGCACGGCGATACCCTCGGCATTCTGCAGCGGTGCGTGACGGGAGACGTTGATTGGACTAATGGTTATGTTCCAGAGGCGACGGAAGAGGGCCGACCTAGGACCGTTCGCGAGGAGAATGTGATTGTTACGGGCGATGAGCTGTGGGATGAGCCTACTTGTAAGGTCGAGCTCGCTGGGTCGAGAGGAGGCGGGCGCCGCGAAGCTCACCTCGGTGCAGATGTAGGACGGTGCACGATCGCTCGAGCTGGAAGAGCGCTTGTCGAGGATCTCTCGGACCGTATGGGCGTCGTTAAGCACAATCACGGTTGCGCCAAAGATCTTGCAGCTGATGATGGGTCCGTACGTGCGACTCCATTCTTGAAACTTGAGATGGGCATAGCGCGGCGGGATGTGTGTCGCGTTGCCGAGGATGGGAAGAGTAGGAGGACCTGTATTGTGCTACGTAAGCGCTTGGATGACAGCGACACTCACGAATTCCGTACCAGGGGGCAGACCTGCCTCTCGGCGCCCAACTTGGAGACCGCGATAGATGAGGTAAGCCACAGACACGAGAACGGCGGTAGCCACGGGTCCGATCTGGATCATTGATTTTCTCTGGTCTGATAGGATGGTGAACTGGAGTAAGCCTGGAGAGGAGTTGGCGACAGGACGAGTAGAGGCGGGGAAGGGACCGGATGCCAGTAAGACCGCCATTTCGTTTGCGGGGCCCCGGAACGCAGTTACCTGGCTATCCGGTACTCACGACAGAGCGTTCAGCGTGATGCCGTGGATAGTGCTTTCCGCCGGGGCACACTGAAGTGAATGGGAGGCTGTTGGCGGCCGGACCGAGTCGGGCCGCTGCTACATAGCTGTTGCGAAGGGAGAGACCATGTAAGGTAAGTGATCCGACAGTGTGTACAAGGACCGTAAAATGGTGGAACAGTGCAGTCAGTGCTCTCGTTCTCCTTGACCTATCCGAGTCTGGCAGCGCCTCTCCCTCTCAAGCGTGCCTTCTGCCCCGCCCCCGCCCCCCACCATTCGAGTTTTCCCACTCCGATAGCCAGCTCAAATCACGCACAGCAGAGAATTGCCTCCCCGCCGGCCGCAGATGTAAGCTCGCAAAGGTCCGCTGAACTGCCAGCTGTTGCACCCAGCGCTCGCCCCGTGGACTCTAAACCGACGCCCGCTCGCTCCAGACTCATGACTTGACGTAGGAAGGCTGCAAATTCGCACGATTGATCAGCTTCAGAAAACCTTGGGCCGGCCAGAGTGCGACGCACAGTCTCGCCCTTGGCCGCCATGCGCGCCTTCGCCTCCTTGGTCGCCCAGCCCTCGAGACTGCAAGGCAGAGGTTGACACGTCAGCTCTGCTTCTCCAGTAGTGACATTGTTGTCTCGGGTCGTGGTCTCAGCTCCGCGTAAACGCGTCCTCGCGAGCGGCAAGAGTACGCTCCTGCGATCCGGTAGCGCTTGAACACGGCTCACAGCGAGCCCTCCGTCAACTCTACCGCCTCCGCAGCTACCCTCGGCCCCGCTCGCACCGCCCGGCGCACCCACAACCCTCGCCAACGCGGACCAATAACGAAGCGCGCACCTGGTGTCGGGCTTGTAGTAGATGAGGACGGCGCCGAGGGCCATGCCGCCACCCATGCCGTAGTAGTAGATGTTTTCCCAGTCCTGCTTGACGCGCTTCTGGCCTGCGGGTGCGGTGGGCGGGCGTGAGCATGGCCGATCTCGGGCGCAGAGGACGGAGGGCACGAACCTGGTGCTGGCGGCTGTGATGGCGAGACAAAGGGAATAGTTAGCACCTGGCCACTCCGGCGGGGTGGATGCTGCTGCTGCAGGTTCGTCTCCGGGTGGCTCGGCGGGATGCTCTCAGCTCGGCGGCCGAGACCAGCTACAGCCTGCCCTGCCATCGCGGTCGCCGTGCGCCGCTGCTCGCCAAGAAGCCGATACTAACCTGCTCGCCGAAGAGGTGACCTGCTCAAGACAAGTCAACATTGAGCCCGGGCGGTCGCTGGCCAGAGAGGCTGACCGGTTGGTGCGTTGTAGTGCGGGCCGTGGCTCGAGTGCCTCGCGACGAGGACAGACCTCGACGGCAGTGTGCGAACGATTCGGACGGCGGAGAGCATCGTAGATGGTGATGAGCTGAAAGCAAGAGTGGCGCACCCTGAGATGGAACGCCAGCCGGCGACTGCGGGAAGGTCTCCGCTGATTCGGCGAGCGGGGGCCTGTTGACACTCAACGCTCACCTGCTGTCGTTGAGCACCTCGACGGACCTCGGCCGACCCGCTCAGAGACCAGCCCCGAGTCGGACGCCGAGCGCAGGATGAGCTCTCTGCCGTCGTCGTCACGGGCGTCGACCTCGCGGGTCTCGCTCGAGGACTGGGACACGATCGCGGGACTGAGTGCGAGCGAGAGTGCGAGTGTGTCCAAGGTGCAGGCCAGGGCAGACGAACGGCCCCTGCCCGCGCGGCTCGCCAAGCCGACGGGCGCGCACGGGAGCAGCTCGCGGCCGTCGACGCCGACGCAGGCGCAGACGAACGCGATCCTGCGGCGTGGGTCGCACATGAACCTCAACGGCATCACGCGCTCGCCGAACCACTCGCCTCGGCCCGCCTCGCGCGCGGTTGCGACTCCCGCGCACGGCGACAGCAGCGACGTCGACCTGCTCGAGATTGCGAACCCGATCGAGACGACGCAGCAGTTCCACGACTGGTTCCAGCGCGTCGAGCAGAGCATGGAGCGCGAGCAGGAGGAGATCTACCGCACCCACCTGCACGAGATTGACCACTACGTCAACGCGTGCGACGACGTCCTCGAGCAGCTCGACGACGCCCGAGGGCTCTTGAGCGAGATGGAGGCCAACTACCGCTTCGTCGAGGACAACTCGCGCGCGCTCCAGCTCGCGTGCGAGAACATGCTGGACGAGCAGGTGCGTCTCTATCCTGCGGCCCGGCGAGGCTGCTCAGCGGCCAGAACGAAGTCGCTGATCTTGGTAATCTCACGCAGAAACACCTGATTGAGGTCACCGAGGCGATTGGGGCGCGGCTCGAGTACTTCCGCGAGCTCGAGCACGCGACGCGGATGCTCAACCTGCCGGGCGAGGCGATCGTGCTGCAGGACGACTTCCTGAACATGCTCGACCGGCTCGACGTCTCGCTCGATTACCTCAAGCAGAACCGGGACTTCCACGACGCGGAGATCTACCTGATCCGGTTCCAGCAGTGCCTCACGCGCGCGATGACGCTCATCAAGATGTACTTTATCTCGGTCGTGCGCAAGCTCGCGAGCGAGGTCGGCGACAAGATGGTCGGCAAGGACCTCTCCGAGACGGCCGCGAACGCGCTCCTGTACACCAAGTTCTCCAACAGCGCCGAGACGCTTCGGATCCTCATCTTTGAGCTCGAGAAGCGCGCGCGCGTCGAGCCCGCCGAGTACGGCTCGCTCCTCGACGAGTGCTACAGCACGTGGTTCGCCGCCCGGTCTGGCCTGCTCGCCGCCCCGCTCGCCGAGGAGGTGCGCCGGATGGACCCGAACGCGACGGATCTGATCAAGCTGGTGCGTCCCGTCTGTTCGTGTCCAAGCGCACCCGCTGACGGACTGCGCAGGCTCGCGCGGGCTGCAACCACCTGCGGTCGGTCTCCGTCAGCGAGTGGAACCTCTACGCGGAGCTCTTCTCGACCGGCGAGACCGAAGTCTAGTGCGTCACCCCGTTCCTGCGCCACCGTTGTGCATCCCGCTGACCCGTCCCACCGCAGCCAATTCCTCGAGAACCTGTGCGACTACCTGTACGACTCGCTCCGACCTCGGATCCTGCACGAGCCGAAACTTGAGGTGCTCTGCGAGCTGTGCACGGTCCTGACGGCCATGATGGCGCTCGACACCTCGAGCACGGCGGACGACGACGACGCCGACTCCGTCTCGTCGTCCTCACACGACGACTCGTTCGCGGTCGTCGCTCCGACCTCGTCGACGACGCCGCTCGGCCGACTGCGGTTCAGCGTCCTGCTCGAGACGATCCTGCAGGACTCGCAGACGCGGCTCGTCTTCCGCGCGCAGGCCGTCATCCAGAGCGAGGTGCTCTACTACGTCCCGCAGCCGGACGACCTCGCAGATCGGAAGAGCACACGTCTGAACTC
>ERZ1463038.822-NODE-822-length-11031-cov-15.128462_pt1 | contig 11031 bp, 19 predicted proteins | sample MGYA00564479_ERZ1463038 | MGnify/ENA primary metagenome ERZ1463038 (study PRJEB39244, sample SAMEA3635134) | Helicobacter pylori | study: EMG produced TPA metagenomics assembly of PRJEB11511 data set (Assembly of a 5300-year-old Helicobacter pylori... | reverse complement strand
GAGGATACAGACGAGCTGGAGGCCGGCATAGCATTGGAGTTCATGGTGAGAAAACTCGTCCTTGCTCTGATGGTATCTCAGTCTGACCAGCGTGTTGGCACAGGCACTCGGCAGGCAACGCCAGTTCGGCGCTGGCGCAGAAGTCGCTCTCGACCCAGTCCGTCCTTTGCCATCCAGCGTGCCAGTCTTTCTTTCTGACGCACCGATGCCCACAGAATACATCCGATGCCGTCGCGACCGGCTCTTCCTCCAGCGGGCCAGTAGCCAGCGGCTCTCGTTCCCGAACATCCGTGCGCTGCTCCGTGTCGGGCCATCCCGCCACTTACACTGAACCGATTGATTGACAGACATCCAACTCCCGCGTACCTCCAATCACCACAACCCTCCCCGAGCATCCGTCACCTATCGCCGAATTCCCCGACCCGCGAAGTTGGGCTCGCGTCGCGCCGTCCCCAACCGCTGCGCGTCATATCATCTCCCACGCCGTCGACTCGCTCGGCTGGCTTCTCTGTGGCGTCGTTCACGGACCAACAATACATCACGAGCTGGCCGCATTTCTCGCAGAGGAGGACCGCGGGTTCGAGACGGCGTCGCCTGCCTGGATCTCGCTCTACTTCGCGCTGCTGGTCAGCGGGACGCTCCTGCTGACGGACGAGAAGAGACTAGTGCTGGGGCTGGCTCAAGGTATGTCAGTGGACAACGGAAGCTGAACTGCGCTGACACGATCGCTCGCTGCAGAGGATTTGAAACGACTCGCCAAGCTCTGGTTCCGCTGCGTGATCGCGACGCTTTACAACGCCAACTTCCTCGAGCAGCACTCTCTCTATTCTTGCCAGGCGATCACCGTGCTTGCACTTGGCGGTCGAGATGCCTGGTACGCCCACTATGATGGATCGATGCCCTTGCCCTTGCTGATCACTCGCCGTCCAGGTCCACCACCATGATCGCGACGCTCCTCTCCACTGGTCTCAGCATCGCGCAAGACCTTGGACTACATCATCTCGAGACGGATGAAGCCTGGCTACTCGAAGCCGAGAAGCTCTCGCGACCAGAGCATGCGAAGGCGCTCGTCGTGCGGGAAACGCAGAAGTGGGCTCCAGTTCGACCCGCGACTCGCTTCCGGCCGCATGCTGACTCGTTGCTGTGCCGCAGGCGAGTTTTCTGGGCTTTGATTCGCGACGAGTGGTTCTCCATCGTCTACCGGAGGTCGTATGGTTCGTTCTACTCGTTGGTTTGCCGCTTCGCAGGACCTGACGATCCTTCCGTGCAGCGCTCCGTCCATCGCAGATCACGACGCCTCTACCCCTTAACGCCAATGACTGGTGGGTCACCTTGCGGTCATACAGATTGTCTGTGCTAAATTCCCGTTTTTACCAGGGAACTCTCGAACGGCCGCGCGATCGACGACCCGCCGGATACTTTCACCGTCACGTCCGTGCTGCTCTACAACATTCAGCTCGCACGGCACGTCCAGTCTGTGTTCGAGGAGATGGACACTGCAGTTGCCGTCGGAGACTCGTTCGCCTACATTCAAGGTGTCGATGCCAAGATCGAGCAGCTGGGATTGAGCGTCCCCGAGTGGTCCCAGGTCAACGGGCGAGTTGAAGGCATGCCGCCCTACGTTCAGGTGGGTTTACCCTTTAAATCACTCCGCGTATAAAGGCTTATCCCTCCCCGCTGCAGTGGATGCGGAGCGTATGGGTCATCTCGTGGAAGCACAAGATCCTCACGATCAACCGCCCGTTCTTCCATCGCGCCCTGAAAGGTGTGTCTTCCTTTGAGCCGTTTCTCGGTTTGGCCCTGCCAGCCCCCCCTCGTAGCCAGATACTGACTTGGAGCCCTCAAACCCGCAAATCTCGCAGATTCACACTATCGCGCCTCACGCCAGCGCTCAATCGAGGCCGCGCGGGGGATCCTTCGCGAAGCGCCCCAGATTGGCGAGTGCCGCGTTTGGACCGTCCTTGTCCGTTGCCGCCCTCACTCTACCTGCTGACCTGCACCACTAATACTCTTTCCATTCGGCAGTACCACATCTCGGCCGCGTGCCTCGTCGTCTGCCTCGATCTCTTCCAGACCGGCCACCCCTCGACGCCCGAATCGGACGTCCACAGGGCGGAGGTCAACGCGGCCGTCGCAATCCTCCGGCGCACGTCGATCGCGTCCGACATCTCGGCCCGAGGCGTCGAACTCATCTCGAAGCTGCTCGCGGACGACGCACGTGGCCGCGAGCTCTCGTCCTCGGTGGCGTCGCCGGACCGCGGAGTCAAGCGCGCGAGAGTCGACGACGGCCACGCGCAGGGCGGCTGGGACTCGCACCCATTTGGCGACCCGCAGATGGGCTTCTGGGCGCCCGGGCCGGAGGACGGGGCGGGAGGCGACCAGATGCTGTCGAGCCTGTACCTCATGGGCAGGCGCGATGAGCTGGACCCGTATGCGTACGTGCCCGGAGGCGGATCGCAGGGGGCTGGGCAGTCGTACGGATACGAGGGGGACATGTGGGCGTACGGCCAGAACAGTCAGCAGCAGCAGCCCCCACAGCAGCTGCAGGCGAATTATCGGGGTGACCGCTGAGGCGGCGCGGAGGAGGCTCTTGTGGATACATTCGACGAAGGAACACGTGTGGCCAGGCTTTAAATAACACATGTACTGTCACCGTTTGTTCTTGATTCCAGGAGCTCGGTGAGCGGACTTGTCGCCGACGGTCAGTCGGTCTACTCGCCAGCCGCCTCCTTCAAGCTTCCAACACCGATATTGCAGTGCATAAATCGCAAGAGCGTACCCAAATCAAGCTTCACAATGGTACTCGGTGGGTGCGACGCCTGCTCGGGCCTCCCCCGGTATCTCTCGCGGCCACTTGAGAGAGGAGATGCTCGACTCGCCTGGCGGGAGCGTGCAGTCGGTGATGGCGCAAAGATTATGTGTTTCAGACTCCTGGACTATTTTCCAGATGAAGGGGCACAGAAGTGAGACATCTTGCCGGTGCATGGCCGTTCCAACGCTCCGCTTTGGCCCATTGCTGCTCCTTGCTTCTCGCCATCATCTCACCAGCTCGACGCGCCCCCACATTCGTTTTTCTCCCGTGGCAGGACCATGTCACACTCCGCGAATTCATCATCTTCGACCGGTATCCTGGCGTACATGGTCGGTGGGTCGGGCGAGTCTTTTTCGGCGCCGACGGTCGCGGGCCATCCATACTCGAAGCCGACCCCGGGCATCCTGACGGACGAGCCACAAGCGGATCATGCTCCCGCTGATCCCTTCGTGACGGAAAACGAGCGCCTGCAGAGCGTCGTTTTGACGCAGGAAGACCGACAGGTGCGCCTCCTCGGACTCGACTGGAGAGGGGCCTCACGGGTCCGAGTGCGCGGCTGACCCACTCGCTCGGGACAGCAGGAGGGTTACGACTCATCACTCGCCTATGCGGTTCCTCGTGGCCCGCCAGGAAATCCGTCCTCGCCCCCCGTCCTGCAAATGGCCAACATCGCGCCCGGTGCTCCGCGGGGGGTTCAGCTCTACGACGCACCGGTCACGCTGCCCCATGAGCCGATGATGGCAGTCCCATTGTCGAGTTCACCCGTGCAGGACTTTCCTGCGCCTCCTCAGCGGTACTTTGACGGCCCCGTCGACGCGACGTCGCTGCACTCGATCTCGTCGCTCCCGCTCCCTCCCCCCGCCGCTCGCGACGGAGAGTTCAATCGCGGGTTCCGTTACCCCAGCACGAATCCCGAGCCCATAAGCTTCCACGCCGCATCGCACTCGAACGTCGAGAGCTTCAGCGCACCCGCAGGCGTCTGGAACGAGAAGTCGCACCACGGCCCGTCGCAGTCCAATGCGTATGCGAACCTCGAAGATTACGACGACGAGGTCGAGAGACGCAAGTGGAAGAAGCGGCTCGCAATCTGGGTCGCCGGTATTGTGCTGTTAATCATCATCCTCGGCGTCGCGATCGGCGTCGGAACGAAGCACAACCACTCGGCGTCGGCTAAGGCCGCGGACACGAACTCGACGTCGTCAGGAAGGAGCAGCTCGACCGGCGCGTTTGCATTCATTTCGAACACGGAATCGTCTACACCATCCACGCAAGTCTCGACGACCTCCGCTTCGGCAAAAGTCACGTCCGCGCTGTCGTCGTTGGCGTCTTCGTCCGTCGCAAAAGTCAAGGCTTCATCCACACTCGCACTAGTCGTCAGCAGCACGCTGCCGACCAGTTCTGCGATTATTCTTCCAACTACGAGCAGCAAGGTCTTGGTCCCCGTCCTGGCCACCTCGAGCGCGCCAGCGAGTGAGCTTCCTACTTCGCACGCGCTGCCGCTGCCGCGATTCACGCTGAGCGCTGACTTGCAGTCACCTCCACTTCCCCCGCAATCGTGTCTCCTACACAAAACGTTACACCTGCAACACTCGCTCCTGTCTCTACACCCGCCATCCGCACCACTGCAAATGCAGCGCAAGCGACGAAGGTCGTCCCGACTACGACGACGCCCGTCGCAGCCGCTTTGCCTAGCGTCACTTGGTTCGCCACCCTCATTTTATGAGCGTCGAGGATTGACCTGACTCCGACTGTCCGCAGCACCGTGGGCGGGATTGACCTCCTCGGCCACACCATCGGCGGACGAACGGAGGTCCTCCCCGGTGGCTCGTCCTGCCCGAACGCGCGTGTTCGTCGCGATCACCAGACTCGCATGGTCAAGAAATTCCACGGTGCACGGTGAGACCATGTTGTCCCGACCACATTCTCGCGCTGGATTCGCAACACGCCTTTCACGTCCACCCTTTTTCGGATCGGCTGCCACGGACTGGACCCGCGCTTTCGTACTAGATATGCCCTGGAAGGGACACTGCAAGACAGGAATTTTGGCTACTCGATCCTGGCTATGGCTTCGCGGGAATCGTACATTGACGCAGGTTCGCTTTCTGGGGACCAGCCACTGGAACGACGAGAGCGTGGAGCAAGCCCTTGCAGCTGTAACACAACTTCCCCCAATACAAACCTGAAGCGGTACTAAATCCTCATCTCTTTCTTACTTAGGGGGAGGGGCTTTATGGGAGTTGAAAAAACTGGAGTCTGGGAAAAGCGCCGACCTTGTCTTCCTTTCGCCACCTCGTCCTCAAATGGTCCCAGGCTTGGAAAGCTCATTTTGAGATGTCTTTCCAGACCAGCATCTGACATCTGCCCGGGGTAACATGATGCGCTGAGTAACATGCCTAGCATCTCGGGACCCAGCGGAGGTTGAGGAAGACACTTTCTCCCGAACGGAGAACGGCTGCGTGCGCGACTGTCAATGGATTGAGTCGGGTGCGGGGAAGCACACGCGACTATACGGACGAACAAGGCAAAGCGATTCCGGACCCGCTCGACATCACCCTCAAGGCGCTTCCGATTGCGTTCAGGACTTCCCGCCGTCGAGATGATGAAGTTGCGCAAGCCGGAGTACTTGAGCAGCATCCGCGGACACATGTTGCTCGTCGATGTGTACGGTTGAATGCCTTTCGCGGGGGTGGGCGGACTACCCTGATTTCGAAGTGATTGTAGATACTGCTCTATTGCGCACACTGGGGCGCTGCTCAGGTCGATTTGGTCGCCCATTCAGAGTCTTCGACCGAGTTTACGACCACAGTTGGCTCGATCAGGTGCGCGCGGATCCAGTCCGCGTTGTGCATGTCCGACTGATCGACTGCGAAGGGCGCGAGGGTGAGCTCTCAAAGTTCGCAGCGGCTCACCACCAGGACATCCGACGGACCTCTCTCCTCGGCCTTTTCTCTCGTACTCTCCACCCCAGACGCCAGGTGCCGCCGGACTAGGCGGTCCCTCGCGACTTCTCTCGGGCACTCGACCCAGACGCGCTCGTCGAGCACGGCGACCGAGTCGCTCCACGGTGGAATGTTGACGAGGGCGTAGAGACCTTCGATGATGACGATACGGTGTGAAGGGAGGATAGGGAATTCGGATGGGAGCGGGTCCTTGAGCGCGTGGGAGAAGGTCGGGAACGCGATCGCGGCTGGTGGGGGGTCCGCGCGGAGCGAGAGCACGAACGAGGCGTACCCGGCGCCGTCGAAAGTAAATGCAGCACCCTGAACTTGTAATCAGCCCATCTGAGCGTATAGAGAGTGCTGGACAGCTCACTCGTCGCCGCCGTGCTTCCGCTGGGTCCTGTTCGCTGAGCGGGTCAGCTGTGCTCCAAGCAAGCCACCTCATCAAGAACTCACAGGAAACGTATCCAACTTGGCCCTCGTGCAATGCCACCCGTCCAACCCGACGCAGATCGCGACCTCGCCCACCGCGTTCTCTCCGGGGTGCGCGACGGCCTCGTCCGGGTTCAGCGTCGCACCTGAGCCGCTGGGCGAGCCGAGCAGCTGGTTGACTCGATCGGCTAAAGGGTACGCGAGCACCGATTTGCCAGAACCGGGGACGCTGTGGGAAGCGCGCGTGAGCTGGAGCGGCGTCCGGGGCGGGGTGGGGTCCGCTCACCCTGCTACGGCCACGACGACGCGGCGAGGTGTTGGAGTTGTCCTGTATGTTGCTACGATACGGTGAGCTAGTTCAGTGACGCTTTCGTCCATGGTTGGTGCGACGAAGGAGTGGCAGGAGGCAAGCTATGTGAGCTGCGTGATCGGACAGGATCAACTCCGCCGAGTCGCCGGTCGCTTTCCCCAGCTGCGCCCGCGTCTCGCCTTTGTCCTACCCAATCTCAAACAGCACCTATCGCCAATCAGCACTTACAACACGAGCTCTTCCCAGACACAGCCGCTCTCGGGATGCAGGCCCCCTCTTCCCCCACCTTTTCTTCGACATCTGACGACGATGCGGACTTCGCGGACGCGGTCGCCGAGCCGCTCTCACTAGACGGAACCTTGAAGCCTTCGAGCCCCGGGACGGGACCGACGAACGGCAAGGCGCCCGTACCCGCGTTCCCGGCCGGCGACGCGGGCGACGACGAGCCCGACGCTGAGCTCTCGCCGACAAAAGCGCCCGCCAAGCGCGCACTCTCGTCCAAGGCCCAGAAGCGCAAGGACGCAAAAGACAAGAAGGCCCAGCCGCTCGCCGCCCCGCCCATGCCCGCTGCGCCGGTCGTGGCGAAGCAGTCGGAGCCCATCCCGAGCGAGCCTGAGCCTGAGACTGAGCCTGAGCCGGTAGTGGTGGACGATCCCGAGCCAGAGGTGACCGAGCTACGCATTGAGCACTCGGACGACGACGACGAGGACGAAGACCAGAGCAACACGCCCACCGCGTCGAGCCCACGCGCATCCGCAGGGCCGTCCTCGCCGCCCGAGCAGCTCGAGCCAGAGCCGTTCGATTTCTCGCGCACCTCGCTCACGGAAACCTCGATCCGTGGCCCACCACCCGCGCCACTCGCGTCGCCGCCCGCACTCCCGTCGCGATCGGGCGCCGCCGACCCCTCTCGCCACTTTTCGCTCTCGTCGCTGTCGCCCCCAGAAACCCCTTCCGCGTTCACGTCCGTAACAGAACACCTCAGCTCGGCACCGGCGCACGTCGACGTCTCGGACGGCGCGAGCCCGTCCATCTCGGGCTCCGTCTGGCGCAACAGCGCCATGGGCAACGGCAAGGCCGGTGCAGGGCTCGTCGACGTCAATCTTGGTGACGACGCCGTCGAGGAGGAAGACGAAATGCTGGATGAGCACGAGGGCCTCGGTACCGGCGAGGGCGATGTCACTAGGAGCCCCAAGGCGAACGGCTCCGCGAAAGCGAACGGGAAGGAGAGCGCGGACGGCCGCGAGGAGAAGAAGGAAGAGTTTAACTTTCTGCTGCAGCGGCTCGAGTCACAGTGAGTGCTTCTGCATTCGACGTTGGCCGTGTTCGGGTGGAAGTGGGGCCCGCGCTGACTGCCGTCGTTGCGAATTCTGCGCAGGAACTCGCTGTTGGAGATCGACCCGAAGGCCCAGCGGATATCAACAGAAGGGAACAGCAGGATCCGCGACAGCTTCCTCAAAATGCAGCGCGAGGCGCAGGCGAACGACACGACCATCGATTGGGGTGAGCGCCGACAGCTCGAGGACGCGCTTCGCAGCTGACACGGACCGCTGTGCAGACTTTTGGGGCGCTGTGATGAGCAACTATGAACACGTCGCGTCGACTCAGCGTGCGCTGGCTTCCATCCCGCTGTGAGCGCTGTGCTGACCCCGCGCATGCACGCAGCTCGAGAACTGTCGCGTGCGATCCAGCAAGGAATCCCCCCCGCGCTGCGCGGAATGACCTGGCAGCTCATGTCGTACGTCAATCGCATCTTCTGTCGCACAGCTCACTGACGAGCGTGTTCCTCAGCGCATCAAAGGACCCGGACCTCGAGACGACCTACTCGACCCTTCTCAAGCAGACGTCTTCGCACGAGAAGAGCATCGGCCGCGACCTGAGCCGGACGTTCCCCAAGCACGAGTACTTCCGCGATGCCGACGGGCCAGGGCAGGAGAACCTGTGAGTGGCGGCCCTATGACCGTGCCCGCTTCGCACGTTGACGACCTCGCGCTCGCCAGGTTCAACGTCGTCAAGGCCTATTCGCTGTACGACGACGAGGTCGGCTACACGCAAGGACTCCAGTTCATCGTCGGACCTCTCCTCCTGAACGTCCGTTCTGTCCACTGCTCAGCTGCGAATCCGCCGTTGCTGACACCATGCGCAGATGCCGGACGAGGAGGCGTTCTGCGTGCTCGTGCGCCTGATGAAGTCGTACGACCTGCGCTCGCACTATACACCCAACATGCCCGGCCTCCAGCTCCGCCTTTTCCAGTTCGATCGCCTAGTCGAGGAGCTTCTTCCGACCGTCTTCATGCACCTCTTGCGGCAGGGCGTCAAGAGCTCCATGTACGCGTCGCAGTGGTTCCTTACGCTCTTCGGGTGCGTCTCCGGATTGCCCTTCAGTATTGCATGAACTAACGGGGCTCAGTGGCTAGGTACCGCTTCCCGCTCGAGCTCGTCTCGTCCGTGTTCGACCTCGTTTTTGCCGAGGGCGTCGAGGCCATCTTCCGGTTCAGCGTCGCGATCCTTAAGCGCAACGAGACCAAGATCTGCGAGCTCGAGTTCGAGTACCTGCTCGAGTACCTCAAGAACGGACTCTTCGAGTCGTACGCTGTGAGTCGTTCGCGTCTTGGGCACCCTCACGCGGTGCTGATCCGACGCACGCCCAGCCCGACTTCGACGACCCAAGCCCAGAGCCTCTCTACAAAGCCGACGAGTTCGTGCGAGAAGCACTGCAAATCAAAATCACTCCGCTCATGCTCGTACGTCGCTCCCAATTCTCTCTCCCCCGCCCTTGCGCCCACTCACGCGCCGCGCTTCCCAGGACCAGTTCGGCGACGAGTGGGAGAACCTGTGCCGGCAGCAGAACGCGCACACGGCCGAGATCGAGAACCTGCGGCGCGCCAATTCGCAGCTCTCAACCCAGGTCCGGAGCCTCGAGTCGAGCCTGTCCCAGATCAACATCGAGCACTGCGAGCTCGTGCGCCAAGTCGTCATGGCCAAGATTGAGCGCGAGGAGCTCGAGGACGAGCTCGTCAAGTGTGCGTTCGGTTGACTTTCTTGATCTCGACCGAAGGCTGACGGTTCCTCGTGGCACACAGACAAGATCGCGTTCGCGGACCTGAGCCACCGGCAAGAGGTCGAAGGCGCCCAGTCGTCGCGCGCGTCGCAGGAGCGCATGAGTCGAGGCAGCCTCGGCGGCCGCTAACTTCCGTGCGACTCCCCCACACCTTCTCCCTGCATTTCTTCCAGCTGTCCGTCCCGCAATCCGTCTGTTCCGTTAGACTCCATTGGATCATCCCGCCTTGGGTCCTCCCTCCGCACGACTCGCTGCATTTTATCCCGCTTGCTACAACCCTACACCGTACTTCCATAGCAGCATACTGTCTGCCACTATTGCATTCGCGTTCACCATCGAAAACCCGAGTGACAGAGGTTTCGACTGCGAGCGGAATTGGCGCACCTCATTTGACGACGGGACAGATGCGCCCGGCCGGCGCGTTGGGCCTCACTGTCTCCTTCTTCCCACCCATCACGCCCGCCCGCACTCTGTCCGCCTTCGTAGCGCCAGGACGCAGGTTTTCTGAGCACCTTCATCGACACGACAGTGCCCCTCGCCTCGCCCTTCGTCTCTCGCCGTCGTCGCCACCTCGATCGACCTTTGTCGTGCAAACGTGTCGAGTCCTCGCCTGCTCGACGCTCACCACCCGCCGCCGCTCCCCAGCGCCTTCCCGAGCCCTACCCCCTCGCCCTCGTACGCATACATCGACCTGCGGCTTCGTCGCCTTGCGCCGCGTCGGCGCGTCGCCAGCTCTCGTCGCCACCACCGACCCTGCCGGCACATGACCACCCAGCCCACCCCCACCCACTCACATCGCCTCACGCTGCCCACTCTCGTTGCAGTCGTCGTCAAGTGATCGCCCTACGACCTTGTCGACGCCTTCGCACCCCTCGAACCATCGCCAACCCCGACTGCGACACTTACCCGTCGCTGCCCACCGCCGTCGCCGTCCGTCGTCGTCGCGCCTCCTTCCCAACCGAACCCACCCTCGATTCCCACGACCGAACCGTCCGCCCTGAATCTCGCCCCTTCCGGTCGCTGCGAAGGCGCGGACCGTTGCGCAGGGGGCGCGCCGCGCGAAACGGAAGCCCCAAAGCCCGTTTCGCTCGCGAAGAAACCTCGGCGAGCTGACTCAGGTGGGGCCACGCGGTGCATGGAAACGTCTCGGGCTGCGTCGGGGCGATGAGAGCCGTCACGCGGCCGCGAGGAGGTTCCTCATGGCGGGGCGCGTCGAGCGCTTATGCGCTTGCCCTGGCAGGAGCGCGGCGGAGTGGCTGGGAGCTCGGATGACCACTCCCTGGAGCCTTTGCTCTGGGATAACACCTCTGGATTCTGGACTGCGAGCGCTGGGTGCGGCCGACGCAATCCGCGCAGGGCGGGGCGCTTTCGCGCGCTCGCGACCGGGGTTCCGCCCCGCCCAGCCGCTGCCGAATTCGAGTTTCGCTCCTCTTCCTTCTCCCAATCCGCTTCCCGCTCGCGCCCGTCCTACTCTACGCAC
>ERZ1463038.821-NODE-821-length-11031-cov-17.329173_pt1 | contig 11031 bp, 13 predicted proteins | sample MGYA00564479_ERZ1463038 | MGnify/ENA primary metagenome ERZ1463038 (study PRJEB39244, sample SAMEA3635134) | Helicobacter pylori | study: EMG produced TPA metagenomics assembly of PRJEB11511 data set (Assembly of a 5300-year-old Helicobacter pylori... | reverse complement strand
CTAGGACACTCTTTCCCTACACGACGCTCTTCCGATCTCGACAATGCGCCCGTCGAGCCCGAGGAGGGAAGCAGCACGAACGTTATCAAACGGGTCAGGCTCGAGGACACCCTCGCTGAGGAGCGACACTTCGTCTACGCCGGCGTCGGGACCGCCAGAGACGTTCGACGGGTTTTCCGGCCCGTTGTCGACATTCCGCGGAGCTCTTCGTTCGCAAACTTCAGCTCACCGCAGTTCTACCACCAGAAAAGTGATTTTACCCCTTTTTCAGTTTGTCCGAGGACGTTGGCTGACCCGCTTGAACGCGGTCGCAGTCCACTCGCCACTCCCCGTCGCACGTCCATACCCAACGCCTGCAACGTCGCCTGTCACCCCAGCGCGGCCGCTCTTCACGTCCCTCTTAGAGCAGCAGCCATTTTTGATCTCGCAGCCGCCGACTCTCGTGACGCCGTATTTCGAGGACGATGCGCCAGCCTGGCGCCAGAGCAGTGCGAGCTACTCGCCGGCGCCGTACTCGGACGTCCAATCGCAGTGGGCTTTCTACCCCTGTCTCGAGATCTACAAGTCCTCCGTGTATACTTCCGCCGCTTCCTACATCCAGCAAGGCAACTTTGACGCCGGCGCAACGTACGGGAACGACCCGACGCTGTACCTCGCTACGGGTTGGCAATACTCGGCGCACTCGATCATCTCGTCCCAGACACCCAGCTCTCCGTGCCTCTGTCGTCGCGCGTGTGCGGCTTCCTCCTTTTCCGTTTTGTGCTTCGGTGGTTAATCCGTTAGTAGTATCGATATGTCTGTATTTGCCGAGCTGGGATGAGATGTGCGCGCGCACAGGTGGGCTACCCCACTTCGCCCAGCTGGCGCGAAACTCCCCATGAGGTACTTGACGTGGAGCACAAGGTAAGCTTCAGATTCGTTGGGTATGTTCTTCTTTCTGGCTTGGAGCTGACCACAGTCCCAGGCTACTCTCAATGGCCTCACGAAGGCGTTCATGTGGGGTGGCGGTGCGGCCAAGTACTTTGCGGTGGCGGTGGAGGATCTTCGGGTCAGTCCTAATGTATTGGGTCTTTAGGAATATGCTGAGCTCTATACTTTGTAGGAAGTCTGGGGTCCCGCTATGCGGGATGCGTTTTGGCTCGGCCTCGACGTCGGCCTTCCCGGCTTTGCAAAGCGGCCGTGATCACCAAGATGGTTCGATCACACCGGACTGAGATGACGGCCGCTGTTAGTAGATCTAACGCTGGGATTGGGGTGGCAGCAGCTGATCCTCGGTTCACATGGACACTGAAGGGTTACGCCGACGAGCACCAAGGCGCCTCTCAACATTCCATCAAGTCCTTCTTCAAGATCAACACTCAGAGTATCGAGAGCTACAGCTTCGCTCCGACGATGCGCCACAAGGCCCCGTACTTTCGCATTGCTGTTCTCGTGAGTTCTTGAACCGGGTGACGACGATTCTTTGACGCTGACTGATGCTGCGCAACAGGTAGAGATGTTTATATCGTGATCCGGTCGGTTCCGGTGGGAGATGAGCAGGCAGCGCGGGCATTGGCTGAGCGATGAGCGGTGGCATCGGACGAACGCGAGGATGGGCGGAGGCGCGCGGTGCTCGGGGCTTATCCCCTTGCGCACTTTTGTACTCTCACTGGAGCGATGCTCTTGGTTCTCTAATCTCGCATCGACGCATTGTAGTGACCAAGCTCGCTACACGTATGCTAAACATCCATACTTTCGCATCGACGTATACCAAGCTCGCTCCAGACGCTCTCGCACCCTCGCTCGCTTCGCCAACCGTCCAATTACATTGGGCAGCGAAGGCGGATGCTGAAGGCATCTCGCCCCCACTGGGGCTGGGCGCCCGACTTGTTCGCGGAGCCCTTGCGCTGCTCACAGCTTTCTCAAGGAAAGTATAGCACTCATTACACCCCATCCCGCCTCCCCCAATCCTTTTGCACGGGATCGTCGGTTGACATCGCGTGCTTCGCGGTGACGACCTGGAAGTTCGTGGAGACCGGCTTGCCCTGCGCCATCGCCCCGAGGATGCGGGTGTACATGACGGCGCTGAAGCGCCCTTTCGACCAAAGGTCGTTCGGCTGTGGGTGCGGGATCGCGTAGAATTTGATGGGTACGCCGTCGCAGTACTTTGGGTTGTGTTTGTCGACTGTCGCGAGCGCCTCGCCGGTCCTCGGCGCTCCGCATCGCTGACAGAACCCGATCTTGCGCGACTTGCCCGTCTTCGTCATACGGGCTCTCGAGGCGGTAGGAGGAGCGGGACAGAACGACTGGTGCTTGTAGCGGTAGAACTCGTTGGGGTGCGGGGTCCAGAACGTCTCGATGACTGCAGGGGGCGAGTGATGAGATGAGACTAACGAAGCGAAGTCCTTCCGAATTCTGCTAAAGGTGCTCTCCACAACGAGGTGGGTCCTCGTCCGCACGGGCTGTGTTTTTCTCGCGCTGACGACTCTTTGCCAGGCGCATCACGAGGAAGTCCGCGGCGACGTTACGGAAGGCGGCGGGCGTGCGAGGGAGGATCGGGTGGCCCGCGTTGGTCGACGCCTCGTGCCAGCGACCAGACGGGCATCGCGTGGTAATGCGGGAGTTGTACGTCTTGGCGAGGTCCCCCCACAGCGGCAGCGTGAGATTGAGATTCAACATGCAGCCGTATAGGACGGGACACTTGTTGTCCACTACTTTGCTCCAGCAAAACCAGAACAAATAGCTTTGCACGGCCAAATTATACCACTCGACCGCTTTAGGATCAACCTCGAGATTGAGCTTCCGGATCCTCGATTTATCTGCTGGCACTACCAACAATGTGTCGTACTCAACGTGCGCGGTTTTTATGTCGAGTAGTGCTGGACAGTTGTTTGCAAAACTTTCATCGACTAGTGCTGGACAGTTGTTTGCAAAACTTTCTTTAGCTGTGTCTACATGGTTGTCATGCGGGCTACACACACAATCGATGACATCGTTCTTTCAGGGAATGGCACTTAGTGACCTCTCCCAGTACGAGGAGCACCAGTCAGCCCCATAGCCTATGACGCCGGCCGCCGTCCCATCTTCCCCCAGCCCTCGTCGCTGTGATCGGAGGCTTAGGTTTAGGTATGTATCGAAGAAAGGGGTGGCCATCAAACCAAAGCACTTCAAGCCGAGAGCTTCATTTTCTTAAAGTCACTATTGATACCGAACGTGACCGGATGTTAGTTCGAGGCAGTTCACCTCGACCCGAAGAAAGGCTCGAGAACGTTGGATCCGCCGCGCATGAGCAGGACATAGGTTCTACCAGCCCCACATTTCAGCAGTGAGATCCCGAGAGAGTCTTTTTTGGGCTCACCAGCCGATCGCCCGGATCTACAGACGTTTCGTCCCCGACTTGGGTCCGCGCGCGTCCAGACTTGACCTGTACTGTCCATCAGCGTCTGCAACAATGCCGTAGACCTTCGGCCCACCATACCTCAAGCATAACTTGGCGCTGTCACTGTAGCATTGATGTGGAATGCTCCCACGCCCCATTTGCGCTGTTCAGAGTAATAGACCTTAACGCATAACGCCAGTACGCAGCTCAGCTGCTCCCTCGCGCTTGTACGCCTGACCGCAGAGCGATTGCGACGCAACCTCGTCTCACGTGTGAAACCCGAAAAGAAAAACGTCACAAGATCGTCGGCAGTTGGCAGCTTTCTCTCAGTGACGGGCGTCCTTTCCTGCTTTTATGCAGAAACCGCATTTGGCTCTGCACCGTAGAGGTAAAGTCGTAAAATATCAGGCCTATCGATCGCCGCGCATCAACTTTGTCTCGTCATTCTTGCGTGATCCAGGTGTTCGCTTGGCAGCGACCTGCTCCGTGCATACTTCCTACCGAAAATCTGGCGACTTTGTTCCTTCGCCACATGTTTCCGCCTGCCCAGACTGCAGATTCCGATTTGCCTCGTAATCAGCTGTCTGCTGCTTTCGAATGTCCCTTAATCCTCCGCGACGGAACCCGCCCCGCGTGCCGTGTCGCACCAGCACTTAGCTTGCTACGCAAACTTATAAGGAGATGATCTCGGTGCGCGAGCAAAGGTTCTGGTTACCGGCTTGGAGACGCTGCCTCTGTGCACGTCGGATCACGATTTGTAGTGAATCTGCGTTAGTTGAAGCCAGCACTTCACGCAGAAGGACACAAGTTACCAGCGAACTGTCTCCGGCATGAGGAAGACAAACGGCAATCAAGCCGACAATCCGCCTCCGATTGAAGGCCTGCTCCCTGGCCACCTTCACCAGGTGCGTCCGCCTTCGACCCTCCTCCTTTAAAACCGGGCGTTTGCTGACTGAAGGAACCTCACAGCTATACTTTGCGCATTTTCGTAAATCTCAGCTCTTCGGTATAGCCAGCTCTCGCTCCTCGAGCCCGTGAGCCTTCTCGCGCCCTGCGGTCCTTTCGCTGCGCCTGAAGCTAACTCCCTCCCCCTCGATTAGAGTCGCTGCCCCAACCAGCGCCACCTCAATCGAACTTATCAGTCCCCGCACGCTCCTCTCAGGTGAGCAGCTGCGCCTTCGGGACCCCCTTGGCTCTGAGCCTCCGCTGACCTCGTGCCTTCGCACGCTCCTCTCAGCGGACGCTGTTTAGTCACCCGCCGTTCTCCCCGCATTCAATTCATTCCTTTACACTCCCTAATTCCCCTCTCTCTCTTCGATGTATTAGCCCCTCCACTTCCGTGTGGACCACATTGCGAATAATCGAGCTCGGCGCACTTTGGCGTAAAAAAACCCGGGCGGCCTCAAATCTTCTGGGTGGAGTGTTGGGCTGTACTTCTGGGTGGAGTGTTGGGCTGTACTGTCAGATCACAGGGTCCCGTCAGCACGAACTCGATGATCAAGACCATTTGTTGCGCGTACAGCTCCGAGGTGCATTGGAGCGGATGAAACCACACGGATCTTTCCCCCTACATCTAGCTGATCGAGGGCACGCGAGTACACCAGAAAGGTGGAGATCGTTGAGAATGGCAGAAGGAAATCGAAACACGGCGAATGAGGCACGGCAAATGAACGCCGTGGCGGCGAAAGAGTATAGAAAAGCACTTCGAATGAACTGAAGAGTGGAAAGCGAGGGAGGATGAGATCGGCGAAGGTCGGGAGTGGCGTTAACGATGGTAAGTCTTGTAAGGGCTGTGATGACCTCATGCGCCGCGGCGTTCCTCCCAATCGCAGTCTATAGTATAATGAACGTACCTCGGCAGGAGGGGCGTGATGGTCAGTCAGCACATCGAATGCAAGACCTCGTTCATTGCCATAATAAAGCTTACTGGGTTGGTTTTTACCAATGCTGACTCGGCGATTACCAGTTGAGTGGCTACTTCTTTCACGAAGGCTCGGGCTGATGTCAAAATGGCCGTCAGAGGACCTGTGTATGCATTGTTCAGTGAGTGATACATGGTGGAAGCCAACAGAACGCATGATACACTCACCCAGGACTTCGCGCAGACCATACTGATAAAAGCTTGCATATTGCCTCTAAATCCTTCCAGGCTACTGATGTTGAATGCCGTCGGGATGTAAGAGATCCTGCCTTCGGCGGTTAGTCTGATCCCGAGGCAGGAGCCGTACTAACCTCGCTTGTAGATGAAAGACCAGACGATGTCGCCTCAGCATGTCTGCCGTTTCTGTTGGGGACCCCGACAGAAGTAAGATGTTTTTTACTTCTAAGTAGCTCGTAGAGCTGGACCTCGAAGGCGCCGGCCGTCGAAGCCAAATCTGTAACCTGCATCCTCGGACAGTGCAAGGTCACGTTCTTGTGCCGCAAACCCGTCAACCAGCGCGCTTCAATCGGAGTTGGATACTCGGATATGGAGTTGGACACTCGGATATGATAGGAAGAGCTGAAGTTGCGACCCAGTGCCGCGAGAATCTCCCGAGTGACTGGCTTCTTAGAGTGAGGTGGAGGATGCCATCGCAGCGCGGCAGCATGCTTGTATGAGCGGAGAGTGGGTGCAAGTTTACCCGTCAGGACGTAGGTAGAGGCTGACTTTCAACAGGGAGTCATATTGGATGTGAGGTGGGCGAAAAGGCTCCAGAAGCAGGTACCTATAGTGGGGAAAGGAATTTCTATTGATACTAGCTCGTCATCCTGCCGAGCCCAAGACATTGCGAGAGCCGCATTCTCTGCCTCCCACGATACGAGGAGCGCTAGCTGGCCCGCAGAGCGCTGACGCCCGGTGTTTCGCACAAATTTCGACCCAGTTCTACCCGTGAGGGTCTGGATCAGTCACGGTGAGAATCTTTTAAAAGCCAGCCGGCTGTCGACCGAGCGCAGCGCGATGGCTGAGCTTCGTAGAGGGCGTCAGATGACGCTTCTGCGAATGGTTTATAAAGCGGTCCCGCGGCAGCAACATTCTGGCTGAGCTCGCGTGACTGGTTTGTAAGGTGGTCTCGCGGCAGCCAAATTCTGTCTCCAGGTCTGAGGTTTTGCCACGGGTAAATATTGGGTCCACGCGGATACGCCGACGCCCTTAGGGATTGAATTCGTTTCATTGGGTATGAGCAGCGGTCCCGGGGCAGCGACATCGTGTCTCACGGTCTGAGAAAGCGGGGCCGCGGCAGCGGTATCCTGGCTCGAGGTCTGAGCTTTGTGTGACCAATCGCCAGACACCCACGTGTGGCAATCATAGACAATATTCAGCACCCTCGATTGATAGCAGGTCAATGTCCCAGACACGCATCAAGTAGGCCATTCGATCATGCAGCTGCGTATCTTTCATGCCACTTGTCTCGTAAGAGCCTGTCTTCCCGCTATGAACACCTCACGCACCCATGACACCTCGCTACTCGCCCAGTTCCATTTCGTTGTGGGCATCACAAAATGTGCGCCCTGCAATCGCCCACGCCCACGCCCGGTGCGCCGCTTCGATGTCATCCTCCGATGCGGCCAAGGACTCAACGAACGGCGCCGTGCCCGAGGGACGTTTGTACGCGTCCACGCTCGCGATGATCCGCGCGCGACTGACGTCGCTCATTGTGGGGCCGAGGAAGAGCGAGGCTAGATATTATTGTTTGTGCAGGGTTCGGCCGGCATAATGGCAGAGCTGGGCCGTTGGATCAACTGACGACTCGGGCGGGGCAGAGGTGACGAATGGCGTTGGCGCGAAGGGAGCCGGAGCGCATCCGCTCATTGCGGCGGCGTACGGTGGGTGCGAGATGGGGGGCGGGATTTTTTGGGCAACGGATGGCCGGGCTCAAGCTACTTGCGAGAGGTTGCTGCGATGGAAAGTGGAAGTAATGTGGTGGGAGGCAAAGAGCAGCGGTGACAACCTTTTATAGCGCGCAGGCGGTTGTCGAGCCAGGTCGAGCCCCACTGTGCCGCGAAGTCTCCAAGACCCAACGCATGGGGTCAGATTGCGTTTCCGCTTCCAATTTAAGTCGTCACCCCATTTTGACGTAGAGCGAGGCTCCATTCATGCATACATGCGGCCGGGGACATCCTTCCGATCAGGGGCATGAGGGACTTAGCAGAGGTCGCATCTCCAGACTAGATGCCCAACTTGATGGAATCAAACTCGTGCGCTGCCTGCCATGGTTCACCACAGGCACCTGGCAGACTTCTCTTGCGAGCTGACCTCGTATTTGGGTAGTCTCTCAGAGTCGATGGTGATCCAGACCTGTCCGGACAGTCTAAGATAGCATTTCAATTACGCCTAGGGTGCTACAGGCATGAGGGCTGGACTCGGCGGTGGCTCTCAGCGGGCGCAAGCGAGGCCATGTCACATGCGCGCATTATGTTCCCATGTCTGGCTACGCACGGCCAGTACGTTCGCTTCCGTCTTTGTCTGCGTTTGCCCTGAGATCCTTTTTTATTGGTACCGAGATGACCCCCGGATTTGTTATAGCTTTGAATCTACCCAAATAATCGCAAGTGGAGCGGGACCCTCCCTCTCGTTGGCGCTAGAGATTAAGCTGTGCAGCTTTCCCGACAGAATCTCCGTGCTCAGTCACGTGAGACGAGCGAAGCCAGTTTGAACTATGTGAATTTTGAATGTGCCACAGTGCGAGCATAATGTCAGCATGTCTTTCCAGTTCCTCACGTCGTGTGGTATACTCAAGACCTGTAAGTTGTTTAAGGTGCATGGAAGCACGCACGTACTGCGCTTGGATTGTCTCCGCGACGCCGCTGTCTCCCTTATTCGCTCGAAGCTCATGACGGAACCAAGGTCTGAGAGGGCATTGTGACATCTTTCTAGCACTACTCAACATATAAACCGCGCACGTAGAGTAAAACACATTGTTGGTAGTGCCAGTGGATGAACCGGGGATCGGGAAGCTCAACCTCCAGGTTGATCCTGAAGCGTTCGAGTGGTATGCTTTTGCCGTGCAAAGCGATTTGTTCTGGTTTTGCCGGGGCGAAGTAGTGGACAACAAATGTCCCGTCCTATAAAAATGCTTGTAAACTTCCAATCTTCTCAAGCTCAACAAAGGTCTATGAGACTGACTTACATCCGGGTCAAAGAATGACCAATGGTATTTGTCGAATAACATGTAATAGCCTGATGCTAAAAGAAGACCGCACGATGCTGTAAAAGGATGGTGAATGCCGTACCATTCCCAAATCTGGACCAGAACGAGGATCAGTACGCCACGATGTTAAAAGGACCTTGTGCGTACATCGAGACGGCTGTAACGAATTATGTGCGCTGCGATGCACTGGTCGAAGTCGGCACCACTAAGAAGGCATTTGAAATCGCGTAATCCAACGCGCAGTCGAAAGGCGCTCTGCAGTAACAGGTAAGTTTGAGAGAATCAGGAGCAGCCTGCTATTCTCAGCATTTACCTGATTCATCGACGAGCGAGCTGAATTGCTCCAGGTGCTAACACTCGTGCCAGTCGGTGCTGTGATGATCCGAATACCCATCCTATGATAGTATGTGTCGTTGACTTAGGATTGGAGAGTTGTTGGTTGGGGAACGAGTGTTGATCTTGTAATGGACCTCGACTATACCGACGGGACTCCGTAGTATCAAGGGTTCAATCAAGTGAGTTCAGATGGTGGTCTTTGCTCAAGGGACTTTGATTGTCGGATGACTCTTAGAATTTCAGAATGAAGAAGGGAAGCAAGAGGCGTCTACAAAAGCTCCTCCTTTTACAGTCGTTCGGGAGCGGAAGCTTCCTAAGGTCCTAAGGTCCGTCCTGGTCCGACTTGGGTCCGATGGGAACCGCTGGGGACCAAGCGTCGGACGCGCGAGAGCGGACACCTGGTCGGACACATGGTCCGACAGTCGGTGCTTCGGACGCGTCCGCACCGGAAGACTCCGGTCCTAGGCCATTGGGGATTGACTAAAATGTGTGATGGTGTACTTCCTCTTTAGAATCACCATCATCACAGGTGCCTTCATTTTTGACTTCCCCTCAGGCCCGCTTTGAAACACGATCGGCGTCGACTCTGTCGCCACGAGGTCAGTGCTGTCCCGTGCGAGCCAATGTCGCCTTTCGTGCAAGTTGGTACACGCACCGGTCACGAACAAGTACCTGCCGGCGGCCGGTATGCCTTGACCAGTGACACGCTGGCCGTCTTCCGATACAACATCGCCATGCTCTTCAACACGGCCGGACGATGTGTATGACATAGTCCCACACATTCGAGTTGGAAGCCTCCAGGAAGCTGAGTGGAATGTCGGCGATGACTAAGCCGTCTCCGCCATTGACGCGCACCGGTGTCTCTGGCTTGGCCCACGACTGGTTGATTGTCCGGTCGATCTACCTCGCCTGCGGTGGCATGGAGGAATGGCGAGAACGGCAGCGTTCGCTAAGAGCGACCGAAAGAGGGCGGCTGACGAAGGGCGCAGGCGGTGAAGGTTTCATGCGCGGCTGCGGGAAAGCGTGGGTGCTACCCATTGCTCGCGTCGGCGCTACTTCTGGTGGATACAAATGTCCCTCATCATTCGGCGAACGGGGCTGCCAGATCAATTCACTTTGTTTTACCTTTTCTAACAGAGCCGGTGTATGCTCATCGCTGATGACCGCGGGGCCCTCACCCTCTAGGTCCGAGAGTGATCCCGTTGCCGAGCGCGTGCGATCCCGGATCCTAACGAGCCTTGCCCAGCCAAGCTTTCAGTAAGAGGAGGCTGTCTTCACCGCCTCTCATACATCTGACTATCAAGATGTGAGTGATTCTTTATTACCCACATAGCGGCCGGCCCTTGCTCAACTTGCCGGCCGCACCAGGTACACACACTCAAACACTATGAAAGCCCGTTGTTGCCGTCGGCGTACCTTTAGAGACGCGCATAGACCTTGACCTAGAGACAGGGCTGTGGCTGCTGAACGACTCCTCTCACGAGCGAATGCAGGAGGTACGGCTAGTGCAATACCCTTCGACATCCTCGTGCTGATGGACTGGTTCCACGAATCTGGCGACGCGATTCGAGCAAAACTTCTCGCAGATGGGACCTCTCTGCACGTCACCGGTCCTGTTCAACGGAGTGGGTAGGGTGCAGTGCCCACCTGCGGACGTCGTCGCACAGTTGGGGCTTGATTCGAGGGGCTGTATGCCATTATCGGCGATGCCGGGAAAGTCTTGTGTGAGTCCATCTGTGACCCTGTAACTATGTATCGCGCTGACGGGAATAACTGCGCCTCCAGCGTCCGACATGTCGGTGGGCAACCTGTCAGACATCGCCCCGATGGACGGCCGCGACCTGTGTGAATTCACCAACACGCCGCTCTACACGTTCAGCCCACCCGCGAACAGCTCTTGGTTCAACCTCCAGCTCTTCAACTCGGCGGCGGCTCAGCAGTTTGTCTTTTCCATTGACTCGCACGAGCTTTGGGTCTACTCCGCCGATGGGCTGTTCGTGACCCCTCAGAAGGTCCAGGTACGCTACGTTGTGCGACATATGCTTGCGGAAGCGCCTACAGCATTTTACCCAGACGATCAAAATGGGAATCGGACAACGGTACGGCATCATGGTCAAGCGTGGCACGCACTCCAGAAAGCACATCGTGCGAGCGTCAACTCGCACCGCGCAGATCGGAAGAGCACACGTCTGAACTCCAGTCACCCGT
>ERZ1463038.820-NODE-820-length-11032-cov-13.151043_pt1 | contig 11032 bp, 18 predicted proteins | sample MGYA00564479_ERZ1463038 | MGnify/ENA primary metagenome ERZ1463038 (study PRJEB39244, sample SAMEA3635134) | Helicobacter pylori | study: EMG produced TPA metagenomics assembly of PRJEB11511 data set (Assembly of a 5300-year-old Helicobacter pylori... | reverse complement strand
CTAACGGGTGACTGGAGTTCAGACGTGTGCTCTTCCGATCTGTCGTCAGCGTTTCTCCCGTCGAACGCGCGCCAGAAGATGGGGACGCACGACGGCGATGATGTCGCAGAATTCGTTCGGCGCGATGTCCTCGATCCTGAGCAAGGGCCGTCCGCTGCTGCCGCCGCCGCCCTTCTTGGTGACCTCACGGCTGATCTCCTTGGCGTCGCGCACAACCTCGATCACGGGCGCGGCAGGCTCGTCAAACTCGCCCTCGTGCGAGCGCCACCAGTGCGCGAGGTCCTTGGCGTACGCAATCTCGTCCTTGCCGAACCTGGCGTGCGGCGGTTTTGCATAAGGGTCCGGCTTGACCGAGTCGGCGAGCAGCGCGGCGGGCTCGAGGACGGCGAAGAGCATCGTGCCCTTGTAGCCCGTGATCTGGTCGTACATGATCTCCTGCTGCCCGCGCTGAGTGTCTCGTAGCGAAGGTCAGCACCTTGCAGGGCTGGGTAAAACGGAAATCGCACGTTGACCACCTGGAAGACAACGATCGAGCCGCGCGAGACTATTGGGAGGTCCGCCGCCGTTCCAGTCTTTCCGAACAGGTTCGCCATGATGTGATCATCCGGGCTCGTGGGGTCGACGAACTTGAATTTGGAGCGATAGTCTGCGCCGTGCAAGGTAAGCTGAGCTGCTTTCCTCCGGCCACAGAGGCACGCGCAAGACTCACCTCCCGTGCGAGAGTTCGTGACTGGGATCGGGCTGGATTCGTGGGTGGCGATGACGATAAGGCTGTACTTGCCCGACTTGGCCTCCGAGTCCTTCATCGCCTTGATCGTGGTGTACGACCTGGCGCCCTAGGCGCGCAGGTCAAGCACGCGTCAATATCTGCACGTGACCTGCGCGAGAGAGCAACGCACCGTCTTGAGCCCCCACTCTCGCGCTGCGGCCTTTTCGAGCCTGGCGGCCTTCTCTGCCTTCTTGACGCCTAGGGAGCCGGTCACGTTGGGCTTCACCGGGGGCGCGCCGACGGGCGCGTGTGGCGCCCGCTGCGAGGTCGACGCGCTGGAGGAGCCCGCGCTCGCGCTCGGCTGGGGCTGTTGGTCGGCTGAGGCAGAAGGAGACGGGCCCGGGAGGTCGAGCGCGTTCTGGTAGATCGGGTCCTGGGACGGCGGCTCGGCCGAGAGGTCGTGGGTGCTTGTTGACGCCGCGGGCACCGCTGTCGCGCAACGAGGATCGCCGTCAGCGACCTGCCCAGACTCCCAGCATCGTGAGAGATGACGCACCCACTTTGCCGTACTCGAACTCGCCCTCGGCGCCGTCAATCTCGTCGCCGTCGTCGTCGAGGAACTTGCCTCGAATGCCCTTGGGGAACGTGACGCGGTAGTCCTGCCACTTGTTCGCTCCCTGCCGAGGCATCGGCTCGATCAAGGCGCCGTCGCCGTAGATGATGATGTGCTGGCCGGTCTCGAAGGTGACGGGCTTCATATACTTGCCGCGCAGCGCGATCTCCTTTGTCGTCTCGCCCGAAACGAGCTTGACCCCGGCGCACTTTTTCTGGTCGCTGTAAGGCTGCCAGGCGAGAATTTTGCCGCGGAACTGGAACGGGTTGGCCGTGTTATAGCCCTGGACGAGGTCGGCGAGCCTCGCCTCGACGCGCGCGGTGGGCTTGTGGCGCTTTGCTGGGGGCTCGCTCGGGGCCATTCTGCCGGGTGGCGAGCGACTTGCACTTGCTCGTGTGCGGCGGGTGGCAGCTATGAAGCAGGGTGCGGAGTACGGGGGAATGAGGGGGGGGGAATTAAATCTTTACGGAAATTGACCACCAGTGCGCGGCGAGCACCCGCGACGCTCTCTCGTCAGCCCCAACATACTCCGATGAGCGCATCACCACCAGCCACAGTGGACACGACCGCCCCAACTCTTCCGCCAGGCCCTGCGCCAGATCTTGCCGAGCGAGAAGACCCCGCAGCGCCGCCGCTTCCGCCGGACGAGCCAGTCGCCGCCGAGGCAGCCGAGGGCTCTGAGGACGTGGCCGACGGCGAGCAGGAGGAAGGCGAGGAAGAAGAAGCGGCCGAGACAGCGAAGGTCGAGGCCGCTGGCGTGCACAAAGGCGCAGACGGCTGGCAAGCTGTGTGGAGCGCCGAGTACGTCCTTGCCTGCTCGCCCGCCGCCAACTCAGCTCACAGAGACTGCACAGAGCGAACGCGTACTACTTTTGGAACCAGGAGAAGAACCTCACCGTGCGTGCCGCCGAACGCCGCGCGCCTCCGCCCCAGACTGACGCCCTTCCAACCCTCAGACGTGGGAGAATCCGCTCGCGAACGCGGGGCCGACGGCCTCGACATCGGCAGCGCCTGTAGACCCAAACGCGGATCCACGAGGGCTCGTCGACTACGGCGGGATCGACCCCGAGCTTGCGTACCTCGACCCGTCGCTCGCCCGCTCGAGCACGACGGGGTCCGCCGCGCCGAGCTTTCAGGCGCGGTTCAACTCGCGGACTGGCAGATTCCAGGTGCGTCTCGGACTTGTGGCCTGGGTAGAGTGGACGCTGATGAGCTGGGCGCGACGCAGGGCGACCCGACGATGAACCCCGACCGCATCTCCGAGTACTCGAGGGGCGAGCGACAGCAGGAGGTCTTTTACAATACGCAGGCCTGGCAGGCGTCGCTTGAGGGCAAGGGTGCGCCCCGCTTATGTGTGTTCGGTCGGTGCAGCGCTGACTCGCTGGGATCAGGCATCAAACGAGCAGGCGAGGAGGCTGAGGGCGGGAAACGGAAGAAGGTCACCGCGAAGGACGTAGTGAGTGCTCAGCTGGCTTCTGGAGCGTGCGTAGCGACAAGGAGCTGACGCCGCAACGCCGCCCCCGCAGGAACGCTTCAAGGCGAAGAAGCTCGACAAGAAGAAACGCTCCCAGGGTTGGCTGTACGAGAAGTAGAGCCTGTGTTGTAACACTTGTATCGTGCTGTCGACTTCATCGCTCGCCCGCGACGTGCGGGACTTGGCGCTGTTCCGACGAGTCGGACTCCCGGACGCGTCCTGCCTCTGAATAGCTGACGCACGCAAGATTCCGCAGTTCCCAACATCACCAATCGGGGTTTGGTACTTCGCCGCACTCGTAACCCTCCTCGTGCTCCCTCTTCACCCGCTTCGTGCTGAGCTGCCTCGCAACCGCCAGCGCGATCCCGAGCTCACCGCCTTCGCCACTCGCCGCCTGGATCGACTTAAGCGCCTCGGTATCCTTGATTTCGTCCCAGAAGGCGACGGTGTAGTCGATCAAGCGCTTCCGAACCTGGCCGTAGTCGCGCGCAACGTCCCCAAACAGCTCCTCGGCCACGTTGTGCGGGCGGATCGCGGCCTCGATCGCCTGGAGGCACTTGACGGACAGGACTGGAATGGAGAGGTAGTGCGAGAGGCGGTAGAGCGATTTCGGGGACACTTGGTGCGAGGCGGTCGAGGTGGTGACCGGGCCGCGAGGGCGGTTCGACCGCAGGCGCGCGAAGTCGAGTTTCGCGTAGTAGAGGTAGTTCAGGAGCGCCGCGTACGTCGTGTGGGCGGCCGAGGTGATGATGATTTCCTGGAAGGCGTGGGGCGCCGGGGACGTGCGCGCAACCTTCGGTGGTGGGTGGCGTTCGTCCGTCTCGTCGTCCGAGTCGTTGAACTCCTCGTCCGGCGCCACTGCGTGCTTGTTGGGCTCTCCAGTATTTGCCCCCCCTCCCGTGGTGAGCTCCGAGATCTCTGACCTAAGGATGGCCTTGAAGTGTGGGCCCGCGACTGAGCTCAGAAGGATCCCAGAGTTCGCCCACAGCTCCGAGGTCGTCTTGGGGAAGTAGAAGCGCACATTGTTTGGGTTCGAGATATAGAAGAGGTCTGCAACCGAGTCGAGTCAGCGTTCGGCCCAGCTCTCGCGACCTTTGTGGGACTCGGACGACAGTCACTCACTTGACTTGGCCTCGGTGAATCCGCTTGAGGTTGCCATCTCGTGTACTATATCTCACAGCTGGGGGTACAGATGTGAAGAAGCGAGACGCTCGGTCTGGGAAATGCTTCTGGCGTTTTGAGAAGACTGGGAAGTTCCTTGAGCCGAATTTACGAGGCGCGCTGCCCTCGCTCAAGGATGTCACTTCACAATTCGAGGTCGTATTGAAAAACGCCATTGTCTGTACGAACGTAGCTTTAAGGATTCTGAAGGAAAAAGAGTGGCGACGCGGCCGACTGCGTCGTCCCCGCGTGCTCCACATGTCAAAGGTCGCAATCCTCCGCTCTCGCACAGCAAAAAGTGAGCAACTTGCCTACGAGTCTAGCTTCTACCGGTTTCGATCCGGTGATCTCTGGGTGTCCAAACGTAATTGTATGAGCCCAGCGGAATTCCGCTTTCCTAAGAAGCTTTTCAGTTGGGGAATTTGTTTTGTGTGCGCTACACTTTCGGCCAGACGCATCAGGACCGTTCGCCACACCTTCACTGACCTCGCGGTGGCCGTTGGGCACCACACCTTCACTGACCTCGCGGTGGCCGTTGGGCACATCTTAGGTGAGTTTGAGCTCATTACCTGATCTCATGTACTGTCTCTTGCTCTAGGCTTGAATCAGGCAGTTTTCAACGGGTCTGTCGGGTCATCGCAGAATGCCACACCGCGGCCGCTTCGGTGGCCCCTTGCCGCGTAAGCCCCCGTAAGTCTCCAGGTGAGCAATACTAAATTGAACAAGCTCCGCCCAAGTATCAGACCGGAAAGGCAAGCTCAGATCAGATGCGCTCAAAAGCTGCGCAAAGAAGACCTGTCCAAGCCGAAAATCCAGCTCGGACGCCCGACGGTCACATGAGGTCCCACCCACCGCTGTATGACACAACAGAGCGTCAAATCATGGTTCATGCTTCTCACTTGGACATCCTGATGCATCCTGCGAACACCCACGCGGACTCGTCGGCACTCCGTCGCAATCACCCCTGCAAATCGAGCAAGAATCACCTACGACGAGCGAATGCGCGCCCGCTCCGCGCCGCTGATCCGCTCACAAAGGTAGAAAAAGTAGTAGGGCTTGATTGGGTCTTCCATACACTTTGAGCAAAAAGAGAGACTTGGAACGGGCACAAGACTGTTGAGAGAGAGCGCGCCGACGGCGGTGCCCCGCGTCCCCGTCAGACCGGCGTCCCATCGTCCCATTCAGCCAACAGAGAGACAAAAGTTAGCTTCTACCGGTTTCGATCCGGTGACCTCTGGGTGTCCATACAAGGTATGAGCCCAGCGGAATTCCGCTTTCCTAAGAAGCTGTTTGTTAAGACCGCCCCGTCTGTGGCGTCAACGGGTCATCCTTCACCGGTGTTGGAAGTCAGCCGTGAGATTCAACAGCATGACTGGAGTGAGGAGAGGGGTAGTCAAGGGGCAGCCCAAAAAACAGCTCGCAGATAGGCAGCTATTGAATAGCTCGGCGATTGCAAACAAGTGCGTTGGAGTGCGCCACGCGCACCAGAAGCCAGACGGCAGCAGCGTTTCAGAAACGGCGCTGAGAACTCCAATTGCCATTTTCACTTTAGCAAAGGGTACTGGACGCCACAGTCTCGCGGCGTGCAGTCGCCGACGCTGGGGAGCCTCCACTGGCAGCCGGCTGGGCCCACGAAGACGCCAGGGTCGATCTGATCGGGTGTGAAGTGTCAATCGCACTATCAAGCGTCCTCAAGTCTCGTTCGCGGGACCTTAGAGCAGCAGACCTTTTCCGTCCGCGAGCTCCTGGCTCGGCGACTGCGATCAGGTCGCCGGCTCGAGGTCGGCAACGGCTCTCACGCCGTCAGGCGGATGGTGAGCCAAGATAAAGAAATAATTGAGGTCCTTTTGTCCTCAGCGTAACTCCGTCATTACTTCCAAAGCCTGGACTACCCGGCGAATGGTTGCCAGGCGCGAACGCAGGGAAGGCATCGCGCCCTATAAAGAAAGGCTGGCACAGAGCGCTTCCATACCAGCCAGCTACTCCTCTACATGAAATTAGATCCTGCTGCGTGCACAGACGTCAGATCCTTTACGTCAACACTCAGTTTTCATTCTTGGGGGTTGGGCTGAGCGTGACCAGGTTGAACTGGATCGACTGGGTCAACGCGATGACCTTCTTGACGACCTCAGCGGTGTCCTGCGGAGGCACAGTTCACTCAGAGTCAGTGTTTGGCCCCAGTTGGCTTATGAAGTCAGTGTTTGGCCCCAGTCGGCTGACGAAGTGTTGTCCGTCGTTGACCTCCGCCGATCAATATCCGGTCCCGACACTGTAGGATGACCGCGCCCCATGATCCGCAAGATACCGACACTTCTCAACATTCAACCGAATAGGACTGACCTCGAGCAACTCCTTCCGGATCGGGCCCCTGCTGACGGGGCCCTTCCGCCGCCCGTCAAGCTCAACGAGCTGGCCTTCCCACTCGACGAACGTGACAAAGTGCAGCTCGACGTATTCCTCGAGGTTCGGCACAGCCGTCTGCGTGTCGGTCGACGCGGCGGACGAGTGCGCCGAGGCGAGGTTCTGGTCGGCCGCGAGCAGTGCGGACCGCTCGGCTGGGGGGAGAGGTCGCGCGGCGGTGAAAAGAGTCTGGAGCGGGCCGGGGCCTGAAATCACGTGTAAGCTTGCGCTGAGAAAGAGGCAAGCTGGGAGGTGGACCGAGGGGTAGGCCAGCGTTCGCCAGCGCGTGGATGAGCGCAAACGTGCCGCAAGCGTTCCCGACGGGACAGCCACCGCGTCAGCTGTCTTTAAGCGGGTGCCAAAATTCAAACGCAAGAGAGGCTAAGGGACGCACTCATCTGGGGGAACCACAAGACGTCCTCGAGTCCCTGTGCGCCGCCCTCGGCCTCAATCTTGGTGTCTTCCTCCTTGCGCAGCTTCTCGTACGCGGCCGTGATTGGAAACAGCATCAGCACCGCCTTGACAGGCTGCTTGACCCTGCGAAGCCGTCGTGCGAGGTGAGCTGACTGGTCGTGCCTGGTGGGAGTGGATGCGGGCGCGCTCGAGAGCTCCGTCGAGTTCGTTCCTTCCAAGGCATCCACTGCATACCGTACTTCGGCACCGTGTGCATCCAGTCCGGTCCGGTCCGCCCACCAGCACGCGCACCCGCCGACGACTTTGGCGCCACTCCCAAGCTCGCCCGCCCACGCACCAGCCCACGCAGACTCACCAAGCCAACAGTTACTCGTCAAGCCCATAGCAGTCCTGGAACGAATAGGTGCTCGTGTCCAGCCCGAGCGACTGGGACCACGCGTTGAACGAGGCGGGGTTTCTGAAGGACCGCGCGTCGTCAGTGGTGGCTTTGACCCCAGCGGAAGGACAGGTAGCACGATTCCAGAGCGAGCCAGCGCTGTTCACACATCCTGGTCGTCAAAGTTGGTTGGTGGGGTGCAGAGTCGGGAGCGCCGCCAGCGAGCGAGGTCAAGCGACTGCGCACCGGCCCACATCCGGCTGCAGCCGAGTCGGACTCGCCCAGCTGGTGTTGCGGTGCTGACGCTCGTTCTTGCTCGCATCAACCACGCAAAAGAAACTTCCTTTGACTCCTGCCAGCACATCCAGGGTCAAGTCCCGAGGGTCCTCCCGTCCAGGACCGACCACCAGGCTCCGTCGCTCCCAGCTCCCGCCGGTGCCAGTGCAATCAGGATCTTCGCTTCAATCGTGGTTCTTATGGATGAGATGCGTGAGTCGCTTCTCGACTGTTTTTGTGAGCTGGCTGCGCAGAGCTTGCGTCGTGGAGGCGAGTAGACCGCCCACAAGGACCGACATCGGCCATTGGACCGGACGCTTCAAGTCCATCCTCTGTCTTCCTAAGTGTGCCTTTGCGAGTGCCTACATACAGACGGGGCCGCTGAAGGGGGGAAAGCCTCTCAGGGTGGGATGGCAGCCCTGGTTAGACGGCTCGCGTTGCGCTCAGCCAAGTTTGACGCGACGTCGCTCTTTCTTGAGCAACCTGAGCTATCAGCTTCTGGAGCTGTAAGATGTACCGTCTTGCTTATTGGTCCATTGCCATGCTTCTCTACGCCTGTCGGCTCGCGTAGTGTCCATTGTCTGTCAACACAGGCTCCCGACGTCCCTGCTCTAAATCCCCCGCCGACCCTCCGTAGCTCGAGCCCATACCTGGTGTTGTCAACCGTGTCGGTGGACGCGGGCCGTACAATCCTGCGCTCCTCGGGCGCTCCTCCTCCAGGAGCTCAGGCGCCCTCGAGTCGTAGGCCGAGTGCGGGATCGAGGTTACCGGGGCTTGTGGTGATCTGAAACTTTGTGCTCCGTATGAACCAGGCGTGCCGATATCCTGCACTTCTGGAATCCCGGCACTTGGCCCGTACGCGGATCCGGTCCTCCCTGCGTGCGCGCTCGCCCCGTACAGTCCTGCGAAGCTGCCGCGCATGCTGGGCGGGCCGAAGTGTCGCGATTCGGACGAAGGTGTACTCCCCGTCTCCTCTATGACGGGACTTGCGGGCGAGTAGACGTAGGTCCCGGTGCTCGGCGGCCGGGCCGCGATGAGGTGCCGCCAGGCGTCGATCGGGTTCAAGCTCCCTCGGCGGCGACGGGGAGGCGGCGGGGGCGGAATCGAACTCGTGGAAGGGTGACCGGTGCGTGGGGTCTCCGACGCACGTGAGGAGGAGTGGTGATGCGCGCGGCGGAAGAAGAGCACGGCGACCGAGAGGAGCGCGACGATTGCCAACCCGCCAATCACCCCGCCTACGATTGGGCCGGTGTTCGAGGATGCATGAGAAGAATTAGATGAAGGGGCTGACGTGGTAGATGTTGAAGTGGTGTTGGCGCCTCCGAGGGAACTGCCCACCGCGGAGCTGGAAGTCGAGCTGGTCGGCGAGGCCGTTGAAGTGCTGGTGAACCTTTGTAAGATATGTGGAAAAATTGGTCTCGAGAAGAAGTGAGCTACCGAGTATAGGCGAAAAGTGAGGGCGAGGCGGTTTCAAGCGAAGCGAGCAGTGTCGACATCTTGTCCGCTGCAAGCTGACCAGAGTCCTTCGCCAGACAAGCCCCGGTAGATCCTGTGAAACGGACGGAATACATCAGCCTCCAAGCGATGATACGATAATGACAATGACTCACCAGGAGCAATAGTCGTGTACGCTGATGTGTACCATTGACTCGTGTTGCTCGGATTGCGAATCTCGACAGCAATGTTCGCTCCAGCTGGGATGTCTAGGGACGAAATTGTTTCAATGAGGCTCGAGTGATACCTTCAATGCGGAGTGACTCCTACCAACAAGCCAAGTGATAACCCCAGCACCACCCGTTAGATCGTTGGTCCCATCGAGCGTCTCCGCGAAGTAGTTCTACGTGCTCACGGGGTTAGTACTGTGACGGCTTGAGGAACGGGACGTTATTACAGTTCCTTTAACAAAGGCTGTGGACAGCACAGCCGACATGTCAGCTTCATACCCACCTCGACGCTCAGACCGCGGCGCCGCGCGATGCCCACTTGCGCACCTTGTATCGTCTTGCTCACGCCCTCTGGGCCGGCCCAGCTGATGCTCGCCGTCTCGCACTGAGTGAGGGAAGGAACTCCTATCGCAAAAGACATTGCCGCTGATTCGGTCCGAGGTTGAAGACGGTGGCGGGTACTGGACGGGTACTGGAAAGTGCGCGCGACCGACACTTTCGTGAGCGTAGCGCAGCCGATCGATGTGCGTCGGGGCGAAACCAGTGTAGAGGAAGGAAAGGAAGGCTCGTTCAACACAGGATGCGGGCAGACCTGAGGTGAGGGGTCACGGCACTCCTCTTCCCCGTCCCAAGTCCGAGCGTCCAAATTGGGTTCAGGCGGTGTCGGAAGGCAACGAGCACCTTTCATCATTCTACCCATATATACTGACGCTTACATGTGATTAATTTTTGATTGTGAGTTGTTCCTCGCAGGGCGGATTCGCCCTTTTTAAGTCGCATTGCCAGCAGACGCATCGTTGGCGTTGTGAATGCAGCAGAGACGCCAAGGTCGGGCACACATCCCATGCTTTATTTCCAGTTAATCCATCTACAGCACAGTCTGCGAGCTGACGCGCTCGACCAAAGTGAGGTGATGTCGGTGCCCGCCCGCCCGCCCGCTTGCGCTCGCCGTCGACGCCGCAGTGGTGCGGAGCCCCTCTCGCACGCACGCACGCTCGACGTCATGCAACACGACGGGATTGTCATCCGCTGAAGGAGCACTTCCGAGTGATTCAGTGACGAGTGTTCCCCTCTGTCTCTCTTCTTCTTCCCCAACCCGCCTCCGCCTCTCCCTCACCGAAGCCCCACTATCGCCACACACACGCAAGTACGTCGCGCCCATCTACCCAAAATGGCACGAGGCGCTGACCTTGCTTTTCCAAATCTTAGATCAAGTCTCCATCATGAGCACCCAGCGTCCCTCCGTTCGCCCACTGACTTCGGTCGCGCGGAGTCTCTCCACCGCCCCGACTGGCAGCGCCCCGGGGTCGTTCTATGGCGGCATGATTGGCGGCTCGTACATCGAAGAATCCGAGCGCACTTACAAGAATGCCACGGGACGGCCTTCGCACGGTCGCGAGGACGCGTTGTTCGGAGTCGCTGCCGCGCAGGAGTTCGTCAAGGACCCCACAAAGGTCGACCCATCGCGCGACGTCTTTCACGAGTTTTCGCTGCAGGAGCGTGTCGGTGGGGAACCTTATTGACACACCAATTGAGGTTTGAGCTTACTAGCTCTTCTTCACCTGAACAGCTGTTGTGTCGGGAGGTGAGTGCCCGGATTCGTCACTCCTTCGCTGCTGCTGACCCTCGGATGTGCTCAGCCAACGGGGGGATTGGTGGGTGATTCTCTTGCGAAATTGATGATATATCCGAACCAACCTTTTTAGGACTCGAAATCGCTCTGGCGCTGGCTGAGGCGGGCGCCACTGTCTACTGCCTCGACCTCGCGGACGCCGGCTCGGCCGACTTTCAAGCGGCAGCCAAGTACGCCATCAAGCTCGGCAGCCGCATGAAGTACATAAAGGCCGATGTGACGGACCAACCGTTGATGCACAAGATCGCGCACGACATCGCCGTCGAGGAGGGCCACATCGACGTGAGCTCAGCGCTCATCCTGCAGATCGGA
>ERZ1463038.819-NODE-819-length-11032-cov-15.833743_pt1 | contig 11032 bp, 19 predicted proteins | sample MGYA00564479_ERZ1463038 | MGnify/ENA primary metagenome ERZ1463038 (study PRJEB39244, sample SAMEA3635134) | Helicobacter pylori | study: EMG produced TPA metagenomics assembly of PRJEB11511 data set (Assembly of a 5300-year-old Helicobacter pylori... | reverse complement strand
GATGGTTCCACTGTGGTCTGTGGCGATGATCTGGTCCTGGTGATACTTAGAAGCCCCGGCCTCCTCCGCGCACTGCGACACGTCCAACACTCAGCGACCAGGCTTAAGAGAACATTGAAAGCGCTTCAGGTACTCACTACAAAGCGGGTGCCAACCCCTTTGAGATGAAATAATCAGTATAGTGCTCCACTCTGGCATCAGACCACTCACAAACGCCAACGGCGCCGCACGCCAACGCGAAGGCGAGGCCTTTGCCGTTCGTGATTCCACCAGCTCCAATCACGAGGATTGGGTCACCTGAAAGGGGACTCTTCTTTCCATGGACAGCTTCGACGCAAGCAGGGATCAGGATGCTGCACGGTCGAGGTCAGCGCCGCCGTGTTCTGCTCTGCGACCGGAAGTCCGGGTGTGGTTTGCTCACGCGGTCGGCACATCACCGGTGTGACCTCCCCCCTCGCTTCCTTGCGGAATGATGATGTCGACACCGCGCTATACGTGATCCGTTAGCATCGGGCGGATGTACGCAAGCCAAAGCACCAACCTCGAGTGCCTTCTCGCAATGCTTTGGGGCTCCAACCTAATGTTCAGGGATGTCAGGACATTCCAAGTCTGACGCATACTATACAGCCAACGACGAACCATGTTGGCGACGGGGATCTTGGCCGCATGGAACTTCTCTACAACCCATGCGGGCGGGACTGCGAACACGGCTCAGGAAACCAGCGAAGTACTTCGTGACGCATTCGACGCACCTCCAACTGCGCATACAAAGAGCGCAATCTTTTCCTCAATGCAGATATCGACCAGCTCGGCGAGCTTTCCTCCCGTGTCTGACATGTGGGGTCAGTACTTCTCGGTCTTCGGATCGGACACAGGACATTAGCAACGCACAGTCCTTGTTCGTCTTCCGAGCGTTCCCTCCCACGGCAGGAAGCAGCAGGTCAACCCCAAAGGGAGCCTTCTTGTCCACGAGCGCATCCTTCAGCTCGTGGATCTGCTCGCGGAGGTACTTGGGGGTGTACCCAAAGCCACCTGCGACTCCCGTCAGCTTCGAAATAGTTAACGCTTCGACCATCACACCTACCGATAACACCCAAGCCACCAGCATTAGTTACCTGGGGGAGAGGACGCGGTCAGCGGCGTTCGGCGAGGAGAAGGTGCATCCACGCGTCCGATGATCGGCTACGGTCGGGGACGCAGACTAAGAGAAGAAATACTAACTGCTGCTGCGAGGTCGGGACCGGCGGCGACTGGAGCGAGAGATGAGCGTGCCGAGCGAGGATCGTGCGAGTGGGGACGGCGCACCATTCATTCCCGCTAGTAGGATGGGATGCCGGATACCGAAGAGCTTCGTGAGAGGCGTGGAGAGAGTAGCAGGCGCCATGGTGTCTAAGATGGGTGTAGGAGGTCAAAGGGCGGCAGGCGGCAATGTGGGGCGTGGCAGTTGGAGCCTCGGGGACTTGGCGTGGCCGAGCCGGACAGAGACCTTGACCCCCTGGCGTCGAAACTTCACGACACTTGACACCAGAAAAGATGGGCTCGGTGGAGGAAGCGACTTGCCTTGGAATCCGCGACGGGCGCCGCCGAGCGTCGGACGTCGGTCGACGTCGACATTGGGTCCTGGTGCTCGTCAAAACTCGCGCCGGATGTGGTTTCCGTCCCTTAAATACCGACGTTTCTTTTCGTTTGAGTGTCTCTGGTAGTATGTACAACGGCCTACTGAATCGTAAACAGTTGGCTGTCTTGACACTTTGCACTCGGATCCACGACGCACTGACCTCAGCTATGCAGTAGCTTTGCCTACCTCGAAAGTCTGGGCTGGTCCACTTGCACTCTCGTCCCTTCTCGGCCACGCCAACCACCCCGCCACCCAAGCTTTGCGTCAGCTTCACCTTCGCACAGGCCCCGCCCCTGGCCTTCTGTCCCCCGCAATCTTCTTCGAAGCCGCCCTCGTAAGCCCTACCGTCGACTTCCAGGTCGACACGGACCAGTTTGCGACCATGTCCTTGACGTCCGCGCCCGGGCTCGCCGCGTTTCGCCTCGTCGCTGACAAAGCCGGTTCCTCTTCGTGCTCGTCCCGGCCATTCATTCGCGTCTTGGTGTACGGCAGAATCCAGCTCGACCATGAGGAGACGGCGGTGGGTGCTTTCGGCTGTGTGTTGCCCGCGCCTGCGTCGGCGCTGTCCATCTCCGACGTCGTCAGGGCTGGGCTGTCCCTTCGAGAGCCAGGCAGGATCAAGGGTTCCTGCGAGCGATAGCCACATCAGTAAGCGTTTTATTTCACGTGGGAAGACAGATGGAGCTACCTCGGGCTGACTTCCCGGGTCCGAGTCATACTTCGAGCTTGGCCTCGACCCACGAGAGTCGGCGTGAAGCAAGCTCGGGCGATGAGCGATCGCCGACGGATGTTGGGCGAGTACCCGAAGGGCTGGATCCTGAGTTCCAGGCGCGTCGTAGGGCTGGTAAGGAGAGAACGCCGGTGTCGGTGTCGCGGTGGCGTCCCCGCGAGTGTCGACCTGCTGCCATCGAGCCTTCCACCGGCCCGTCCGACATTCCCGCACATAGTACCAAATAATTCCCAGGACTCCAAAGATGAGCAGAAACGCGACGAGAACCAAGAAACAGAAGAAGGCGATGGGGTTCCAGCTGAAAGGATTGTCAGCGCACCGCACGAGAAGGAGCCGGTCGGAGTGACTCACCGCGACAGCCAGGCTTGCACTGCACGGCCTGCGGAGGTAAGTTTCGAGCCAGTATCGGCAATACCATCGCGTGCGCTGCAGAACCGAGAATGTAAGTCAGCGTTCTCAGTCCACTTCGCAGTTTGCAGGACTCGCGAGAGTATAGGTGCCATCAAGCCGCGAGCGGATGGAGACCCAGAAGGCAAGTGTAGTACGTTTGAGACCCTTGAGGTGGTGGAAAAGGCCAAAGGTGCGAAGCTCGGGCCGGAGACCGGAGTTGAGGCACCGCCTGGAGTGCGCGAGGGGCGACGATGACCCCACAAGGCGATCCGGACGCCCGTGGGCCACGCGAGACCTGTTCAAGAGATCCTCTCAGCTCACGACGACATGGCTAGAAGTCGAACCTGCTGAGTCGGCAATCATGACTCGAGAGTAAAGACTTACTCAGAACGAGCGAGACCAGTGAACGCTGAAGAGCACGTCCAGTACCACGCCGACGTGATGGTCGAAAGCGCTGAGATCTTCGATCCGAGGCCTCAAGATAGATGTCAGTCAACTCAATTCACCCTCTAGTCGTTGCTGTGGCACACCGGTGTCCAAGCCGACATTCGCGTAGCTCTTGACGTCGGAGGACCCACCTGCCCAGGTGTAGGTTGTCCTATCAAAGAACATCTAATTAGTTCCAGACATAGCTCGAACAAAGTGGATGATACTCACCTCCAAGCAAGGTTGGTCCCACTGGCGCTCGTCGCGACGGTCGACTGCGACCCGCTCGTCGCGCTCGCCTCGCCTCAAAGGTCGTTGTAGAGCGTCTGCGGTGCTTTGCAGCACTCTGATCGTGAAAGTCTATAGCAAGCCTCACGTAACGTCCGGAGAGCTCCGACTCAGAGTCCCGTTGACCAGTCAGCGTCGTGAACCGTTTCGCAAGAGCGGCGGGCGCAGGGGAGGAAGCGGCGAGGCTGAAGAAGGGGAGGATGAGAGCGAGTGATAGAAACTGCATTGATGGAGAGGGAGTGGGAGTGGGAAGAAGAGAGCAACAGAGGAGAACGACGGAACTCTAATGGCGTGCCCCGCCGGATCAGATGCCGCTGAGCGCAGTGCGGCGGGCCGAGTCCGACGCCACGACCTGTTTGAGACTCGAGAGCTGGGTCGTCAGGACGGCAATGTGGTTGCGCGACTGGCGTGTGAGATTCCCCGTAGGAGTAGCCAGAAAGTCGGGCGTTCGCGAGTGTTGTGGCACAAAGTCTTGCAGGAGGGATAGCGAGTTCACTGGCGGCTCGCACCCTGGGGTATGTTAACAAATCAACAAGGGTGTAGGGGGAAATCACAAGCGCCGGAGCCGCTCGACGCCGTCGAGCACCTCTGCGCGCTCATCCTCATCCACGCCGTCCTCGTCCACGATCGCCGCCTCGAGGTCATCGAGCAGCATCGTCCAAACCTACTCAGCACCATCAGCTCCCTTGCAATCAAAAAAGTAAGGGCAGGAACGGACGTACCTCGCCCCTCGTCGTCCCAAAGAAGCTGGCGAGCTTCTGCGCCTTGCGCACCGTGCGCCTCTTGTCCGAGCCGGTCGTCGTCCTCCTGCGCTCCTTCGGCGGCCGACCGCCCTCGCGATCTTCCGGACTACTTTCGTCGGCAAGCTCGACGTCGACGTTGGGCTCGAACGCGCTGCCGGCGTCGCTCGCCGCATAGCGCGACTGGCGGAAGCACGCGTCGACCTCGCGATCCGAGTCGGTCATGTCGAGCGGGCCTTCGTTCGGCGAGGTAGAGTCTTCGTCCCATTTCGGATCGGGGAGCGAGGGCTTGGCGAGGGGCAGGCGGCCGTCGGAAGCGTAGACGCGCGCGATGTCGTCCAGCGCGGACGGGTCCGTCGAGGCGAGGTAGTGTAGGCTTGCGATCTGCAGCGGGGGGGAGGTCAGCGACAGGATGTAATGAGATCGAAGAGAGCGCACAGAGTTGCGGTACGAGTCGATTGTGGACAGGGAGGTGATCGAGGTCGGGCGGGCGCGCCGGCTGAAGGACGGGTCGACGGGGGACGAGACGCTGCGCTGGTGGTGCGCGGAGCTGTACATTGACGTCGGGGGAAGCGTGCCAAAGACCTGCCCCTCTGTGATCAGCTGCTGCCGACCGAGCCCAGGTGCACAGGCGCAGGCGCACCTGCTCCATCTTGCGCGACCTCGCGAGCTCCTGCACGGGCGTCGCGTCCTTCTTGACGCCGGCCGCGACCGTTCCCGCGTGTACCGAGACCGGCACCGCGTCCGGCATGTCGTCACCCTTCGCCAGCTCGTCGTCCTCGGTGTCCCCCGTGCCCTCGCGCTTCCTGCCGCCAAAGCCGAGCCCCTTCCAGAGTCCCCCCAGCCGGCTATTCCCGCGCTGCATGCCCGCGCCTCCCGCCTCGTCCGCACTCGGGTGATTCGCAAGCACGAGCCCGGCGGGCACGCGCTCGCCGAGCAGCCGCTGGACCTTGTCGAGCTTGCGCCGGCGCTCCTCGCGCGCGCTCGCGGGCTCGTCGTCCGTCACGCTGCCCCTCGCGTCCCTCAAGCATCCCGGCGGGAACATGATCGAAACGGGACTCGAGTTGCTACGACCCATGCCCGCGGACTCGGGCTCGTCCCGGGGCGAGGTCGGCGAGCCAGGAGGGAACGAGTACCGCCGCGGCGAGGGACGCACGAGGACTTGCTCCGCCGCGCGCTCTTCGAGCGGGACGCCGAACAGCCTGTTGAGCTTCTTGGACTTGCGCACGAGCTCGCGCCGGGCGTGCGGGGAAAGCGTGTCGCGGCTGAGCGACGACGGGGGCGAGGGCGAGGCGGATGGGGTCGACGACTGGGCGCGACGTGGGGGCATCGACGACGGGGAGGTGAAGGGTGGTGGCGAGTCCTGCCGAGGGGAGGTGTAGGACGCCGGCGAGAAGTTGGCGAAGGGGACTGGCGACGCGGTGTGGGTTGCGGGCAGGTCCCGAGAGCGCAAAGGCAGCAAGGGCGCGATGGACGACGAGGTCGAGTGCACCCGACGGTGCTGGCGTGAGGTGGTCGATGATGGCGTCTGGGAGAACGCGGACGCGAGCGACTCGAAGGACGACATGGACGCCGGCCGCGGGTGGTCCGTCGTAGTCGTCGAGAGGATAGCTGGGGTCGCCGAGATGGAGATGGTGTGCGCGGTGAGAGTGAGCGAGCGCTGGGGTGGCGACGAGAGTGGGACCGAAGCGCTTGGCAGCGAGGAGGTCGTCGAGGCGCGCTTTTGGAAGTTGTCTTCGAGGACCGGGACCGGACAGCGAACAGGGGCGTCAGCGGTTCGGTCGTCAGGACAGGGGCGGACAGCCTGAGCGGGGCTGGGCTGCCCTGTACTCGTATACTCGCTCACGGACATGGGAGAAGAGAGACTCACCACCAAAGATCCAGCGCAACTTGTCGTCGCGCCTGAGGATGCTCAAGTTTGCCTCGCGCACGGGATCCTCGGCGCCGCGCAGGAGGCTCCGTCGTCGTCCCGACGGCTCGACCTCGCCGTCGCCATCTTGGCCGTCTTGTAGCGGCCTGTCCGAAGCGGGGAACCTGCGGTGGATGCCCTCGCGCGCCTCGAGCTCGTCGCACCCACAGAGGTGGTGCAACACGGTCGCGACGACGATGGAGCGAGGCTCGGCGCCCGAGTGGCGGTACGAGGCGAGCGCGGTTGCGATTGTTGAGAGCACGCTGGACGAGAAGAGGGCTGGAAACGCGGCGGGCGGGTGCTCGAGCAGCGCGCTGAGGTCGAGGTCGGGTGGGGTGGGGCTCAGGTGTCCGAGCGCGGCGGTGCACGCGGCCACGAGCAGCTCGTGCGACGTGGTCGTGTACTCTTCGCACGAGCACACGGCCGGGAGCGTCGGCAGGACGTCCGCAGGGATGTACAGCGGCGAGCCGGCTTCGTTCTCGGCCGGCGGGTGGAGGTACTGCCCCCAGGATTCGTCTCAGTATTCCCTCCGACCTCGCTCCGTAATATCCATGACCGGGAAACTCACCATCTCAGCAACATACGCGACCCACTCTTCCCACGACTCGGCGTCGTCCGCGGCCGCGTTGGCAGCCGTCTGGCGGCGCGCGCCAGCGGCCTCCTCGATGTCGGCCTCGTCGCCGCGATCGAAGCCCAGGCCGACGCTCTCGGACAAGCGACGCCTCGTGGCGAGCTCGCGCGCGGAGCGCAGGAAGACGACGCCGTCGAGGAGGAAGAGGAGCACCGACAGCCCCACGTCTGTCGCGGGTGCGGCGAGTAGCTCGAGCGCGTACGACTTGAGCTGCGCTGCGTCCGAGAGCGTCGTGAGCAGTCGTCGCCCGCTCATCGTGGGCAGCGGTCGTCGTCAGTGGCGGCCTGAGCGCGCGGGGATCTGGCGCGCGCGCGGGCGAGCGAGTGGTCCGAGGTGTCCGGATCTGCGGAGCACGGCACCGGTTGCGTTGCGATGTGGTGCTACGAGGTGAAAGGAAAGCCGTCGAGGCTCCTCCTCGACAAAGGTGCGACCGAGCACAAAGGGAGGCCTGAGCGCCAGCCAGCAAGAGCTGCGGATTATGTATTGCGCATTCACTCGGCGGCCGGACGGAACCCCGATCCACATGCTGAACAACTTTCGAACTTCTGGCTCGAGTTACATATGTAAGCGATGATGAGCAGTGCTCGAAAACCCGCGAGCGGCTCGGAGAGCCGCACGAGGTAGGTTCTAAAGATGCGCTCCGCACGACGCGCTTCCATCTCCCTTCCACCTTCCAGCACCCCTACTCATGATGAAAGGTCATAGTCAAGTCGACCAGCACAAAGACGAAAAGCCTGAGCACGAAGAGGCCGCATCTGGCAAGGACAGCGCGGGACCGAGGGAGGAACAGAAGCCAGTGCGCTCCAATCCACTCGCGCGTCGGCCTCGGCTGGTCCTGACCGTCACTAAATAACGTTTGAAGACGTCGGTCGAAAAGTTTGATCTCAATTTACGCTCCTCTCTCAGCTCATCACGCCGTGTAGTTCGCCGAACGCTTCTTTCAAGCCCTCGAAGGCTCCGACGACGACCCCGACACTTCCTTCAAACAATTCTAAGTGAGCAGATATCAGCTGGGTTTGCGTTCTATTCACCAAGCTATACTCACTATAATGCACAGAGGGACACACTTCCACGCTCGGCATTGCAGGCGTTGCGAAGCGGTTCAAGGGGGGCGAATGACATCGCCGAGACTCTCCGCGTGAGCACTCAAGGCCGCCACACATGTATGGTTACTCACGATGTAGCGCGTAGGAAAACTTTGATCTAATCTCTAGCAAGCTGACCACGGTCAGCGACCAGCCGAGCGCCGCAACAGCTGGCGTCGCCGCCTATCACTCGGTTCAGCTCGTTGGGGACGCTACCGTGACCAGCTCTCGATCTTGGCTGGTTTCGAAGTTTAAAATTTCGATCCTCAGATAAACGAGGTTGAGGCAAAAGTGTACTTCATCTGAGCTTCGTTCTCGTCCCAGACAGGGTCTCTGACCTCAGCTCTACATGTACGCGCTCGTTACACATGAAGGTCAGCTTGTGACCTGGAATTTCTCAATGTAAGTGCGACTCAAACCATGTGTGTGGTCAATTCCGCGCCGCCTCCTCCGAAGGACCATTCTGGGGACGGCGGGGCCGAGTTCACCCTCGCGGCCCCTGTTAGTAGGGCTCAAGGCCAGTACAGCACGTACTATCCGTATGGTCAGAATTTTGGTTATGGCCAGCAGCACGGAACCTGTGAGCGCTTCCGTTCAGAAACAGCTCGCCTTGCCTTCCTGACTTCGTCCTGCGCGGCGCTGTGACCTCCCTCTAAGCAAGGATACCTATCAGTACTACTAGCAGACAAGAAGCTGGCCTAGTAATCCATCGTACGGATATCCTGACAAGGGTAACGACTACCGCTGGGGTCAGGCCGACTGGGGAATTGGTCGAGGCTGATTCTGCGCCGGCGTCGTGGTGTTTGCCTTTCGGATCGAATCAGGATATTCCCCTTCCAGCCACCTCTCGTATCAGTTGTCATTCCTCATGCGTTGAAAATCGCTTCTTTCTTACTGCACTCCGCTTGGTGCCCGCCGGCCGCCACCCGAGACGCGAGTGGAAAGGCTCGGCCTGCGCACGGTCGGAAACACCGCAACCTCGACACCTGCCGCCCACGTGCATTTTTGAGGCGGTAGTACCGGGCTTCGAGTACCCTCGAAGTTGTAAACGTGGTGCTCGACCCGCTGCAGCGTGCTCACCCGACGGCGCTCCGCCGCGCGAAACCCTTCAAGTCTCAGTCACTGCCCTCTGCCCTCTCTTTCCTTTCTTCACCCCGCGGCTTCAAACCACAAAGCTATGCAGATCACTTCACTCCTGCTCCTTGGATTCCTCGGCGTCGCGGCTTCGGCCCCAGTGGCGGACCCGCTGCCCGCCGCCGGCTTCCCCATCGCGAGGAGGTTCACTTCAATCACGAGTCAGTGGGCCTCTGAATCGGAGCTGTCCGGTCGCTACGTGAGTCTTCCAGACCTCCTTCCTGGTGGCTACCGACCCATCACAACGCAGACGCTCTACAACAACCTTTGGAACAAAGGCGCAACTGGCGCGAGTGGCTCCCAGTCGACCCTCGCCACCAGCGCCAGCGGGACGAAGATCGCTTGGAAGTGCGTCGTGCTTCGAGTCAGGCTCTCTTTTTTTTTTCTTAAATAATCTGGTCACAGGACGACTTACTCGTGGGCCGGCGCCCCGACTCAAGTGAAGAGTTACGCGAACGTGGGGTCCAACACTGGTGTGTCTGAGCCTCTGGGTTCATATTGGCGGGGAGTTACACTAAAAGTGGTCAAAAGGCCTAAAGAAGACGATCGCGGCCATCTCGACCATCAATTCGGCGTGGTACTGGACCTACACCTCCGCCTCGTCGGCACTTGTCGCGGACGTAGTGAGTCCTCGCCCGCGCTTCTCGCCCTGGATCCCGGTAATCAATGTATAAAAAACACAGAGTTACGACCTTTGGCTGTCCAAGAGCGCGTCCTGTGGCACCTCAGCGTCGTGCTCTTCGATCGAAATCATGGTGTGTTGGAGCTTTGACCTGTGACCGGGTGACGAAGCTGATTAAATGCTTTAGATCTGGCTGAGCGCTAGGGGAGGGTACGAGAGGCCTCTGATATCTTCTTCCGGCCTTCTGTGTAGGGCTGAATGCTGAGGTTCCCGCCGTCGACAGCGCCAAGCCGGCTGGCTCCGCCGTCGGGACGGTCAGCATCGCCGGACACACCTGGACCTTGTAGGCTTTCAGAAGAAGCGATACAAATGCGCTCGAACTACTGAAAGCGACGTTTCTCCAGGTACAAGGGAACAGTGTCCACGTGGACTGTTTACAGTTTCTACTCCAGCTCGGAGATCACCAGCTTCACTGGTGACCTCAAGCTTTTCCTCAGTGAGTAGATGAGGCATCAAAAAAGTTTGTACTCTTCACAATTTTGCAGCCTATCTCGTCAACAACAAGGGTGTCTCGAGCTCACAGTACCTCGTGGGCATTGGGGTCCGTCCACGTCCCGGTGTGAAGTTCCAAAACTGACCTGCAGACTTACAGGCCGGTGCAGAGCCCTTCACTGGATCCGCCACTCTCACGACTACCGAGTACTCGACCGTTGTTGTCTAGAACTTTCCAATCGACCTGTGGTTTTTTGCAAATGGGAGCTCCCGCGTGGACTTGCTCCGCTGGTGTAACTGCGACTCAAGCTTTACGAGTGCTGGAGTTGCACAAGCGCCTCTGCCACCAGATCCGTTACCGCAAGATCTAACGACTCCTTCAAGTCACTCAGTGCGAGCGAGACGAGGCTTTCCGAGCTCGCCGTTCCAACACCGCTCGCGACTGAGGTGTCGCTGCCGAGACTGTCTTCTGTCGACGAGGTGTCTTTTTGTCGAATAAAGCCCGAGGTGTCAACTCATACCCGTGTACATTCTAATTTCGTACTGACCGTTCTCCAATACCCGCAACATGTCCTGCGCAATCAGGCCTGATAACGGATCCGAATAGCTCGCGTATAAGGCGGCCCGAAGGAAGCTGGGGGGCAAGACTCAGCCGCAATACCCCCGATGAACCTCGAATTACGCACATTCTAGCCTCTTTTGGATGGCGCATGCACCACTGATCGAGGAAGGGACCACGAGCTCGAAACAGCATCGTAGCGAGGCGCCACGCCAAAGTCTGCTCGAGGAATTGATTTTGAAGCGGTGATCCCTGAGAAAAGAATGAAGCGTCAGTACATATCAACCGTCAACGCACGGCATACTCACCAGGCAAACGGTAACAGCTGGGACGGCCCGAACAAGCGCCTCGTCGAGCACAGATTCACCCAGGTTTATTCCGTCCGACATGACAGTACAGATCGGAAGG
>ERZ1463038.818-NODE-818-length-11036-cov-28.190511_pt1 | contig 11036 bp, 7 predicted proteins | sample MGYA00564479_ERZ1463038 | MGnify/ENA primary metagenome ERZ1463038 (study PRJEB39244, sample SAMEA3635134) | Helicobacter pylori | study: EMG produced TPA metagenomics assembly of PRJEB11511 data set (Assembly of a 5300-year-old Helicobacter pylori... | reverse complement strand
AAGCCTTTATGGGTCTTTGAGGTGCCAATGTAGTGCTGCATCTTGGTGTCGAAGGGCTGGTCGAAAAAATCCTTGGCCGCTTGATACAGGCCAGTGATCAGCTGCGCGTCGATGCCGTGGTTTTTGATGTACAGAAAACCGACCTCGCGGGCGGCAGCACCTAGCGCTGCGGCGACGGCCTGACGCTGAGCGACGTCGGTGCTGAACAACCCGGCAATGTCCACCACGGGGATGCTGCTGAAGTTGGCCGCGACCGAGGGTGCCGAGGTTTGGGAGAGATCAGGCATAACGAAAACGCTCCTTCAAAGACAAGTCGATTGAGTGAAACGCTGGAAGTGCTCGCGCTCGGTCTGGCCCATCCACACGTTCAGCGACCACAGATCGGCCACGGGCACGTTGGTGAAGGGCAGGTGATGCAAGTAACCGTCGGCGCCGAATTCCGGGGTCAGAGTGCTAACCTGATAGCCGCGTCTTTTTTGCGAGTGCCAGATCGCTTCCCAATGCTGCTGATGGAAGGCCAGCTCCTTGGCGTATTCCGGCGCGGCCGGGTGCGGGACCTGTGGGCCCTGGTCATAGCCGACCCGGGCTTGAATGTGATGCACGCGATCAACGAACGCGCTGAGGTCGTCCTCGGGGTCGTTGAGCAGGCGCTCGCAGGTGACGATCCAATGGCTGATGTCGCTGGTGAACAACAGATCAGGCAGTTGGCGGATCAGTTCGAGGGTAATCCACGGATTGAACAGCGAGCGCGAGCGATGGGTTTCGAAGCTGCACACTTGACCGTGTTTGCGTGCCAGTTCCAGCGCCCGACCGAAAAAGTCGACCTGCTGTGGCAACTGCCAGCGGTCATTGCCGGCGAGCACATTGACGAAGCGCGGCGACAGTTCGGCGGCCCAGGCGAGTTTTTTGTCCAGGTCGACCAAGTGTTCAGTGACTGGTGCCGCCTGCTCGGGCAAGACGTTGTAGGCGGTGAAAACGGTGCTGATATAGCCGAGTTGGTTGGCCCTTAGAAACGCCGAGAACTCTGCACGCTCGCTGGCTTCCAGCGGCAGACGCGCTTCCATACCGTCGAAGCCAGCATCCAGCAGCTCTTCCAGCGCCTGGGTTTTGCTCGCGGTATAGCCCCAGAGTGTGCGGAAAATATCCAGTTTCATTGATGACCTCAAAGATTCCTCGGGCTACGGCACAGCGCGACGACGGCATAAGCCGGGTCGGCAACGATGGGCAGTAGCGAAGGGGTAATCTTTAGGCCGAATCTCTGGGTATCCGGTCCCTTGGTGGAATGGATCTTAGGGGTGGCGCGGGAGTGGGAAGAATAGGAAAGCTCAAATCCATAGTTCAGAGATTTCTAAACTATCTAGACACAGATCAACTGTAGGAGTGGGCTTGCCCGCGATCCGCCGTGAGCCCGGCTTATCGCGGGCAAGCCCGCTCCTACACAGGGTTAGTGTTCACCCGGCTGGTCTGCAAACAGCATTTTCTTCGTTTCACCCAGTAAAAGCTGGCTGTTTTTCTCGGTCACCGCCCGGATGTAATCCCACAACAGGGTGATCCGCTTGAGCTTCCTCAGGTCTTCGCGGCAGTACATCCAGAATTGTCGTGTGATCTTCACTTCGCTTTCCAGAACGGGCAGCAGGCGCGGGTCTTGTGCTGCCAGGAAGCACGGCAGGATCGCCAGTGACCGACCTTGCAGCGCCGCTACGTACTGGGCAATGACGCTGGTGCTGCGCAGATGCGCGTTGGCGCCGGGGAGTAAATTGCTTAGATAAAGCAGCTCCGAGCTGAAGGCCAGGTCGTCAACGTAACTGATGAACTGATGGTCAGCCAGGTCTGCGCTGCGCCGGATCGGTGGATGGCGGTCGAGGTATTCCTGGGTGGCATATAGGCGCAGGCTGTAGTCGCACAGCTTGCAGCAGACATACGGTCCATGTTCGGGGCGCTCCAGGGCGATGACGATGTCGGCTTCGCGCTTGGACAGGCTGATGAAGTGTGGCAGCGGCAGGATATCCACCGAAATAGCCGGGTACGCGTCGAGAAAGTGCGTCAGCTGTGGCGTGATGAAAAAGCTGCCAAACCCTTCGGTGCAACCCATGCGTACATGGCCGGACAGGGCCACTCCCGAGCCTGACACCTGCTCGCAGGCCAGGTGCAGCGTGCTTTCGATCGACTCGGCATAACCGAGCAGGCGCTGGCCTTCGGGCGTCAGGATAAAACCGGTAGTGCGCGATTTCTCGAACAGTAATGTCCCCAGCGATCCCTCCAGCGAATTGATCCGTCGGGACACCGTCGTGTAGTCCACCGCCAGGCGCTTGGCCGCAGTGCTGGCTTTGCGGGTGCGGGCGACCTCAAGGAAAAACTTCAGGTCGTCCCAATTTAGGAGGTTCAAGGACGTGATGTTTTTTTGCATATTGATCCGGCTTTTATGAGCGTTCTTATTAGAAGTTTGCACATCTATACTCCAAAACACGCCCATGACCAACTTCTTGATCAGCGGCTCAGGAGCAAGACCCGCAAGGCCGCGAGCCACATCCCAGGCAACACCCACCTGCCATAACACCCTGCACAAAAATAATAAGCGGAGGAGTTTATGAAGAACGCTACAACGGCGGACGCTGGCGCAATCGGTGCCAACCCTGCGAAAAAGGCCAAACCTTATCGGCTTGCCGGTATGGCGAGCATGGCCGGTACGACCATCGAGTGGTACGACTTTTTCCTCTATGGCACGGCTGCCGCGCTCATCTTCAACAAGATTTTCTTTCCCGCCCTGGACCCTATCAGCGGTGTGTTGGCAGCTTTCGCTACCTATGCCGTGGGCTTTCTCGGCCGGCCATTGGGCGGCGTGATTTTCGGCCACTTCGGCGACCGTATCGGGCGTAAGTCGATGCTGTTACTGACGCTGCTGATGATGGGGATACCGACCATCATCATCGGCCTGATCCCCACCTATGATCAGATCGGCTACTGGGCCGCATTGATTCTGGTGCTCATGCGCTTTCTCCAGGGCATGGCGGTGGGCGGCGAGTGGGGCGGGGCGGTGTTGATGGCCGTTGAGCATGCGCCCGAAGGCAAGAAAGGCTTTTACGGCAGCTTGCCGCAAACCGGTGTGGGTGCCGGTCTGGTGCTGGCATCGCTGGCCATGGGCCTGGTTGCCAAATTGCCTGAAGCGGACATGCTCAGCTGGGGTTGGCGCCTGCCGTTCATCGCCAGCATCGTGCTGCTCGGCGTCGGCTGGGTGATTCGTCTGAAAGTTCCGGAATCACCCGACTTCGAAAAAATGAAAAAGCAGAATATCGCGGTCAAGATCCCGCTGTTTCAGGTGCTGCGCAATCATCCGCGCGAAACCCTGACCATCATCGGCGCCCGAACGGCAGAAAATGCCTGGTTCTATATGTCGGTGACGTTCGCCCTGGCCTACGCGGCCAACCAGTTGCAGATTCCGCGTGGCGATGTGCTCAACGCCATCACGGCTGGCGCGGCCCTATCACTGATCACCATGCCACTCTGCGGGCACCTGTCCGACAAGGTCGGGCAACGTCGCTTGTACTTCGCCGGGCTATTACTGCTTTGCGCATTCGTCTACCCGTTCTTCGCCATGCTCGAAACACGCGAGCCACTGTTGGTCTGGTGGGCCATGGTGCTGGCGGTCGGCGTGGTGTTTCCGATTCTGTATGCGCCTGAATCGCTGTTGTTCGCCCGGCAATTCCCGGCAGAAATTCGTTACAGCGGCATCTCTGTGTCGGTGCAACTGGCCGGCGTGCTGGGAGGTGGTTTCGCACCGATGATCGCCACCAAATTGTTGGCCTACGCTGATGGTAGCCCTCATTACGTCATCGTTTATCTGATCGGCATGGGCGTGGTGGCATTGTTCTGCACCGCCCTGATGAAACCAGACCCGGCACGGCACAGAACCTTATAGCCGCCGCATGCTTTGACTTTTTTTGCCGCCCGCATCGGGCCGCTCGAATCCAGGAGAACTCCAATGAACGCTTCGCTCAATCCTTCCATCAATAAAAACGGCACCGCCGTGGCTCGCGTCAAACTGCTGATCGGTGGTGAGTGGGTCGATTCTCAGACCAACGAATGGCACGACATCGTTAATCCGGCAACTCAGGAAGTGCTGGCGCAAGTTCCCTTCGCCACCGAGTCTGAATTGAATGCTGCGGTTGCGGCCGCCGAGCAAGCCTTCAAGACCTGGCGCTTGACCCCCATTGGTGCGCGGATGCGCATCATGCTCAAGCTCCAGGCGTTGATCCGCGAACATTCGAAACGCATCGCTGTGGTGTTGAGTGCAGAACAGGGCAAGACCATCGCCGATGCGGAAGGCGACATCTTCCGTGGTCTGGAAGTGGTCGAACACGCGTGCTCCATCGGTACTTTGCAGATGGGCGAGTTCGCTGAAAACGTCGCGGGCGGTGTTGATACCTACACCCTGCGTCAACCGATCGGCGTTTGCGCCGGGATCACGCCTTTCAACTTTCCGGCAATGATTCCACTGTGGATGTTCCCGATGGCCATCGCCTGCGGTAACACCTTCGTCCTCAAACCGTCGGAACAAGACCCGCTGTCGACTATGCTGTTGGTGGAACTGGCCGTCGAGGCGGGCGTACCAGCCGGTGTGCTTAACGTGGTCCACGGCGGCAAGCAAGTGGTGGACGGGATCTGCACCCACAAAGCCATCAAGGCCGTGTCCTTCGTCGGTTCGACCGCAGTGGGTACTCACGTTTACAACCTTGCTGGTCAACACGGCAAACGCGTGCAATCAATGATGGGCGCGAAAAACCACGCCGTGGTGCTGCCCGATGCTAATCGCGAGCAGACCCTGAATGCGTTGGTCGGTGCCGGCTTCGGTGCCGCCGGTCAGCGCTGCATGGCGACGTCTGTGGTGGTGTTGGTGGGCGCGGCAAAACAATGGCTGCCAGACCTCAAGGTTCTGGCGCAGAAACTCAAGGTCAATGCCGGTAGCGAAGCCGGTACTGATGTCGGTCCGGTGATTTCCAAGCGGGCCAAGGAACGTGTGTTGGGCCTGATCGAAAGCGGTGTTCGCGAAGGCGCCAAGCTGGAACTGGATGGCCGTGATGTCTCGGTACCCGGGTTTGAAGACGGTAACTTCATTGGCCCAACCTTGTTCTCGGGTGTGACCACCGAAATGCAGATCTACACCCAGGAAATCTTCGGCCCGGTACTGGTCGTGCTGGAAGTCGACACCCTCGATCAGGCGATTGCCCTGGTCAACGCCAACCCGTACGGCAACGGCACAGGCCTGTTTACCCAAAGTGGTGCAGCGGCGCGCAAATTCCAGAGTGAGATCGATGTGGGCCAAGTGGGTATCAACATTCCGATCCCTGTACCTGTCCCATCCTTCAGCTTCACTGGCTCGCGTGGTTCGAAACTGGGTGATCTGGGTCCGTACGGCAAGCAAGTGGTGCAGTTCTACACCCAGACTAAAACCGTCACCAGCCGCTGGTTCGACGACGACAGCGTGAACGATGGCGTGAACACCACGATCAACCTGCGCTAAGTCGCCTGACAGGAGAACGATTATGAAAATTGCATTCATCGGCCTCGGCAACATGGGCGCGCCCATGGCCCGCAATTTGATCAAGGCCGGTCATCAGCTGAACCTGTTTGACCTCAACCAGACAGTGCTGGCCGAGCTCGCCGCACTGGGTGGTCACATCAGCGCCTCGCCCAAGGACGCGGCGAAGGGCAGTGAGCTGGTCATCACCATGCTGCCGGCTGCAGCGCATGTGCGCAGCGTGTACCTGAATGAAGATGGCGTATTGGCCGGCATCGCCCGAGGGGTGCCCGCAGTGGATTGCAGCACGATCGATCCACAGACGATCCGTGATGTCGCGGCGACTGCGGCCAAACAAGGCGTGGTGCTGGGTGATGCCCCTGTTTCAGGTGGCACCGGCGGTGCGCAAGCCGGGACCCTGACCTTCATGGTTGGCGCCAGCGCAGAGCACTTCGAAGTACTGAAACCGGTATTGGCGCAGATGGGCAAGAACATCGTCCACTGCGGTGACGTCGGCACCGGGCAGATCGCCAAGATCTGCAACAACATGCTGCTGGGGATTTCCATGATCGGCGTGGCCGAAGCCATGGCTCTGGGCAATTCGCTGGGGATCGATACTGGCGTTCTGGCCGGTATCATCAACAGTTCCACTGGGCGTTGCTGGAGTTCCGAGGTCTATAACCCATGGCCGGGTATCGTCGAAACCGCGCCAGCGTCACGCGGTTATACCGGTGGCTTCGGGGCGGAGCTGATGCTCAAGGACCTGGGCTTGGCGACCGAAGCCGCGCGGGTCGCCCATCAGCCGGTGATTCTCGGCGCGGTGGCTCAACAGCTGTATCAGGCGATGAGCCTGCGTGGCGAAGGTGGCAAGGATTTCTCGGCGATTATCGAGTCGTATCGCAAGGCTGAGTAAAGCGGCAAGCCTGATAGCCACCGGCCCGCTCGTTGAACGTCTCAACGAGCGGGCTGAGGGTATTGATGGCGCAAGATCCATTCACCTTCGTGTCGAATGACGTCACCCCATCAAATCACCCCATCAAATCGATCTGACAACCCGGTTCAGCATCCTGCGCGCTCAAAGTCATGTTGTGCGGATGGGCTACTTAAACAATTGTTTAAGTACAGAGGACCGCTCTGACAGTCGTCGTTCGCTATCTTCGTGCCATTAGTGGGTTATGCCACAAGGGTTAACGGAGACAATCAGCACATGCCAGCCGCAACACTACCGTCGGCGCTCACGCAGCGTTTATCTCCAGGGCGAACGATCAGATCAGGACGGGCAGTCCGGTCCCTGGTGTTCACTGGATGGCTGATGCTCGGGGGATGTTCTCTGGTGCCTTCCTACAGCCAGCCCGACGTGCCGCTCGCCCTTGCGTGGACGGGGGCGCAGGGGGGCGCTGAGGCGCCAGCGTCAGGTGGGCTGTGGTGGAAAGAGTTTCACAGTCAGGAACTCGACGGGCTGATCGCCAAGGGGCTGAGCGAAAACTATACGCTCAAGGCCGCCATGAGCCGGATCGATGAAGCGCGGGGCCTTGCACAGGTAGCGGGGGCTGCGCAGTACCCGCTGCTGTCCCTCGGCGGTAATGTTCAGCGCCAGGATAATTACGGGACCACCGCAAAACGCAGCGTGTTTGCCGATGCCACCTACGAGGCTGATTTCTGGGGCAAATCGCGGGCGGCGGCTGATTCTTCCACCGCGCTGGCGAATGCGAGTGTGTTCGACGCCCAGACGCTTCGAATGACCTTGGGCGCGACCATAGCTACCACGTATTTTCAGGTGCTGTCGCTGGATGATCGACTGCGCCTTGCTCAATCGATCGCCGACGATGCGCAGCAGGTGCTTGAACTGGTTGAGGTCCAGGCCAGCCAAGGCGTGGTTTCCAACCTTGAGGTAGAACAGCAACGCAATGCCTTGCAGACGTTTCAGGCTGCGATGCCGCCATTGCGTCAGCAGCGCGATCAGGCGTTGTATCAGCTTGCGGTATTGGTGGGTGTCCCACCGCAAGGTTTCCAGGTTAATCAAACCGGCTTGCAAGACCTTGCGATTCCGCACCCGGCTATGGGATTGCCCATCGGCCTGTTGCGGCAACGCCCGGACGTGCAAGCAGCGGAGGCTCGGTTGAAATCGGCCAACTTCGATGTAGGTGTCGCACGGGCGGCGTTTCTTCCCAATATTTCGCTGGATCTGATGGGGGGTGTCGACACTCTCGCGGGCGGCGGCATCTGGAGTGCCATCGGCACGCTGGCCCAGCCGGTGTTCGCGGGCGGCCGGCTCACAGGTCAATTGAATGTCGATCAGGCCCATGCTCAGGAGTTGACCGCCAGTTACCGGGAGTCAGTGATTGAGGCTCTGCAAGATGTGGAGACGCAGCTCAGCGCCGCGCATCAGCTTGATCAGACCTACAGGCTTAATCAGGCCGCAGTCACTTCCGCGCGTGAAGCCGCCAGGCTGGCTCAGGTCCGTTATCGGCTGGGCTCCACCGACTTCCAGACACTGCTCATTGTCGAGCGCACCCAATACCAGGCCGAAGACAGTCTGTTGCAGGTCCGCTTGCAGCATTTGCAGTCTGCAGTCGGCCTGTTTCGGGCGTTGGGGGGGGACTTCACGCCCGCAACCATTACCGCCTATTCGAAAACCTCAGTGTTTTCTTCACCCACCGTTAAGGCCGACCATCCATGAACTTCATGCCATCCGCTTTGCCTACACGTTGGCGTTTTCCTGGGCTGGTCATCGTGATGATCGTCGTGATTTTACTGGCTCGTTTCGCGTGGGCGGGGCGAACCCAGGCCGCGCCGATTGGCCAACAGGATTCCGCAGTCCCTGTACTCATGCAGCAAGTCCAGCAACAGGACCTGCCTATATGGCTCGAAGCAATCGGTAACGTGCAACCGCTCAACAGCGTAAACGTGCGGGTTCGGGTCGATGGTGAGTTGCAGAAGGTGCTGTTCGCCGAGGGCCAGATGGTCACCGAGGGCAGTCAACTGGCGCAGATCGACCCCCGGGTCTATCAGGCCCAGGTAGCGCAGGCAGTGGCCTTGGTGGCCAAGGATCAGGCGCAACTGGCGAACCTGCGTGTCAATCTTGATCGGGCCATCAAGCTGGCGCAGGCCAAGGCGGGACCTACGCAGGATGTGGACACCTTCCGCGCTCAACTGGCGGCCCAGCAGGCCACCGTTCAAGCGGATCAGGCGGTGCTCGATAACGCCCGGCTGCAGTTGAGCTTTACCCACGTCATGGCGCCGCTGACTGGGCGCACCGGCCAACGCTTGCTGGACGTTGGCTCAATTGCGCATGGCGCGGAGGCCAGCGGGCTGGTCACCATTACCCAGATGAATCCGATTTCTGTGGCCTTTTCTGTCTCCCAGGACGACCTGCCCGAAATACTCGAGGAGAACGGTCGACAGGCATTGCAAGTGGTGGCTGTAACGCGGGACGGTAAAAAGCAGATCGCGACCGGTCATCTCAGTTTCATCGACAGTCAGGTGTCGGCGGCCAGTGGGCAGATCCAGCTCAAGGCCGAGTTCGACAATGCTCAAAGCCAATTGTGGCCTGGTCAATTGGTCAGCGCGCGGTTGCTCTTGCACACCCAGCGCGGTGCCACGGTGGTGCCAGCTACCGCTGTTCAGCAAGGTCAGAAAGGTTCGTTCGTGTACGTCGTCAATGCTGATCAACGGGTGGAGCCACGTCAGGTGGATGCCTCGTCGGTAGTGGCCGATCAACAATGGATTCGCCAAGGTCTGGCTCTCGGTGAAACCGTCGTCGTGCAGGGGCAGTCGCGTATCGCACCGGGTATTCGGGTCGCGGCGATCAAGTCCGAAGCAAGCGCCGCACAAACACTGGCTGAATCGCAATCGACCGCCGTTATAGAGGTTCCTCGATGAACGCACTGTCGAGCTTGATCCCGCGTCGCGTAGGTCTGAGCCTGTTGGCGGTGGGGGTGATGCTGCTGGGGAGCTTCGCGTACTTCCAGTTGCCCGTGGCCCCACTGCCGACCGTGGATTTTCCGACCATTCAAGTCACTGCGAAATTGTCCGGGGCCAGTGCCGAAACCATGGCGACGTCGGTGGCGACCCCGCTGGAGAGAGCGTTTTCGGCGATACCACAGGTCACTTCGATGACCTCCACCAGCGCGGCGGGCAAAACCCAGGTCGTGCTGCAATTCGACCTGTCCCGCGATATTGATGGTGCTGCCCAGGACGTGCAGTCGGCGATCAATACTGCCAGTGCCACGCTTCCAAAAACCATGACCAGCACGCCGACGTTCAACAAGGTCAACCCTGCGGAGTTCACGGTGTTGTCGTTGGCCCTTACCTCACCGACCCGCACCTTGCCCGAGCTGGACCGCTATGCCGATAACTACCTGGCCCAGCAGCTGTCGCAGCTGCCTGGGGTCGGCATGGTGGATTTTCATGGCGAACAAAAACCTGCCGTGCGTATCCAGATCGACCCGGACGCGTTGGCCGCTCGCGGTCTGACACTGGAAGATGTGCGCAGTGTGATCGGCCTGAGTACCCTCGACCAGCCCAAAGGCAGCCTTGATGGCCAGTACCGTTCGATCACCCTTGGCGCCACTGACCAATTGCTTGATCCCAAGGGCTATCGTGATCAGGTCGTGGCCTACAAAAGCGGTGTGCCCATCAAGCTGGGCGACCTGGGTAAGGTCATCGATGGTGCCGAAGACACCCGGCAAGCAGCGGCCATCGGTGGACAGCCGACTATCATTGTCGACATCCATAAACAGCCTGGTTTCAACGTTCTGTCGACGATTAAGACGATTAAATCACGGCTGCCGGAGCTGACCGCTTCATTGCCTCGCGATGTTCAGGTTCAAGTGGTGGGCGACCGTACGCAGACCATCGAAGCGTCGGTTAACGACGTTCAGTTCACCCTGATGCTCTCTATTGCACTGGTTGTCGTGGTCATTTTCGTTTTTCTGCGCAAAGCGACCGCAACGCTGATTCCGAGTCTGACGATTCCGTTGTCGTTGGTGGCGACTTTCGCGGTGATGTACCTGCTCGGCTACAGCCTCGATAACCTGTCGATCATGGGACTGGCGATTGCCGTGGGGTTTGTGGTCGACGATGCCATCGTGGTCATGGAAAACATTGTCCGCCATCTGGAGATGGGAAAGTCCCGAATGCAGGCAGCGGTGGATGGGCTGCGTGAAGTGGCGTTCACCATTGTCTCGATGACGGTGTCGCTGATTGCCGTGTTCTTGCCAATTCTGCTGATGGGCGGCATCGTCGGGCGGCTCATGCGTGAGTTTGCGGTGACCGTCAGTGTGGCCATTTTAATGTCGTGCATTGTGTCGCTGACAATCACCCCGATGCTCTGCGCCTGGTTACTCAAGCACGAGGAGGAATCCCGTCCAGGGCGCTTCTCGCAGGGCTGTGAAAACGCATTTACCGGCATCCTGAATGGGTATCGCCGCAGCCTTGACTGGGTGCTCGACCATCAACGCTTGACCCTGGCGGTCGCGATGGCGACGTTCGTGGCGACGGCGGCATTGTATGTCTACAT
>ERZ1463038.817-NODE-817-length-11037-cov-14.710435_pt1 | contig 11037 bp, 19 predicted proteins | sample MGYA00564479_ERZ1463038 | MGnify/ENA primary metagenome ERZ1463038 (study PRJEB39244, sample SAMEA3635134) | Helicobacter pylori | study: EMG produced TPA metagenomics assembly of PRJEB11511 data set (Assembly of a 5300-year-old Helicobacter pylori... | reverse complement strand
GGAAAGACGGGGGCGTTGACGGAGACATGGCTCGGCGAGGAAAGATGGTGAGTGTTGGGACATCCCTCGCTTGCAGGCGTGACTGATGTGACTCGCTGTTTGTAGATCGCGAGCTTTGCGAAGACGGTCTCGACTATTTTGAACCTGGTGATCGCGGCGCTCTCGGGAGCAGATTTTAGGGCCGACTTCAAGTTCAGCCCAGCCGTCCCGTTGACACTCTCAGTTGTGGCGGCTTGCATGACGCTCGTGCCAAGTGAGTAACATTCCGAGGCCACGTGGGCAAGTGATACATAAGATCGCATTTTAAGCTCACCCTACGAGTCGCCAATCCTTGTTTCACAGGTGTATGCCCACCCGCGTCCGACGAGGCGATCAAGCGTCGCGAGCGCATCTGCAACGCCCAGGTTCAAGCATTCGTAGGTTTACAACCCGCGTGGCACGACGATTTGAATTCTTTTGTGTTGAACTCCACCTTCCGGGTCCAGTACGACAGCTCCGAGCTGCTCGAAGCCCTCGAAGTCGCGCTCGACGCGGACGATCCCACAAGCTTCCCGCTCCCCAACCCGCACAACATTCTACTTACCTCCGAGGCGCTCTCCGTTCATGTCAACATGCTATTTCGCCGAATCAAGGACGAGTGCCACCTCGCATCGGGCCGTGATCCCGAGCTCCGCGCGAACCGGTCAGTTCTTCGAGCACCAACCCGGAGCGAGGCTGACGAAGCGCGCGCAGACACTCTGAGCCGGGATCGCCAAAGTCGCGTGCTCATGAATCGAGGCTTTGGAGTCCGGGGTTAAGGCTGGAGGAGGGTGGAGGGGAGGGGATGTCGATCGGGTCGACGTCGCACGGCGGCTACGGGACGATCGGGCTTTGAGGATGCTGAGTAGGGTCCATGTCGTGTACACATCTGATATCTAGATATTTCGTCCGTATTTACGCATACGGGGCTCATGCTTGTCCATTCGGTCTTGGGGAATCAGATCCAACGCGTGCCGAGCAGTTAGCCCTCTGCTCGCTCCCCGCTATGAGGCATCCGTTGACAGGCAAGGCATGTGATACTTAACAGTGTTTGTATGGAGACCCAACATGCCTGAAGCAGCGCTAGCAGTGCACAATGAGTCCTCACGCGACGAGCCTCGAAACTGCGGACCCTGGTCGCCAACTCCAGCACGGTTGACCATCCTGTTCATACCGAGCTTGTACTGGAAGCGGTCCAAGAATCCCTGAGACGGAACCTCATCAAGTTGAACCCACTCTGCGCAGAGAGCGAGCGCTCCTCAACGTCCCTCGTCCTCGGTCCCGGGTCCGCCCTCCACAACGAATTCCACCAACAGCCTCAAGCGAGGAACATCACCCGGAGCCGCTTCTCCAACCTCGCAAGATAGAATCTCACGTCCGGGACGATTGGCCAACGCGTTTAGCTGGGTTATAGCGTAGCTTATTGGGCCGTGGCTCCTGCGAAGCCTAGGGACTTGACCTCTGTACACAATGGAACGGTGCCCAGAAATAGGAGAGGATGCTTTCACATGCCTGATTTTCCAATCTGAATCCTAAACGCATCAACCAAGGCGCAAGTTGCACGGCGGGTGCTGGTCGACCTGAAGAGATCACCGAGTGCCCGTCGGACTACACAGCCTCTCGCGTACTAGGGTCGGGGAGAGGGAGATAGATTACGAAGTTAATGATGAAGTTGGCTGCCGTAGTGAGCGAAGCCAACAGCGGGGCACCCAAACGCGCGTGTTTCAAGGTCGCGGACGCAACGACCCGAGGTGTCAATTTTGGCTGCGCGCGGTCGCTCCCGCCTCGGCTCTTGCATCTCGCGAACATCGTCGTCGGCAGGCTCACCTCACTCCATGAGTCCCAGCCGAATCTCACCCCCGATCGTGATGGGCCGCAGGTGGAGCTCGGGTCGACCTCCGTGCGGGCTTGGCCGGCCTTGTGGGCTGGTTCGAGCTCCTCGGTGCCAATCGATGCCTGCTACCTCGCACCTCGTCCGTAGCTGCTCTGGTTGTAGTCGGGCCCTGCCGCTGTTTCACTCGCAACGTCGACTCAGCGCAGACGACCCTCACATCGAGCTCAACGCCTTCTCTCGGTCCTGGTACGTTCAAGCGTGTGTGCTGGAAGTGGCCCTGTTGATCGACTAGAAAAGATTGGCGGGAAGACCGAGGGTCCGACCAGACGATGGGATGGGCTCGTGCTCGATGCTTGCTAGAGCCTGCGTTGGCAGTGGCCCGTGCGGGGTCGGGACGTGCGGGCGCGGGCAGGCGGTCATCAAGATGTACGAATCATGTGGTCTGAAGCGCTTCGACGGCTGGCGGACGTGCAGGAGGGCGTATATTATGGTGATTAACCGGAGCACCTCGACGAGGTGGAAGGAGCGCTCGGCGCAGCCGGGACGTTCGGCGTGCCTTTCGTCCGCTATGGCTGGCGACAGGGTGCTAGGCGTCTGAACCATCGGAGACGGTATCTACTCGCTTAAGACCATCAATGGGAATAAATCGCGAGCGCACCGGGTTCACTGCTCGCGAAGCCACTGGCAGCGTCCGGCGGTGACGAATTGATCGTGACCGGACGCTTTCCCACCGGCTTTGACCTGAGCCCACACTTTTATTTGTGTGACTCGCTACCCGTGTCACACATCCGTGCAAGATCTTGATAGGGAGCACCCGAGGTCGAAACCAACTCGCCGGCCTGATTCCCACCACCAACTCGTGCGACGGAACCCCCCATTCCCTCAGTCCTCACGCAAAACGATGCCCCACGGCTTCGAAGAGTCCCCGCTGGTCGCGAACCGGACCTTTGTCTCGTGCATGAGCGCGTCGTCGCCCATCGCGCCGTCCGCGTTCGCATCGAGGTGGTGCAGATCGCCGCGACCGGACGCGAGGACGAGCGCGCCGAGGTCGGTTGGGTCGAACGAGGGGAGCTCGACGGGCGTGAGGGCGGCGATCATGTTGAGCGTGATGGCGACGAGGGTGAGGAGCGTGAGCGGGACGACTGCAGTTCGCCGAGGGGGTCAGCGTGACAGAATAGGCGGTAGGAGAGGGCACACACGAGAGAGGTAGTTGATCCAGGAGTTGGTCTTCCAGCCGAAGGACTCGTATGTGACTGTGACGGGCACGTCCCGGAACACGGACGAGGCGTTGAAGGATGCGGCCGTGCGAGACTCGGGCGTCAAGGCGATGTCCTCCCACGAGTGGCGGAGGTAGGCTCCACTCTGTGCTATGCTGTCAGCCCGAAAGGATGCGACGTAACTCAGAACAGAGCTCACCAAGTCGATTACACCGGTAAGGAAAGTCTCCCATATTCTTAAGGTACTCAGGTCCGGATATGCGAGTGCAAGCGCTGCGACCGTTTCCGCGACCAAATTGAGTGTTTGAGACTGACCGGTCCCAAATATTTCAGCCAGCTTGATAACGGTCTGGTCCAGGAACATCTGGAGGGCCTCGCTTCTTGCGCCAGTGTCTGGAAGATCGGTGCGTGCGACTGTTGTCGAATTACTGGCAGAGTAGTAGATAACATCGAACTCGGTGATACCGGCAAATACTGTGCACTATAATTTTACATGTCAGACTGTTCAGAGATATAGCAGCATGGATCCGATCATACGGTAAGGGAATCCAGCTGCTGGCCACCGAGTTGAACGGCGTACTGTGACGGGGAACTCAGCCAATATTGCGAAAGCAGAAATAAGAGTCATACTTTGTCTCCAAAGTTGACATACAGGTTCCGTCGCCGTTGTTGGCTCTCTGTGACAAGACAGATCCCGGCGATGGCGTAGGCCGTTCCAGCGATCGTGACAGCCGGAGCTGTGTCTCCGCAGCTGACAATAGTGTTATAAATATGTGAAGATTGGGACTCAGTCGAAGCTGTGGATGTTGTGAGGAGGGGTGAGTCGTTCGACCATTCACAGAGAACCTCGGTGGAGGAGCCCTGGAGTCGTTGTGTGATGTTGTGGCGATAAGAAGGGAATGCAGACAGTAGATCCGCGTCAATTCGTATGCTGTTGGCGCGATTGAGCGTGTCGCTCCCCCTTGACACTGCGGCAGTGAACGGCACCGTTCCCCGCGCGCCTCCCTCGAGGGTCCGCACGCCAATTCGGGTAAAGGTTGTCGTGTTCGCGTAAACCTCCACGGCGGTTCGACCACTCTGCAAGAGAGCCGGAAAGGCATTCTCGTATGGGCAGCCAACGGTGATAATCCCTCTCGAGCTGGCCTGGTGGGCGCAGTCGTACGGGTTTGATGTCGACGCGCTGAGATTGTCGAAGGCCGAAGAGTTCAAATTAATCTCTTGCGTAAGGTTTGATGTGTAAGTCTTGATGAGAAGACGAGCTGTATGAGAATTGTGTTAACTTTGCACGGGCGGGACTGGCTGCATCGGCCTCACGAGTCAAGAGCGTCGTAAAGCCGGACGTCGTCAACGCCAGGAGACCGGTGACCATAACGGTGGATAAAACTCCTCTGATGCTCCAACCGACAAATGTGAGGCGGTCTCGCTTGAGAGTCGCGAGGTTGACCCAGGTCTGGAGCGTCGCGAGGCGGACCGAGCGTGATACCATGCGCTTGCTGAGCAGGTACGCGACGGCGGACCCAAACGACCATCCAACGAGGCCAGCGAGACTTTGGCACAAGTGAGTCAGATTGCGAGCTCGGCGCGGGCTGTCAGTGCTTGCTCACCAGGTCGAGGCGGCGGTGAGGATGAACGTGAGGTACTGAGCATGATGGATGGCGAATGTCGCGAAGGCGGGACTGGCATCACGCTCCGTCTTGAACAGTATAGCAGCGAGCCAAGCACTGTCTTCTCTATGGGCGAGCTGAAACGCAGGCCGAGAGTCGAAGTGAACGCACCAGGTAAGGATGATCGGCGATGCGAGACTGGGAAGCACAACGCGGAGAGCAAAGTCGACCTTGGTCGCACGCTGGTATTCGGAGAAGCTGCGACCTCTCTTGTCTCCCGGATTCGTCCCGCGAGTGAGGTCCTTCTCGGAGGACGGCGACAGCGGGGTCTGCTGCTCGGTAGCGTCGTACGGCACGCTCCCCCCATAGTCCGCGAGTCCAGGCTGTGAAGAGTTCCGAATCAGACACCTATAAAGCTCAGAGCATCCCTGTACACCATTCGCACCTTCTTTCTGGACGAGTGGAACTGGAGCATGCGCGTCAACGTTTGAGTTCGGGATACACAAGTCACAAGCAACTCGCCATCCTGCTGCTGGCGTGCTGGGACCAGCTTCAAAGGATCAGAAACGAGAGAGAGAGACCAAGAAGCGAATCCCCCACTCGCGTTGCAGGACAGTACTGTGCGCTCCGTGCGTACGGCCTTCCCTTGGCGGAGGGGGGCCGCGACCGAGGCACCGCTCCCGAAATGGATGTGATGAAGTTGCTGTTCCAGCCTGTACTGCTCATAAGTGAGTAAAGATGTGTCTTATGCCCTTTCCAGCGTGTTCGCGCTCCATCTTGCCGCTCCGTGAGGCGAGGCGTCTGATTTCCGGTGCATGAGGAGCCTGAGCAGTTGATGGCACTTGGCGGATGGGTCTGAAGACCTCTGAAGTCTCTTCCTCAGCTGGACACTACTTTTTTACTTTCAGCAGCTTGAGTACTCACACGCTCCACCCGACGCACGTTCGCCCTCTCCTTGTACATGTGTTCACCCTCTCCCGCTTAGCACACCAAACGTAGAGCACAAATCTTCGAAGGTTATTGCTTCCTCATTCGTGCCGCAATCCAAGTGCACGGAGCTCAGCAAATGCTCATCCACGTCTCCCGAGCCAAGCCCCAGGGCCAGACCCAGTGACGGATCCGCCTCGCGTTCGAAATTTCGAAACATCGCTTGCAACCATGGCGAAACTTCGTCTAACTGCAATTGACGCTCTTTCTTGCTCGATGTCTCCTGCGGCCTGCGCCCACTTCACCTCACCAGCCGCGAGCTGCGAGCCGAGATCCGCTTGGTTGAGCGCGGAGGGATTTCCTCGGATTTCTCTTGAGGGAGACGACTAATTTTCAGCCTAATTTTTACTGATACGGGGATACGGCTGAAGCGGTTCTACGGACGAGGAGCGCCAGCCACGAGATCCTCAGCGTCGAGCTGTTGACGTTCGCGAGGCAGGACGTACCTACAACCTTTCTTGCTTCTTAACAACGGGAAGAAAAATTTAAATGAAAGAGACTGAACAGCGTTTCCACGTGCTGGACCACAATCTTGGATCTCCCGTCGCGATTGATGTGAGTCTCGGCGTCGTTTCACGCGACCGGAGCTATCGAGCGTAGGAAGGGCTCGTCTGAGGGGAGGGGTACAGACCTGAAGCCCTCACGTCTGATCTATATCACAGATCGTGCCCCTCAGAGTACCTAAGAACGTCGGTCCCGGCGACCAGCCGCCAGTCGCCCCGCCAGCAGTGGTTGGACGACACGACGACCGGCGAGAGACGGTGCCCCCACAACACGTGCAGCAATGTAGTCATTCCGACTCAAACTCTGAACGTCCAAGCTTAAAAAACGGTGCGGTGACGCTGGGAGGGTTCCAAATTTTTCTAGAAGTCAAGCTCCCGGTGTGAGTTTCGGGTCTCGCTGGCGCAGGCGGCAGCTGCTTGCCAGCGGCCCGGGCTTGATCTCGTGCAGCGGGTACGGTCTCGCAAAGTCGTGATTGAGGGTTTGGCTTCACGTCATGGTGGGTGTGGATCAAGTTCGCTTACGAACTTCTGGCGAGTGTGCTCTTGAGCCAGGAGTCAAGTAGTCGCTTACCTACACTCACTCCTCAGGTCTCAGCCTCCCAGGCATGCATTTTTGTACCTCAGAGAGTATGCACGTCTACGCGTAAAGCAGCACCGCAAGATGGACTCGCTGCTTTGGCGCTGAAGCGCTGACGGGCCGGCCGGCCGGGATGCGCGATACCCCCGCGTCTCCACGCAGATCCTGGACGCCCACGTTCGTCCTTCCCCGTCATCGCGTTGCCAAATGCATATCGCTGATTGGCTCAATCACTAGCACGTTGAGCCTTCCTTCAGTTGATTCGCCTTGTTGTCAATCGTCGAGCGTCGGAGGCCGCTCGGCCGACATCACGTCCCCTTGATCCTCAGCGCCAAGGACAGCAGTGTTTGCTCTCACCCTCAGCCCTTCACCTCGCTCGACTGGACAGCCCGCTACTTTCGACACCTCCTGGATCAAATGGTGTCCTTCCTTGCGAAGCTCGCGGCTTTGACTGCGGTCGCGACAGCTGCTCTCGGCGCGTACGTCGAGACACAGGTCGACGCGGGCAATGGCGTGCACGTCCCGGGTAAGCCTTATGATTCTAAGCCGAGAGTACACGAGTTTGACACGCTTGAACGCTACAGGGCAGATCCCGGCCAACTTCCTTGAGCCGCTGCAGCATCGCCTTGCTTTCGCCGGGCCGGGTGCCATGACCGTGTCCTGGTCGACTTTCGAGCAGCTTCCGAACCCCAAGGTCCTCTGTTAGGCCAGAATAAGCTCTTTTACATGAGTCTGAGCTGACTGCGGCATCACCAGACGGACTTGCACCTGGGGAACTTACTCTGCTCGCGGAGGGAGGAACGTCGACGACTTACCCGACGTGAGCCAGCGTAAACTGACTTCAAATCATCGCTGACGTGCAAACTTCCCTTCAGTTCGCGCACCTGGAACAACCACGTGCTCCTCTCCAATCTTACGTCCGGCACGACCTACTTCTACCAGGTGTCCTTCACGAACTGTGAATCACACTCCTATCCCAACTGACGGCGACTTGGAAGAGCTGACCTCTTTCTCAGGCGCCTACTGCGCGTACCGCCCCACATACTCGTTCAAGGTCGCTCTTGAAGCCGGCGACTGGACGCCGTTCACGATGGCCACGATCGCCGAGTGCGTGCTTGCCCAAAAAGGCCAGAGCATCTGCTGATATATAACATCACCACAGTCTCGGTCTTATGGGTATCCTCTCCAAGAACAGAAGCCGGCATCCGAGGCTGACTTACTCCTTCGGCTCGGCAGGCCACGACGGACTTTCGACTATGCTCGGTCCTCTGGGTGGCGCCCATCGCCCTCTCGATGCCAACGAGACGAACACGATCCAATCTATGAATGCGCTCAAGGACACATATGACTTCATCGGTCAGTCCCCACCAATCAATTCCTCCTTCTCAACGAGGCATCAGCACAGGACACTGACGCCGCTCACAGGTCACTACGGGGACATCGGATATGCGGACTATTTCTTGAAAGAGGTAAGCTCGCATCCCAAGCCCTTTCAGCGCTGCTTCACCCTCAAGGCGTGGTACGACCACCCAGATGGTTTGCGCCTTGCCGCATCAACCAGTTCGGTGACTTCCGCAATCATAATGCTAAACCAGATGCCCACAGTCCACGCAGGGGTACTTTGGAAACGCATCCGACCTTCTCAACCCTAGCATGGAGCAGAATGCAATCCGATGTAAGCTATCCTTCGTGACCCAGGTGCCGGGCTGCGCTCATCGCTTTAATCGACAGACGAGTCCCTCTCGGAGCAGTTCTTCGACCAGATGCAGCCGATCACGGCTGAGAAGCCTTGGATGGTCACTCCAGGAAACCACGAGGCAAACTGCAACAAGTACGGCTAACTCGCACTTGACGACGTCTGATTTGCTGCTGACTACTCCACCTTATCAGCGGACTGAAGGGATACGGGGTACAAATGGCTTCATTCAAGCACCGTAGTGGATTCACTGATGCCCCGAATCGTCCAGGACGCCTACTGCCTCGTTGGACAGGTACTGCCTCTTCACCGCATGGTCGTCCGGACGCGCTGACACCCCACGCAGACCAACTTTACATTTTACATCGAGCGTACGCTTTCTCACCCGCGAGTGTTATTCCTGACAAAAGCTGACCCCCCGTCACCCTCACAGACTTCCGCATGCCCTCGCAGCAGTCCCACAAGTCCAACAACTTCTGGTACAGCTACGACGTCGGAATGGCGCACTTCATCAGTCTTGACACCGAGACCGATCTTGGGCATGGTGAGCGTTCCGCGAGTCAAGCTGGAGACGGCGCGCTGAGACCGCTTCGCGCCCAGGACTCGTTGGGCCGATTGCCAACATCTCCACAAACCACAACGGTGAGCACTCACCGACAGACTCACGGTCATGAATTGCACTGAGAGAGTGCTTTTGTGCACCCAGGCCCCTTCGGCGGCTTGAATGAGCAGGTGGACTGGCTCGTCGCGGACTTGAAGGCGGTCGACCGGACGAAGACTCCGTGAGTTTGCTACTCCACATCTAATCTGGCCTCATCTGACTTCTGAAAAATTACAGTTGGGTCATCGTTGGACTTCAGTCAGCCTGCCTCAACATTTCTGTGAGGCTCCGCTGACCCTCCCCAAAGCCGACCTTGGTACACCCGGGTCAGCCCGCCGACCTGGCCCGCATGGCAGGAGGCGTTCGAGCAGATCTTCTACGACTACGAGGTCGATCTTTACATGAATGGCCACGTCCACGTAGGTTCCGATCGCGCCGAGATGGGAGAGATCTGACCTCAGCCGCGGACGCAGACGTACGAGCGCATGCACCCCATCTTCAATGGGACTGTCGACCCCAATGGGCTCAACAACCCGCGCGCACCGTGGATGATCCTCCTTGGAGCTGCTGTGAGCTGTCAACCAGTCTGCCTTGATCGAAGTGCACGCCGTTGACGGGGCTCCGCAGGGCCACTACGATGTGTGACGCTTGGTGCCATTCCAGTTGTTTCTGATTCTGTCATTGACCTAGATCTTGACAGGGCCTGGACACATTCTCCACCAACCAAAGCTACGAGGCCTTCGGTGATGATCAACACTTCGGCTGGGGACGGTTGACGTTCGACAGCGCCACCAACCTCACTTTCGAGTACATCAACTCGGCAAATGTAAGCACTTTGATGCGAGAGATCATTAAATTATGATCTGACCACTTGATTCCTCGTCGCAGTCGCAAGTCCTGGACACTGCGACGCTGTACAAGGAGCACAAGGCGGCGTTCGTCGTGCCCCCGGTCGCAGGCTCGCCCGCGCAGGTTTGTCAAATGGTGCTCCATTTAAGCGCATACTGAGATTTACGCTCTTAGATTGCGGAGGAGAAGTATGAAGCATCCGTAAAGCACCTCGAGCAGCTGCGGGCCGAGGTTAAGGCGGCGGAGAAGGAGACGCAGGCGCTGCACAAGGCGGCACTCAGCGCCGAGAAGGCTTCCAAGGGCCGTCCCGTCAGGGAGAAGGTTCTCTGAGAATCTGAAAGTCAGATATTGTCTGCAAGTACACTCAAAGAGTATAATTCAGGTGCAAGGCTTGTCTGGCCAGCAGAAGTCGATCTGCGCGTGCCGAGATGGATGGTTGTCACACAAGCTCCCTGTTTACCAGCCCAGAATCGGCTCACTCGTAGAACGTCATTCTTATCAGCTTGATTTCCAGGGTGCCAGGGTGAATCAGATCGAGCCACTGGTACGCGCTCCCACTGAACACCTGACGTCGACCGCGCTGACGTCCATGCGACGCTGAAGTCTCGCCCGTTGAGTGACTCCTTCGTTTCTTCTTTCAACGCCAAGGTCCACCGACTTGTGCCAATCCTGATGCGTTGAATTTAACGGGGTTACAGCTGAACTCGCTGCTCGTACGCCATTCAACCTGGGGCGACGCCGAAAAAACGACGAAGGTTGCTGCAAACGTTCATCATGCTTGAAAATGGTATCTAACCCGTCAGATTGCTCTAAGTCTCCGCCCGTCTCTACGCTACACGCGCATCACCAAGCTGTTCCGCGACCTCCCACAACCCTTCCTCGCTCGCGAGCCTGCTCATCTCGCGCTTCCCCGACTCGCTGATCCCCTTCTCCTTCAGATGCCTCAGCCGGAGCAAGCGGCGCTCGCTGTCCGCTTGCGCACTCGCAGACTGACCCCATGCGTCGCACGCGTCGCACGCGCAGACGAAGCCGAAGACGCGCTGCATCTCCGCGCGGCGGGCGGCGATCGAGTCAAACTAGCGGTAGAGTCGATTAGTCGAGTAGACGAAGGCGGTGGGGAGGAAGAGCGAGAAATAAAAAGGGGTCAGCGC
>ERZ1463038.816-NODE-816-length-11042-cov-13.870574_pt1 | contig 11042 bp, 15 predicted proteins | sample MGYA00564479_ERZ1463038 | MGnify/ENA primary metagenome ERZ1463038 (study PRJEB39244, sample SAMEA3635134) | Helicobacter pylori | study: EMG produced TPA metagenomics assembly of PRJEB11511 data set (Assembly of a 5300-year-old Helicobacter pylori... | reverse complement strand
CGCGCCGATGCGGTGCTGGCCCGTCTGGAGCCGCTATTGCCGGCACCTCGTCGTCGCGAAAGAGACGCACCGTTGAGCATGGTCTGTTCCCGCGACTCCTGCCCGCCTCCCTTCTGGCGGTACCCGGCGGGCGCCCGTGCTCGTGCTGCGGGAAACAAACAAGCCGAGAAAACTTGCGTCAGCGACGCGCCAGGCGGACTCGGCGAAGATGCAGGCCTTCAAGGCAAGCCTGCGTCAGGTAGGGGAATGCAGGGACGTACTCTGGTCCGCTCCGACGTAGGATCCCTGCACCATCGCCGCGCCTCCACCCGTCTCGCCAAAGGTGATCTCGGACACGATCACGTTCTCCTCGAGCACCTGCACACAGATCAACTCGTCAGTCACTGCTGTCTCGAACGCTGGTAGGGGAAACGCACCGTGCCGCAGCGGGTGCACACGCTGTTCCCGGCGGACCCATCGACCTCGAGGATGGCGTCCTCGCCGCACGTGTAGCACATGATCGCCATCGCACAGGCGCTTGCACGGCCACCACGGGCTCGTGTGGATAGACTCTTGCGGGTGAGACGGAACGAGCGAACGGGCGCGGTCAACCGGGAGCGCTGTGAGAGAGCCCGACGACTCGGTCTCGGCTCAAATCGGTGTCAGCCCCACTCCTCGCTGTTCGCGCGGCCGTCGGACCTTCGTCTTCCAATTACACCACGATGAACGCACCAACACCTCGCACCAGCCCTCCGTTCCCTCTCGAAATTCTGCTACACATCCTCGAGCATGCCGTCGCCGTCGTCCCCGACAACTGGGCCACCCGCCGCGACCGCGACGCTGGCAACGAGGCCCGGCAACGGTCACGCGAACTCGCCCTGTTCGCCCTCGTCTCTCGCCAATTCCACTCCTGCGCCAACAGCATGCTCTACGAGGAACTCGGCGTCGCGTGGCAGGCGGGCACGGTCCGACTGTTCCTCCGCTCGGTGCGCGCGAACCCGCGCTGCTGGAGGCGACAAGGCGCTTTACCGCGGCCGCGGTCAACGATCTGGCCTGGACGAACGACTGGATCGGAATGACGGAAAGTGCGATACTAAACAACGGAGCGCTCGCCCCGTGGAATCGGCCGGACGCGGATGGGCTGAAGCCTCCGCACCACGAGCCCGAGCCCGACCAGGAGAGCTACGAGGAAGACCCGGACGCGTACGAGCACTGGCGAGACGAGGAACGACGCGAGTACGAACTCGCCTGGAAGGCCGCCGGCGCGCAAGCCTGGACTCGGGCTGGCCTTGCGAGGTGGGAGGAGCGAGACTATACCGCCGGCGGCGGCGACCTGGAGCTCGAGGAATTCCTCGAAACTGTCAACCTACTTTCAAACCTTCGTCACCTCTGCGTCGACACATTCAGGCCCCGTAGGAGCGTCCCGCCTGCTCTCGAGAGCCGCCACTTTGCGCCGGCGCGCGCAATCGTTGGACGTCTTGCTCGGCTGGACCTCGAGCGGTCCTCCGGCGTGTTTCCCGGCTGGCTCGCCAATCTACCTACTGGACCATTCCACCTTTCCTGTACCAACTCATTGATACCGGGACCTCGCGACGCCACTTGAACTCCCCCCGTCCGTCTGTCGCTCACCGGGACTCAAAGCCTCAACACGTCTGGCTGGATCAGCTATGACGCCGTTCAGACCCTCGACATCACTCTGTACGCCAAGCGTGACGCATCTCGCGGCCATGTGACCTTGGAGGACTGGCTCCTGATCTTCAAGCAGGCGCCCGCCCTGGACCACCTCGACATCCATCTCGCACCGTTTACAAACACCAGCGGCCTCACTGCCTTCCCTGAAGCGCATCCGACGCGCCACGCGCCATCTCAAGCAAGCCAGGTGCTCTTCTCCGAGTTCCTCGCCACTCACCCTCGCCTTCGCACGCTCGCGATCGAGTGGTGGCCCACACTCTCGCTCGCCTCCGCCCTTCCTTCTACTCTGTCCACTCTCATCCTCGGTCCGGACCACCCGTTCGACAACAAGCCCGTCGACCCGTCGTTCGCCGCCGAGCACCACCTCGATCGAACGGCCCTCGCCGGCGTGCTGCAACGGCAGGAGCTTCGCAGCTTGCACACGGTCGCACTGTCCATCAAGCCTCTGGTCGTTCCTGCAACGGTGGAGACTATCGGCTTGCGGAACGAGCCGGATTGGGTGGAGTTTGACGCCCGACGCAGGGAGTTGGAGGGGCTCGGGCTTCGTGTACTGTCGACGTCCTTTTGCGACTGGCTGGATTAGGTTGATTCGCAAATTGGCATCTGACTTGTGGTCTTTCTTGAAACTCAGGCGTTCTCTCTTACTCTCATCTGAAGATCTGAAGCCGTTTGGCAGTGGCGGCCGGCTGCGACGCCATGGCCATCCGACGCGCCTCCCTTACAGTTGCGCTTAACTTGGCTGGACGAATTGAAAGTCTCGCACTTCACCAAAACCATTGAAGTGTGTCTCGCTCAGACAGGCTTCGCTGTCGACTGCCTGCCTCCGCGGGCCCGAGCTCAAACTGAGGCTTCGCGCGCGGCGGCGCCGCGCTGTGGCCGGACATTCTGCTCCGTACGACGCCTCTGGACGCGATGAACCCAATCCCGTTCTCTTCCCATTCCCAACCGAGATCCTGCTGCACATCCTTGGACTCGCCGTCGCCCCCGACCCGTCGTCTGAGCTCGAGTCCTCCTCTGGGGGTGAGGTAGGTTCGGAACAGGACTCGCGACCTGGCCTCGATCACCCTAGTCTCCCGCCAGCTCAAGTACGAGGCGATACGCCGATCGTTTCGCTACGGCGCACACTGTGTAGAACTCAATCAAGGTGAGGTCACCGCTTTGCTCGCTGCACCGTTAACACGCTTGATCACGAGGAGCCCGCCGGAGACGTCAGCAGCCGACACCCCGGCCGGCCTCTGCGAGGATTATGAAGCTAGCGCGGGGCCTTCGTGGGGACCCACGCATGCTGGCTCTGTTCCGATCCCTAGATGCACCAAAATAGCTTGCGCGCACAAACCTCTCCCAAAGTGCAACACAATCGAAGGTCGTCCTGGTCGCCGCAACTTGCCCGCAGGTGGCACCGGCGCCTCACTTCCATCACCCGACCCTGTCGCTTCTCTTTCCCTCACACACCACCGCACTCGCTTCTTTAAAATGCTCAACTCGACAGCTATTACCCTCCTCGCCACCCTCCTTGCCACCTTTGGATCCGTCGAGGCGCTCCCAAAGCCAAACGCCGCCCCGCGATCCGCGACGCTCCAGGGACGGAGGACTCCTGGCCAGAACGAGCTCTACAAACGAGAGGGTGTCTTTAACCGTTCCTTCGCTCAGGAGGAGGTCAGTCGCCTGCAGCTGAAGTACGGGCCCAAGAGCGTCGCCCCGGCCAAGTCAGTTCTCGCGGACGCCACCGCGCTCCCGCTCTCCGCGGTCAACTTGAAGGCGAAAAAGTCCAACTCAAGGCGTAGCAGTGGGAGAGAGGCCCTCACAGACGTCAGTGAGTATCCCGTCTGCCACCCTCTTGCTCCGGAGTAACCCTGACAAAGCGCTTCGCACTCAGTCTCGGGCGGACTCGACGAGTGAGCTTCGACCAGCTCAGCTCGTCTATGTACAGCAGCTAATAATTAACTAGGGAGTACTATGGTACCATCGGGGTGGGAACTCCTTCGCAGAAGCTTGTACGTCTCACGTCTCCTCGCCCTAACAGTCGCTCGGTTCCCATCCTCATCCATCCGATGCACAGGCCGTTGACTTCGACACTGGATCCTCGGATCTCTGGGTTCCTGGAATGCTCAACGCTTGTGTGTCCTGACCTCCGAGGTCAATGTGTGCAGTCTGTGTTGACGACCTTGTGCTGCAGGCGTCCAGGAGAGCTTCAACTCACTCTCGTCGTCAACCTACATGGACACCCTTGCGCCGTTTGAGATCACCTACGGATCGGTGATAGAAACTCTTTCCTTTGCAATCGGCCATGGCTGACACTTTCCCTTCTCGTGCAGGGTGCCGTCGTTGGCACTGTCGCGGTCGACACCGTCACGGTAGCGGGACTGACGGTCGCCAAGCAGTCTTTCGGAGATGGTGAGATTTTCGCTATCATATTCGTGAACGCAAGCTTAAAAAGCTCTGGCAGTCATCGTCTGCAGCCAGCAGTTCGTCCAGGCGGAGGCCGGCGGCATCCTTGGTGAGCAGCTCGCCTGAGCTAACGTTGGCCATCATGCTCACCTCCATTATTGTTTAAGGTCTCGCCTTCCAGTCCATCGCCAGCAGTGGGAAGCCGCCATTCGTAGCGAACCTCGTGTCCCAAGGCTCGCTCGATCGGAATCTCTTCGGCTTCTTCCTCTCCAGACAGATGGTCATGGGGTCGACCCTCACCATTGGCGCCATTGATGACAGTCACTACACTGGCTCCTTCCGCACCACGCCCGTGACTAGCGAGACCTATGTGAGTGCTCCCCAGAACGACTCCGCGGACTACCCCTGACCATTCTTTGCAGTGGCAAGTCGCGGCGAACCCCACTCTTGTCAATGGGAAGGCAGCTGGATCCGGATTTGGTGCCGCTATCGACAGTGAGTTTGAATTGCCATCCCTTGGCTCGATGCTGGAAGCTAACGGCTCCTCACCGCAGCGGGGACGACCCTCATTTATGTGCCGAACGCTGTTGCGTCGGCCATCTACGCCGCGATTCCAGGATCCTCGCCTAGTACTGCCGATTCTCTCGCCGGAGGATCGTCCAGTGGAACGTACCAGTACCCCTGCGACGCCAAGTTTGACCTCGCGCTCACTTTCGCGGGCGCCGAGGGATCGTTCGGTATCAACCTCGCCGACTTCAACATCGGCAAGGCCTCCGCGGGCTCGAATATGTGCATCGGTGCTCTCATGGGCATGGACTTCAATGATGCTGCCGGCCAGCCGCTCGCAATTGTTGGCGATGTGGTGCGTACTTTTTTCCACTTGCACGGTCGGGAGTTGAGGCACTGACCATCATCCTTGATGCACTCAAAGTTCCTCAAGTCGTGGTACTCGGTTTTCGATTATGAAGGCACGTCGGCTGGCAAGCCGGCGGTCAGTTTCGCGGCGAGCGCCGTCTAAGTCGGTGGATGCACCTGGACGTACATCAGCCCCATTGCACATAGCTCGGAGATACTGAAATCACTGTATAGCTACCTATTTGTACAATATGGCCTACTTTGTATGTGCGTTTGTCGAGCGACCGCGACGTTTGTCGGCTGCGCGGTAAGACGAGAAGCCTTCAGGACCAGACAGCTACCTTCCACTTTTATTGTGAAGAGTTTGTTCCCAAATTTATGCGACTCCTCCGTCCAGCCAGCCCATCCTACAGCGACTCAACCGTTCCGCCTGGCGCGAAAGGCGGCTTGGGCTTGCCTGCGAAGTCGTCGACACGCTGAGGGGGAGTCAGCATCTCCGAGGAGCGGCTGAGGGACGCTTCAATTCACCCTCGGCTCATCAAGCTCCTGCAAGACGATCGTATCGACCCGAACTTGTGTCGCCGTACCGCGCTCGACGTCATTCATCTTGGTGGATCGCCACCCGGCGGGGTTGTTGGTGTTGTAACGCCTCTCGGTTGTCGACGCCATTCGCTGGAGTTGCTTGCGGGAGTTTAAAGTGTGCAGGACAGATGTCAAGACGACGCCGGCCAGGATCAGGCCCGGTGTTTGACCTGGAAATAGGTCAGCCGAGCGCCACGAAGCCGAGGGGTCGGAGAGAACAGCTACCAAGGAGGCTGTGGCCTGTAGTGTCTTCGATGCTATTCCAAAGTAATCTGAGCGTGCACAATGAAGAACAGAGAGAGGTCCACTAACCGTTCCCACAGTGCGACGACAGTCGTGGCTGACGAAGTCCGAAGTGAGAGACTGTGCAAGCGGTGTCAGCCTCAATCAATACGAAGGATTATTCGAGCTGCCGACAAAAAGAACTTGGTGAGCAATGCTCGCGACTCGTCTCCGGCTCCCTTCTTGAGCGATCTGAACCAGAGGCACAACACGGCGGCGGTCAAGATCTCCACGACCAAAAGGGTCCAGAGGTAGATGCTGGGCAGTGCCTTTGGTAGTCCCATCCAGTTATCAACAACCCTTTCAGGCGCGATCGCGTCAGTAAGGCGACCGAATGTGCCCGGTGCTGGGAGTAGTGCGCACCACAACAGCTCAATGACAAGTGCCAGTCCCGATGCAGCAACGAGTGTAATTAGAGCTCCAATCAGCCCTAGATACCACAGATTGCGACCGAGGGCGCGATACGCGATGCTCGCGAAGAAGCACTGCCAGGGAACCGGATCGTCAATGTGAGCTCGCAGAACACTTTCGCAGGATCATCACCTGCGAAGGCACTACCATCATGAGTGTGGTCAAGTTCATCAAGTTTCCGAAAACGTCGGTGCTGGAAAGGCGCAAACATCAGGCTCATCGTCACGAAAAATAGGGCTCGGCCAGAGCGACTGACTTGTACATGATGGCGTCGTCCCCCCAGCCTTGAATACACTTATACCATGTTGTCTACAGATCTTGAATCAGTTTTCTGCACATCTAAAGCCTCGAGACTGGAGCGCTCGGTGGACAGGAGCGACGGGGGGCGAGCGGGCCTCGCGGACGGAGGCCAACAATCGCGGAAGACACACCTTGAAAATAAACGCCGCATGTGCAGAACCCATTGCCATCTCCCACGCAACCAGCAACTTCAAGACCCAGGGGTCATCTTGATACCTGGAGTCGGTGCCTCAGTCAGCGAATGGAGAGTGGAGCCGCGCGCGTGGGCGAGAGTCGACGCACCACTGGAAGTAGTCGAAAGATTGACACACAGCGATCCCGTACATGCCGACGTACACCATCTGTATCAGAGCGGATAGCGTCAGCTGAAGAACGCCACGACTTTGAATTGGCGAGCGGTGACCTACCGCGGACGCGAGGATCGGGCCGTTATACGGGGAAGCCGTGGATGCGTCAACCACAGACATGAGCGCAAGCTTAAACTGCTCTGGTGTGAGAAGCGGAAAGGGCTCTCGCAAACAGGCTTCGCACCAGGTTCTGGAGAGTCGGTGAACGGCGGTGGGCTGGAGCGGGAAGGAGGTTGACAGGCCTTAGCGCAAATGAGCTGCCTGGCAGTTCTTTTTAAAGCTTTGAGTAGCTGTGTTGCTGTGAGGGTGCTGAAGCAAGGTAAAACCTGCGAAACGCGGACGTGCAGCTCGAGGAATCGCACGCGAGCAGTCGGCGACAGCCGACCGACGGCCCCTGGCGTGTTGGGCGGACCCCGATTGTGACTTCTCGCAACTTGCACTCGCGAACGGGCCTCTTATTGGCAGTAGTTGCGCGTTCCTTTCTAAAGAGAACGAGGGCAGCTCGACCTCGCTTCATGCGTGGGATTACGCTGGCGCGCACATGAGGTGTTTGGCACTAGCATCATTGCCGCAAGCTGAGCGCTGAGCTTATAACCTGCTAGCGCACGAGCGCCAGAGGAAGACGCGACGGACATGCACGTCGTCCGAGACCCGCATTCCACGCGGCTGCGTTGACAGGACGATCTCGTGCAAGGAATTTGCTCCCATAGATCACAAGGCGGTGTATCATGCAATGGCTCGCTTGATGCTTTACAGTCGTGCTCCGCTGTGTGGGTTGCGCGTGCTACCTTTGCGACTCCGTCAGGCTCTCCCAGAGCTCCGCGGACCACGTCCGCGCGCTGCACCCTCAGCGCCCTTGCCTCAGGGAGGTGCTTCGCCTCAGCCGCGTGACTCGAATGCGGTCCGCAGCAATCCGCGCAGACGGCGATGCATGGAAGGGCTGTCGCCGAGCAGAGCCGTGCAGCCGTGTGCTCTGCCCGAGGCCCCTGAAACTCGAGCCGCGCCGTCTTCATTCTTCTCGAGGCCTCGCTCTGTCTCTCTCTTTCATCCATTCTGCTTTGACTTCACTCATCTAATACGCGCCATGCTGATCAGTCACCTGGCACCCACACTCCTTTCACTGGCCGCGGTGCTGGCTCCAGCCGCTGCGACCACGATCACCGGTACAACCGCGACGGCGGCTTCCAAAACGTTCGACTATGTACGTACCGCTGCCGGAGGCCTCAGGATTTGTTCTGATTGGATGTGTTGGTAGGTGATCGTTGGCGGAGGGTGAGTGAAGCACACTTGTTGGCCCACCGCGACTGACGCAGGCCTGCAGATTGACCGGACTCGTCGTCGGCAACAAGGTCAATTCAGCTTTACGTACAAGGGTTTCAAGATCTGATTCGTACCTTTCCAGCTCTCCGCCAAGGGATTCTCCGTCCTCATCATCGAGGCCGGGCTCGACGAGCGCAACAACGTCAACATCTCGAACGCAGCTCTCGAGAAGGACACGACCACGGGTCACACGTGCAACTTCAAGTACACTGCATCTGCAGAGAATGGCACGGATCTCTCGATTCTAGTTGACTCAGGGAATTGTTTGGGTGGCGGCACCTCGATCGTGGGTCGCAACGCTGAACGCTGGACGAGGGGGATGGGGCGCTGATCTGGCGTCTATTGAGCAGAACGGAATGGTGTGGTACCGGTGGGTTCCTTCAAAGCTTCTCAGATCTACGTGTTGCTCGCTGATGATGTTCTGATGTTCCAGACCAACGGCTCCTGAGCTGGACGCGCTCGAGACTCTGGGTAACCCGGGATGGAACTCGGCTACCCTCTTCCCAGTGCGCATGTTTTGGTCTCACTGAAAGTACAAGCTGATGCTCCACGAAGCACATGACCGCCGTCGAGCGGAACATTGCCCCCACCAAGCTTCAGAGGTCTGAGGGAGCGAATGTTGGTGCCGGCTCTCACGACTGCATCGGCTCCGCTCACTAAACGCTTGCTAGGTCGTTCCTGCCGTACACGGGCACTCGGGACAGGTCAATGTCTCCTTCGCCGTGAGTATTCCTGGGCCAGCGCAGACTCTGACTCCTGACGCGACCCGCCTCACGATTGCCAGACCCCCATGCGCATCCCGGTCGCGCAGGCCCTCTACAAAGCTGCGATCAAGCGCGTGTGGGGGCTTGGCCAGAGTGCTGACCTTTCCGCTCGCACTGGAGCAGCATCTTCCAGCACCTCTTGGACGATTTGGTATGACGCCGTGGCCGGTATCAACCGCCGTTCCAGCGCGGCGTGGTCGTTCCTCTACGCCCCTTCGCAACAGCGTGAAACGTTGACTGTCTTGACGTCACACACGTGAGAGTGTTTCTAACCCTTCAGCCCTTCAATGATCCGAGTCTGATACCTGGCTTGAGTGTGGGGAGCGTCATCTTCAAGGGCACCGCCGCGAAGGGACTCCAGTTCGGCAAGTCGTCTGGCGGCACGCTCTACAAGGTCTACGCGAGGCGCGAGGTCATCCTCGCGGCTGGAAGTTTGGCTGTGAGTCTGACTACTTATTCGTGTCTAGTGATCCCTAACGGCGTTCCCCTCGCGACAGAGTCCCGCCATTCTGGAGCGCAGTGGCGTTGGCGCCCGCGCGGTCCTCGACAAGTTCGGCATCAAGCAGGTCGTCGAGCTTCCTGGCCTCGGTCGCAACCTTCAGGACCAGCCTGGAACGGGACTTTCGGCGCTCGTGAACACGGCGAACGACACCAACACGCTCCTCGTATGTCCTTTCGATCAGAGAGAGTGAGTTGGGGCGAGGAAGCTGACGAGCGCGCCAGATTGACGACGTCAACATTTTCGCTCCTGTCATCGCTCTCCCCTCCCTTTCACAACTGTTTGTGGATGGTCCGTTCTCTTCGCACGGCTGGATTCCCGAGTTGGGCGAAAGCGCTGATCAGCCGCGCTTCGCAGACCCCGACAAGGCGGCTGCACTCGCCTCGGACCTCCAGAACAACATCGCATCTCGCGCAAAAGCCGTCGTCGCGGCTGGTTCAGCCGTCAACGTGGCTGGAGTCTCGAAGCTTTACCAGGTGATGGCGGACCTCATCACGAAGGCCCACATGCCCATCGCGGAGCTCGTTGGCGAGTCGTACCCTTCCGTCATGACTTCCATCTTCGTGCGCTCTCTCTCTCATCTCTGCATTGAGGTGTGAATCTGATCAAGTTGAGATTAGTGGCCCCTCACCCCGCTCTCGCGTGGACACATCCACATCAACTCCTCATCGGTGCGTCTTCCCGTCCCGGACACATTCCCCAAGAGCTTTCGCCGACTGAACTGAGCATCACAGCCGTTTGCCCGCCCCAAGATCACCCCGCGTCTCCTCACCGACTCCTTTGATGTTGCGACCGCTGTGGCACTCGCCAAGTCGGCTCGGGCCATGTTCGAGTCGGCGCCGTTCTCGGGAGTGGTCAGCTACGCCGTGATCGATGCGGTCGCGGACAATGCGACGGACGCTCAGTGGGCGTCGTGGTACGAGAGCACCGCCTACGTGAGTCGTGATCCCTTTCCCCGCCACTCGGCGACGAAATTGACGAGGTTCTGACCTAGGGTGCTTCTCACTGGGTACGTTCCGAACTTTTTAAACTGGGTACGACCTGAGCTGACCTTTTGAATGCGATCAGCTCGGCAGCACGGCGATGATGCCCCTTGCTCATGGCGGGGTCGTTTTCCCTACGCTGAAGTGAGTTCCCAGAAGAGAAGAGCTAGAAGAGCTCATGGTATTCGCTCAATAGGGTCTACGGAACCTCCAAGCTTCGTGTGGTGGACATGGGAGTCATGCCGTTCCAGGTAGGTCCACCTCATCCCAATCGTTCTCTAGCTGACCGTCTTCGCTCCGATCTCCTCCCACTAGTTCACCTCCCACTCTATGCCGGTAGATCTCGTTCTACTAAATACTGCTGCTCATCGGCTGACACGCCCTGCTGCTCAAGGTGGCCTACGCACTCGCGCAGCGTGCCGCGGACCTCATCCTTGGCGGCCCTCTGTAGAAGTAGATCCTCATCATCAAGTGCAACTTCTTACACGCAAAACACTCGGGGACACTTTCGTGGGCCGATCGGCAGCACCTGGGCTCGTGTATCGCAAGTTTGGAGGTGCTCGACTTCGTACTCGGTGCGACTTCGTGTGGCGTTCAGTTCAGATCGGAAGAGCGTCGTGTAGGGAAAGAGTGTCCTAGG
>ERZ1463038.815-NODE-815-length-11052-cov-12.937165_pt1 | contig 11052 bp, 17 predicted proteins | sample MGYA00564479_ERZ1463038 | MGnify/ENA primary metagenome ERZ1463038 (study PRJEB39244, sample SAMEA3635134) | Helicobacter pylori | study: EMG produced TPA metagenomics assembly of PRJEB11511 data set (Assembly of a 5300-year-old Helicobacter pylori... | reverse complement strand
CCCGGCAGCCGTCCACTCCCCGGCCAGACCAGGAAACGCCTCGCAGCGGAGTGCGCTTCGGATCCCACGACCAAGTTCCTCCAATGTACCTACGTGATTGCGACCGGCAAGACGAGCACCTTGGGCGGGTTCGCGTCCCTTCGCAGCGCACCCGACGCCAAGTGCCTCGAGCTCGCAGGGCCGAACAAGGCGAGCCTCTCGGCTCATCTGAGCGTATCTGAATACGTTCACACAGCTTAACGTGCATTATTCGCGCGTACGGCTATGATCCGGCGGTCGGGCAGGGTATGGTGGTGGCGTTGGCGCTCGTTGGCGCTGGACGCGAGTTCTCTTCTGAGCGTACTCGTTCAAGAGCGACCGCAGAAATTGGTGCAAAGCTTCCTGGAGCTGCCTGGTCTTACGAACGAGATGTCTGAGCATTGCGACCACGGCGAAACGTCGCAACGCTCGTCGTCGTCGTGGACCCCGTCGAGGCATCCTCGACGTGCTTCAGCCGAGACGAGATACCTAATACCCCGCGTGCACTGGCGCCCGGAGCTGCAGGTCGCGAGGTGCGTAGGGGTGAGCCTGCAAGCTCCGATTTGGCAAAGGTGGCGCCAGAGTGCACGGTCAGTGCAGCGCATCGACTCCGGAGGCGAAGCGCGGCTGTGGGGCTGCATCTCTCTCGCTCTCTTTCCTCTGTTCCATCTCCCAACCAAACCCGATCAAAGATCCTCACCAGCTGACAGATCCGGCAACGCCGCCATCACATCGACCCGCGTACTTCAGTGAGCGCTAGTGAGCCATCGCCGCAGCTCGACTCCCCGACGCCCCCGAGGAGAGTCCGCTCCGGCACACGACCGCTCACCGGTTGTGTTCGATCGCTTGCACAGTCCTCCCGATTTCAACCATGCAAGGAATTCCACCATCTCACATCACCTTCAACCCGAGTCGGCGCCTCCCAGAGAATGGTGCGCTCCGCTTCTCGCTCGCCCCGACTTCGCAGGCTGACGCGCGCGGCTCTCGCAGCGGTGAACGTCATGCTGGCATGGTATCGTGATCACCGAGATTGGGCGTATCCGAGTGAGGTAGAGCGGGACGAGATGCGGGAACAGACTGGTGAGCGGTTCGGATTGTCCCGACGACGACGGTTCCTCATGCGCTGCAGCCACCAGGGTTGAGCAAGATGCAGATTGACAGTGAGATCCTGCCCAGAGATACCATAACATACCTCAGCAATACTGAGTACCTTGTACACAGACTGGTTCATCAATAAGCGCCGGCGAGACAAGAACGCTCCGACCGGGCTTCGCAGGCGCGCCGACGACGACGACAGCGACGAGCAGCCCTCCCCGCCGCGCGCGCCCACCCCACCAAAGTCATCCGAGCCAGCCCAGAGATCAACACGCTACGCTCTCCGCCCAGCGCGCTCCGCCGCCGCCCTCTCCTCCCCTCCGCCACCGCCGCCGACTCGGCGTCCTGCCGAACGACCAACTCGTGCCTCCAGCTCGGCACCCAGATTCACTCCGGCACAGTCTTATCGCGAAAGTTCTTTCGAAGCTCCCTCCCCTTATGCGACCTCGTACCCCGCCTACCCAGATCCCTACACTCCGACTTACGCCGATCCGCCGCCGTCCGAGACGTACACCCCGTACAACGCCGCGTACGGTGTCCCTGCTTCGACAGCGTACTACCAAGAAGGGATTCCGTACGTGAGCTATGGATCACCACAGCCGGGCTACGTGGGCTACGGATCGCCGTACCCGTCGTTCCCGGGTCAGCAGCCGCCGGCTCCCCGACAGGGTGGACCGTACGGCGAGTGGCCACCAGCGGAACCGGGTTCCTCGAGGTACTATTGAAGCCTTTTCATCCTCCTCGCTCCCGTCACAATTTTGTCGCATGCTGTTACACCCATCTGCACGCCGTCCTCCTTCGTAGCTACCACCCTGCCTGTACCCCTGACGAGCCTTGCTTCTTGAACACTTTCCCCCTTCATAGACACTGAGATAGAACAAGATCAAACTGATGAATGAGATCATCTTACGCTGAGGATCCCTTCAGGACTGTGCTGTGCGGGGTTGTGCACACTGCAAGCCACCATCGCCCGAGCGTGTGGTGTTCTCGGGGGCTTACAAGAGCCTCTGCAGTCACGATACATTGAAAGCGAAAAGCAGGCATCGATTCGCAAAATGGATTGTCGGTTTCGTTCGGTCACCAGGGGGTTCGAGTATGCGTGGTGGCATGATATGCTTTCGCAGCCCGTAGATCTATCTTCCCGTGTAGTTCTCTACAATCTACCAGGTATCAAACCTGGTGCTCCTTCTTCTTGGGACCCCATGTGCTCAGGTCGCCGATGGGGACGGGGAACGGCAAAGCGACCGAGGCGAAAGTCAGGTGGAGGGTAAGATACATCGCGGTCTGGTGATCGAGGCTCAGTATGCTGTCATGGACGTGCGCGCCCACACGGCCTTGGTGGGAAACTCACGATGGACGTGACGACACCAAAGCCGCCAGCGGCCTTTTGCAGCATGAGAGCCTTTTCCACTTGTCCATTTCCACCTGCGTTAAAGTTTGCGGCTTCTAGGGTGAAGAAGAAGAATAGCCTTCACACGACAAGGCGGGTGAGCGGTCCGCGACACAGGCGTCCGGATTTCGCGAGCACTGAGACGAGCTCACGATAAGAAAAGAAGCACATTCGCAACATTGGTGCGCAGTGCTGCCATAGTAAAGATTCCGGAGACGATGGCGAAGGGCTGGGCGGGTTTGGGTCAGTCAACACCGTCCGCGGAGGGTGCGCCGCCACTCACGATGAGAACACACTGATTTCAAGAAGGTGAGTCCTTAATTAGAGACTTTGCGCTATGTGTTTCACTCACCATCAGTGCATGCTGAAACTCAAGCGACTCGGCACCAGCTTCAAAAGCGGCGGCAGCGTTCGGAGCAGCTCCAGCCGTGAGAAGCTGTCCTTGTGTGACCAGGAGCATGCCGACGGGAGCGTTGAGGTACCTGGATTTTCAAAGGTTAGGTCTAGCGTTATGTGGCCCAACAGCGACAAGGTGCAGCCCACCATAAGTTTCCCGCAAATCCTCCGTATGTGAACTGGTGACCGCCAAGTCAGCTGCTGGCGAGACGGCACGACGGGAGCGAAGCGCATACAAAGACGTAACAAGGGAATGTGAGCCCCTTTCCAAGAATCGTGGGTTGGCACAAGATAACACACGCGCGCGAAGAGGACTGGACCAACCTGTACCCAGCAGAAGATTCCGGCGAGCATGAGTGTGACCTGGGAGGATGTTCTGCTCAGCGCCTTTCGCTGGCTCCAGACGAGTGTGCTCACAAATCCACTAAACATCAACGTAGGTGCAAGTGTCGCGTACGAGACGCCGTTCATGCCCGCGACTTGGAGCTGACCCAGGGACCACGGCAGGACGACGAGCACAAGGCTGATCGTACCACTATTTTGCGATAAGGTTCAGCTCCCGGAGACAGAGCCTTAAAAAAGATTTGACAATTAAACTGACATGCCGACGGGGTTGGCAAACGTCGAGGTCACCGCGGTCCCGGGAGCGGCGTCCTTTGGGGTGAGGTACATCGACTCGTACTGCTGGGGCGTGAGGGAGATGACATGTTGGATCGGAGTTCCACCCATGTGGGTCGGTGGGTTGTGCTTCTCGATGCCCGACTCGTTGGAGTGGCTGGCCATGTTGCTCGGTTCGGTGCTGCGAAGGAGTTGCGGTGGCGAGCGGTGGGAGACGGGCCCCGGACTGGTGAGCAGTTGGGTTATGAGGGGGGAAGTGAGGGGAAGATGAGGAGGTAGATGGCTAACGATGGATTCCTGCTGGCTCGCGGGACAACCAAAGCCGGATGCCATGATGAGATTGGAAGAGGCACGGGGCCGCCGCTTCCCCGTCCCTCCCCGCGGCTAGTCTGAGGGCGGGGCTCGGGGGACCCGCGGATTGCTAGTGCGTATTTATAGATTGATGTACCGGTGCACCGGTGACTGCTTGGTCTCTCGACGTCACCCGTTGTGCGCGAGACTTGGCGAGACAATCCGAAGGCCCGCGATAAAGATAGGGGCGGCGCAATCTCGCAATGCTGAGAGTGTCAAAGCCAGCACGGCAATTGTAGTGCCAGCCAGTACAAGCCACATGTAAGCGTTAAGTCTGGTCTACCAGCAATGAGCCGTGCTTGCCCCGAGATCTGTGTGAATCCTTTCATTGGATATCGGGCCAGTGTGTCCGCGCTAGCGCCGTCGGACCCTTTGAACGAGCGGAATCACAGAGCATATGCAGTAGTATATAAGAAGTGGTATTGTATCTACTTAGTGCGGTCATTGTGCTTGCACTTCAGCGACAAGCATGGGCACGGCGAGCGCCGCCGCGACGCGCCGCGCCGCGAACCCGCGAGCGATTCATCTTTGCCGTGCATACTTGATTTCAGCTCACTGAAAGGAAGCTACTATTCTCTGGTGGTGTACACTCCACTCAAGAGAGACGGGGACTGGTCGGGTATTGGTCTACTCCACGCTCAAGATTTCGCGCCGGGGCTTGAGAAACACTCAGCTACTGTCCTTCCAAAGCTAAGGTGAAATCAGAGCAGTCTAGATTATTCTTTAATCTAAACGAAACACATTGTCGTAACGAGAGGAACGCGGCGGGCGCATGCATGACAGGCCAAGCTCATCGCTCATCGCGCTCATCCAAGACCCTGGGCGGTGTCGGCTCGGAGATAAGAACGATTTTAGCTAACTCCTCGCATAGAATCTCTCGATCACTCAGCGTGTGACTCCTAGAGGGGTCTATGCACCGGGTCGACCGATCAAGTTGTGGAGGAAATGCGCGACGCCCGTGCTCTTGTTCGCGCTCGCATCTTCTTCACGTTTCCGAAACCGCTACCTCTCGAGACCCAAGAAGCTGGCTGCTACGACGCCTTCGCAGCCTCTCTCGACGGATGCCAAGCAGTCCCTCTGTCAACGACTCCCCTGCAGCCGAATCAGCTTTACACCCGTATCAGTCTAAGAGAGGCGGGAGCAGACTTGGAAGAAAGCGACAGCACACCTCTTGCGAGCCGGTGCGTGCAGAGTGCCCACTCAGGCAGGGGACCCGCGAGCTGACCGCCTTTGACGCCACAGTGCCGCACACGCAAAGGTCGCTCATGACTGACTTTGGAGAATGGGAGCATGGTTGAACTGATCTATAATCTCTGTGCATGATAGTGAAGTGCGATCGGCTCCCGTTCGTGAGTTTGAGAAACGTCGCACGAGTGGGGAAAACTGCTGACTTGATAACGCTGCCCAGTGTTCGTCCTGTAGGCTACACGACCAGGAGTGCTTTTATAAGGATGCAAAACCAAACACGTGAGCACCGGTCATTTGAGAACCACCTGCGAAGAGGATGAGCTTCTCAGCTTGCGAGACGAGATCAGCCGTCTTCGCCTCCTCGTGTCGATGCTCACGGGAGTCAAGGAACATGACGATGTAGCGCACCTGCATTCTCCACACGAAAGCGTCGCACGGCAGGTGTGGCAGGCGTTCCCCCCCTTTGCCACCACACCCATGTCTTCGCACCTCCCTAACGAGCTCCAGTCCCAGAATCCCTTCATGATCTACCCAGCTCCAGCCACTACGAAATTTCTTGGGGACGAGTCGGGAGGGGCTGACTGGAGTGGAAAGTCGTTGTGGGACGGGCTGGAGGGGTTCGCATGAAGGATCGGGCAATGTGTTAACCAAAGAGACACTTTGGCTAGATTAGGGTATAAATTAGGCAGACGAAGTCTTCAACAAAGCAGATCAGAGCGCGGAACCCCGGGCTACGCAAAGCGGCCGAGAACAACCTTGGCGTACAGCTCCCCGAGCTCCTTCCTGCTCCCCGAGATCCAGCGCGAGCAAAGGCCTTCATGCGCAGTATAGCGCTCCTTCGGGTCTGGCTCGAGGAGGTGGCCGACGAGTGCTCGCGCTGCGATGAGCGGCCTCGTGAGCGTGCCAGTGCATGGGAGGCGAAAGTGACGGGGACTTACCCGACGCATCGTCGCTGCCGAACTTGACCCTAGTTGGGAGCTCGAGGTCTCCGTGTACGATGTTGGCGCACGTCTTGGCGTCGCGCGTAGGGCCGTCGTCGGTTTCGAGGTGCGCCATCGCGGACCCGAGGAGGGACGCCTCGTACGAGTCAAACTGTGAGGTGTGGGTCGTCTCGAAGGGATGGCTGAGACAAAGTTAGTCAGACGTGCGTCGTGGAAAGATGAAAGGCGACGCACAATCCCGTGAGGAGCATGAATAAAACGACGCCGATCGCCCACATGTCGAGCTGCTTGCCGTCGTACCCTCCACGCCGAGTGACCGAGCTGAGCGCCTCGGGGGAGAGGTAGACGAGTGTGCCTGTCAGGTTTGGGTGAGAAACGGATCTGCGCGAAAGCGTATTCAGCGCACCCGTGATGGAGGAGAAAGAGGTGTCGGCGACGCGGGCGGCGCCGAAGTCGGCGACGAGGACTTTCGGGAACGGGCCACTGCCGCTGACGATGATGTTTTCCAGCTGATGTTGGGCTCACTTTATCAGCTTGCTATTCTGTCTTGGCGTAACGGATCACCTTGAGATCTGGCGAGTCGCAGGCGCGGGTCAGAAGCCAGAATGAGTGCTAGCGGGGTGGGAACAGACCTCGGTGTGAGATGTTCATGACGCGATGCATGTATTTGAGCGCCTTGAGGAGCTGGTATAGGATGAACTTGGTTTCGGGGGCCGGAATCGAGTTGTACTTGCTGAGATACGAGAAGAGGTCGCCGCCTGGTACGCTGGTGGCGAAAGATCAGCCAAGTAGTCAGATCACTGAAGTTTTGTCTTCACAGCTCGAGGAAGATGCAACTGGTCAGAGAAAACGCGCGGCAGGATCAGCACCCGTCCTGCGTGGGCAAGCGTATCGAGCAGACGCACATCTCGTCTTCCTTCCAGTACACCTTCTCGACCGAGTTGATGTTTGGCTGTGTCACAGTTTGAATATTAGACCCCTTCTGGGTAGGAGTGCTGAGCGAGGACGGCGCACGTGCTGTAAAGTCTGGAGGATCGCGACTTCGCGCTGGACATTCTCGACCTCGGCGGACGACAGCCTGCGCTTCCTGATCCTCTTGCAAGCAATCTGTCTCATCGAGTGTGTGTTGAAAGCGAGGTGCACGACCGAGAACGCTCCCCTGGTCAGTCATGGACTGGATCAGCTCCGAGCTCCCCCACTAGCGGGGCCAACAGGTAGACTCACGAGCCAAGCGCGCGGTCAAGCACGATGTACTCGCCGACGATCTCGATGTTGCTCTCGATTCCTCGCTTCGCTGAGCCAGTCTGCTGCCACGAGAAGGTCTGCCCGCCGATTTCGAGGCGGTCGCCGGGCGAGAGGACGACTCCAGCACGGTGGACGGCGCGGTCGTTCCACATGCTCCCATTCCGCGACGTGTCCTCGTAGCAGACAAAGATCTCGTCCGTGTCGGACTTGAGCTGTCGCGTCGATCGGGTCAGCTCTCGCCGCTGCGGGGGTGTCGGGAAAGACTGACGGCGTGAAGCTGGGCGTGGAAGGCCGAGACGCCGAGCCTGTCGACAACATAGTCGTTCTTCGCGTCCCTCCCAATCCGGAGCAGCTTGGACAGCTGCACGACGAGCTCTGCGCCGCCGCTCCGACGATCAGCGCGCCGACCCGCGTGTCGGGCACGCCTGCACGCGCTCACCGACGCGGCCGCGCTTCTTGTCGACGGTGACGAGCTTGCCACACTCGCCTGGGAGCTTGAGAGACGGTAGGACGCGGAGAGAGCGCTTGATGAGGCGCGACGGCTGCGGCGAGTCGTCGGGGTCCGAGTCGTACTGCTCGATCGCACGGCGCTTGCGGGCTGGCGTAAACGGTGGTGGTGGCTGCATCCTGAGGTCCGATGACCGTCGAGTGGCGATGCGGAAGAGACTCGCCTATGTCGCGCCGCAATCGGTACGCTCGGCTTGACCCGGCCTGGTGCCGGCGCCCTGCCGTCGGGTGCCGGCTTCCATCGCGCTGCTGCTCTTTCTCGCTGCACCCTTTCAGACCTCAAAAGTCCTCGAATCCACAAGTCGCACCGTCTCCGCCACGCCGAGCAGTCCCAGCGAGACAGCTCAGGCCGCATCGCCTCAAAATTGGTGAGCCGAAGCGGGGATCGAGATGCTGGACGGTTGAGGCGATGGAACGCGAGCGGACGAACCGGATCACCACCCTACCCGGTGCAGATGCCACGATTCTCATCTGCTTGGGCGAGGCGTGCTTGGCGCTCAATTGCAGCTCCGCTTGGTTGGCGTCGGGTGTGGGGAGCCGAGTCGGACTGGAGGGCCGGCTCGAGCGAGGTGCACCTTCACGGGATCGGGGGGAATCTTAACGTACCCAACGATGGAGGCGCTTTGAGCTCTTGCGCTGGAGATGAGCCGCTGGGCGAAGTGGTCGCGTGACCTGTCCAGCAACACCCGAGCGACGGTCCGGCCAACGTGCTAATTTTTTGCGTACAGACCAACATGTCAACGACAGCCCGATCTCGACTGGACCACCTTGCGACCTCCCTGCAACCACCGCCGGATCTCGCGTCCGCGCTCGCGGCGCTCAAGTCTGCCTTCCCCGCGGCGCAGCTGTCGCTCGACGACCCGACTCTCCAGCGCCACGGGACCTCATTCGGCTCCTACTCGCCTCCTCTTCCACCCGCCATCATCGTGCACGCCGAGAGCACAGCCGACGTCGTGACAGTCGTCCGCATTGCGACCCAATATCAGATCGTTCTCATCCCCGTCGCGGGCCGCACAAGCCTCGAGGGACAATTCCTCCCGCCACTCCTCAACACCCCTCCGCCATGCTGCCCAGCATCCCCGGCTCCAAAAAGCGCATCCGAGCCCTCGCCCGCACTCTCGCCCCCCGTCTCCGCGGCGCCTTCGACTCGGCCAACAATACACCTCTCCCTCGCACGGATGGACGCGATCCTCGCCGTGCACCCCGTCGATTTCCAAGCAGTGGTTCAGCCCGGCGTCGGATGGCAGTCGCTGAACGAGCACCTCGCCGAGCTCGGTCACCCGCTCTTCTTCCCCATCGACCCGGCACCAGGGGCGCTGTTCGGAGGCATGGTCGGCGTTGGTGGGAGTGGGACGAACGCCGTTGGATACGGCACGATGCGAAGCGAGTGGATTCAGAACCTGGAGGTCGTTCTCATGAGTGGGGAGGTGATTCAGACGCGAGGCGATGGCCGGTCTCGTTAGTCTGCGCCCACTACCAGGGGGTCCTTCTTCACTGACGTGTTTTCTCCGCAGGTAAAACTTCTACCGGGTGGGACGTGGGGCGACTCTTTCTGGGATCTGAAGGTGCGAGGCGCTTACTTCGTTGTCCAAGAAGCTGGATTCGTGCTTAACGCTCACCCTATTCAGGTACCCTCGGTGTAAGTAGAGCACCTTTTCTGCTGCCCTGAGCTCATGCTGGCTCCGCCACAGATCATCACCCGCCTTACCGTCCGGCTCACCCCCGTCGTGCCGCTCACCGTCGCGCTCACGTCCTTCCCGGACGTGACCTCTTCGACTGCGTTCGTGGTCTCGCTCCTCGCCTCGGGCGTCTCCCCGATCTCGCTCGAGATGCTCGACGGCACCTCGATCCGTGGGCTCAACCTGGCCGAGATCCTCCCGTACGCACTCGCGGAAGAGCCGACCGTCTTCATCCGCCTGCGCAAGGTCGACGGCGAGGACGGCGAGGGGCGCGAGATGGGCGTCGTGCGGAAGCTCGTGGGCGAGCACGGTGGTGGGAAGGTCCGAGTCGGTCGGGACGAGAAGGAGAACGAGAAGATCTGGTCTGCGAGGAAGGCGCAGTACTGGAGTCAGCAGCTCCTCGTCGGCGAAGGGTGCCAGACACTAGTGAGTCGTTTCAGTCCTCTTGCGGAGACTTCAACTAAAACATGTGCTTCCAGATCACCGACGTCTGTGTCCCCATCTCCCGCCTCGCCGAATTTGTGAGCCGGAGCGAGATCGACGTGCAGGAGAGCGGCTTGCTCGCACCCATTGTCGCGCACATTGGGGACGGGAATGTCCACCGAGCGATTCTGTTTGGTATGATCTCACTATTCCATCCAATCTGGTGCCGCTGTTCCTGACGCTACCTTCCTGGCTGCAGTCCCAGCACCCGGAGCGACCGCGATCCCAGCGGCCGTCACCGCCCTCGCCTCGAGGCTCTCGAAGCTGGCCATCTCCCTCGAGGGAACATGCGCAGGGGAGCACGGTATTGGAGTGACGAAGCGAAAGTTCCTGCGACGCGAGCTGGGCGCCGGCACGCTGGCCATTATGCGAGACGTCAAGCGCATGCTCGACCCGCTGGCGTTGCTCAACCCAGGCAAGGTTCTCTTTGCCACGCTTGAGGAGGAAGCAACGTTCTCAGAGTGAAATTCTACAAACAATATAGACTCGAAACCGGGTTGGTGAGAAGGTGCTGGACTGCCACCGCTTCTCCGCGGCGACGACTCGGCGGGAAAGGCTTCGCGACGCGGCCGAGTCACACGAGGAAGTGAGCTCTCCACATCCTGCTTTGTACAAATGCGTCTGACGAGTCTGATCGACCAGGATCGTCGCATTGGGAGCAGGTCTCCTTCCCGTTGGCCTAAACGTGGAGCGATGTCCGTTGAATTCGGCATCGCGAAGGAAAGGCTCCAAGAAGGGGTACGCAGTCCCCCACTTTCGCTCCCAACATGCACTCGTTTCTCACGCTCCGCCCCAACCGTTGACAGGTCGCTCATCTCGCTGCCGTGTACCCTTGCTACAGCCATCCGGCGCTCGGAGCGCCTGCGACGATCACCGACGGAGAGCCGCCTAAATTGCAGCTGCAACGCTCATCGCTCGTGCTCCTGTATCTTGCTCCAACACCTCACCGCAACGAATCTCTACCGCGATGCCCTACCTCGATTTGCCCCAGCATGGCGTGTGAGCCCCGATCCTGCGGGGGACGCATGCAGGCGCAACGCTGACCCGGAGTCGCTCAAGCCGCTTCTTTTACTGCGTCAACGGCAGCATTCCCCCGCTTACGACTGGAGAGTGCCCAGAGCCGATTTCTGGACAGCTCGAC
>ERZ1463038.814-NODE-814-length-11067-cov-26.627497_pt1 | contig 11067 bp, 10 predicted proteins | sample MGYA00564479_ERZ1463038 | MGnify/ENA primary metagenome ERZ1463038 (study PRJEB39244, sample SAMEA3635134) | Helicobacter pylori | study: EMG produced TPA metagenomics assembly of PRJEB11511 data set (Assembly of a 5300-year-old Helicobacter pylori... | reverse complement strand
CTCTTCCGATCTGCTCATCAAGCAGCAACAGTTTTGGGCGCTTGGCCAGGGAACGGGCCAGGGCCACACGCTGACGCTGGCCGCCGGACAACTGGTGCGGCTTGCGCTTGGCGTACTGGCTCATCTGCACCAGTTTGAGCATCTCGGTCACGCGGGCGTCGACTTCGGACTTGGGAATCTTGTCCTGCTGCAGACCAAACGCGATGTTCTGCGCCACAGTCATGTGCGGGAACAGGGCGTAGGACTGGAACATCATGTTGATCGGCCGCTCGTAGGGCGGCATGTCGGTGATGTCCACACCGTCGAGGTAGATGCGACCCTCGGTTGGGCGCTCAAAACCTGCGAGCATACGCAACAAGGTGGATTTGCCCGAACCCGAACCGCCGAGCAAGGCGAAGATCTCGCCTTTCTTGATTTCCAGGGACACATCGTCCACCGCAATCGTCTCGTCGAACTTCTTCGTGACCCGGTCGATTTTGACCAGCACCTTTTTCGGTGTCTGGTCGCCCTCGAGGGCTTTCTTATAGGCGCCGGAGGCAACTGCCATTTACGAAACTCCCGAAAAAAAAATGCAGTTCGCCCGAGGCGGGCGAACCCAGGATAATTTGAGCCTTACTTGCCCGTCTTGACCTTGGTCCAGCTACGGGTCATTAAACGCTGCACGTTCGGGGGTAGCTCGACGTTGACAAATGTCCGGTCGAGAACCGCCTGCGGTGGGTAAACCGCTTCGTCGGTGCGTATCGATTGTTCCATCAGTGTGTCCGCCCCTGGGTTAGGGTTGGCATAACCGACGTAATCACTGACCTGAGCGATAACCTCAGGTTGCAGTAAATAGTTGATGAAGGCGTGGGCCTCTTTGACGTTGGTCGCGTCCTTAGGGATCGCCAGCACGTCAAACCACAGGTTGCCGCCTTCTTTCGGAATCGCGTAGGCGATATTCACGCCCTTGCCCGCTTCGCTTGCGCGAGCCTTGGCCTGGAACACATCGCCGGAGAACCCGGCCGCCACGCAGATGTTGCCGTTGGCCAGGTCGGAGATGTATTTGGAAGAATGGAAGTAGGTCACATAAGGCCGCACTTTCAGCAGTTTCGCTTCGGCCTTCTTGTAGTCTTCGGGATTCTCACTGTTGGGGTTCAGGCCCATGTAGTTGAGCACCGCCGGCAGCATTTCATCTGCCGAGTCCATGAAGGACACGCCGCACTTCGCCAGCTTCTTCATGTTTTCCGGCTCGAACAGCACGGCCCAGGAGTCGATCTTGTCGACGCCCAGCACTTCTTTGACTTTATCGACGTTGTAACCGATGCCGTTGGTGCCCCACAGGTACGGCACCGCGTATTGGTTGCCCGGGTCGTTCTTTTCCAGACGCTTGAGCAGCGCCGGGTCGAGGTTGGCGTAGTGGGTCAGCAACGACTTGTCGAGCTTCTGGAACGCCCCGGCCTTGATCTGTTTGCCGAGGAAGTGATTGGACGGCACCACCACGTCGTAACCGGTACGCCCGGCCAGCAACTTGCCTTCCAGGGTTTCGTTGGAATCAAACACGTCATACACCGGCTTGATACCGGAGGCCTTTTCAAAGTTGGCCAGGGTGTCGGGGCCGATGTAGTCCGACCAGTTATAAACATGCACAGTCGATGCGGCCTGCACGCTGACGGCCAGCGTGATACCTGCACCTACCAGCAAGGCTTGGCGAAATAAAGAAAATGGCAAGTGGAGGTCCTCTTAAATAGTTGGGCCCAAAGTTGTTGCCCGGCAACAAAACCGGCGCGCAACTTACCCTCGATAAACCGATCCGGCAAAACTTTATGTCATTTAATGTGTGGGAGGGGGCTTGCTCCCGATGGCGGCGTACCATCCGAGAACATCGGCGACTGACACTCCGCCTTCGCGAGCAAGCCCGCTCCCACAGGTTTTAAGGCTTATTTGCCCGATTTGATTTTGGTCCAGCTGCGTGTCATTTCACGCTGAGTCGCCGCCGGCAAGTCGGCAATGGCATACAGCTTGGCTTGCACATCCGCTGGCGGGTAGATGCCTGGGTCGCTGGTGATGTCTTTGTCGACCAGTGCGGTGGCTTTCTCGTTACCGTTCGGGAAACGCACGCTGTTGGTGATCGCAGCCATGACTTTCGGCTCGAGCAGGTAGTTCATGAACTTGTAGGCGGCTTCGACGTTTTCGGCATCTTTAGGGATGGCGACCATGTCATAGAAACTACCGGCGCCTTCCTTCGGAATGTCATACGCCACTTTGACCTTGCCACCGGCTTCAGCCGCGCGGGACTTGGCCTGCTGGATGTCACCCGAGTAACCCACGGCTACGCAGATGTTGCCGTTGGCCAGGTCGGAGATGTACTTGGACGAGTGGAAGTAGCCGATCGAAGGACGGATCTTCAGAAACAGGTCTTCGGCTTGCTTGAGGTCAGCCTTCTTCTGGCTGTCGGTCGGCAGGCCCAGGTAATGCAGCGCGATCGGCAACATTTCGGTTGGCGAATCGAGGAAGCTCACGCCGCAGCTCTTAAGCTTGGCGATGTTTTCCGGCTTGAGCAGGATGTCCCACGAGTCGATCTTGTCGACGCCCAGCGCGGCCTTGACCTTCTCCGGGTTGTAACCGATGCCGATCGAACCCCACATGTAGGGGAACGCGTGTTTGTTGTCCGGGTCGCTGATCGACACGGCCTTGAGCAGGGACGTGTTCAGGTTTTCGTAGTTGGACAGCTTGGACTTGTCCAGCTCCTGGTAGACGCCGGCCTTGATCTGCTTGGCGAGGAAGTTGTTCGACGGTACAACGATGTCGTAACCGGACTTGCCTGCCAGCAACTTGGCTTCGAGGGTCTCGTTGCTGTCGAATACGTCGTACACCACTTTAATGCCCGACTCTTTTTCAAAGTTGGCGATGGTGTCCGGAGCAATATAGTCGGACCAGTTGTAGACGTGCAGCACTTTATCGCCTGCCTGGGCCGCGCCCGCCATTGCGCCCATCAGGGACAACGCGAGGAGGGTCTTGCCAGCGTTCTTCAAACCTAATGCCTTCATTTGGTGATGCTCCGATTTTCTTTTTTGGACCGCAACATACTTCATCGATATATAGCTGTTTGGCAGCCCGTCGAAGGGCAGCAAAACAGGACAACAATCTGGCAAGTTAGGGGGCTGGCTTCAACCAACCCGCTCTTTTGTAACTGCCCGAACGCAGCGCCCAAGAGCGACTGCGTTCTGAGCCTAGCACCTAGCCCTGCAATGCCGCCAAAGTCAGGTCCAGGCAACGACGAGCCTTGGTCACCAGCTCGTCAATTTCGGTCTTGCTGATCACCAGCGGCGGCGAAATGATCATGGTGTCCCCCACGGCGCGCATGATCAGGCCATTCTCGAAGCAGAAGGTTCGGCAAATCATGCCAACGCCACGGCCTTCGTAACGCTTGCGCGTCGCTTTGTCCTGAACCAGTTCAATTGCACCGAGCATGCCAACACCGCGCACTTCACCCACCAAGGGATGATCAGCCAGCTCCCTTAGACGTTTCTGCAAATAGGGTGCCGTTTCGTCATGCACACGCTTAATAATTTGCTCATCGCGCATGATACGGATGTTTTCCAGAGCCACCGCTGCTGCCACCGGGTGACCGGAATAGGTGAAGCCGTGGTTGAAATCGCCGCCTTCATTCAGCACCGCAACCACCTCGTCGCGCACGATCAGGCCACCCATCGGGATGTAACCCGAGGTCAGGCCCTTGGCGATGGTCATCATGTCGGGCTTGAGGTCGTAGAAATCGCTGCCGAACCACTCGCCGGTACGGCCGAAACCGCAGATCACCTCATCGGCGACAAACAGGATGTCGTACTTGGCGAGGATTTCCTTGATGCGCGGCCAGTAGCTGTCAGGCGGCACGATCACGCCACCGGCGCCCTGGATCGGCTCGGCAATAAAGGCACCGACGTTGTCCACGCCCAGTTCCAGGATCTTCTCTTCGAGCTGGTTGGCGGCCCACACACCGAACTCTTCGGGGCTAATGTCGCCGCCTTCGCCAAACCAGTAAGGCTGGGCGATGTGGACGATACCCGGGATCGGCAAGTCGCCCTGCTCATGCATATAGGTCATGCCGCCGAGGCTGGCGCCGGCCACGGTGGAGCCGTGGTAGCCATTCTTGCGGCTGATGATGATTTTCTTGTTCGGCTGGCCCTTGATCGCCCAGTAGTGGCGGACCATGCGCAGCATGGTGTCGTTGCCTTCGGAGCCGGAGCCGGTGAAGAACACGTGGTTCATGCCGGCCGGTGCGACGTCGGAGATCGCCTTGGCCAGTTCCAGCACCGGCGGGTGGGCGGTCTGGAAGAACAGGTTGTAGTACGGCAGTTCTTTCATCTGCTTGGCGGCGGCATCAGCCAGTTCATCGCGACCGTAACCGATCGCCACGCACCACAGGCCGGCCATGCCGTCGAGGATCTTGTTGCCTTCGCTGTCCCACAGGTAAACGCCGCGGGCTTTAGTGATGATCCGCGGGCCTTTCTCTTTCAGCTGTTTGAAGTCGCTGAACGGCGCCAGGTGGTGATCATTGCTCAAGGCTTGCCATTCACGGGTTTGCGGGTTGTTGCTGGACATACCAATCTCCTAGACTTTTCAGTGAAGGGCGCACCGTTTAAAGGGCGCGCCCGGCGCATCAGACGGCAAAGAGCAGAAATTCCCGCTCCCAAGAACTGATCACGCGCTTGAAGTTTTCATGCTCGGCCCGCTTGACCGCGACGTAGCCCGTGATGAATTTGTGACCCAGGTATTTCTCGACGGTCTTGCTGTTTTCCATGCGTTCCAGGGCGTCTTCGATGGTCAACGGCAGGCGCAGGTTGCGCCGTTCGTAACCACGGCCGACGACCGGCGCGCTCGGGTTATGCCCTTCGACCATGCCGATGTAGCCGCACAACAGGCTGGCGGCAATCGCCAGGTACGGGTTGGCGTCAGCGCCGGGCAGGCGGTTTTCCACACGACGGTTCTGCGGGCCGGCATCCGGTACGCGCAGACCGACGGTACGGTTTTCTTCGCCCCATTCCACGTTCACCGGCGCGGAAGTGTCCGGCAGGAAGCGGCGGAACGAGTTCACGTTGGGGGCAAACAGCGGCAGCAATTCCGGGATGAATTTCTGCAGTCCGCCAATGTGGTTGAGGAACAGTTGGCTCATGGTCCCGTCTTCATTGGAGAAGACGTTCTTGCCGGTGGCGAGGTCGATGATGCTCTGGTGCAGGTGCATCGCGCTGCCGGGCTCGCCGGTCATCGGCTTGGCCATGAAGGTGGCGGCCACGTTGTGCTTGAGCGCGGCTTCACGCATGGTGCGCTTGAACACCAGGATCTGGTCGGCCAGGGACAGGGCGTCGCCGTGACGGAAGTTGATTTCCATCTGCGCCGTGCCGTCCTCGTGGATCAGGGTGTCGAGGTCCAGCTCCTGCAGTTCGCACCAGTCGTAGACATCTTCGAACAGCGGGTCGAATTCGTTAGCCGCTTCTATAGAGAAGGACTGCCGGCCGGTTTCCGGACGGCCGGAACGGCCAATCGGCGGTTGCAGCGGGAAGTCCGGGTCTTCGCAGCGTTTGGTCAGGTAGAACTCCATCTCCGGCGCCACGATGGGCTGCCAGCCTTTGTCGGCGTAGAGCTTGAGGACTTTCTTGAGCACGTTGCGCGGCGACAGCTCGATCGGGTTGCCTTGCTTGTCGTAGGTGTCGTGGATCACCTGGGCGGTGGGCTCGATGGCCCACGGCACCAGGAACACCGCGTTCTGGTCGGGGCGGCAGATCATGTCGATGTCGGCCGGGTCGAGCAATTCGTAATAGATGTCGTCTTCGACATAGTCGCCGGTCACGGTCTGCAACAGAACGCTCTCGGGCAGGCGCATGCCTTTCTCGGCGATGAACTTGTTGGTCGGCGAGATCTTGCCCCGGGTGATGCCGGTGAGGTCGCCAATCATGCATTCGACTTCTGTGATCTTGTGGTCTTTCAACCAATCGGTGAGCTGGTCGAGGTTGTTACTCATAAATGCCTCTGGGCTGGGTTTCCTGACGTCCATTAAAGGTCAGGCTTTGGTTGACGCATCGGCGTCGCTGGTTCATCAGAGTGGGAGCTTAACCGCCATTTGGGGTGCCGTTGCACTCCTTAAGCAAAAGGCTTGCCTCCCGTGCAGGATAATGAGCGGCAACCGCAAAAAAGGCCGGATCGGCGTCATGGAAAGGGCGGGTATAAAAAAATGAACGGGTAACGCGAACAGCATCCTGGCCGTCAAGAATAATGACCGGATCGAGGGAATTTATCGGGGATTGAATCGTCGACGGGAATGCGCGTTCGCAACATTCGAGATAGCTGTGAAAAGCATGCAGACCGACCTGTTTCGAGCAGGTGGTGATGCCGATTATCGGCAGGCCAGACATGAAGCACCCCGGTATTATTGCTGTTATGGGTTTTAATCGAGCTTAGCCTTGTTCATTTTTTTACACAACACCCCCGTAAAAAATACAACACGGCCCGCTCAAGCCTGCTAGTCCCGAGCCGGTCAAACCGACAAAACCGCCCCAAAAAGCCCCAAAAAAGCCCACTAGGCGCTTTTTTGGGGCAAAAAAGGCCTCGCTTGACTTCGGCATGCGGTTCGGGTTGACTGAAACCAGAAAAGATCAATGATTGATATTTTTAACAACAAAGGTGTTGCATCATGTCGGTACCCCCGCGTGCCGTTCAGCTTAACGAAGCGAACGCGTTCCTTAAGGATCATCCTGAGGTTCTGTACGTAGACCTTCTAATTGCGGATATGAATGGTGTGGTGCGCGGTAAGCGCATCGAACGCACCAGCCTCCACAAGGTTTACGAGAAAGGCATTAACCTGCCTGCCTCTTTATTTGCCCTGGATATCAACGGCTCAACGGTGGAAAGCACCGGCCTGGGTCTGGACATCGGTGATGCTGACCGAATCTGTTATCCAATCCCCGACACCCTGTGCAATGAACCTTGGCAAAAGCGCCCTACCGCGCAACTGCTGATGACCATGCACGAAATTGAAGGTGAACCTTTCTTCGCCGATCCGCGCGAAGTGCTCCGACAAGTTGTGAGCAAATTCGACGAACTCGGTCTGACCATCTGCGCTGCCTTCGAGCTTGAGTTCTACCTGATCGACCAGGAGAACGTGAACGGCCGCCCACAACCGCCCCGCTCGCCGATCTCCGGCAAACGTCCGCACTCGACACAGGTCTACCTGATCGACGACCTCGACGAATACGTCGACTGCCTCCAGGACATCCTGGAAGGTGCCAAAGAGCAAGGCATCCCGGCTGACGCCATCGTCAAGGAAAGTGCCCCGGCGCAGTTCGAAGTGAACCTGCACCACGTGGCCGACCCGATCAAGGCCTGCGACTACGCGGTACTGCTCAAGCGCCTGATCAAGAACATCGCCTACGACCATGAGATGGACACCACCTTCATGGCCAAGCCTTACCCAGGCCAGGCAGGCAACGGTTTGCACGTACACATTTCGATCCTGGACAAGGACGGCAAGAATATTTTTGCCAGCGAGGATCCCGAGCAGAACGCCGCATTGCGTCACGCGATCGGCGGTGTGCTGGAGACCCTACCCGCCCAAATGGCGTTCCTGTGCCCTAACGTCAACTCCTACCGTCGTTTCGGCGCACAGTTCTACGTGCCGAACTCGCCGTGCTGGGGCCTGGACAACCGCACCGTCGCCATCCGCGTACCGACCGGCGCGGCTGACTCCGTGCGTATCGAACACCGCGTAGCCGGTGCCGATGCCAACCCCTACCTGCTGATGGCTTCGGTCCTGGCAGGCATACACCACGGTCTGACCAACAAGATCGAACCGGGCGCTCCGGTGGAAGGCAACAGCTACGAGCAGAACGAACAAAGCCTACCGAACAACCTGCGCGATGCCCTGCGCGAGTTGGACGACAGCGAGGTGATGGCCAAGTACATCGATCCTAAATACATCGATATCTTCGTCGCCTGTAAGGAAAGTGAGCTGGAAGAGTTCGAACACTCCATCTCCGACCTTGAGTACAACTGGTACCTGCATACCGTGTAAGCGGTGGTTGCACTGAAAAAACGTCGCAGGCCTTTGGTCTGTGGCGTTTTTTTATGGGTTGCTTTTGGTAGACCGAGTTGGCCTTATCGGGAGCAAGTCGAATCGTCGCACCGCCCCTCCCACAGTTGAACGAGTTTTCCTGAAGAAACCGGTTCGAGTGTGGGAGGGGCGGTGCGACGATTCGACTTGCCCCCGATGGCGGCTTGGCAGACAACACAGGCTCCTGCTCATACAATGCCCGCTGCCTTGTAGGAGACTTCCATGACCACCCGCCCCGCCGCCCCTCGCAAACCCCGCGCCCGCAGCCAGGCCCGGATCGACGCGATCCTCGACGCCGCCCGAACGTTGCTGGCGTCCGAAGGCGTGGCCGGTTTGTCGATCTACAGCGTGGCCGAGCGCGCACAGATTCCGCCGTCGTCGGTGTATCACTTCTTCGCCAGTGTGCCAGCACTGCTGGAAGCGTTGACCGCGGACGTCCATGCGGCATTCCGCGCCGCAATCCTGGCGCCCATCGAGCATGATTCGCTCAAGTATTGGCGCGACCTGTCTTACATCGTCGAACAGCGCATGCTCACCATCTACAGCAACGACGCCGCCGCCCGCCAGTTGATCCTGACCCAGCACGGTTTGACCGAAGTGAATCAGGCGGACCGCCAGCACGATCTGGAGTTGGGTGACTTGATGCTGGCCGTATTCAACCGGCACTTTGAAGTGCCGAGCTTGCCTGCGGACATGGATGTGTTTGCGTTAGCGCTGGAGCTGAGTGATCGCGTGTATGCGCGCTCGGTGCATCAGCATGGGCTGATCACGCCGCGTATGGCGGAGGAAGGGATGCGGGTGTTCGATGCGTATATGGGGCTGTATTTGCCGGCGTATTTGCCCAAGCGGGGCGTTACTGCCTGATGGATGCGTCTCCGGGCCGGGCCTCATCGGGAGCAAGCCCCCTCCCACATGTTGAATGTATTCACAGATCAAAATGTGGGAGGGGGCTTGCGACGATTCGACTTGCTCCCGATAGCGGCCTCAAGCGATCACAACTTGGCGATCGACACCTCGGTGGATTTCACAAAGGCAATCACCTCGCTGCCGATCACCAGCTCCAGCTCCTTGACCGAACGGGTGGTGATCACCGACGTCACGATGCCGGACGCGGTTTGCACGTCGATTTCCGAGAGCACGTCGCCTTCGACGATTTCCTTGATGGTGCCTTTGAACTGGTTACGCACGTTGATGGCTTTAATAGTCATGTCGTTTTTCCTTTAGGGGACAAGTGAGTTATTGCGCCCAACGCAATTGCGTAGGCAGCGGTGAAACAGGTTCGGGTTCCGGCGGGCTACCGGGCAGCGACAACACGCGGTTGAGCACTTGTGCTTCCAGCGCCGCCAGGCGATGCGAGCCTCGGGCGCGTGGACGCGGCAGGTCGACGATCAGGTCGAGGCCGATTTCGCCGTCTTCGATCAGGATCACCCGGTCGGCAATGGCCACGGCTTCGCTGACGTCGTGGGTCACCAGCAACACGGTGAAACCGTGCTTCTGCCAGAGGTTTTCGATCAGTTGCTGCATCTCGATGCGGGTCAACGCATCCAGCGCGCCCAACGGCTCATCGAGCAACAGCAGACGCGGCTGGTGAATCAGCGCACGCGCCAGGGCCACACGCTGCTTCTGGCCACCGGACAAGGCGGTCGGCCATTCATTGGCACGCTCGGCCAGGCCGACCGCTTCCAGCGCCTCCAGCGCCTTGGGACGCCAGTTGCCCTTGAGGCCGAGGCCGACGTTGTCGATGACCTTTTTCCATGGCAGCAGACGCGCTTCCTGGAACATCAATCGCGTGTCCTCAATCGCCTCGCTCAGCGGCGCGGCGCCGGCCAGCAGCTCACCGCTACTGGCTTTGTCCAGGCCGGCCAGCAGGCGCAGCAAGGTACTTTTACCGCAGCCACTGCGGCCGACCACAGCGACAAACTGGCCCGCCGGAATGTGCAGGTCGATGGCCTTGAGCACTTCCCGCGACCCAAAGGCCTTGCGCAACTTGCGCACCGCCAGCGGAATGCCGTTCAGCAGGCGCGGAGGTTGTTGAGCGGTCATGCCGCACCTCCTTTATTCACTTGATAGGCCGGATGCCAGCGCAGCCACACACGCTCCAGGCCACGCGCCGCGAGGTCGGCCAGCTTGCCGAGGACCGCGTACATGACGATGGCCAGCACCACCACGTCGGTTTGCAGGAATTCACGCGCGTTCATCGCCAGGTAACCGATGCCGGAACTGGCCGAGATGGTTTCCGCCACGATCAGCGTCAGCCACATAAAGCCCAGGGCAAAACGCACCCCCACCAGAATCGACGGCAGCGCGCCCGGCAGGATCACCTGGCGGAACAGGCTGAAGCCGGACAAGCCGTAGCTGCGCGCCATTTCCACCAGCGCCGGGTCGACATTGCGGATGCCGTGATACGTGTTGAGGTAGATCGGGAACAGCGTGCCAAGGGCGACCAGGAAAATTTTCGCGGTCTCGTCAATGCCGAACCACAGGATCACCAACGGGATCAGCGCCAGGTGCGGCACGTTGCGGATCATCTGCACCGAGCTGTCCAGCAGGCGCTCGCCCCACGTCGACAACCCGGTGATAAAGCCCAGGGCCAGGCCGATGCTGCCACCGATCACAAAGCCCAGGCCCGCACGCCAGCCGCTGATGGCCAGGTGCGTCCAGATTTCGCCGCTGCGCACCAGGTTGACCCCGGCCTCGATCACCGCACTCGGCGCCGGCAAAATGCGCGTCGACAACCAACCCGCCGACACCGACAACTGCCACACCGCCAACAGCAACACCGGCAGCACCCAAGGCGCCACGCGGTGGCTCAGTTTTTCCAGATTCATGGCGCCGCCTCAGCTCTGTGACGCAGCTTTGGGAAGGATATCGTTGGCGACCATTTCGCCGAACGGGCTGACGTACCCAGCGCTTTTCGGCAACTCGGGACGTTCGATATCCAGGTGCGGGAACAGCAACTCGGCGACGCGATACGACTCTTCCAG
>ERZ1463038.811-NODE-811-length-11090-cov-10.666878_pt1 | contig 11090 bp, 19 predicted proteins | sample MGYA00564479_ERZ1463038 | MGnify/ENA primary metagenome ERZ1463038 (study PRJEB39244, sample SAMEA3635134) | Helicobacter pylori | study: EMG produced TPA metagenomics assembly of PRJEB11511 data set (Assembly of a 5300-year-old Helicobacter pylori... | reverse complement strand
TCTCGTCCCCTGCCTGCGAGCCCCAGTCGGAGGGTGCTCCTCGGAAGTCGAGTTGGTACGCCGACATGCGATCTCCGTGTCGGTGGCTCAGTGCGTCTGAGTCGAGTGGCAGAAGGAGCTCTCGCTGGACTGTAGTAGGTAGGAGAGGCCGGACGCGGACGACGGGTGCTGACACGAGTCGCAGCGGTGGAAGAGGGGAACAGGTGCTCAGGAGCGCGATGGACGCGATTGATGAAGGTAAAAGGTTCGAGCTCGATAACCTTGGCGGAGCGCAGGACAAAGTTAAGAGGGCGCAGGTAGCTCAGAAATCTGCAGAGTGGTAAGCTGACAGATTCCATCCGCGGAGAGGACGAACCGGGTGCTCCGGGCGCATCGACCCACTCCCATAGCCCTGGCCCCGCGGCAGAGTGTGTTCCATACTCGGTAGGGTGTTTACAACAGCAATTGTCAAACAACATTGCCACACATGCTGCCATGCCGGCGCGGGCGCTCTCTGACGAACTTCACACGAGAGTCCGGACCTTGCGCTCGAGCTTCTTGCCGACGCCTCTTCTGCAGGATTGTTGTAGTGTGAGTTTGCGATCTCAAGAGAGATGATCGAGAGATCCTTACGCTCCAAACTTGACCTCCACTGCAAGGGGGTGGGGCATGCGGGTCAGCGGTCGCGTCCCTTCAACAAAGGAAGCCCATCGGCCGAGCCTGGCGCCAAGAACGCCCGGACACCACCACAGCAGAAGGGACTCACACTTGAACCCATCCCAGCTCCGCTTCATTCCATGCACGCCAGCGTCGAGCGCGGTGCCGTCGAGTTTCGGCGGGCGGGTCGACGTGAACTCGTTGTAGCCCGAGCCGCCCGTGTCCTTGACGGACAGGGTCGCGATCGAGTCATTGAGCGAGTTCGAGTCGTTGCTGACCGGTGCTCTCGTCGGAAGGCGGAGCGAGCCCGAGAAGTCATTCATCGGGCGCGTACCGAACGCGGGTGCCGGGGGCTGGTACGACGACGTCGTGAACGCGGGCTCGCGGTGGGTGCTGCGCGGGGCCTTGGAAGCCGACGACGAGTGGTGCTTGCGCGGCCGGTCGTACTCTGCGCTCGTGCGTCGCGGGCTCGGTGCGCGCGGCACGGTGAGCGTCGACGAGTAGTCCATGCTGGACCGCGCGGCCGGCTTGGACTGGAGGTACGCCGGAATCGCGGAACCGGTCGAGTTGAGTGGAGCGGCGTAGCGCGACGAAGTAGTGGTGCGGTGCGTGGATTGGTAGGTGTACGGCGACGAAGGGAAGGCCGAGTCCTCGGACGAGGCGGACGAGCTCGAGCTCGACGAGGAAGCAGAGTCGTCGGCGTCTGGGTACGCGGACCCGTTGCGCTTGGTGTACATGTGCACCGGAGTCGCCGTTCGGAACTGCTTGTCTGCGGGGTGAAGGCGCGGGGTCAGCGACTCCTGACCGGACGTCATGCGGACTGGGGGAGGAGGTGCTGCCCACGCGCGCGGCTGTGGCGGTGGAGCAGGAGCACCAGGAGCAGAGAAACACGTACATTCAGAATCGTGGGCGACGCCGTCTTCGTCGATGATGGTCCCGCGCTGGCGCAGGTCGTCGCCGCCGTGGCGGGCCTGCCTGCGCTCCTTGACGTGCTGGATGCCGGCCTGGAGGCGCGGGACGAGGTGGCGGTCGCTGCCGGACACGTCTGCGCCTTGTATGACCTGCCCGAGCTTGCCGCTCTGGCCGTAGCCCGTGCCCGAGCCGAGCGGCAGAACGTGCCCGCCTCGGTCTCGCTCCTCCTTCCGCAGCTTGCGCGCCGTCGACGGTCCAGGACCACCCAGCGCAGGCGAGAGGTACGAAGATGTGCGTGTGGACGACATTGTGCCGGGGCTGGCGCAGGCGAAGGCGCAGGCGAGAGCGCGGCGTGGCGCGGCGGGGCTCGTCCGACTCGCTGCTCACTCAGGGCTGGCGGGCAGATGGCGCGTGGATCGTCGACTGTGGGCCTCGTCCGGTCCCGTACCCAGCCGTGTCCGTGCTATTCGCGCCGAGTGTTGTTCAAACTCGTTCAGTTGAGGGTCGAGAGTCGAGGGTGTGTCAACAGTCCCAGCGCGGCGGGCGCACGGTTCCGATTCGGCAGCGATGCGAAGCGGCGGACGAGCCACGCAGGCGATGATGCTGTGGCTAGTCTGGGAGAATTGGGGGCTGAGGAACGCCGAGGTAGAACGTGAGCAGGTGTACTGCGAAGGTGCGTGGACAAGGACAGAACGCGTCTGATCCGCGCACCGAAACGAGCTCGGGATCCGCAGCAGCATTGACGCTCCGTGCCGCCGCGTCGGCCGATGGCTCTTGACCCAACTCTCACACCCGGCACTTTACACTTAATCGAGGCTCAACCCGGCCCGCTGTCGCCAGCCTAGCCCTCGAGGCGCGCGATGGGAAACCCTTTCCGGCGGCCACGCTCGAGCGCGCGCTTCCTCACGACCGCGCTCGCAGCACTCGCGCTCATCTCAGCCACGACGGCAGCCGGAACCGGGGCGGCGAAGCGGCGGCCGGCGAAGCGCGAGTACCACTCGCACACGTACTACGTCCTCGAGCTCGACCCAGACGCAGGCAGCGCGAGCTCGCCGCACGCGATCGCAGCAGCTCTAGGCGCAGAACACGTCGAGCAGGTCGGCGAGCTCGAGCACCACTACCTCATTCGCGCACCGACGGACGTTGTTGCCAGAGGCGATCAGGCCTGGGTCTCGAATGTCGCGAGCGCCGTCGAGAAGCGCGACGTCGGGAGAGTCGCCGAGCGCGACCTCGTCCTCGAGCGGTACGACCTCCTGCGCCGCGGCCAGACCGCTCGCGGCATCGCCGGCGTGCCCCAGGCGCACGGATCAGGCGCCAGTCTCCGGAAACGAGGCCACGCCCCAGCCGTGCGCTCGCTCGAGCGCCAGTACCCCAGCCTGCGCGCGAAGCGCGACCTTCCCGTGCCGCCACCCGACTACGAAGCGACGCTCGCGCAAGCCCCCATCTCTCTCCCACTCCGGCCCTACCGCCGTGATCCCGCCACATACAATCCCACCCGCCAGACGCAGGCAGGCCAGGGGTCTACCATCGTCGCCGACATGGCCGAGATCCTCGGCATCCAAGACCCGCTCTGGAACAAGCAGTGGCACCTAGTCAACGGCATCATCGAGCAGAACTCGATCAACGTCACTGGCGTCTGGCGCGACAACATCCACGGCCAGGGCGTCAACGTCGCCATCGTCGACGACGGCCTCGACATGCACTCGGACGACCTCGCGCCCAACTTCGTGCGTTCCGCTTGTCCGGGAGTGTTTAAATCCAAGGTAGGAGCTGACTGGAGGACACCCACAGCACGCGGACGGGTCGTGGGACTACAACGACAACACGGCGTTGCCTGAGCCGCGCCTCGCGGACGATCAGCACGGCACGCGGTGCGCCGGCGAGGTCGCCGCGGCCAAGAACGACGTCTGCGGTGTCGGCGTCGCGTACAAGAGCGGGATCGCGGGGATCCGGATCCTCTCGGCGTCCATCTCGGACGCGGACGAGGCCTCGGCGCTCAACTACGGGTACCAGACGAACGACATCTACTCGTGCAGCTGGGGTCCGCCCGACGACGGTCGCTCGATGGAGGCCCCCGGTCGCCTGATCACCAAGGCGATGCTCAACGGCGTCCAGAACGGCCGCGCGGGCAAGGGCAGCATCTTCGTCTTTGCAAGCGGCAACGGCGGCGCGAACGACGACCAGTGCAACTTTGACGGCTACACCAACAGCCTCATGTCCATCACCGTCGGCGCCATCGACCGCAAGGGCCTTCACCCGTTCTACTCGGAGGCGTGCGCCGCCATCATGATCGTCACCTACAGCTCAGGCAGTGGCGACTCGATCGTGAGCTCCCTTCTGCGACTTCTGGGGGCCCAAGTACTCACTCCTGCTCGCTCAGCACACGACCGATGTCGGCAAGAACACCTGCACGGATCGACACGGAGGAACGTCAGCCGCCGCGCCCATCGCCGCCGGTATTTTCGCCCTCGTCCTCCAGGTCCGGTGCGTGCAACCCCTATCCTTTCGCCGCGGGTCCCAGCTCACTTCTCGATGAACTGCACAGCCCGGACCTCACTTGGCGCGACATGCAGCACCTCTGCGTCCTCACCGCGGTGCAGATCAACCCCACCGACCCCGACTGGCAGATGACGGCCTCGGGGCGCAACTTCAACCACAAGTACGGCTTCGGCAAGCTCGACGCGTGGGCGATGGTCGACGCAGCCAAGCGCTGGACGCTCGTTAAGCCCCAGACGTGGTGGACCTCGGCGCGCTCGCTGTCGGGCGAGGTGCTCACGAGCGACGGTGTCGTCGCCACGCTCGACGTCACCGCGCAGGACCTCGAGAATGCCAACTTTGACCTTCTCGAGCACGTGACCGTCACCGTGCACATCTCGCACGAGCGCCGCGGGAACGTTGAGGTCGAGCTCCTCAGCCCGCGCGGCATGATCAGTATCCTCGCCCGCCCACGCCGCCTCGACGACTCGCCGCTCGGAATCCCCAATTGGACCTTCATGACCGTCAAACACTGGTGCGTCCACTTTTACTCTGTAGGTGTGCCGAGACTGACGCCGTGGACGGCAGGGACGAGGACCCGGTCGGCACCTGGACCCTGCGCGTCAAGGACCGCCAGACGAACGGCAAGAACGGCACGTTCAACAGCTGGTCCATGCAGCTGTGGGGTTCCGCGATCGATGCGTCCAAGGCCGAGCTGTGGAAGATGCCACGCCCGGCGAAGGGCTCGCAAGATGAGCTCGACGAAGCCGAGGAAGACGCGGACGCGACCGGGTCCGAGCCGCTCCCAGAGCCCTCCGCGACGCCGACCGAGGAAGCGCCCGCGGCGACCAAAACGTACGTCAAGCCGACCGCGCACCTGCCCGAGGACCACAAGGAGGCCGAGGGCGAGGCGCACTCGACCTTTGGCGAGCCGGGCTACCCGCTGCCGTCCGTGCGGCCGATCCTCGATGATGAGGACGAAGAGTACGTCGGCGTCAAACCGACGTGGGCCGAGGGCGCCCCCGAGCCGACCTCGATCGGCGACACCGGCGGCGACTACTACGACGAGGACAGCCCGGGCTACCTCGCCGGCATGCAGCGCCTTCTCGGCAGCTCGACCTGGCTCTTCGTCGCCGCGGGCACCGTTGTCGTCTTTGTCGCTGGAGTCTCGGCCTTCTTCCTCATGCGCCGACGGCCGGGCGCGCGTCTCGGTGGCGGCGGCCGCGGCGGCGGATACGAGTTCGCGCCAGGCACGGACGAGGAGGACGGGCTCGCGATGAGCGGCATGCGCCGCACGGGCTCGCTCAGGATCGGCGACGGTCCCGGTGGAGGCCGCACGCGCGAGCTGTACGACGCGTTCGCGCTCGAGGGGAGCGACTCGGACGAAGAGTCGGACGATGACGGAGGGCGCGTGCCCAAGTCGCGCGTGCGGAGCGACGTTGCGTATACGGACGACGCTGTACGTCTTCCATCCTCGTTTCTTTGGGTCATGGGCTGACTTTTCATGTGCTGCAGATGGCGTCGTTCTTGGACGACCCCTCGACACCGCTGGCTGCCTCGCATGAGATTCACGCGACCAAGGACGATGCATAGGTGCGACACATGAGAGGAGGGAGTATGACCGGCACATCAAAATGTTACCTATGCATTGGACTAGAGCTATGGATACCATATCAATCCATCAAGAACGTGCTGGCTCGCGCGAATGTCCTTTGCTTCGGAAGGCGCGGGCTCGCTCGCCTTGGTTCCGGTGCAGCTTCGCGCATGAGGCTCGATATTTCACGAGTACTACAATGAGTGTCTGGTCCCGGCGGCCGCGTATATCCTACATCAGCCTCGCACCAAACACCGCGGCCAGCACCAGTGCACCAGTCGTTCCGACCAGTGTTCCGGTACAGACGTCCGACAAGCGCCGAGCCGATGATGGGGTCCGGCTGACGACAGCTCCTACGGTTGCAGAAGCGCCATTAGCTCCACGACTGGCGGTTGGCGTGGCTGCGCCTCCTCCAGCTTGTCCTCCTTGGTTGACCGTAATCGTGACTCCGTTGCTGACGGTTTTGACTTGGGTCACCGTTTTCGTGACTCCGTTCTCGACGGTCGTTACGGTAATGGTTTCGGCCGGGCTGCTTTCGTCTTTTTTGTCGACCGGCGCGCCGCAGAGTCCCGTGCTCAAGCATGTCAGACCTGGAAGAGCAATGTTAGCTCAACAATGGAGAAAAGGCTTGGCTGCGATTATGATCTCACCAGTTTGGCAGGTTACCGATGAGCCTGAGCAAGCGGCTCCAGAAGCGGCGGGGCTGGTCGCACACTTCTTGGTCGACGCGAGGCATCCAAGCCCTATCAAGTGAGCGGTAGAATAGTTAGGATATTTTCAATCAATTTTCTGGATTCAAGAGGCTCTGTCCACGTACCTGTTTCGCAAGTCGCAGTCGAGCAATCCTCACCGATCTTGGCGGTGATAGTGGGCGTCGTGCAGGAGCCATTCTGGCAGGCCAGACCTGCCGTAATAGAAATCTTCATACATGCTCACTCGAATATCCGGAAGCCGGACGTACCCGAAGCACAGACGTGGGTGGCGTCGCACACGCCTTTTTCGGTGATTCCAACGATCGAGCACACCGCGTCTGCACAAGTTTCTGGACACCGGGAGTAGAGGTACATATAAACTGTAAGTTCAGATAGTGTAAGAGAGGGAGGGTCCTCACGTCCAGTCATGCACTGCAGGTCCCAGTCGCACGACCCGCCCAAGACGATTCGAGCGGCGCACACTTCCGGGCTCGCGCCCGAGTTACAATAGCCAGTCTACTCCAGAGGTCAGCACAGCTCTTTCAGATGATTGGACTTAGCGTACCTCACAAGAATCATCGAGGAAGCAGCGGTCGCCATCCTTGACAGTCCCAATGGCGGCGTCGATGTTTACGCAACCAGCGCTGGAGCAAAAGCTTCCGAATATGCAATGAGAGTCCTCGGTACATCCACCGCCATCCTCTGTCGAGCAAATTCCATCAGAGCAAGTAAGCCCTGGTGTCAAAGAAAGGTGGGCAGGGTGATTTAGGTCTCCATCGGGCCGGATAAAATGAGGGAGGACGTGCCGGTCCCACAAGACGGGCCTGTGCTCTCACACGGATCGTCCTGCTTCAGTTCCTGTCCCAGATTGGTGCACTTCCCATCCACACACTTCCCTGGTCCCGAAGTGGAAAGGTTGAGTTGCGCGAGATTGAAAGGACTCCAAGCTCCAGGTCTGGAGCTGCTCACCGTCTGATGGGCACCCCGCGTCCTCGGTGCATGTATCATCGATAGTCGAGCAGGTTCCATCAGTGCAGGTCTCTGATACGTAAAAACGGAAATCAGCATTCAATATATACTCCAATTTGGGAGCTGCTTGCCTCCAGACAAGCACTGCGTGTCTTCCGTGCAGACAACGACGGGCGGAACGGCGCAGACTCCATCCTGGCAGGTTTCTGTAGGCCCAGTGTCGATGCTTGCTTAGTCATTCAAAACGAGACTCGTTATTGAAAGCTGCTCACCGTCGGATGCGCACGCCGTGTCATCGACACAGGTGATGAGGCCGGTGTCCGGCGCGGTACACACGCCTTCAGTGCAAAGGCTCGCGCTCATGCACTGAGATTTATCAGTACAAGAACTCCCATCAGCTAAACTGAAATCCATATCAGTAAATCAGTTACAGTGAAGCACACATCAACGAGGCCAAACTAACAGCTGCGCCATCGCCGGTGTCACGGCGAGAAGGGTGATCAGGAGTAGATGTTTAAAGTGGATCATGTGTAAGAGTCGATGGGCTGTTGAGTGGGAAGGAGGAGACACGAACGAAGGATTGGGATGTCAAGAAATAGTCGTGTCAGCCAGGTCCGTAATACCGGGACCCTCGCTTGGCTGGCGACCTACTCCTTCCCGCTGACCTGGTCGCAGCATGGTCAACCTCAAGCCAGCCAGTGTGAATTTATTTAAGCCACTCGATACCTCCAGGAGGACCTGTACAGTACTCTCTTTGCTTCCGAAGATGGCTTGGCGGAGACTTCGCCACATCAGCTGCCCCGGAACTCGGACATGTTTGTTAGACGATTAGTAGTCGCAGGGCGTAGATCCGGTCTGATCGTAAGTGACTCTATTATCCCACGAGAAACGAAACGAAGATTGAGGTCGGACGGACCACCGTACTGTCGCGAATGGGAACTGTCCTTACACCACGCTTGCCCCCCCTCCCGCCGCCCATTGCGGTGCTGACATGATCCCACCGCTTGCAGATCTCACGTAGTTCCTTTATGAGACATACCAATCCCGGATGGCGTTACGGCGGCCACAAAGAAGCGGTGGGGCCGCGCACGAGCTCCTTGCGCGCTCGCACAGCAGGCTCCCAGTCAATGTGTTCATCGTATCCAGAGCGAATAGGTACAGCCGAGTGATACGTGATACGGCCTGGTGCAAGGTTGACGAAATGGTGAGAACGAGTGCGCGAGCGATGACCAGGCGTAATATCGCATGCCGCTAATTCAACTTCTCGTGGAACTGGACCCCGAGCAAGGCCGCTTGGAAGGACTCCAAGTACGGCTTTAGACAAGTGTGATTTATAAGCTCGGTTTAGTGTGCACACGGAAAAAGGAAGATTAGTGACGCTGAAAGGACGTTCCCGCACGAGGCCGCACAGTCGAGCTCGAAAGTTGAACAACGGAGCAGAAACACCCTTAATTGACAAGGAAGTTATTACTTCCAGCACCGATGCTCATCACCCTTTTCTTCTGCTCCCCGATGGGTGGTGTAATTCTTGAAAGCGCGGCGTGAGCTTGCGGCAGACCAGTGAAGAGTGGCAATAGGTAGGATCTTCAGGCTAAAAGAATCGAAATATGTTCATTTGGAGTGAGCTCATTCCAAGCTTCAGATGGCCGGCCCCGGAGCCCTCATTCTGCGAAGGGGTCGGACGGATCCGCACCAAGGCGCTCCCAAACAGGCGCCCAGTGCCCATCCACGGGACCGCCATCCGAAACTGAAACCACAGTTTCAGCTCCTCCCGTTTCTGGGAGAAGTTGCGCCACCGAGTGCTCCTGTGCAGTTGTTTAGTCAGGCGCGCCGGAGAGGGCAAGGTCGAAGCAACGCACGAGGCCGAGGGTGACGTGAATCTGGGGCGGCGTACGCGCGTACTCGACTAGAGAGTTTGCATTGTCGTCTGGAGGTGACCGGGAGGGGGTGATCAGGCGCAGGATGTTCTCGGCAGCAACGCTCGCGGAAGCATAGCCCGTGTGCCCCGCCTTGATTACGCCCATATCCGCGACCTATGCAAGGGAAGTGAGTGAGCTGCGTTTCAGTAAATAATATGTTTGATTTGAGGGCTTTACATCTCCGACAGCAAAGACGTTGCGGCGGGTAGAGAGCTGAAGCGTCGGGAGGACGCTCACAAAGCCACTCTCGCCAACTGCATCAGGCAGGAACTCTTTCAGGAGCTGCGAGTTCGGGATTTGTCCAGTGCATCGCAGCTATTTCAATTTGATCTGCATTGAGCATGGTTGAGAACAAGTGAGCGGCTAACCAGCAAATCGAACTCGAGCTCCTTCTTCTTTTCAGTGACGACCGTGCGCATCTCGCCCGAGCTTTCCTGGGCCGCTAGTTCGGCGTCCGAAGGGATTGAAACTCGATCTCCAAGTATGACATTCACGCCGAGGATGTTGAGCCTGCGCTTGACTTCTGCGTCCACCACGTCGTCGTAGAGGGGGAGGAAGCGGTCGCGCGAATGCAGGAGTGTGACCTTCTTCGGCAGGGTGCCGACTGGTCGATGGAGTGCGTTGTGCGGTGAGTTGTAATAATCGGCGATGTCGGTCGCATATTGGATGCCAAGTGCTGGGCAAGGTGAAGTCAGCACCTCCTGGCTGCGAGCGAGCAGACTCGGAGAGGGCGCACCACCGCCACCGACAACAAGTACTGACTTTGCCCGCTTAATAAGATCATGCTGAGTCTACAGGAGCGACAAAATTCAGCTTGATATACATATGGAGGAGAAGAGTCCTCTCACCTCCATAAAGGAGACACCGCTGGCCTTGCATCGCGCCGGGGAAACGAGCGGCGGAGGCAGCTTGCTTCCCAACGCCTGTGAAGTGCTGCTTTTGAATACTGCCAACGAAGATAACTGTAAAACACGAAATTTACTTACGTAAACTAGGTAGTCCCAGGGGATGCGCTTCCCGAGCGCGCTCTCCGACGGCTCCCCCAGCCCAAGGTTCTTCAGGTCGGCGACGAGCCACTCGACGCCCTCGTTTTCCACTCCACCCCGAGCGGCACGCTTTAAAGCCTCTGGCTCAACGTCAACGAAGCCCTCCTCAATCTTTACGACCGATGCATGGAGGATCTTAGAGCGGCTCGACGATGCGACGGGCTCGACGAGCGCGGGCTCCGAAGTCGGAGACGGAGTCGCGTCGAAGAGCTTCTCGTATGGAATGAATCCCTTGTGTGCGTGGTTGGGCACGATTCCCAGGCTGCCGAAGGGTCGGGAGCCTCAGCGGTCAGCTCGGCCGAGTGGAGCAAAGTGGCAAATACCGTGGAAACAGATACAGGTGTCTAAATGATGACTGACGCTCTATGAGTATCACCCGATGAGTCTCTGGTAGACTTTTGGCGAGAATCTCGGCGGCGCGCGAGCCCGCATACGATCCTCCCTGTCGAGCGAGCGCGATCAGCATCAGTGGCGGCGGCTGTCGAGGTGCTCGCTCACAAGGACGAGCACGTTGCGGGTCATGGCGAGAAGACTTGAGGCGGAGATGATGGCGCGGGACTGAAGGTGAACGAGGGGGATTTCTGGGTGGTAGAGGAGAAGCGAGGGTCGGCGCGACTTGGGAGCGCGCAAAGGTGCGCTTGTGCCGCCATTCTCCACCAGGCCGGGGAGTCCCGATAAAGTCTTCCAGATCAGATTAGAAGCTTCCGTCTGACTACAAGAGCGACCGAGAGCGACGCCGTTTCGCCCGCTGCCAGATTTAGTAGGACAGTGGCGCAAGTCCGCGGACCATGCATATGCTGGCATCGCGACCACTACGAACACCTCCATCTTGCGCCGTCATCAAGTC
>ERZ1463038.809-NODE-809-length-11099-cov-16.067095_pt1 | contig 11099 bp, 8 predicted proteins | sample MGYA00564479_ERZ1463038 | MGnify/ENA primary metagenome ERZ1463038 (study PRJEB39244, sample SAMEA3635134) | Helicobacter pylori | study: EMG produced TPA metagenomics assembly of PRJEB11511 data set (Assembly of a 5300-year-old Helicobacter pylori... | reverse complement strand
GTGTGTGTGTGTGTGTGTGTGTGTGTGTGTGTGTGTGTGTGTGTGTGTGTGTGGGTCCGTGCCGTCTGCTCGTTCTAAATATCCGCTCCCCTCCGATCCGACGGCGCTCCTCCCCAGCGCCTCGCACGCAACGTCGCTCGCCCACCTACACCACGCCCGTGAGGGCCGCATCCGATCTCCTAGCTCGTTCCTAATCCGACCACATCCGTTGAGGGGTTTGGCTGTCAAAGCCACCGCGGTGGGCCGCTTAGCGACCACCGAGCATCGTCTTGACGCGGACGATGTGAGTGTTGAGCACGTCAGCCGGGGTCTTGAAGACAACTGGGAGCGTTGAGAAGAGGTCAGCTTCGAAACGGAAGGAGTGAATGGAGAAGAGGAAAGACGTACCAAGACCGGCGAGGGCGATGCTGTAGCCAACCATCTGGGTGAACGAGACGCTGGATCCCATGATCACAACGGATCCTCCGACGAGAAGGATGTCCTTCACGACACCTGCAAGCGAAAAGGGTCAGCAAAGTGCAGTAAAGCGCGACCGGCGCGGGGGAAAACGCACCGGAGAGAGTGAGCACGAGCGACGACGCGCTGCCGATGAGGAAGACGACGGCAATGTTGAGCAGGAGCGCGGTGCTCGCGTTGATGATCAGGAACGGCAGTCCGACGGTCGGGATGATCTGCTCGAACGGCGCCCAGCCCTCGTAGACCGGGATCAGGAGCGCGTTCAGTCCAGCGCACACGGGGGCGTAGTCTGTACGCAGTGTCGAAAGAGTCAACTTCATGTGCGCTGTACAGCGTAGATGTGAATCCTTACAGTAAAGGGACACGAGGGGGTCCATACGGAGGCCCTGGAGGAGCTTCTGGATGGCGCTGTGGGGGACAGCTGGGGTCAGCTCCGTCCGTTGAGCAGATCGTGGCACGGCTGCGGCATGCTTACACCAAGCGAGTAGCCTCAAACATGATTCCGAAGGTCTGGTAAAGGAATCCGTCGAGAGCACTGCAAAGATCGAGCCGTCAGCTCGTGCTCGCGTGCCAAACTCGGCAGCACTCACAAGTCGATCTCTCCCCAGGCGGCGAGCGCGACGCCCAACGAGATGGCAACAACAACAACGGCCGTGCGCTGGTTGAACTTGTCGAGTCCCATGAGAACCGACATGGTGAGGACTGCGCGCAGTGCAATCTGGGTCAGCCATCACCTCACAGAGACTGAGAGCGGAGCCACGCACCAGCAACGGACGTGAACGCCTTGAGCCTGAGACACAACACGACTCGTCAGCTTCCACGCTCACCAGACTCCAGAGTCCGTGTAGATTCTCACATCTGGATGAACGAGACACTGCGAGAAAGCTGCGTTAGCGCGCCCGCCGTGGGGGTCGACCCGGGCCCAGCTCCGCCCGCACGCACCTGAGGGTCAAGTAGGCCAGGTTGGAGAAGATCAACGAGGCGCTGAAGAGCGCTCCGATGGGCACAATGTTGCGCAACCACCTGCACGTTCAGTCCGGGGTTAGGTCCCGCTCTTCGCGAGCTATTCGGCGCACCCGCACTAGCCGACGTCACCAGTGCGGGCAGACGACGCGGAATGAAGGGCGCAAGACTCACCTGTCCCAGCTCATCTCGACGTTCTTGAGGCCGTCGAGGAGGTGGGTCGTGCGGAGCAGGACCCGCGTGCCGGCCGTGGCGTACATCAAGTGGAAGGTGGTGAGGAAGATCGGGCTGCGACGATCGGTCGACGTCAGCACCCGGGGCACGCTGGAGCGTCGCAGGAATGCAGTGCGGGCTTACTAGTTGAACTTGAGCTCGCGGCTGGGGACGAGCGGGCGGCGGTCAGTACCGGCGGGCCAGGCGCGACGCGACTCGTGGGTCGGACTCACAGAATGTAGGCGTTCTGGAGGATGACCGACGAGCTGAGGGCGATCCAGACCATGATGATGTAGCCTGCATGCGGGTGGGCAGTCAGTGCACGGCCCTTGGAACGCTGGGAAGCGGTCGCGAGATGCGAGCAGGGACTGACCGGGCCACATCTTCTTCGGCTCGACGACGCTCGTCGCATTCCGGCCGTCTCCGCCCTCACCGAGGAGCCCCTTACCCTGGCTCGTGTCCTCGGACTCGGACGTGAAGATCGGGAGCTTGATGTCGTTCTGCGCCATCGTAGAGGTTTTGGAAGGCTGCGGGTTGCGGAGGCGCCGTGGAGGTCCAGCGAGCGGAACGGGGGCGGGCGACGGTGAAAACGAACGCGACCGGGTGACGGGGTGGACTCGGGGGTGGGCAGGCGAGCGACGACGAGAGAGAACAGGGGGAAGCTCAGATGCTCGGAGGAGTTGCGCAGGAAGAGGAGTGAGGCCTCCGCCGACTTGCCGCCTTTGGCAGGTCCGCACCGTGGGATATCGAAGCTTGTCGCCGATTCGAAGCCCGGGAAGAAAGTGATACGGAACGTTTCTGACATCTCGTATCGCCTTGGATCCAGCTGTCGACTCGGCCTCTCTCCCAGCAGCAGTCACTGTTGCAGAGAGGGCCGCAATCGCCCCTGAGCATCGACCGCCGTTCCTCAGAAAAGGGCCGCAAGGGGAGCTCTCCGAGCACCCGACAGATGGCTGCAATTTACTCTGCTGCAACCTCTATGCAGCGCTGTGGGTCCAAGAAGGTGTTTCGAGGTCTTCCGAGCCGCGTCGAGGTGATCCCTTCGAGTCCGCGGCCTTCGTCGCCCAGCGCGCCCGCCCACCTCCCGCTTACAGCCCCGACCGCAACTCTCATCTATTTGAAAAAACGCGCCACAGTATGGATTGGTGATCCTACGCTGCAATGGACAAGTCGTTTGCTCTGCGCGGCACACGGCGGGCCGCAATGTCGCTCGTCGTGCGAGGTACGCCAACGTTGGCGCGACGGGCGGTCAAGAGTTTGGCCGGGTGGCCACTTAGGCCGCAGGTGCATCGATGAGTGTAGCCATACTACTTGACTCAACGCCGGATCCTCATCGGAGCTGAGCGCGGATCAGCGACGGGTCTCGCGACGTTGCGACGTCTTGCGGACGGATGCTGGACCCTGTGACGCCCGCCTTCCAAAGTGGCTCTGCGACCAGCTTCAACGTCAAGGAATTTTTTCGCATAAATTCTGGGCTCTGCATCTGCAGTGCGGCCCTCAATGTAACTCGGCTGAAGCCCTCCTCGCAGAGCGCTTCGGCCAGCACCTCTGCGCGCCTCCGCAAGCGTGGCTCAAAGTGTTTGCAAGTTTCGGGTCATCGGTGATTCTGTCTCTTCTCTAAGATCAACCTCACACAGTTGGATCAGGGGCCAAATACGCCGTGCACGTTGAAACGACGTCCGAGCCTAAACTCGCACTCGCGGGCGGCCACGAGCTGCGCTCTCGCTGCGTTTCAGCTTTTCTGAAGCTTGCTCTCTGCCGCTCGGCAAGCCTCATGCCGTCGCCAGCCAAGCGATCCGTATCGGATGTCGCGCTCGTGCTTTTGGAAAACCAGGTTCTATTCGGGCAAGGACAATGCAAGGGCGGAGCGCGCGAGGGAGGTGAAAGCTATAACGGGACGGGAAGGGGGAGAAAATATAGTGAGGGTGCGCAGTAGAGGTAGGGAGGTGGGGTGGGAGAAAGTGTCCGGCTAGTGTGAAAGCGTCCGTGGGGAAGGGGCCTCGTTGCGGCGAAGGCAGCGGCGGAGGGTATACGAGGCGACGAGGGGGGGGTCCAAGGGTGGTCGACGATCAGACGACGACGGGGCGGTTGCCCTTGGTGAGCTTGGCACCGCCGCCGACGTTGCGGGTGAGGATGTGGCCGTTGACCGACTTGTCGAGCTTCGCGGGCCCGCCCATCGCCGAGCCCTCGAGGAACTCGCACACGACCTCGCCGATCATCTTGCTCGGGAGCTCGACGAGGAAGTGGAACGCGACGGCGAGCGCGACGGTGACGACGAACAGGACGACCCACGAGATGCCGAGGACGGCGCTCGCGCCCGAGCCGTTGTTGTGGAGCGACAGCGCGAGGTTCGGCACGATCGTGAACGTGATCGCGGGCGCGAGGAGGAACATGCCCGCGCTGAGCTTGCCGAGCGAGCGCATGACGACGTTTCCGAAGACGGTCTGCGCGAGGCCGGACGTCTCGATCGTGAGCAGCCAGCACGCGGCGAAGACGGCGTCGCAGAACGTGAGCTCGGGGTGGTCCTGCACGTTGATAACGGCCATGCCCCGGTTCACGTTGTCGCGGATGACGGGCACCCACTGCGTGACGAGCGCGACGGCGATGAGCACACCGTGCAGCGCGAGGCGCTGGTACGCGGGCCATTTGGTGCGGATCGTGTGCAGGTGGCCGTGCGCGTGCATGTCGGCAATCGCGAGTCCGATGAAGGCGAGCTGTGGGGACGATGGCATGAGCAGGGTGGTCGATCGGGCCTCGGGACCAGTCCTCACGAAGAAGTAGTTGTAGGTGGTCCAGGAGAAGAAGGCGAGGACGCCGTAAATCCAGTACCGGTTCGACGAAAGGTTCCCGAGCATGAGGTGCGTGACGTAGACGGCGAACCCGGACTGGAAGAACCAGGGCATCGTCCAGAGGTTGCCTGCGAACGTCTGTCCGGCGAGCGTGTCCTGCTCATAGTCGGTGAACTGCGCACGAGCACTGTCAGTGTTCTGCCTCTCGAACGAGTTGAAGGGAACGCACCAGGTCAAAGACGAGGGTCGAAAATCCGGCGAAGCTCGAGACGAGGCCCCAGTACGGCTCGTCCATGCCGACGGCGTTGCAGTTGGACGTCTTGCCCGTCGAAGCAAGCCCCCACTGGAGGGCGACAACGACGAGGACGGGAAGCAGGAACCGGAACGGCCGCACGAGCATCGCACGCGTGAGGCGAGCCCACGAGATGAGGGCCGACTTGGGCTTGGCCGCGCTGCCGGGCGCGCTGTGGCTCGACGCCTGCGACGGCACGTCCCAGAGCGGCGTGATGAGCGACCGCCCGGAGAGCATCAGCAAGAACGAGATGCCGAGGCCGGTCGACCTGGTTGGGGGAGACGTCAGCTCGTAGGCCCGCGGAGGGTGCGGATAAGCGCATGGCACGTACCTGGTGATGTAGAGCGGGCTGTTGCGCTGGATGACCGAGTAGTCACCCGAGGTTAGGGTCGCATCGAAGAGCGTGCCGTTGAGCACGACCCATGCGGCGATGAACTTCATGCCGTCGAGGTAGCCGAGGCGGGGGAGCTTGATGTGGCGCTCGTCCTTGCCCGAGTCGGCGATGTTGGCGCCCGAGAGCGCGCGGTAGAGCTTCGTGAGGCCGGTCGGCTTGGGCCCACGACGGTAGGGTCCTGGTGCGCCGTTCGTCGCGGTCTGGTGCGCCGAGCTGTGGCCGTGGGTGATGTAGTCGCCGAGCTGGTCGCCCGCGTTCAGGCGCGTCTTCTCGTCCGCGCCGGGCGTCATCGGGTCCGAGCCCGCAAGCGTGGGCGACGAGTCGAGGTACATGGCGTTCGAGAGCGGGTGCGCGTTGCCGTTGCCGTTGCTCGGGTAGGCGCCATGACGACCCTGGCCCTGCGCCTGGCCGGGCTGGTCGCGCCCGCCGCGCATCGCGGTCGGGTTCAGCGGGCTCGGGTTGGGGAGGTAGCCGTTGCTGCTCTGCGACGACTGGCCTGACGAGTAGCGCGGGAGCGACTGCTGCGATCCGTATTGATACGGGTTCTGCCCCTGCCCGCCCATGCCGACGCCGCCCGCCTGCTCCTCACCGTTGGACGACGCGGACGATGCGACCGAGCCCGAGGTCTGGCGGAACGGGCGCGGCGGGTTGTGGCCCTGGCTCAGGTTGTCGTCCGAGGGCGGGTACGAGTCCGGCGGTGAGGGCGACTCGCGGCGGCCGGTCTGGTGCTGGCCGTACGTGGCCTGGTTCTGCCCGTACTGCTGCTGGTTGTTGTACGACATCGAGAGCGACGTGCGAGAGGGGACGGGGGGGTCGCGCGAGAGGGGAACGCGGCCAGAGCTCGGTCGATCCGCTGCCTTGGGAACGAGACGCAACTCGCGGCGGGCGCTGGTCGATCGGGCGAACGGGCGGGCGGTGCTTTGCTGTCGAGCAAAGACGGAGATGACAGAAAGGGATAGACGACGGAGACGGGCGAACAGGCGGAGTGAGCGCGAGGGGCGTGTGTGACGGAGACCTCGCAAAATCGAGCGTGCGCAGTCGGCCCGGGGCCTTGGCCTCGAGGCTCGCATCATGTTGTTGTGTCGACTGACATCCCATTAACAGCGCTAATGCGCCACACCTAGCCCAGAACTATACAGAACACCCTTTAACAGACGACACAGCTGTCGATCCAGCTCTCCTTCGCACCCATCTTTAGGTTCGGGTTGTCCGACCCTCGCGTCTCTCCCTTCCTGCGCGCCGACACCGCCACTCGCGCCGCCTAGGCATTCCTTCCGACATCAGCACGAATCCTTGCACGAGTCAGCTTTGAGTAGAACGGACCTCTTGAAACGCCTCGCCGACACCTCGGTCCATCTTCGCGGAGCATTCTGTGACACAGACGTCGAGCGCGTCAGTCGTCGCCCGGGCCTGAATGCGAGCCGACACCCCGTCCCCCCGAAAAAAAAAGCGGGAGAGTCCGTCGCGCTCACTCACCCAAATATCTTGAAGCTCGTATGCGGCGTGCAGTCATCAGTCCCTGTGCAATCGAGCGACTCAGTCCGGCGCCACTGCGAAGCGCGTTGCAAAAGGACCCACTGCATCGTACCCGACGGGCTCTTGCTGATATCTGGCCAGTTTCGCCTGCGTGGCTGGGTCCTCCCGCAGGTCGCACTTGAGCGCGACGAGGCAGAGCTTGACGCCCGGGCACAGCTCGAGGATCTCGTCGATCCACTGCGAGGGAGCGGGGGGTCAGTCGCGAACGACTCCCCAGATGGAGCGACGCACTTTGTTCTCGACGTTTTCAAGCGAGGTTGGCTGGTCCACCTAGTAATAAGTTCTGATCAGCTCCATAGCTAATCTTACTGGCGAGAGGGACGTACACTGAAGCATAGGAGCACGACGTGAGTATCGGCATACGACAGGCTTCGGAGGCGGTCAAAGTCCTCCTGGCCTGCTCCCAGTCACTTAGCATCGGCACGCCTCCAGATTATTCTCGGGAGTACGACGAACCGGCCGTGTCCCACAGGCTCAGCTCCACGGGTGTATCATCCACGTAGACATCCTTGACGCTACGAAGGGAGATCCGTCCGTCAGCTCGGATCGCGTCCGTTTCGTGGGAAGCATTTGAGCACGTACTGATTCTCAAATACTGTCGGCTCGTAGCTGAGGAGTAACAAGCGGAGGTTTTTAGGTTTTCGAGCGGGACGTGGTGGGGAGAGTTCGGGAGCGGCACGCGACGTCAGCTCGGTGGTCTTTTCGGGCGCGAGAAAGGTACACTGACACCTGGCCGAAGAAGACTATCAGCTCGTGCTTCGGATAGTAGATGGAGCCTGGACGCACCTGGGGGAAGCTCCCGTTGACAAAGACGTTGAGCTACGAAGCGGCGGGCCGGCGAGAGGTCAGCAGCTGCCGCTCGTGGGCCCAACCGTTCTACAAGCACTCACGAGCGACGTCTTCCCACACGCTCCATCACCAATTACGACGAGCTAGCGCGCCACCGAGTCTGAAAGTCAGCTCGCGCTCCCCGAACGCTCAAACAACAACCGCGAGGACATTGGGAACCTGGCGCGTCGGCCGCGCGGTCCCTGCGCGTGCCCTAGCCCCGGCTCCTCGTACCCGACTCGGAAGCTCGCGACAGCTTACCTTCCGACAGAGCTGCGAGCGAAGGATCCGAGCGAGAGGCGGCGAGGTCAGCATGTGACGCCACTGCCGAGCTGCGGGCGACGCACCGGCTTGCCCGTCCTGCGCGCGATCACGTCCGCCTGGCTGACCGAGTGCGAGAGTCGGTTCGGGTTTGAGCTAAGTGGCTCGTGGTCGGCTGTGCTTCCCCCGAGGCAGAGCGGGGCCATGCGGGCACGGAACTGGCTGAGCCCGGACCCTCGAGTGGTGCGCGGGGCCGTGGGCAGGAGCGACGAGCGGGCGGTCGCGATGAGCTGGCTTTAGAGGCTCGTAGATTCGAGGGCTGAAGCCGAGGCGGCGGGCGGGTGTACGGTGTTGGGAACAGAGACAACCTGTCGACCGGGGGGCGTCCGAGCGCTTCTTGACTCTCGACCGACTCGACCGAATCACAGTTCCGCTCCACTCAAGCGCACTTCGGCATGAGCTACGTCGATTCAAAGGGCAGGATCAGGCAGGACGGGGGACCGCTCACGCACAAGGTGAAGCCCACCGCGCCACTACCTCCTGGTCCCAGCGCTGACCCGGCGTCCGTCTCGCGCAGGTGTGGTCGTTCCTCACCTCGTTCTACTTTGGTGTTCTGCTCTTCTTCACCACTCTCTTCAACGTGCTTCCTTTGCCTGGTCCTCGTGGCCTTTGTGCCTGCTGACTCGCACTTGCGCGCGCAGCCTGGCCAGAACCACAAGCTCCCGCCCTCGACGAGCCTGAAGGCTCGCAGGAACAACCAGGGTGGATCGTCGTTCGGTGGCGGAGGAGGTGGTGGTGGCGGTGGCGGCAGCGGGCCCGGAAAGCCCGGCGGGCGCGGAGGGATGTCCGACTTTGGGAATGGCACCAGTGAGCTCACTCGTGCGATGGGATCAGGTGAGCGAGAGCTGACAATGCTTGCGATGAACAGCTGTGGGCGCATCGCAGAGCTGCTGTGGGGCGAGCTACTGAGCCCTCGCGACGGTGGCTGGGGCAACGACCGCCCCGCTACCCGCTTCTCGACCCCCGTCCGCTCTGTTGTTCCCATCCTACACTGTAAAGCCACTCGGATATTTTCCAGGACCCGGGCGCTCGGTGGTACTTTAACTCCACCGAGCTTACGGAATGCGCGATCCAGGCAGCTGCTCCGCGCGACGTGCACCTCATAAAGCTCTTGAGGAATGAAATCTGAGTCAAGCCCAGCTCTACTTTGTGAAGGGGGCTGGCAAGGTGGGGCACAGATCTACCTCGGCCACGACAGCGGCTTCGCGAGCTGATCAAGGTGCGGGGCGACCCTCGGGCACCCTTCGCGACGCACCTCACCTGGCACGCTTTCTGGGTCTCTTTCGCGGGGAAGATCTTCCAGCGCGCGGGGCTGCAGCAACCACAAAGGACGTTGTGGCTCACTCGGTAGAGCTGCAGGAGAAAACGCGAGGCAACACGAGGCAACACGCGGCAATACGAAGTGCGACGACATTGGTACACTTCTGGACTAGCAACGCATGTAGTCTGTCATACTGTGCTTCTCACCGGTGACCTGACGTGGTGTATCGAGCAAGAACTGGAAGAACACCTCCCCGGGCCTCCGGGAGGGAGCCAACAGCCGAGACCACGGCAGGCCCGCAGCGAGTCAGGCCGTCGACGTGAGCGCTCGCCTCCAGCTTCGAATACATACTGCTTCCCGAAATAAGCTTGTTTGGGGACTCAAGTGTTCGCCGTGTGCCGGTCCGTTTGGTGCGCCGTGGACGCAATCGGTCGGAACGAAATGCAACCGAAGAGAGCCACACGGAGGACAGCGTCACCGAAAGGATTGGTAGAATTTGTGAACACGATTGCTCAGAGGATTCTTGTTGCCTATGCAACGCCCAACGCCGGAGAAGCGGCAGTAGATCCTTGCGTGGTGTGGCCCGAGCGAGGCGTGCCTGCGCCGGCGGTACGCTTCTCCTGAAATCGCCTTCTGGACTCCGGGGAAAATGTCACAAGCAGGATGAACTCAACGAGTCAGGCCCCGATGAGTCTGGGTCGATGGCCAGTATGGACGCTGGCGGCCCCTTGGCAAAGCGGAGACCCGGGAGCACGGCGCCAGCGGCGATGTCGACCGAGTTGCCAAAAACTTTGACCGCGCCTGGCATCCTCACTCTATCGAGCGGCCTCTTCCTTCTGTGAATGTACCCAGAAAACACGTCCCTGGCGCCGATGCTTCAACCCCAGCCCCCAGCTTTCCTTCGCCTTCGCTCCTCGACTGGATTCATCACTCTCACAGTCGGGCTTGGCTGTACGTCGACTTCTTTTGGGATCAAGCACTGTACTTACTGACTTCTTCTCCAGTCCTGACCGACCTGAGTTGCTATGGGCTTGTGCGTTCGCTCCACCGTGCCCTTTCGCGGACGCTGACTCGCCCAGAACAGGTTGTACCGGTCATACCCTTTCGGCTGGAAGCACTCGGATACGATCACGTCGCGTCTAGGACCGGATGGTTGGTAGCTGCCTACGCAGCAGGGCTAATCGTCAGCTCCCCTCCGATCGCGTATCTCGGCGGACGGTATGAAGGGAGGAAGCTCCCCATGCTTGCGTCGTTGTTGTTCATGGCCGCGGGTGGGTCGAAAGCTGAGGAAGACAAGGGAAGGAACGAAGCTAAGCCTTCCGAAAACTCAGGAGTCGTCATCTTCATGCTCTCTAAAAGCTTCGCGGCCATGTTGGTTGCACGTATCCTCCAGTACGTCCGCCACCCCTCATGCTGGGCTGCCACTCATTCTTGTTCAATAGAGGGATTTCGGGAACAGGTATTTGGACCGTCGGTCTCGCCCTCGTGAGCGACTCGGCGCCGCAAGAACGAGTCGGGACTGTTATGGGACGCGTCATGGTGGGCTTTTCACTGGGATCGTTGATAGGGCCTCCATTGGGTAAGTCCCGTCTGCCATCAATTGCGTATTAATTTGACGCCATGGCGCTGTAGGAGGCATATTGTATTCGAGGATGGGTTACTTTGCTCCGTTCGTGTTCGCACTGTGTCTCCGTCAGTTCAAGTTCGCCAACTCCGCCCTCGCCTGACAAAAAGCTGACACTTCACTTTTCCACCTACAGTGTCTGTCGATTTTACCCTGCGGATGCTCATTATCGAGAAGCACGTCGCGCTCAAGTGGGTGCGAGCGGGTGTCGACATCCGCGGCTTCGAAGCGCCCGGATACAGTTCGGACGCCGTCAAGGTCCCAAGTTCAGACACGCTGTATCTGAGTAAATCGGGGTCTACCGACTTTGGAGACAGCGACGTCAATCTCCCGCGCTCAAGCTCGTCGGGTTCAGCCTGGAGGGCGCTCACACGAGCGAGACCACTTACCAACTTTGGGTTGACAATGCTCAACGGCGTGAT
>ERZ1463038.808-NODE-808-length-11101-cov-27.367373_pt1 | contig 11101 bp, 12 predicted proteins | sample MGYA00564479_ERZ1463038 | MGnify/ENA primary metagenome ERZ1463038 (study PRJEB39244, sample SAMEA3635134) | Helicobacter pylori | study: EMG produced TPA metagenomics assembly of PRJEB11511 data set (Assembly of a 5300-year-old Helicobacter pylori... | reverse complement strand
AGGACACTCTTTCCCTACACGACGCTCTTCCGATCTAGGGTGCCGAGGCTGCCCATCAGGAACAGGCCATGGATCGGCTGCGGCGGTTTGCCGTGGCGCGGTTTGTAGGAAAACGAACGGGTCAGGCGTTGGGCTTCGCTCAGGGCCTGGGCGTCGGGTTCGAAATTCGACAGCCCGGCCGGGGTGCTGCCTGACACGTAACCGGGCAACAGCGGGTGATTAACGTGAAAAAACAGCGGCAGCAGGGTCAATACGCTTTGCTGACGCGGCGTCAGCCCTTCGATGGCCCTGGCCATACGCCCTTCGTTCAGCGCCATGAAGCGCGCGCGCAACTGGGCCAACACCTTGCGGTCGATGCCTTCGTCCAAGTCGGGGCGGATTTCATGGGTGCGGGTCATGTCGAACTCGGTGGCGCGCAAGGCCCGACATGGGCGGCCGTGTAGGAGTTTACAGTCAGAAGCGTAGGAGGTTTAGAGGGGGAAGCGCTTTTTGGCGTCAGAATTTTATCCAGTCCACGGCAACGCCCTAGGAATCCGCGGCAGGCGGACCCCATGGGCGATATCCGGAATCAGGCAGCTTCTTTGGTCGTGGTGGTGGTCAGGATGGTCAGCAGGGATTGGGCTTGTTCTGCGGCGTCCCGGCCAAGGCTGGTCAGGTAGCCTCCGTCCGGTTGGTCGATCAGTTTTTTCTCGAACAGGCGTTTGGCGGCGGCGATAGCGGTCGGTGCGGCAGTCTGATGGACTTTCAGACCTTCCTGGGAGCTGCCCAGGTTGAAGAGTGCAAGGATTTCCAGTTCGGCAACCAACTCAGGGGTATACGACATAGGGACTCCAGACTTTCTAAGAATTTGTTAGAGGCTAGCAGGCCCTAAGGTGAACGTACTTTGGCGGGCTGTCCAGTGGGAAACTCGCGGGTGTTGATATGGCGCAGTGTTGTGGCGAGGAAGCACGCTTCCCTGCCACGCAGGCGGCCGGTTCAGGCGTTTTCAGGCGGCAGTTCGGGCAGCGCGCGCAAGGCTGTTTCATACCAGTCGGTATCGAAGGCGCGGTCTTCGTCGAGCATCTTGTCGATTTCCACTGCCAGCACATGGGCCATCAGATTCAAAATCTCTTCGCGCTCGTAACCCACCAGCGTCAGCTTGTTGAACGTGGCCTTGGCGGCAGGCGGATTGTCGCTTTCGATCTGGTTTTCGATGGCCTGGGTCAGCGTGCTTTCGGTGAACTCTTCTTCGTCGTTGTCGATATCGGTCGGCTCGCTCATGGCAGGCTCCTCAAGGAAAGGGCGCCAGTCTACCTCCATTCAGGCAGGTGATGCTGCTAGCCAGGTTGGTCGGGCGGATCTATAACTCATGCAGCCAACCCCGCACACGGCCTGGAGGCTTTGCGATGCTCAAACTGTACGGATTTTCGGTCAGCAACTACTACAACATGGTCAAGCTGGCGCTCTTGGAGAAAGGCCTGGCGTTCGAAGAGGTGCCTTTTTTTGCCGGGCAAACGCCCGCAGCCCTGACGGTCAGCCCGCGGGGCAAGGTGCCGGTGCTGGGTGTCAAACAGGGCTTTATCAACGAAACCAGTGTGATCCTCGAATACATCGAGCAAACCCAGGAAGGCACTGCACTGTTGCCGGCGGAGCCGTTTCAGCGCGCCCAGGTGCTGGCATTGTGCAGGGAAATCGAGCTGTACATCGAGCTACCCGCCCGTGCCTGTTTCGCTGAAGCGTTTTTCGGCATGCCGGTGCCGGAGGCGATCAAGGACAAAGCCCGGGCCGAGTTGCTGCTGGGGGTGGGGTCTTTAGCTCGGCACGGCAAGTTCGCGCCCTATGTCGCTGGGGAGAGCTTTACGATTGCCGATCTGTATTTCATGTACAGCCTGAACCTCGCCTGCGGCGTGGGCGAGAAACTGTTTGGCCTGGATCTGCTGGCAGAATTGCCGGAGGCGAAGGCGTTGCTGCAGCGCTTGCATGCCATGCCTAACGCCATGAAGGTGGCGGCGGACAGGGAAGCGGCGATGCCGGCGTTCATGGCGATGATGGCGGCGAAGAAGTAAGCAATGTGGGAGGGGCGGTGCGACGGTTCGACTTGCTCCCTCCCACATTGATGCTTTTAGCGGCTGGCGAGCAGTGCCTGGCCGCGCACGACGGCGGCTTTTACCTGCCCCGGCGCAGTGCCGCCGATGTGGTCGCGGGCATTCACCGAGCCTTCCAGGGTCAGCACGGCAAACACGTCCTGCTCGATCTGGTCGCTGAATTTGCGCAGTTCTTCCAGGCTCATTTCCGCCAGGTCCTTGCCGCTTTCCACGCCGTATTTCACGGCATGGCCGACGATTTCGTGGCAGTCACGGAACGGCAGGCCACGGCGTACCAGGTAGTCAGCCAGGTCGGTCGCAGTGGAGAACCCGCGCAGCGCCGCTTCCCGCATGATCGCGTGCTTGGGCTTGATCGCCGGGATCATGTCGGCAAAGGCACGCAGCGAATCGCGCAGGGTGTCGGCAGCGTCGAACAGCGGTTCCTTGTCTTCCTGGTTGTCCTTGTTGTAGGCCAGGGGTTGGCCTTTCATCAGGGTCAGCAGGCCCATCAGCGCGCCGAATACGCGGCCGCTCTTGCCACGTACCAGCTCGGGCACGTCGGGGTTTTTCTTTTGCGGCATGATCGAGCTGCCGGTGCAGAAGCGGTCGGGCAGGTCGATGAACTGGAATTGCGCGCTGGTCCACAGCACCAGTTCTTCGGAGAAGCGCGACAGGTGCATCATCGCGATACTGGCGGCGGCGCAGAATTCGATAGCGAAGTCGCGGTCCGACACACCGTCCAGGGAGTTGCCGCCCACGGCGTCAAACCCCAGCAGTTGTGCAGTGTACTCGCGGTCGATCGGGTACGTGGTGCCCGCCAGTGCGGCGCTGCCCAATGGCATGCGGTTGGCGCGCTTGCGGCAATCCACCAGGCGCTCGTAATCGCGGCTGAGCATTTCGAACCAGGCCAGCAAGTGGTGGCCGAAGGTCACGGGCTGTGCGGTCTGCAGGTGGGTGAAGCCGGGCATGATAGTGTCCGATTCACGCTCGGCCTGTTCCAGCAAACCTTTTTGCAGGCGGGTGATTTCGGTCAGGATCAGGTCGATTTCGTCACGCAGCCACAGGCGGATATCGGTGGCCACCTGGTCGTTACGGCTGCGCCCGGTGTGCAGTTTCTTGCCGGTCACGCCGATGCGATCGGTGAGGCGGGCCTCGATGTTCATGTGCACGTCTTCCAGATCGACGCGCCAGTCGAACGTACCGGCTTCGATCTCCCCACGGATGGTGGTCAGGCCGTCGATGATGCTGTCGCGCTCGGCGTCGGTCAGCACGCCGACCTTGGCCAGCATCGTGGCGTGGGCGATCGAGCCCATGATGTCGTGGCGGTACAGGCGCTGGTCGAAGGTGACGGAGGCGGTGAAGCGGGCGACGAAGGCGTCGACGGGTTCACTGAAGCGGCCGCCCCAGGACTGGTTGGTCTTGTCGGTGCTCATGGATTCGCTCGTGATCTGCTTAAAAGAGGCGTGGAGGTGTGACGCCGATAATAACAGGGTTGCCCGTGGAGGCGGTGCTGTGGGTGGTCGGCATTTTTATTTGTGCAAAGGATGGCTAAGTGCCTTGCCGCCGACCGCGTCCGGGAAGAGACTGGGCAAAGGTGCTTATTGAAACGATATTTGACGAATGAGCAATGTCGTCTCGGCGAGCGTCTACAGTTGGACTGATAGTGTGTGAATGCACCAAAGTCAGGTGATGCGGTCATAACCCTGACTACCATTAAACAAGGGGGGTATTCGGATTGTGTATCAGCAAACCCTACGACGATGCCCAAGGGCGGCAGGTTTTGGGCGCTATTGAACAGGTCCGGATAAATATGAGTGTCGCTCTCGGGGCACTTTTTGCCGCTCGCGCTAGTCTTAGCGTGGATCGCTGTGACGCACGTCACCGCACCTGTCTACGCTATCCTTGTGCGAGACTCACGCAGGAATCCAGCGCAATATGAATGTCCTGATCGTTGATGACGAACCCCAAGCCCGCGAGCGACTGAGCCGTCTGGTCAGTGAGCTCGAGGGTTATACAGTCCTTGAACCGAGCGCCGCCACGGGCGAGGAGGCGTTGACGTTGATCGACAGCCTCAAGCCGGATGTGGTGCTGCTCGATATCCGCATGCCGGGCCTGGATGGCCTGCAAGTCGCCGCCCGCCTGAGCGAGCGCGAATCGCCACCCGCCGTGGTGTTGTGTGCCGCCGAGGAAGAGTTCCCTGCCGAAACCCTGGAAGCCAGCGGTGTCAGTTTCCTGGTCAAACCGGTGACTGCCGAGGCGTTGCTCAAGGCGCTGAAAAAGGCCGAGCGCCCCAATCGCATCCAGCTTGCCGCCCTGACCCAGCCCGCCGCCCAGAGCGGTAACGGGCCGCGCAGCCATATCAGTGCGCGCACCCGTAAAGGTATCGAGCTGATCCCGCTGAGCCAGGTGGTCTACTTCATCGCCGATCACAAGTACGTGACCCTGCGTCACGAGGCTGGCGAAGTGCTGCTTGATGAGCCGCTCAAGGCCCTTGAGGATGAATTTGGCGACCGTTTCGTGCGCATCCACCGCAATGCGCTGGTGGCCCGTGAGCGCATCGAACGCCTGCAGCGCACGCCCTTGGGGCACTTTCAGTTATTCCTGAAAGGGCTTAACGGCGATGCTTTGATTGTCAGTCGGCGTCATGTCGCCGGCGTGCGCAAGATGATGCAGCAGCTTTAGCGCAAGGGCTGTAGCGGTGATCGCGGTGCGGTGCGGCCAGGGAGGCCCCGCACTTGCTGATTCAAATCAAAGCGAATTTTCCTGAGCTGTTATTATCTGCCGTATCTATTCAGTACGGATTGATCCATGTCCTCTCGCGAAATCCGCATCGCCACCCGTAAAAGCGCCCTGGCCTTGTGGCAGGCCGAATACGTCAAAGCACGCCTCGAGCAGGCCCACCCTGGCCTCCTGGTGTCCATGGTGCCCATGGTCAGTCGCGGCGACAAGCTGCTGGACTCGCCGCTGTCGAAGATCGGCGGCAAGGGTTTGTTCGTCAAGGAACTGGAAACCGCACTGCTGGAAAACGAAGCCGACATCGCCGTGCACTCGATGAAAGACGTGCCCATGGACTTCCCCGAAGGCCTGGGCCTGTTTTGCATCTGCGAGCGTGAAGACCCGCGCGACGCCTTCGTGTCCAATACCTATGCGTCCCTGGATGAGCTGCCGTTGGGCAGTATCGTCGGCACCTCCAGCCTGCGTCGTCAGGCCCAGTTGCTGACGCGTCGTCCGGATTTGCAGATCCGCTTCCTGCGCGGCAACGTCAACACCCGCCTGGCCAAGCTGGATGCTGGTGAATACGACGCGATCATTCTCGCGGCGGCCGGTTTGATCCGGCTCGGCTTCGAAGACCGCATCACCTCGGTCATCAGCGTCGAAGACAGCTTGCCCGCCGGCGGGCAGGGCGCAGTGGGCATCGAATGCCGCACCGCCGACCGTGAAATCCACGCCTTGCTCAAGCCGCTCGATCACCACGACACCGACGTCCGTGTCACCGCCGAACGCGCCCTGAACAAACACCTCAACGGTGGCTGCCAGGTGCCGATCGCCTGCTATGCCGTGCTGGAAGGGGAAAACCTGTGGCTGCGTGGCCTGGTGGGCGACCCTGACGGCGGCAACTTGATCACCGCGCAAGTGCGCGGGCCGCAGCGTGATGCGACGGCGCTGGGTATCCAGGTCGCCGAAGCGCTGCTGGACAAGGGCGCCGGTGCCATTCTGCAAAAAGTCTACGGCGAGGCCGGCCCGCAGTGACCGATTGGCGTGTGCTGCTGACGCGGCCTGCCGAGGAGTCTGCGCTGTTGGCGGCGTCGTTGTCCGATGTCGGGATTTTCAGCAGCAGCCTGCCGTTGCTGGAGATCGAAGCCTTGCCGGTCACGCCTGCGCAGCAGGCGGTCTTTGCTGACCTGGGCCGCTATTGCGCGGTCATTGTGGTGAGCAAACCGGCGGCGCGCCTTGGCGTGCAATGCTTGGATCGACGCTGGCCGCAGTTGCCGTGGTTCAGCGTGGGGGCCGCCACCGCGCAGGTCCTCGCCGAACAGGGCCTGGACGTTCATTATCCCCCCAGCGGCGACGACAGCGAGGCCTTGCTTGCCTTGCCCGCCTTGCGCGAGGCTATTGCACATGCTGATGCACGGGTGTTGATCCTGCGCGGCGAGGGTGGGCGAGAGCTGCTGGCGGAGCGCTTGCGCGAGCAAGGTGCTAGTGTCGACTATCTGGAGTTGTATCGCCGTTTTCTTCCGGCCTACGACCCGGGGGTACTCATGCAGCGCATCCAGTTGGAACGCTTGAACGGCCTGGTGGTCAGCAGTGGGCAGGGTTTTTTACACCTGCAAGCCCTGGCCGGCCCGGATTGGCCACAGGTGGCGCGGCTGCCGCTGTTCGTGCCCAGCCCGCGAGTCTATGAGATAGCGCGGGCCGCTGGCGCAGAAAAAGTTGTGGATTGTCGCGGCGCGAGTGCTGCGGCTTTGTTAGTGGCGTTACGGAGCCATTCCGTTCCCACTCTCTGATACGCAAAGGATGGATACGTGAGCGAAACAGCCTTGCCTAAAGATGAAGCTCAGCCCGCGCTCGATGCGCCGGGCCAGACACCGGTCACCGCGCCGCGCCGTGGCAATGGCCTGGCAATCGTCGCCTTGCTGCTGGGTGCTGCGGGCGTTGCCGCCGGCGGCTGGGGGATCTGGCAGGTCCGCGCCCTGCAAGCCAGCAGCCAGCAACAGCTGAGCCAGGTACAGACCCTCGACGACCAGTCCCAGACCCTCAAGCAAAGCCAGCAACAGTTGGCGGCACGCCTGGCGCAACTGCCGGGTGCGGACGAGCTGGAAGAGCGCCGCCGTCTGGTGGCGCAGTTGCAGGGCGACCAGCAGCGTTTGGGCCAGCGTCTGGAAACCGTGCTGGGAGCCAGCCGCAAGGACTGGCGCCTGGCTGAAGCCGAACACTTGATTCGTCTCGCGAGTTTGCGCTTGTCTGCCCTGCAGGATATCAACAGCGCGCAGTCGCTGGTCCAGGGCGCCGACGAGATTCTTCGCGAGCAGAGCGATCCGGGTTCCTACGCCGCGCGCGAGCAATTGGCCAAGAGCCTTGCCGCGTTGCGCAGTACCGAACAGCCGGACCGTACCGGGCTGTACCTGCAGCTCGCGGCCTTGCGTGATCAAGTCGTGCAACTGGCGGCGATCGCGCCGGAATATCAGCTTCAGGAACCGGCGCCCCAAGGGCGTCCGACGACCGATACGGAAAACCGCTGGAGCCAATGGTGGGAGCAGCTCTCGCGTTACTTCCGCATCGACTTCAACCCGGATGACAACATTCGCCCGCTGCTCGCCGGCCAAGGCCTGAACCAGGTGCGCCTAGCCCTGAGCCTGGCCCTCGAGCAAGCGCAGTGGGCAGCGCTCAATGGTGAATCGGCGGTGTACAGCCGTTCGCTGGGTGAGGCGCGCAGCGTGTTGCAGGACAACTTCAACCAGGACAACCCACAGAGCAAAGCGATGCTGGCGCGTATCGCCGAGCTTGAGCCCAAGGCTGTCTCGGTCGTGACCCCGGACCTGGCTGCCAGCCTGGCTGCCGTGCAGGCATACCTTGAACGTCGTCACTCGCCTGCCGACGAAGCCAAGGCTTCGGCTGGCACGCCGGCGAGCCAGGAGTAGAGCCGATGAAGCGTTTCTATGTGATCCTGGTGCTGGCGATTGCGATCGCCCTGGCGCTGGCTGTGGGCATTTCGAAACACACAGGCTACGTGCTGATTACCTATCCCCATCTGCTGCATTACGAGTCGAGCCTGTGGGCCACCCTGGTGGCGGTGTTTGTCATCGGCCTGGCGATCTACCTGATTCGTGTCCTGTTGAGCCTGCTGAGCACCTCGGGCGGCGTGGTCAACCCGTGGTCGCGGCGTAACCGCAGCCGTCGCGTGCAGATCGCGATCGAGCAGGGCCAGATGGACCTCGCCGAAGGCCGCTGGGCCAGTGCCGAACGCCACCTGCATCGTGCCGCCGAAGCCGAACGTCAGCCGTTGCTGTATTACCTTGGCGCGGCCCGGGCGGCGAATGAGCAAGGGCGATATGAAGCGTGCGACGGTTTGCTGGAGCGTGCCCTCGAGCGTCAGCCCCAGGCCGAACTGGCGGTTGCCTTGAGCCATGCGCAATTGCAGATGGACCGTGGCGATACCGACGGCGCGCTGATCACCTTGCAGGCCATGCACGAGCGTCATCCCCATAACGCCCAAGTGTTGCGCCAGTTGCAACGCTTGCATCAGCAGCGGGGCGATTGGTCGTCAGTGATTCGTCTGTTGCCTGAGCTGCGTAAGGACAAAGTGTTGCCGGCCGGCGAACTGGCCGAGCTGGAGCGCCGTGCCTGGGGTGAAAACCTGAGCCTGGCCGTCCAGCGTGAAGAGCAGGGCGAAGCGGGTTTGCAGGCGCTTGAGCGCGCCTGGCAACAACTGACGTCCGCCCAACGCCAGGAGCCGCAATTGGTGTTGGCCTACGCCGAGCAACTGCGCCAGTTGGGCGCTGATGCCAAGGCCGAGGAAGTGTTGCGCGGCGCGATCAAGCGGGCTTATGACAGCCATCTGATCCGCCTGTATGGCCTGTTGCGCGGCAGTGACCCGGCCCGCCAGTTGAAGTTTGCCGAGGGCTGGCTCAAGGACCATCCCGGTGATGCCAGCTTGCTGTTGACCCTGGGTCGCCTGTGTCTGCAAAACAGTCTGTGGGGCAAGGCGCGGGACTACCTGGAAAGCAGCCTGCAAGTGCAGCGCAACCCCGAGGCGTGTGCCGAATTGGCACGCCTGCTGGCCCAGTTGGGTGACACCGAGCGCAGCAACCAGTTGTTCCAGGAAGGCTTGGGCCTGCTGGACAACCGTTTGCTCGCCTCACCGTTACCCGTGCCGGCGCAGGGTTGAAGTAGGAAGTGGTGCGAGGGTTGGCTCGGATGCGTCCGACAGCCAACCTTTTGGTTCTGTGTAAAGACTCGGTTTAACTGGGTGCGTAATATATTCCTACGTTGCGTCAGGTTATGTCCTCCAAGTTCTGGCGGGATGTCCCTACGTTTTCGCGGAATCGTCTGCTCTAACGCGTATTGAAAGGGGTCAGGCCTTTCCTCTACCGTAACGGCCTATCTCTCGCGGTACGGATAAACAATGTCTTTGGCCCCCTCACGCTCCTTGTTTTTCCTGGCGTTCATGGCCGGTGCGCTGACGTTGGGTGCGTCTTTCTACCTGGAATATGGCGCGCTGCTGCGGCCCTGCTTTCTGTGCCAGGTACAACGGCTATTCCTCGCCACCTTTACGTTGATCAACCTGGTAGCGGCTGTGCATAACCCCAAACGCTACGGCGTCTATGGGTATGGGCTGGCGAGCACAGGCTGTGCCGCGCTTGGCGCAATTACCGCCGTGCGCCAGGTGTTATTGCAGAACACCACGTCGGATCAGGCCAGCCATTGTTGGCCCAGTTTGCAGTACATGCTCGAAAGCCTGTCTTTTTCGCAGGCGCTGCGCTCGATCTTCAACGGCACCGTTGACTGCGTGGAAATCACTTGGACCCTGTTCGATTTGAGCCTTCCGGAGTGGAGTCTGTTGTTTTTCGTGGCGATGCTGATCCTGGGCTTCATGCAATTTTCACGGCTGATATTCAGCCAACCGTTGCGCCTGTCGAGACGCTGAAAACCGGTCGTAGGTTGTAGGAGGGGATTAAACACTTGTATGAACTTTCTCTCCTGCGTACCTTGAAGCCATAGTCATGCGGGCATAATCTGGCCCGAATGCGTTATTGAAACCGTTGTCAGATACGGCTTTGTCCGGCTGCCGCTTTATCCTTGAAGTATTGCGCGGGCACACAGCGGCAGCGCCCCTATAGGGAAGAGAGATCATCATGCTGGAAAGTTGTCAGAATGCTCAGGAACGCTGGGGTGGGGTGCACAAGCTGATCGATAGCTGGCTGAAGGCACGCCACGAACTGGTTCGGGCGTTTGATGCTCTCGGCGCGAAGCCCGAAGCATTGACGAAGAATCGCAAGCCGTTGCAGGCGTTTTGCGGTGTGTTGGTGGACTACGTGTCTGCCGGTCATTTCGGCATCTACGAGCAACTGACCAAGGAGGCTGAAGCCTTCGACGATCAGCGCGGTCTTGAATTGGCCGATACCCTCTACCCACGCATCGATGTGATCACCGAGAAGTTGCTGGCGTTCAATGACCTGTGTGATGCCGGCAAGTGTGTTGCGGAAAAATTCAAAGAGCTGGGTGGCCTGCTCCATGAGCGTTTCGAGCTTGAGGATTGCCTGATCGAAGTGCTGCACAATGCTCACCGGGATGTGGCTGTCGCTCAGGCCTGACCCTTGGTGATGAGATAAAAAAACGGTGCGCATGACGCACCGTTTTTTATTGGGTCAATGCCGGGTGCCGAGTAATTCGATCTCGAATACCAAGGGTGTGTAAGGCGGGATCAACGCACCGGCACCGTCGGCGCCATAGGCCTGTGCTGACGGAATCACCAGGCGCCATTTCGCGCCCACCGGCATCTGTTGCAGCGCGCTGCTCCAGCCGCTGATCACACTGTCTAGACGAAACCATTGCGCTTGGGTGCTTTGATCGAACACCGTCCCATCGGGCAATCGCCCCACGTATTTCACCTGAACCTCATCATTGGCCAACGGTTTATTGCCGGTCCCGGGCGTCAACTCGGTGAGCAGAACGCCATCGGCCAATTCGCGCACGCCGCTCGCGGCTTTTTCCTGGGTCAAAAACTGCTGTTCGGCCGTCAGGGCTTTTTCACTTTGGGGTGCCTGAATATCGGCTTCGTCCTGCGCTTCATGCTGCGCCAGGATCTGTTCGATGCGCGTGTTATCCAGCGCCAGCGGTTTACCTTGATAGGCTTGCTTGAGGCCATCGATCAAGGCCTGGAGCTGCAGGTCAGGGACTTCCTGGCGCAGCCGCTCACCGAGGCTGGCGCCCAGGCTGTACGCGAGGTCGTGCGCATCTGGGGCAGTGGTTTTGGACGGCGAAGGCTCGCTGGCATTGGCCACGGAAATCGCCAAGCCAAGCGCAAGAAAAAGGTAACG
>ERZ1463038.807-NODE-807-length-11105-cov-12.863982_pt1 | contig 11105 bp, 15 predicted proteins | sample MGYA00564479_ERZ1463038 | MGnify/ENA primary metagenome ERZ1463038 (study PRJEB39244, sample SAMEA3635134) | Helicobacter pylori | study: EMG produced TPA metagenomics assembly of PRJEB11511 data set (Assembly of a 5300-year-old Helicobacter pylori... | reverse complement strand
AAATAAAGTAGACGTCCCCAGACGCCTCCTGGGTGGCGGAGTGTGCAAGTATAGCGGAGCCCGGCGAGAATGCAGCACCTGCCTCCAGCGCTTCCATCGGCCTCAGAAACCCCGAGACGTCTCTTTCTCTCTCACATCAGCTTCCTCTTCATAGTTCACGAAGTATGGCATCATCCAGGCGTCTCATCCTCAAACTCTTTACCCTCGCCTGTGCCACTCGCGCTTCGGAGTGGCAGAGCTCGGTCGTCTGGGACGCATGGTCCGTCCTTTACACCTGCTGCGGAACTATCCTTGAATAGATCATATATTCCACCTTTCAGCGGTGATAACTATGAGTGTACGCGCATCAGTGCCCCCCTCGACTGGTCGAACGCCACCGACACTCGCAATGTCTCCCTGGCTGTCGGGCGGTACTTGGCGACTTCGAAGCCGTATCTTGGCTCGATCTGGTGTAGAAAAGTCTCAGGACCCTAAGTCAAACGTCTTCTCACTACCCTTCGACCTCATAGATAATCCGGGGGGGCCAGGCGAGTCGGGGTCCGCGAAAATCTACTCGATTGGGCCTCTGTTGAATGCGATCACAAACGGGCAGTTTGACATCATCTCAAGAGATCCAAGAGGAGGTGAGAACTCCCCTCGTCTTTCCTAGTCATCCTCCAGCTCACGCAGTTGATTGGTCCCGAATCCCAGTCAACGCCAGCAGTCCAAACATCACCTGCTTCGACACTGGACTGGACGAGCATCTATTCCGAATCTCCGGGGTAGGATCTCACTGTCTTGATCTTCCTGTGAACTTCAACGGCAACGCGTCCGTGGCGACCCCGGCCGCCATCGCCGAAGGACTAGAGGCCGAGCTGACAAGCAAGAAGGCATCACTCGGCTCTCTGTTCAAGCAGTGCGTCGAGAAGAGCGGAGAAATTGTACCTTTCATTGGGACGGAGTTTACGGTCAAGGGTAAGCGAGATCTCGATTGCACTTGGGACGAAACAACCAACCAATGGCTGTCGGGTGCATCTCCCAGACCTCGACTACATGAGCAAGCTTATCAGTGGAGAAAACGAGCGCATCAACTACTATGGAGTCTCATACGGAGTGAGCTTCATGTTCATTCTGTGACTTCGACTCAGAGATGCTGATTCGCTCCCGTTGCAAGACCATCATCGGTCAGTATATGATGACCATCCTGAAGCCAGAGCGACTGGGTACGAAAAACTTAAAGATTAATCAGCCATGCTGAATAAATTTGCATTTCTAGGCAAGATCGTGATTGACGGTGTCGAGAACGCAAACTATTGGCAAGACTATGCACAGCGACAGCTCACCAACCCGCCCTCGGGGGATCTTGACGCGAGTGTGTCACAGCGATACTCTACAATAACAAGCGTGAACCTGACTTAGTTCTTCACAGCCCTGCTGTACGGATTTGCGACCCACTGTGCCGCCGCCGGGTCTGACTGTGCGCTCTCGTCGCTCGGCACGGCGTCCAACATTATTGCCGCAATCCATGGGTTGATCGACTCGTTCTATTTCAACCCGGCTACTACACTTCCCTCAGTATTTGCGCCGGGTGTCATCGGTGTGTCGCTCCTCCGTCACGAAGTGGTGGCGTCTTGCTGACTCGGTCGTCGAAGGCGCTCAATACGCTCGTTACATGCTTTATGAGGCCGCGTTCGCCCCGTCCGTTTGGGTACTCGCAGCTGAAGTCTTTGCTTTGGCGCTGGCTGGTGATTACTCCCTCCTGGTCGTGGCCGCCACGCCTTACGTCGCGTCCCTCACCGCTGCCGCATCGTCATCTGCCACTTTCACCTACTCTCAACTTGCGGTCATGTACGCAGACTGGAAGCCGTACGACCACGAAGTCAAGGCGCCGAGCATCAAGACCGTCACCCAGCTGGTACTCCACAATTTGAAGACGCAAAGTGCGTCCTTGGGGGACTCGCTGTACGACCTCGTCTTCTCCGAGCTGTGGCCATCCGAGAGTCTCAGTCGGTACTCAGGAACACTCAAGCTCAAGAAGAAAGCATTGGACACCCCCGTCCTCATCCTCACAAACACTCTCGACCCCATCACGCCGATCTCAGGCGCCCTGACCGCGCTCGCCAACTTTGGCAGCTCGAACGCACGGCTGGTCGAGCAGAACGGGACTGCTCACACGACGCTGAGCCAGACTGGCACTTGCGTCCAAAAAATTGTGTGTACGCTGGCTGGGTGCGAAGAACATTGCTGACCTCCCCTTCGTTGTCACCGCCAGACCGCGGCGTACTTCCTCAATGGCACCCTCCCCGAAACCGCGCACAGCCACTGCATCTTGGCGTCCCTCCCTTTCGCCGACTACGTTTAGAACATTCCCACCTCATTTCTGCTTCGTCACTTGTAATTGAAGCGAGATCGAAAGCCTGCGGCACTGCAGATGAGATTGATCTCGTGTGACTTGAGGGCGCGCCACTACTGGTCACAGACATATTCAGTGACAGTGAAGACACTACGTATCCAATAGGTATCGAAGAAACTAACTACAGATAAACCTTCCAGTGCCCCATTTTGCTGAAAGGCACCGCTATCCTGCCCCGATGGTCCACCGCGGCTGGCTTGGCCGGCACCTCGCTTGCTTCGGACGAACGAGACCATCGGATCCTAAGTAGTCAAGTCTCGATCCTTCACTGATCACCTCCTATGGGGTTCGGCCGCCAAGCAAGCCCGCCCTCTGGCCCGACGGGCGCACGCTGACCCCTGCCCCTCTCGGCAGTCAAGCTTATTCTCAACCTGATGTGTTTGTACATCCGGCGAGTTCGACATTGAACGAGAATCTCCTAAACATCTCATACCGTCCGTACGGCATCACTGCCATCTGGACAATGCGTTGCTGCTGCCCCAAGGCGGGTCGCGACGTCGGCCTCTGACCGCCGCTCATCCCACCGCGCAGCGTCTCTTCTCACCATTCTCTGCTTCCAAATCCAGTTTCAGGACAAAGCGCAGAAGTTTGACTTCGATTGGGTAGGGTACGTCCCTGCGGGGCGGCGGGCAAGTCGCTGAGACGACGTCGCGCCGGCGCGATGCGGAACCGTCTGTGTCGCAGCGAAGTTTCTCTAAGGGTTCACCGTTCTCTGAGTACCTCGGGGAGTGTGTGGATCCACGACATGCCATGCGTTCTTGTTCACACCGAAACGAAGTCCACGGACTCGGGGCGCAACTACTCGCGAGCGCGCTGCGAAGCGAGACTGATATGAACTCGCAACACTTCCGGAGCTGCTGGTCAATTGTTGTAGCACCCTCTCCTGAGGCCTGCCGCTTGCGGTCCCGAGCCCCACTTGTCAACAGCTGGAAACGATGGGATCGTCGTCTCGGGCCTTCCGGACTCCGCGAGGTGCGTTGCATCGTACACCCTCGTCTGCCCCGGATTCGACACTTGGCGATTTGGATCGTTCCTCGAGAAGAGCTATGTCGCCGCGAGATCATCTCCCGGTGAGCGGTCTATCCCGCCTTCGCACGAATCTGGATACGAAGCGCGGCACAGCTCGTCAAGCATGTTCACGGCGATCGCACGACGTGGTCCAGCTGCATGCGCTCTCATCGCGTCTCGTGGCGGCCACGAACATTCTATTGTTTTGACGACGAACGAGGACGCCAGCTGCGAGTTCGAAGAACGATGTCCTGTGCCTGAATTACAGCGTCCCGGGCCGCTTTTCAGGGGCATTTGCTTTTCTGCGTCGACGGACGTGCTGAGCTGGACGCTCGTGGAGTTGTTGCATGCGTGCGGGCCTGTGCGAGCGCCGGGTTTGGTGGGCGGACTGGCGATAGCGCTCGTGGCAGTGAGCTCCGCCATGCAAAGTTGTGGTAGACACAGTTTTGTCTCTGGCTGTGCGAGCCGCTTGAGCCGAGAGTCGTTTCTTTGGAGCTAGCGACGATCGCCCCGCAGGCGGGTCGAACTCTCTGCGAGAAACGCTGTCGGCCTGCCACCTCCCCGCCAAACCGACGACGACGAGTTCACCGCCAATTCGGACCCGCCGAGCGACAGCAGAGATCTCGACGAGCAGGACGGGCTCTCTGGCTTGGCGTAGGCGTCGCGCTCGCCGACGGACCCGACCAGGCGCTCACCGATGACCACCGTCTCGCCCTCGTCGCACTCGGCTCTCCATACGCACATGCGCTCTCCGCCACATCACCAGCACCAACCGACGCACAGCCCCGTCCGCCTGCCGCCCGTGTCTCTGCCGCGCGACGACTTTCTGCAGCCCGCCGTGAGCTTCTCCCCAGCGACAGGCGCGGCCTGGGCCCAGCGCTGCTCCGGCGCGGAGCGGAGCGCTTCATGAGAGAAGATGGTGACTGATCCCAGCTGCTGTGTGTGCTGCAGCAGAACTTCAACCCGAACCGGCGCGTCTCGATCACCGACCCGTTCCTGCACGCTTACACCTCGGCGCCCTTGTCGGACCCATCTGCGGGCGCGGGCGGGGACGCGTATGGAGGGCCAAGCGGCATGATGAGCCAGGGGGGCAGTCGGCGGAGCTCGGACGAGCAGCTCGCGAGCGGCCTGCCCATGCACGCAAAGGGAGGCTTGCCCGCGTCCCGCCCAGACTCGCCCGGCGGCGCGAGCAGCAGTTCGAGCCACCACCAGCAGCAGCAGCAGCAGCAGCAGCCTCGCTTCGGGGGACCGCCGTCCGGCTACGAGTTCGGCTCGTCCTTCCCAACGACGGGGCCAGGCGGCGGGGGCGGCCAACCACCGCCATTCGCGCCGTCGCAGGCCTCGCACGCGAACAGCAACTACCGCTTCGGTGGGCCCCAGACGCCCAGTCACAACAACGGGCCCGGGCCCGGGCCGGACGGCGGCAACTCGTACTTTGACTACTCGATGCGACGCCACTCGCTCACGAACAACGGCCACAACTCGCCGCCACGGCTGCCGTCGATGGACCCGGCCCTTCCGAGCCCTGGGCTGAAGCGCAAGCCGTCGATGGAGGACTCGATTCACGAGGAGGCGTACTCGTACCCGCCGAACGCGAACACGAACGCGTACCCGCCTCACCTCGGCTCGGGCCCGTACCCTAAGCGCCGTGGCTCGAGCATGACTTACGACAAGATGGGAAACCTCAGCCTCGGCGACCAGTCTCGCCGCGACTCGATGGCGAGCAACAACGGCGGCATGGGCGGCGCGTGGGACGACGAGCGCCGCGGCAGCAACGGCTCGTACGGGAGCAACTCGAACGGGAGCCAAAGCTACGTGTCGAGCTACGGGCTGCCGTCGCCCGGGGACCCGTACGACCAGCGCCAGATGGGCTCGTACCCGCCGCCGCATCACGCCCATCGCAACTCGGGCATGAGCGACCAGAGCTCCGCTGGCGGCTACGACCAGCCGATGCAGCCCACGTACCAGCAACATCAGCATCAACAACAGCACCAGCTCGGCCACCGCCCGGCCATGTCGATGAATCAGCACCCGCCGCCGCCAGACGGCGACTATGCGCAAATCCGCCGCTCAAGCATGCCGACCCAAGGCCAGGGTCCGGGCCAGCAGCAAAATCAGCAGCAGCAGGGCTCGATGTACGGAGGGGGAGGCTACCAAGGCGGGGGAAAACGCGGGATGATGCCTCAATCGTCGGGCATGCTCGCGTCCGTGACGCAGTCGCCGCCCGAAGGCGTCGCGCCCGAGATGCGTGGGAACGGGATTCCACCTCCGCCGCCGCCGCCGCTGAACGCGTCAGGCCTCCCGCCCGCGCAAGCCGCCTGGGCGCGTGCCGGCCCGCTTCCGCCAGGCGCGCACAACCCGAACGCGCAGCGGCACAACTCGACCGGCTCGCTCGACCCCTCGTCCGCGTACGGCACGGGCAGCCAGTCGGGCAGTCTCAAGGACCTCGGCGGGTCGCCCTACTCGCGAAGTCCGGAGCTCCGCGTCAGCCACAAGCTCGCTGAGCGCAAGCGGCGCAAGGAGATGGCGCAGCTCTTCGACGAGCTCCGGGACGCGCTTCCAGTCGATCGAGGCCTCAAGAGCAGCAAGTGGGAGATCCTCAGCAAAGGTGCGGCCCGGCTTCGATTCTCGGCCTCGGACACCGACGCCCTGTCGAGGCCCTTCGCTGACCTCCCAATTTCTCGCCAAATAGCCGTCGACTACATCGTGAGCCTGAAGGAGCACAATTCGGAGCTCGCACGCGACAACACGATGCTCCGCGACCACTTTGGGCTGCCGCCCGGCCCGCAAGCGCCCGCGGTCGGGATGAGCAACAGCCCGCCAGAAAGCGCGTACGGGCCAACGCAGCCCGCGCCTCCACCTCCCCAACACCAGCACCAATCCGCTCCCTCGACCCACGACTCCCCGCACCACTCACCCCTCGTCAACGCAGTCCAAGTCGGGCACCAGGTCCCGCCACCGCCGAGCGACTGGCAGCAGGGCGGCGCGTCCGACTCGCCTAGCCAGCAGCAGCAGCGGCACTTTGCGCAGCCCCCGCCGCCGACGCGGACATCGCCGCGAGATCGCGTCTCGAGCGGCGGGAACGGCAGCCATGCAGGGGGCCCGCACGAGGACGACGACGAGGATTCCGAAGACTGAGCTCCACCAGAGCCGCGCCGCGCCGCCGACACCGAGGAGGGCCACACACATACGCCGTGCGCCTTTCTGCTTCTCGAGACGAGCTCCCAGACCCAGTATCGCCGTGTTGCTCGAACGGACACCCCCGGCCGTCTCGAAAAGGGCCCAGCTCGCACCACCCCGGCTGCGCTGTCCATGCTTCCCTTAATACCGATTTCTCCAAGACACCTTATTACGTCCTCTACTCTCCGTTCCTTGTTGCATAGCCCCCCCTGCCGTACTTCCGTCTCTTATTCCCACTTCGACTCCGCGGGTGCAGAGTCAGTGCCGTGGGACTCCACCACACACCCATACCGTGTAGTATCAACGTGTACACGCTTCCTGAATAGTCCAACGACGCATCGTCGAGAGCAGGACTTGCGCTGGATTGGCATCGATGTGCGAAGAGCACAGCGTGCCACCCCGCGGGCGCCGCGTGGGGTGTGGGGTGCCCGGCGGCGGCGAGCAGGTGGGAGCCGGAAACCGTCTCGGCGGGTCCTTCCTCCTCCATCCAGCGCCAACCAACTCTCAAATTTTCATCCGACCATGTCCAGCCCTCTTCGCGTCGCAGTCGTCACCGGAGCGTCCAGCGGTCCGTCCCTCGTTGCCTCCGCTCGCTGCCGCCGCCGCCGGCGTGCTGACCCCGCCTCTCGCAGGAATCGGTCGCAGCTCGGCCGTTGCGCTCTCCGTCGCGGGGTGGGCCGTCGTGCTCAGTGGCCGCAGGAAGCAAGAGCTCGACGAGACCGCAGCACTGTGTGGGCCGGGCCCTGCGCTCGCTGTTGTCGGCGACATCACGAAGGAGGAGGACGTCGTGGCGCTGATCAAGGCCGGCGAAGACAAGTTTGGTGAGCCCCAGCTCTACTCAATGTACCAATGTTGTGCTCACTGCGCGTGCTGGCAGGGAGGATCGACGTGCTGTTCAACGTACGACCCCCACCTGGACGTCGAGCGCAGCTTCTGATGGATTTCGTCTTGCAAGAACGCAGGCATGTCTGCACCCGGTGTGCCACTCGAGGACCTCACGCTGGACCAGTGGCGGGCCGTGGTAGATATCAATCTCACGGCGCCGTTCCTCTGCACACGCGAGGCGATTAGGTCCATGAAGCGGACGGGTGGAGGCCGTATCATCAATAACGGATCCATTAGCGCATATACACCTCGGCCGAGTGAGTGGCGCGCTCGCGTCCCTGCGAGACTCTGTGCTGACAAGCGTCGCAAGACTCGGCTCCCTACACTTCTACGAAGCACGCAATCTCGGGCCTCACGAAGTCCACTTCGCTAGACGGCCGCAAGTACAATATTTCGTGTACTCAGATTGACGTTGGTGAGCACAACTTGGTACATCCTTCGCCACCGGGAGGCTGAACTGTGGTGCAAAGGCAACGCCGCGACTGCGATGGGGGGCAAGATGGCGCATGGTGTCATGCAGGCGGATGGCACGATTGCAGAGGAGCCGGTCATGGACGTTTCGAACGTCGCCGACTCGATTGTCTACGTTGCAGGCCTGCCCGCGGGTGTGAACGTCCTCGTGAGTGAGCCTCGCTCCGCGAGTGGCTGATCCGCTGACATTACCTTGCGTCCACATCTCTCAGAACCTCACAATCATGGCAACCAACATGCCCTTTGTTGGGCGTGGATGAGCGTCAGAGTGTCAGTCAGCTTCTGGATGGGAGAAGCGGGGCCATCACGGGAAGCAATTTGTTGAGGAGGGTTGGCTTTCTGCCAGGAGCCGCCGTGTACCTCAAACGTGCACAGGAAACACAGCACATATACAGTAGACACCGGGGCAACCCTGACCGCCACAATCTAAAGTTCTCGAGCCGTGCAGCGGCAGCGCGCCGAGGCCGGCGTGCAATGGTCCAGGCGGCGCCTCCCGCCCGCCGGAGGAAAGAGCGGTGGAAGCCGACATCCCGGGACTTGCTCCCGCCCCCACCTGGATCCAGGCTTTAAGGAAAAGGACGACCCCGCTCCCCGAGTCTCGAAGACTGATCTACAGGCGTGGAGCGGGGGGGGGGGAGTGCTGTTGAGCTTGAACCTTGAACCAAGGGTGGGCACCCAGTCTTCGAAGTACGCCAGAAAAGACATTCCTCGGGTACAACCATACCAGTCAAACCGTCGCGGAAATGCGTCCGCCTGGGCCAGCTTGTGTTCAGCGCGGCGCGGTGGCTTGCCTGCGAGACTTCGCGACGACGTCGTCCGACGGCGTTCGCCGCCATCTGGCGAGGGTCAAGGATTCCTTAGAACTGTAATATCTGACGCCTTGAATTACGCCTGCTCATTACTGGTATCGCTCGACCGCGGCGTCGTGTTCACATCAGCAAGAGCTGGCCGGAACACCTTGGCTAGCGGGTGGGACGCGGGACAGTCGAAGTATCGACGGTATAGGGAAAACATGATCAAATGTGGCTGGATGATGGCAGGGACAGCCAGAGAAACAGGAACGATCTACTGACGCGCAGAGGCAGGCGCCGCCACCCTCGAAATCTACTTGAACTCCGTGCAGCACCGTCCTTCTCTCGTCTTTAGACTTCTCTCCATCCTCCGCCATGCTTTTCCCATTCTCCAGCGCCATCGCACTCCTTGCCACTCTCCCATCACTCGCTCCTGCCTTGCCGACGATCAAGCAGCTCGTGGACTTGCCGACCTCCACCCTTCCCTTCAACGTCGCCAACCCCGGTGCGACTCCCGTGTTCAGGCCCATCTTTCAACTTCCGCCAGGACCCATCACCCAGGTCATCGGATTTGCGGGCGCCGCAAGCGTCCTCGCAGGTTCGCCCCTCGACGTCGCAACCCTTGCCAGTGGCCTGGTCGGCACTGGCGTCGTCAAACGATCTGTATCGTGTCTTGACAGCTCTGCTAACGACACTACCATCAACCTGCTCTTCTACTGTGAGTTTGACGAAGTTGATCCTCGGTCCGCTAAGTCACGCTGACTCGGTGCACAGACGGGGCAACTCAAGTGAACCTTTGTGCTGGCGCCGTGATCCCGCTCTACAACACCGTATTTTTCACTAGGCCTGGGCAGATCCTCACCACCTTGGGATCCCCGACTGGATCCACCCGAGCGACAATTCGAGGTCTGCTCCCCCCCGTCCAGCGCTGGCGCTGCAATTGGGACCCTCCACTGATCCCGTCCGTCTTCTAGTCTCGAACGTGAACGTCACGTGTGCTATATATGCGTTGGGTACCCCCAGTATCACGATCAAGAACATTCAGATTGACGGAGCCAGACCAGCTCTCGGTTGGGCGCGAAACGGCTACGCTCTCCTCGAGATTGGGTCAGTGCTCACACTCGTCTCGAAAGCTTTGGCAGCTGATTCAAAATTTCAGAGGCAACGGATCGAATCAAATTGTGTCCAATGTCCGTGCGTATGAGCCTCGAGGGTGGTCCGCCATGGTGAGTTATTCAAACGTGAGGCGCAAATTCCGACGGCGCTGACCTATGCTTCGTCGTGCTAGCACATCATGTGAGTTTTCATCGAGGTAAATGTATCCACTAGAGCGTTCTGACCTTCTTTATGCAGGGAGGGGGCCCAAAACAGCTGCCGCAACACCACGATCGTCAACAACCAGATCGGACCGGCGAGATGATTCGACTGGAACCTACACTCCTGGGCAATGATGAATACCTCTGAAAGGATAACGCGGTCGGTCGCTGACCCTACTGGTGTAGGGCGGACGGGATCTCGATCGCGTGTGCAAAGAGCACCATCACGGGGAACGTCGTGACTGATGCGACAGGTATGTACCTCTGACATAAATTTCACCTGCCCTCGCAATTAACACGTCCCTCAGACGGGGCCATTGTCGTGTTCGGAGCCCCGGGCACCCTGATCAAAGGGAACACCGTCGTCTCGTTGGATCGCCAACTGCTTGGGGTGAGTTGTACTTTCTCTCGGCCTCAAAATGTACTTAATCCCATTTCTCCACCCAGGCTATCAACTTAGTGGACCATTGGCCGTGGTCCGGCAACTTCAGCGGCGTCAGCATTACGCAGAACTCGGTCATATCAGAGGCGTCGATGATCAAGGTAGGCATTATGATCGGCACCCTATCTTACACCTACTACAACGCCAGCGACTTCCGCAATTTTGGAGCGTCGATCACCCAGAACCGATTCTCGAGTGGAAAGACGGGCATGTTCGGATACGGTCTCTCGGTTGCCGGTACGTTCCTTCCTTTTCATACCGAATGATCTATCCTGACTACGTCTGAGAACATTCTAAGGCCACAATGCCTCGACAATCAGCGGCAACAAGTTCCAGAACGCCAACTTTGGCTTGGTCGCGACCTACGGATGCGGTCCCGACTTGCCGCCAACGGGCCCGATGGTCCGAAACCCCTACACGACGCCCTCGACCACGTCGAGCCAGAAGTTCTTCACGTCGGCCTTCGAATTCTTGATCTGGTAAGCGCTTGGGTCGTGAATTGGTGATCGCAACACTGAAGCCCGCCTCGCCTCAGCACCGGACCGGGCGCGATCACAAGGCGAAACTTCACTGAGATCGGAAGAGCACACGTCTGAACTCCAGTCACCCGTTAGATCTCG